>Ga0105047_10009336_pt1 | contig 16168 bp, 16 predicted proteins | sample MAT04_FD_78384 | JGI IMG/M metagenome (GOLD analysis project Ga0105047, IMG submission 78384) | Freshwater microbial communities from Lake Fryxell liftoff mats and glacier meltwater in Antarctica - MAT-04 (megahit assembly) | ecosystem: Environmental > Aquatic > Freshwater > Ice > Liftoff...
CCCCTTGTCAGTACAAGGTCGGCACACGGGAATTTTGATGTCGGAGCTCAATGGCTGGCCTGCGTCTCCACGCACCCATGCTACACCCGGAGCGTCACCGCTCCCAGCGTAGGGTTTGTGGCCAAAGTCAATGGCTAGCTGTTCTTTGTAAGACTCTTTCATTCTCATTTCCAAGCCGGTTTATCCCGGCGCTTTCACTGACCCCGCAAATGGCCGTGGTCACGCAACCGTGGGTGAAACGGAATCCGTCCTTGGCGAGAGCGTCGATGTTGGGGGTTTTCACCACCGGATTCCCAGCGCAACTGAGGGTGTCGAAGCGCCAGTCGTCCGCGTAGAGGATGATGACGTTCGGCGGTGCGGCGTGGACGGTCGCGGAAAGCGCGAGGAGTAGCAGGGCTTTCATTTCCCTTTTCTATATGCGGGAAAAGGATTTGGCGACCGTCTTTTCGCCGGACTTGAATTTCCTGTCCTCAAGGATCGTGAAATCCACTTCACCTACTACGAGTCTAGTAAAACGGACCTCGATACTCCGCTCGACCGCGCAGGTGTCCTCACTTTCAGTGTGGCTTCCAACGGCCCGGGTATTCTCGCCATCTCCCTCGCGGACGCAGCTCTCGGAGGCCCGGTCGCCACCAGTTCCGCGTTCGACAACGACGTCAACACGGACACCAGCAGCATCAGCCTCGCGGGTGTCGCAGCCGGCGATTTCGTCCTGGCAAATTACGTCACCCAAGGGGACGCCAACGCGATCACCGTCAACGCGCCGGCCACTGAGATAGGAAGCTTCAACGGCACGTTCCAGAACGAGATCGGCTCTGCCAAAATGGCCACCGGATACGTGATTCCCGCTGCCCCCGGAACGGCCACCGTTGACTTCGACGGCGGGGAATCTTCCCGGGAGGCTCTCGTCATCGCCCGCTTCGCGCAGGTTCCGGAGCCGTCCACCGCATTGCTTGGCGCCCTCGGAGCACTCTGTCTTCTGCTCCGCCGCCGCTGAACGGTATCGCTTCAGGATCGCGGGAATTCGCTGATTTCCGCGGCTTTTTACTTTGCCATGATGAGGCGGGAGTGGATGCTTCCGAGATGATGAAAACCCTATTTGCTTTCCTAGCGCTAACCGCCGTTTCTATCGGTGCGGATTTTCCGGCTCCAAAAGCCCTTACCTCACCTGAAAAGGCCGGACTCGGCATCCAGCGAACCATGCAGCTCCTCGCCGGCAGCACGCCGGAGCATCGCAACACCGTCCGCGTCCTTTTCTACGGTCAGTCGATCACCGAGCAGGCATGGACCAAGGCCGTTTCCGAATACCTGAAAACGACCTACCCGGACGCGGATCTCGTCATCGAGAACCGCGCCATCGGAGGACACTCCTCGCAGATCCTGGTGAAAACGACCGAAGCGGACGTGATCCCTTTCCAGCCGGATCTCCTCATCTTCCACGTCTATGGAGCCCACGACAAATACGAGGATCTGATCAAAATGGTGCGTGAAAAAACCTGCGCGGAAATCCTCATCCAAACGGACCACCTCAGCGCCGACCAGAAAATCGACGAGGAGACCGATCCTACCAAGCTCGCGATGGACAACTGGGCGCCGTGGTTCAACTACGTTTTCCTGCCTTCCGTCGCGGAAAAATACCAGGCCGAGCTCGTCCCCCAGCGGGATCTCTGGAAAGCCTACCTACGGGAAAATTCCCTGGAGCCACCGGCTCTGCTGAAAGACGGCGTCCACCTCAACGAACACGGTGAATTCCTAATGGCGGAGATCGTGAAAAGCCACCTCGTCGTCCATCCGGAAATCGAACCCATCGCGAACAAACGCGTGACTACTATGGACGCAGTGGATTGGAAATCCGGCGAACTGAACCTCCCTTTCACCGGCAACCGCATCGACGCGATCATGGCCGTTGCTGGTAAATCGGAGGAAGTCGAAGTCCTCATCGACGGGAAAAAGCCATCCGAAATCCCCTCCGCCTACGCTTTTACAAAAGTCACCGGCTACAACCGTACCAACTGGCCCGTCCTGCTCAGGGTCAGCCAAGGCGACACCCCACCGGTTCCGGAAACCTGGACCGTCACGCTTTCAGATGCGAATGAGGACTACAGCTCCTTCAGGTTTTCCGTGAGCGGATCGGTCACCGGCCCGGACGGGGAAGGGAACGCGACGGAGGATTTCAACTCCAAGTCCGGACGTATCGTAATCCATCCGGATGATTGGAATCTCAATTACTCACAGAAGGTTTTCAAAGTCCCTCACCCGGCGGATGTTCCGATTACCTTCGATGTAATCCCGCTTCACAGGGACGTCTTCACGGCTGAGGCAGGGAAAGCCCCCGTCACACTCGCGCAGAATCTGAAGAACGGAGCACACACCCTCACACTCCGCGCGAAATCCAAGCCTCCGATCGCCGCGATCCGGGCTTTCAATCCGGACGCGAAATAGCCCATGCCCTCCTTTCCCGAAGCTCTGCGCTTCTGGCTGAAGCTCGGCCTCATCAGCTTCGGTGGCCCGGCCGGGCAGATCTCGATCATGCACCGGGAGCTGGTGGAGAAACGCAAGTGGATCAGCGAAACCCATTTCCTCCACGCCTTGAATTTCTGCATGCTGCTGCCCGGCCCGGAGGCGCAACAGCTCGCCACCTACCTCGGCTGGCGGCTGCATGGCTGGCGCGGAGGGGTAGCTGCGGGCGCGCTGTTCGTGATCCCATCGGCACTGCTGCTTTTCGCCCTGAGCTGGCTCTACATGGCCGGCGGGCATCTGCCATGGCTCGCCGCGATTTTCTACGGACTCCTGCCCGCTGTCATCGCCGTGATTCTTTCCGCAGTAATCCGTATCGGAGGAAAAACCCTCAGCAGTCCGACCCTGTGGGCGATGGCCGCGATGTCATTTGGCGCGATCTATTTTCTGAACATCTCCTTCGTCATCATCATCCTAACCGCGGCGTTGGCGGGATGGGTGGGGCACCGGTTCTTTCCCGGACAGTTTCCCGCAGGAAAACCGCATGGCGCGGCGGGCGGGGAAAATGAAGAGGACTTTCTCCAACTCCCACCTCCGCCCCTAGCCACTTGGAAACGGGTGGCCTCGGTAACGATCATCTGTGTGTCCCTCTGGTTCCTTCCCATCGTGGCCTTGGGCATTTGGCTGGGATGGGACAGCGTTCCCGTGGCCCAAGGCCTTTTCTTCAGCAAGGCGGCGATGGTCACTTTCGGCGGAGCCTACGCGGTGCTGCCTTACGTCGCGCAGCAGGCGGTTGAAAATTTCCACTGGCTGGACCACCAGCAGATGATGAGCGGACTCGCTCTCGCTGAGACGACTCCGGGCCCGCTCATCATCGTGCTCCAGTTCGTCGGCTTCGTCGGCGGATGGCGGAATCCCGGCTCCTTCAGCCCGCTTGCCGCCGCAAGCATCGGCGCCTTCATCACCACATGGGCGACCTTTTTGCCCTGCTTCCTCTTCGTTTTTCTCGGCGCACCATTCGTCGAAGGACTGCGCAATCTCCCGCGACTCGGCGCAAGCCTGACCGCAATTACGGCAGCCGTAGTAGGTGTGATCCTGAACCTCGGGGTGAAATTCGCGGAGCACGCGCTGTGGCCGGGCGGGCGTTTCGATGCGTTCGTCGCAATCGTCGCGGTGCTGGCGTTTCTAGCGATGTGGAAATTCAAGGTCCCCTTCACCACCGTCCTCGCCGTATGCGCGCTGCTTGGCCTGACGAGCCTGCTTTGATCAGTTTTTGGAATTTTCCCAAATCCCCCTGAGTTCATCTATGCTCTGGTCGAGCGGGCCCATGTCGAACTCGTGGACGTCCATCCCTTTTCCCAGATCCTCCAACAGCAGCACGGTCAGCTCTCCACCGAGGTGCTCGCGGAATTCGTCCAGCCCGGCAAGCACACGGCGGACGCCCTTCTTATCGGTCCAGTCGAGTGCCGGGTGATACATTTTCAGCCCCAGTTTCTCCAGGACCGCGAGGATGCGCGCCGCCTGTGCCTCTCCGAGAAAGCCTTTCCGCCGCGAATAAACCGTATCCAGCGCGAGGCCGACCGCTACCGCATCCGCGTGGGAGAGCTGGTAATTGGTAAGCGCCTCCAGCTTGTGCGCCGCCCAATGGCCGAAGTCCAGCGGCCTGCTTGAACCCGTCTCGAAAGCATCCCCACCCAGCGCGATGTGGCGGGAGTGGAGCAAGGCGGAGCGTTTCACGCACTCTTCGAATGGCGCTCGCTCGAGCTTCGCAAGCGCATCGGCGTTTTCCTCGATCCACGCGAAAAATTCCCCGTCCTTCACCAGCGAAACCTTCACCGCCTCGATCAAACCTGCCACGCTGGTCTCCTCGTCCTGGCTCTCCAGAAAACGGAAGTCGTTGACGACCGCGAAGGGCACCGCGAAGGAGCCGATCCAGTTCTTTTTTCCAAACGCGTTGATCGCGCTTTTCACGCCCACCCCGCTGTCATCCTGAGAGAGCGTGGTGGTGGGAAAACGCAACAGCCGCACACCCCGGTGCGCCGTCGAGACCGCGAATCCCACCGCGTCAAGAAACGCCCCGCCGCCGATGACAAGCGCGTAGGAATGCCTGTCGATATGGCTCATGTCGATCTCGCGCCAGACCTCGTGGACGAGATCCTCGTCGGCCTTGCAGATTTCCCCGCCGCCATAGACGCGGACTCCGCGGAAATCGAAATCCAGTTTCTCGAAATAGGTGTGGATCTGGTCGGCCAGCCCCTTCCACGCGGATGCGACCGCCGACTCCAGAAACACCAGCACGCGTCTGCCGCCCCCTTCGGCCAATACATCGGCCACGGCGGTATTCCCGATGGAAAAAGCCTCGCGGGTGAAAATCACGCGATGCTTGAAAGTGACGGGAATATCGAAATCGTGGCGGTCCATGGAATCCGGTTTTGCGGGAGGCGTAATTACCCCCCTTTACCCGTTTCGGCCAACCTTTCTTTCTGGAGGGAGTGCCCCCGCCGCGCCGATGCTACGGGAGGCGGCTCACCGCTACGTCGACGAATTTTCACTTCGCGTGTACACGAAAGATCTGGTAGCCTCCGACATCCCACGGGGGCCTTCCGAACATGTAACATTCCTCGCGATTATTGTTGCAGGGTTGGAAGGAAAACGCCTTACTCACAAAAACTGATCATATGAACACTAAATTTTTCACCTCAGTAGTCAGCAACCCCTTTAGTCCCGAGCCAAAGGGCACGTTTATCGATCTTTTCTGCGGGATCGGGGGATTCCACAATGCCGCCGTTTCTTTCGGATTGGAGGGAGTGTTCGCGTCTGACATCGACGGTGAATGCCGCCGTAGCTACGAACATAATTACGGACTCAGGCCGGTAGGAGATATTTCCGGGGTGGATGCCAAGGATATTCCGGATCACGATTTGCTGTGCGCGGGTTTCCCTTGCCAGCCATTCTCCATTATCGGCCAGCGGAAAGGTTTCAGTGACATTCGGGGGACGCTTTTCTTCGATATTGCCCGCATCCTCAAGGAGAAGCAGCCAGCCATGTTCATTCTGGAGAACGTCAAGCAGCTCGTTGGGCATGACGGAGGCAAGACCATTGCCAAGATTCTGGACGTTCTCAGAAACGATCTCGGCTATCACGTTGATAAAAAGATATTGAATGCTCTGAAATTCGGTGTTCCGCAAAAGCGGGAACGTGTCATAATCGTCGGATTCAAGGATAAGAAGGCTCTTACCGCCTTCGAATGGCCTGCCGGGAACCTGCCAATGAAACCCTTGTCAAAAGTCTTGGAGAAATCTCCTGATGAAAAACACTTCACTAGTGATGCGATCAGGGAAAGCCGACTGGAAAAGCACGCGAGCAAGCACAAACTCTCGATTTGGCATGAAAATAAGAGCGGCAACGTGTCCAGTTACCCATACTCCTGCGCTCTGAGGGCTGGGGCTTCCTACAACTACCTTCTTGTGAATGGCGAACGCCGCCTTGCTCCCCGCGAAATGTTGCGCTTGCAAGGATTCCCCGAATCATTTGACATCATCTGCTCTGACTCCCAAACGAGGAGACAGGCGGGAAACGCGGTACCCGTCCCCATGGTGGCCGCTGTAATGGAAAAAGTTCTCGATGCACAACGACAAGCCCAAACTCAGAGGACAAAGACCCACGCGAAACTCACCGCATGATCCGGGCGAATTCAGCGTTTCGACTATCGAAGAAATCGCGAAACAAATCGTTCACAGGTTGGCGATCGGCCACGCCGACATAACCGGCGATGACTGGGGCGGTATCTTTGCAAAATCCATCAATGGCGAACACAGGGGAAAACCCTTGGGTCTGGCGGACGTAACTTGGGAAAACTGCGGATGGACAGTGAAAACGGTGAAACAGAACAATCCGTTCACAGTAAGAAAAGTTCGGCTGATTTCCGGAAGAAACTCGCCGAACTACTCTTTCGATATCGCGGATCCCTTGGCAGACATCCAGATCACGGGGGCGGCTGTTTTGAAAATATGGAATGGTCGGGTGGACGAGAGCATGAAGGAACACGGAGAATTACGTGTTGTGGTATTGTTGCGCGACATGAACACTCTGAAATTCACTTTGTTTGAGGACGAGGTTGTCCGTTTCCAACCAAACAATTACCGATGGGAAACCAACAAGCGGAAGAATCTGCTGGGAATTGAGATATCCTCCGGAAAACATTGCTTCACTTGGCAGAAGCACGGATCGCAATTTACGATTCACAAGGAAGTGCCAACTTCCGCAGTGAAATTCTCGCTTCTCCGCCGTCCGCCGATGATTGAAGAGCAACACATTATAAATCTTACACGCTTCGACAGCACTTGGGTGAAGATCGAAGCGCGGACTTTCTAATTCACACATTCAATTCCCATTCCCATTCCTATTTAGAATTTAAAATTTAAAGTTTCCCCTCACATGCCCGAAGAAGAGATCACACTCTACGAGTCCAAGTGGCTCGGCCTCTACCGCACCGGCCGCTGGCACTACGTCCGCCGTCCGAACTCCGACGCCTGCGTGGGCGTACTCGCCACCACCGATGAGAACGAGATCATCCTCATCGAGCAGTTCCGCATCCCTGTCGGGAAGAACGTCGTCGAGATCCCCGCCGGCCTGGTCGGCGACGAGCCGGAATTCCGTGGCGAAAACCTCGCCGCATCCGCCGCGCGCGAGCTGATGGAGGAAACCGGCTACCACGCCGCGGAGATCCGCCCGCTGCTGTCATCGCCCACCTCCCCCGGCATGACCCCGGAGACAACCCACCTTTTCCACGCCACCGGCCTGACAAAGCAGGGCGATGGCGGAGGTATCGGTTCGGAAAACATCACAGTCCACAAGATCGCCCTCGCCGACCTGCGCGGCTGGCTTGCGGAGAAGGAAAAATCCGGAGTGGCGATCGACTTCAAGATCCACGCCGCCCTGTGGAGCGCAGGGCTGTGAGCGTTTTTCCCTGATCGAAATGGAATAAGCGCCTCTACCCGGCTCTCACAGATATATTTCTTTGCTCCCTCTTCGTTCTTTGGATAAAACGCTCCCAGATTCCCCTCGTTGGGAAGCGGTTTCCCTAGTCAAGTCGCCCATCATGCACGGTCTCATCCACCTCAACAGTCATCTCATCGGCCAGGCCCATGGCTTTGTGGCGGCACTTCCCCCCATCATCTATTCGGGGAAATGCGAAACGGTTTTTTCCTCGAGCATCGGCCAGCACCTGCGCCATTGCATCGAACACTACGATGAGCTGCTGCACGCCCACCGCGAAAGCAGGGAGGTCAACTACGAGGCACGTCCGCGCGACTTTGCCATCGAGACAGATCCCTCGGTCGCCATTGGCCGCTTGGAAAACATCACTGCCTCCCTCGCCGCTCTCGATACCAGCCCGGCTCCGTTGAAAATCCTGGATACAGGCTGCGAGGGATCCGCCTGCTCTTCCCTTGACCGCGAGTTGCAATACCTCGTTTCCCACACCGTCCACCACTTCGCGATCATCGCGATCATCGCACGGCACTTCGATGTCAGCGTCCCGGAAAACTTCGGAGTCGCGCCCTCCACCCTGAAACACCGCGCCTCCGCCTGATGTGCTCCGCTGCCTGGTCCTTCCACACGGACGGCTACGAACTGGCCTTCAACCGGGATGAAAAATGGGCGCGTCCGCCCTCACTGCCGCCCTCCATCGAGACCGGCCACCAGGTCCCCGGCATCTGCGCGCGTGATTCCAAAGCAGGAGGAACCTGGCTTTTCACCAACAGCCACGGCATCACCCTCGCCCTTCTTAACGCCTATCCGGGTGGAAAAAACGGATCTTCCGGAACAGTCTCCCGGGGAGAAATCCCCCTGCTGGCTGCCCGGGCACGCAGCGCCGGGGATCTTGAGGAAATCCTCCACGCGCAAACGTGGGTCCATTACTCACCGTGCCATCTGCTCCTTCTCGCGGAGGCCCATCTCTCCCTGCACACATGGGACGGGAAAATTTTCAGCGGCGAGCCTCCGCCGCCGCAACCTTACTTCACCAGCTCCTCCGTCATGCCGGAGCAAGCGCGTCTCGCCCGCACCGCGCGTTTCCGCGAGATCAGCGACCGCCCTTTTCCCGAAATCCTCTCCGATACCGCCAACGCGGATCCCGCGATGAACATCCGACCCTGTCGCGAGGACGGGGGCACGGTCAGTTTCACCCGCGTCTCCGTCGGGCAGGACGGGATCGCGTTTTCCCTCACCGACAGGGAAGGGGCGACGACCTCGCTGGAGTTGCCAAGGCGCCAGTGAGGTCCCGCACCTGATGTGACGAATTCGGCAGATATTTCCGCTCCCATTCGGGGTGGGTTGGAATTCAGATTTCACGACTTCCGGGTCCGAAAACCAACGTCATGCTCGCAATTGAAAACACCACCGGATACGCCGTCCGTGCCACCCGCCATGAAGATGACATTCTCGCGGCACAGCGCATCCGCTATGAGATATTCAACGTGGAGCTGGGCGAGGGGCTGGCCAGCTCCCATCGCGATGGCCTTGATTCCGATGCTTTCGATGCCCAGTGCGACCACCTTGTCATCGAGGAAAGCGCTACCGGCAAAATCGTCGGCACCTACCGCCTCCAGACCGGCGCGATGGCCGCCGCAGGCATTGGCCACTACTCCGCACTGGAGTTCGATTTCTCTCCATACGTGTCCATCCGCCCGCAGATCCTCGAGCTGGGCCGCGCCTGCATCCACCAGGAGCACCGCAAGAGTTCCGTTCTCGATCTTCTTTGGCGCGCCATCGCCACTTACGCCATGGAAAACGGCTGCCGCTATCTCATCGGATGCTCGTCGCTGACTTCCCAGGACGCGGATGAAGGCTGGGCGCTCTACAACCTCATCGCGCCCAAGCACCTCGCCGATTCCGGGTTCCGCACCGTCCCCCTTCCCGCTTTCCAGATGGCTCCCGCCAGCGGAAAGCAGACCGCCGCGAAAGCCCCGAAACTTTTCGCAACCTATCTCCACATCGGCGCCACCATCGCCGGCCCGCCGGCAATCGACCGCGATTTCCAGACCATCGACTTTCTCACCATCTTCGATCTGGATGCCATGCGCGCCTCCCGGAAACTGCGCTTCCTCCGGGACTGATACCGGTCAAACGAGGCTCCGCTCTCACACCTCCATGCTCAGGCGGAGGCCGCGGGCCATGGACTTCGATTCGTGGTCGGAGGCGGCGATGAAATCCCGGATCTCGGCGTGCAGGGTCTCGCAGTGGCGGTTCCACTTTTCCGTGCCGCGCAGGATCAGGGCGCTCTGGCGCAGGCCGGTGAAATGGATTTCCTCCGCGCCGGCTTCGCGCAGTTCGCAGAGTTCATTGCGGATAGTTTCGAAAAACGCCAGCTCGAAGCCGTTGCCGGCGGAGAGCGCTGCCCTGACAAGCGAGACCGTGACAGGCGGAGCCAGAGGCACCAGCTTTTCCGCAATGCGCTCGCAACCCATTTTCACAAGCATCCTGCGCATCTTGTCGAAGAGGTCCTCAAGGTGGAGCAGGCGCAGCGGACACTTGTTTTCCAGATAGAGTTCCACTCCGTTCCTGATCTCACCAAGCAGAGGGAAATCCGCGTGGTCCGCGGCGGTCGCGGCACGACGGAGGGCGTCCTCTAGCCACGCGGTATCGTAATCGAGCACCTGGTGGGAGCCGATCTGTAGCGCGGGGCGGTTGCCGATGAATGAGATCACTGTGGGAGAAAAATTGGGTCTTTGCGGGTGTGATGCGGGGTTGGGGGTGGAACAGCTTTGGGGTGATTCCTACGGGTGGATCATTCCTTGAACAGGCGCCGCTGGAAGGTATCGCGGGCCGCACGTTTCGAGAGCGACTGGATCTCCGCGATGAACTCGCTGACGTTCTCGAACTGACGGTAAACCGAAACGTAACGGACGTATGCCACCGGATCGATCTCGTGAAGCTTGTCCATCACTTTCGCGCCGATGGACGCGGATGGCACCTCGGCGAGGTGGTCCTTGTGCAGGTCGGTAAGGATTTCCTCCACCGCGCGGTCCAGCCGCTCCATGGAGACAGGCCGTTTCTCGCAGGCCTTGATCAGACCGCTGGTGAGCTTCTCCCGGTTGAGCGATTCCCGGGTGCCGTCCCGTTTCACCACCCGCAGCTCGGTGCGCTCGATCTGCTCGTAGGTCGTGTAGCGGTATCCGCACTTCAGGCATTCCCTGCGACGGCGTATCGTCGTCCCGTCTTTCGAGGAACGCGAATCGAGGACTTTGTCTTTCAGGGAACCGCATTGGACGCAACGCATGACTGGAAACGGGAAACAATGCGCCACAGCATATTGGACGATCTGGTAGCGTCAATCGAAAAACTACGGCATATTTAGTAGTTGATGGGAAATGATCAGGGTTCGCGTAATGTTAGTTTTTAGAAAAAAGCAGGACCGACGGTTCAGATTGGCGTGTGGGATTCGCTAGGTTTCGCTGTTGAAACTTTTCCTCCAAAGGATTGGAATGCGGGATGAAAGCCTACCACGACCTCCTCACCGATGTCCTCGCGAACGGGGAATCGCGCGGCGACCGCACCGGCACCGGGACGCTGTCGGTCTTCGGCAGGCAGGCGCGCTTCGACCTGCGCGAGGGCTTCCCCTGCCTGACCACGAAAAAACTCCACCTCCGCTCCATCATCCACGAGCTGCTGTGGTTCCTCAAAGGCGAGACCAACACCGCCTACCTCAAGGAAAACGGAGTCACCATCTGGGACGAGTGGGCGGATGAGAATGGCGAGCTGGGACCCGTTTACGGAAAGCAATGGCGCGCCTGGGAAACCGATGGGGGCCGCGTGATCGACCAGATCGCCCTGCTCATCGACGGGCTGAAAGGCGACCCGCAGTCCCGCCGCCACATCGTGTCCGCTTGGAATGTCGGCGATGTCTCCCGCATGGCCTTGCCGCCCTGCCATCTGCTTTTCCAGTTCTATGTCCACGAGCCGGTCGGAAACGGAAAGCCCGGCCTCTCGTGCCAGCTCTACCAGCGCAGCGCGGATCTCTTCCTCGGCGTCCCTTTCAACATCGCCTCCTACGCCCTGCTCACCCACCTCGTCGCGCAGGTCTGCGATTGCGAAGTCCGTGACTTCGTCCACACCTTCGGCGATCTGCACCTTTACAAGAACCACCTCGAACAGACAAAACTCCAGCTCACCCGCGAGCCGCGCCCCCTTCCGACCATACGCATCAACCCGGACGTGAAAGCCATCGACGGATTCCGCTTCGAGGACATTTCACTGGAAAACTACGATCCCCACCCGACCATCAAAGCACCCATCGCCGTTTGAAAATGGAGCTCCGACTTCGGTCGGCGAGTCCATCAACACTGATCACTGATCACTCGGCACTAGCCACTTCTTATGCCCCACCTAACCGCCATCGTCGCTATGGATCCGAACCGAATCATCGGGCGCGACGGTACCCTCCCCTGGCATCTCCCGGAAGACCTCGCGTTTTTCAAGAAAACCACCACCGGCCACCCCATACTCATGGGGCGCAAGACTTTCGAGTCCATCGGCAGACCCCTTCCGAAACGAAGAAACATCGTCCTCACCCGCGATGAAACATGGTCGCACGCAGGCGTCGAGGTCATCCACAGCCCCGATCAGATCGCGGAAATGGAAGGCCAGATTTTCGTCATCGGCGGCGCGGAAATCTACACCGCCCTCTCCCCCCTCATCGACGAATGGCTCGTCAGCCACGTCCACCACTCCTACACGGGCGATACCTACCTTGCTCCATTCGAGATCTCGTTTCCTAAGAGCGAGGTCATCGAGGGTCACGAGGATTTCACCGTGAAGCGCTATCTCCGCGAGTAGATCGCCTCGCGAGCGGGTCAATGGATCGTCCCGCCGCCCACTTGCTCCACGGATTTCTTCCTGGAAATCTGAAATTTACGCTTAGCATGAGAGCGGCACTCATGGGGTTTTCATGCGCTGCGTTCGAGTAAATCATCCGATCCGCACTTTCCTTTTTCCCAGAAATTCTCATTCATGCGCACGCCAAACTTGACGAAAGCCGTTTCGCGTGTTTCAAAGCCGTCCGACCAGATTGATTTCACGGAACGGTGGCTGAGTGGTCTAAAGCACTCCCTTGCTAAGGGAACGTAGCTCAAAAGGTTACCGAGGGTTCGAATCCCTCCCGTTCCGCCATTCTCCGCTTGGCATTTTCAGAAAGCGATTTCATCCTCCGAAATGACTCCCGGCGAAAACCCGACACTCGAGCAGGCGGACGCCATGCGGGACGCGGCGCTGGAGAATCCTCTCCTCACCTCCCGCCATCAGATGCTCGACCGGGCGCTGGAGCTTTACGAGCGGGACGCGGAATCGGCACCGGACGATGCGGCGATGTTGTCGCGCTGCGTTTCCACCCGCTATCTTTCCGCGGGGAAATCCAACGAACTTCTCTCCGCCGCACGCGGTGCAGCGAGCGAGCTGTTGGAAAAAATCCGTGATCGCGGGACAGTGGATGACATTCGTGCGCGGGCAGTTTGCGAAGTTGTTCTCGGGAATTTTGATTCCGCAGAAAATGTCTATTCCCTTCTCTCCAGCCATCCGGATTCAGAGGTGAAAAGTTTGGCCCGTGCCCGTCATCTCGCCCGGCATCTCGCACTGGCCGCCGGATTGCCGCGCGACCGTTTCGACAGCGCGTTCCCGCCACTGCGGCTGGTGGTATTTTCAGGCCACCTTCCCCCTCGCGCGGGCCGCCACTGCCTGGAGCTGATCGAAAAAGAACTCACCGGTCTCCAGGCCAGCATCGGGGTCGCCAGCGCGGCGGCCGGAGCGGATCTGCTTTTCCTTGATGCCCTCCACAGGCGTGGCGGTAGCTCTCACATCATCCTGCCCTGGTCGCGCGATACCTTCCGCGAGAGCAGTGTCCGCCCCTACGATAGCGATGGGAAGCTGCCAAGCTGGGAGCAGCTTTTTGACAGTGCGCTCGGAGCTTGCCAGAGCATCCGCGAGATCGGGGAACACGCTGGCTCCAACACAGAAATAGGCTTGCAATACCTGCTCGAAGTCAGCGCCGGGATCGCGGTCAAAATCGCGCGGGAGACATTTCTCGACATTGTCCCGCTGGCTTTCTGGGATGGGAATCAGGGCGGACCCGGGGGCACCTCCGCCTTCTGCGAGTTCTGGAAAAACCAGCTCGGCATCGAGCCGAAGATCATTTCCTGTATCTCGTCCGATGAGGCCAACTCATCGGCTTTGTACAAATCGAATTCCACCCAACGCGCCCAAAAAAGTATCATCCAGCAGATGGTGAAAAGCGTGCTCTTCGTGGATGTCGTGGGCTTCAGCCGTCTGCAGGAGACCGCGATTCCGGCGTTCTTGGAAAAATTTCTTCACAAGATCTCCGATGTCGTGGCCGCGAGTGACCACGCTCCCCACAGCCTCAATACTTGGGGCGACGCCGTCTATGCGGTCTTCGATTACGTGCGCGACGCCGGCCTCTTCGCCCTGGAGTTGAACGACGCCATCGAGAAGCATGCGGAGGACTGGGTGGAGGCCGGCCTGGGCAGATTGCGCATCCGCACCGGGCTTCACGCCGGCCCCGTTTTTTCCCATTACGATCCCATCGTCCGCCGCCTCGGATTCAGTGGCGCGCATGTGAACCGAGCCGCTCGCATCGAGCCGGTCGCGGGTCACGGTGAGATTTTCGCCAGTGAGGAATTCTCCGCCCTCGCCGCCATCACGCCCGCCTGTGGATTCACCTGCGAGTTCGCAGTGACCCGGCAGCTTGCGAAAAACTATCCCGGGGAGCATCATCTCTATCGCGTGACCCGCGACCGCTCCGCCGATCTGCTTCTGCTGGCCCGGGCCATCCACGAGGACTACTGCGAGAAAGCCCGCGCCTACGGCGGCACCCCGCGGACGAACCCCGCGCTGATTCCCTGGGACAAACTGCCGCCCGGCCTGCAATCCGCCAACCTCGCGCAGGCCGAGGACGTTCCCCACAAACTCCGCCAGCTAGGTTACGAAATCGTCGATACCGGCGGCATTCCCGCCTCCCGCATCGAGCTGGATCCGGCACTGGTCGAGCCGCTCGCCATCCTGGAGCACGACCGCTGGATGGCGGAGAAAATCCGCGACGGATGGACCTTTGCGGAAAAACGCGACAACGACCTTCTCCATCATCATCTGCTCGTTCCCTACGCGGACTTGGCGGAGGTGGAAAAGGAAAAGGACCGCGTGACCGTCCGCAATATCCCGGCGCTGCTCGCCACCGCGGGATACAGGGTCGAGGCTCTGGGACCTTGACATCCAAGTGATCGACTTTTCCTTGGCAACCCCGCGCCATGCCTGCACGCTTGCGGCGAACCATTTTTCAGAAAAACATTATGTCCTACGATCTCATTGTCATTGGTGGCGGCCCTGCCGGATACGTCGCCGCCATCCGCGCCGCGCAACACGGAAAAAAAGTCGCCTGCGTGGAGGCGGACCGCGCCGGAGGCACCTGCCTCAACTGGGGCTGCATCCCGACCAAGGCTCTTCTGAAGAACGCCGAGCTCTACCAGACGCTCACCCACAAGGCCGGTGAGTTCGGCCTTTCCATCCAGGGACTTTCCTACGACTGGGCGACGGTCATCGGACGCTCCCGCAAGGTCTCAGACCGTCTCGCCGGCGGCATCGAGTTTCTGTTCAAGAAAAACAAGGTCGATTACATCCGTGGATTCGGCTCCATCGAGTCCGAGGGAAAAGTCGGCGTGAAAACTTCCGACGGCTCCACCCGGACGCTTGAGGGGAAAAACATCATCATCGCCACCGGTTGCGTTTCCAGGCCCCTTCCACCGCTGCCTTTCAACGGGAAATCCGTCATCGGCTCCAAGGAGGCGATGGTGCTCTCGGAGCAGCCGAATGAAATGATCATCATCGGCGCGGGCGCGATCGGGGTGGAGTTCGCGTATATATACAACGCCTTCGGAACCAAGGTGACTCTCGTCGAAATGCTGCCCAATGTCCTCCCCGTTGAAGACACGGAGGTGGGTGTGGAGCTGGAAAAATCCCTTACCAAACAAGGCATCCGCTGCCTCGTGAACACCAAAGTCACCGCCACCAGGGACCACGGCGACCGCGTGGAAATCACCGTCGAGGGGCCGAAGGAAAACGGAACCATCTCCGCCGATGTCTGCCTTGTCGCCATCGGCATCCAGCCTGTCCTTCCGGGCGGGCACACTCCGGAACTCACTGAGCGCGGTTACATCAGGATCGGCGACCGCTACGAGACCAACCTCCCCGGCGTCTATGCCATCGGCGATATCAACGGGCCACCTTGGCTGGCCCATGTCGCTTCCTTCGAGGCATTCCAGTGTGTCGATGGACTTTTTGTGGAGGGCTACAAGCCACGCAAGGTCACCAATTTCCCCGGCTGCACCTACTGCCACCCGCAGGTCGCATCGGTCGGAAAAACCGAGCGCGCGCTCAAGGAGGAAGGTATCGAATACGTGGTCGGAAAAATCCCTTTCGCCGCCATCGGCAAGGCGGTCGCCGCATCCGAAACGGAGGGCTTCACCAAGCTGCTTTACGGGAAAAAACACGGCGAGCTCCTCGGCGCGCACATCATCGGCGACAACGCCACGGAACTCATCGCTGAAATGGGTCTGGCCCTCGATCAGGAACTTACCATCGACGAGATCCATGCGACCGTCCACGCCCACCCGACCATGTCGGAAGTCATCCACGAGGCCACCCTCGC
>Ga0105047_10009337_pt1 | contig 16167 bp, 8 predicted proteins | sample MAT04_FD_78384 | JGI IMG/M metagenome (GOLD analysis project Ga0105047, IMG submission 78384) | Freshwater microbial communities from Lake Fryxell liftoff mats and glacier meltwater in Antarctica - MAT-04 (megahit assembly) | ecosystem: Environmental > Aquatic > Freshwater > Ice > Liftoff...
AAATAGGACGCAAACGACGAGATTTCCCAAGTTTAGGAATTGAGCGTGGCGTGGCAGGGTTCGCTGCAAAACTCGTAGGAGTTATGCTTTGCGGCGATTGATGCTCTTGGCTCAATGCGTTGAGACTTTCCCGACAGGAGTATCGGCGCCTGGTATCGCCTCAGCACCCGCCGCGGGTGCGATGCGACGCCCGGCCTTCTCAGCCACGACCTTGGTCACTTCCGCCCCGAAGAGGAGGATCTGAGTCGAGTAGTAAATCCAAACCAAAAGTGCCACGACCGATCCCGCGGCACCGAAGGCCGAGCCGACTCCGCCGAGGCTGAGGTACAGAATTATGAGGTACTTTCCCAAGCTAAATAAGAAAGCCGTCGAAAGCGCCCCGAATGCTACGTCGCGGTACGCGAGTTTGGCATCGGGGAGCACTTTGAAAATCATTCCGAAAAGCGAGGCTTCAATCAGGAACGTGATGGCCAGATTCAACAGTTGAAATCCCAAGGCCGCGCCGGGCAGTAAATCGGTAACGTAGTGTCGCACCGCTTCGAGGATCGTCGATAGCCCCAGCGACACGACCAGTAAAAACCCGATGCCCATGACCATCCCGAACGACAGAAAACGGGTGCGGATGTAAGTCCAAATGGGCCGGCCGCGTTTAGGTCTCACTTTCCAAACATCGTTCATCGCTTCTTGCAATTCGACGAACACGCCGGTTGCGCCGATGATCAACGTGATTAACCCGACACTCAAAGCCATCGCCCCGGATTGGGGTTTCTTCGAGTTCGCCAAAATCGCTTCGATCGATTCGGCTCCCGGCTCGCCGACGAGGTCCTTGATGCGATCCGCGATGCCGCCGCGAGCGGCCTCTTCCCCATAGACCATGCCTGCGACCGCAAGAGCAATGACAAGCAACGGCGAGAGCGACAGTGCCGTGTAAAAAGCCAACGCCGCTCCGATGCGGGGCGCTCGATCGTCCAGCCAAGCATCGCCGGCCCGGTGTATGGTCTGCCAAACGCTTCGCCATTTCACTCGGGCAACTCCGCAATTGATTCGGTGACACAAAAAAAACCCTAAACATCGGGGGTTTTTAGATTCGGAATACTCAAAGACGGAGTCGCCCACCGGCGCGTTGGAGGATGTCGAAGGCTTCGCCGATGTCGTCGTGCGTCGTGACAGTCACGAGTGTCTTGCCGGATTTGAGTTCTCGTTCGAAATAATCCGCGTCGTCTTGGGTGACGCCCAATCCGACGAGCCCGCCGATGGCGCTGCCGACGGTGGCGCCGACTCCCATGCTGGCGAGCAGGCCGATCAACGCTCCGCCCGCAATCACCGGACCGATGGGAGTGAGCAATCCGGCGAGGACCGCCAAGCCCAATCCGGTGCCGGCAGTCGCGCCCACGGCCGCGCCGATGCCCGTCCCCTCTTCCCAGTTTTCCGCCGCTTTGCTATCGTCGCGGTCGAGGCTGCCGTCGATCCTCCGCGTGATGATGCCGATGGCTTCATCGGCGAATCCGGCGGCCCGCAATTCGCGCACGGCGCGGTGGGCGTCCCGGGTGTTCGCGAAGACACCCCCGATAATTGTGGTCGCTTCGACCATGGCTGAATCTCCGTGAAAGTGCACCGGCCAGTGGGAATCGATCGTCGTGTGACCGGCGACCGTGACGTGAATTTCCAATGCAAATCGAATGCCGGCGAAGCGATGCCGTTGGGCCGTTGGGCCGTAATACCAAAAAAGCCGACCCTGTAGTCGGGTCGACTCTTAAATTGATTGGGGAGTGCCACACGTGATTATCGGCGAGTCATGCGACGAATATGAAGGCTGCTGACAGGGATCGGCATATCGGGAATGAGGGAGAGAAATTTTTGCTGTACGATTTCGGAGGGACGCAACCCTGCCCGGTCATCGGGGAGGCATTCTTCAGCATGACAAGAGTCGGTGGCAGACGATCTCAAATCGTAAGAAAGAATTTCTGCGGCTAGCAGTTCCGAAATCATTGTCGCGCCTCCTGTAAGGTTTTACCAGTTGTGCAAGTGGATTAGAGCAGTTGGCGTGCCGTGCGTCTCCACAATTATCACATTTGACAAATTGTCCGCCGGCCGGCCCCATTTCCCTTCTGAAAACCGATGACAGTCCTGCATGGGCAGAAACTTGCGCACGAGTGGGCGCCATTCTAATCGATTTCGATCTTCACGTCGTGAGTGGATTCGGTGTCGATGAGCATCACCATGCCTTTATTGCAGGCGACAGCGTCTAAAGTTACAACGGCGCTTCCTTTTTCAAGACCCTTCGGGTTTCGGTATTCGATCCGATACACGGCCCGGCCGAAGCGGTAGCGGATCGCGAAGGTTTTCCAAACCGAAGGAACGCAGGGTTGGAACCGCAGCGATTCTCCTTCGCGACGCAAGCCGAGAATATCTTCGAGACCGATGCGATAAAGCCACGACGACGATCCGGTGTACCACGACCAACCGGCCCGACCGACGTGGCTTATACATGAGTACACATCGCCTGCCAATACATACGGTTCGCCGCGGTATTGATCCGCCTTCGATTGCACCGGGTTGATTTGTCCGAAGGCCTCGTGCGCCGCGTCGCCTCGACCGAGCCTAGCGAGCGCCTTCACCATCCAGACCGCCGCGTGAGTGTATTGTCCGCCGTTTTCGCGGACGCCCGGGACGTATCCTTTGATGTACCCGGGCCGGAGCGGGCCGTCGGAAAAGGGCGGCGCGAAGAGGAGCATCAGCCGGTCGGCCGACCTCGTCAACTGCTCCAATGCGGAACCCATCGCCGCCGCGGAACGCTCGTGATTCGCGCCGGCGATCACGGCCCAGGATTGGGCGATCGAATCGATCCGACATTCATCGTTCGTCGCGGAGCCCAGCGGCGTGCCGTCGTCGAAGTAAGCGCGGCGATACCAAGCGCCGTCCCACGCGTGCAGTTCCGCCGATTCGCGGAGCTGATTCGCATTCGTCCGGCAAGCTTGGGCGACGGTAGGCTGATCGACCCGATCCGCCAGAACTGCGAATTTCTCCAAGACGACAATCTGGAACCAAGCGGCCCAGACACTCTCGCCTTTGCCACCGGAACCGACCGTGTTCATGCCGTCGTTCCAGTCCCCTGTGCCCATGAGCGGCAGGCCGTGTTCGCCGAGTTTCCAGCCATGTTCGATAGCGCGTAGGCAATGCTCGAATAGCGAACCGGATTGCTCCGAGGCGCGTGGGATCCCATAAACCTCATGCTGATCCGGGCCGAGGAGTGGGGCTTCGATGTACGGCAAATTCGTTTTCAATACCGCGAGGTCGCCGGTCGTTTCGATGTATTCCGCCACGGCATAGGGCAGCCAAAGGAAGTCGTCGCAGAAGCGAGTCCGCACGCCATTGCCAGCCGGTTCGTGCCACCAGTGCTGCACGTCTCCCTCGGGGAATTGCCGTTTTGCCGCTCGCAAAATGTGCGCCTTCGCCTCGGCGGGGGCGGCGTGGACGAGCGCGCAGACGTCCTGCAATTGATCACGGTATCCGTAGGCCCCGCCAGACTGGTAAAACCCGGAGCGGCCCCAAAGCCGGCACGACAACGTCTGATACACAAGCCAGCGATTCATCATCAAATCGAACGCGGGATCCGGCGTCTGCACCTGCACGGCGTTGCAGAGTCCGTCCCATTTCGTGACGACATCGATGAGCGCGGCCTCGGCGGATTCGGGGGATCGATAGTCGCGGATGATCCGGCGGGCATCGGTGACCCCAGAGGATTGCCCGAGCATAAAGACGATCGTCCGTTCTTCACCGGGCGAGAGGGTGATGCTGCCGCGTAGCGCCGCGCAGGGGTCGACGCCGGGGCCGACGAAACCCGACAACGCAACGCGGGAACACGAACCGGGGACTGCGGTAGAAGCGTTGCGACCGAGAAATTCGAGGCGGTCTCCGGTGAACGTTCGCGGCCGGAGATCGGTATCGACGAAAGAGACGTGCGTCGGGATGTCGGGGTGAAATGGATTGCGGGCGAAGATCGCGCCCGTATCGGCGTCCAATTCCGTGATGATGTGGGCCGCCGTGGTCTCACGAGTCGTCCCCAAAACCCACTCCGCGAAATACGAAACTTCTAGACGGCGGATCTTCGTGCCCTTGTTCCGCAGTTTCAACACCGAGAGTTTCACGGGGTCCGCAACCGGCACGAACACCGTCAATTCACTTTCGATTTCCTCGGCTACGCGCTCGAAGACCGTGTAACCTTGGCCATGCCGCACCGTGACGCCCTGGGCCGTGCGGACGGGTAGTGGGGTAGGGCACCAAACGGTGTGGGTTTCTTCGTCATGCAGGTAGATCGCATCACCCGGTGGATCGCAGACGGGGTCGTTGCTCCACGGGGTCAGCCGATTCGATTGGCTGTTGCCCGCCCAAGCGAAGCCGCCGCCGGAATCGGTGACAAGGAATCCAGCGGCCGGGTTTGCGATGACGTTCGACCAAGGTGTCGGCGGCGGCCGCTCCGGGCGGATCTCGAATTCCAAACCGTCGGCCGAGAACCCGCCGTAGCCGCCGTCGAACTGCAAGGGCGGTGACACCGGGATGTCACCGAAGCGAAATGCGGGCCGCAATTTGTCTCGGGTCAGCCGCGCGGGCAGAGACCGGGGTGACGCTGCGGAATCGACTTGGGTCGCGACCGGGCCCAAGGAATCGTCGAGGATGACGCGCGCCGCTGCGAGGAGGAGAGTCCGGTCGACTTCGGTCATTTGCCAGCCCTTGCGGACGAAGACGCCGTCCGCGCGGTCGATGCGGTCGGATAAGCCTGCCGCGCGGATCTGGTTGATCACCTCGTCGTGGAGTTCATCTTGGTAGCCGCCGGCATTTTCGAGGAGGATCACGAGGTCGGACTTGAACGCCTTCGATTGCCAGTAGACGTGCGCCTGCAATAACTGCCTCAATTGCGGGAGCCCAGCCATACCGTGGAGTCGCAGCACGAGGATCGGCAAGTCGCCGGAGATGCCGAAGGACCAAAGGCCCGATTGGCCGAGGCGGTTTACCGCGAGGGTCTCGCGGGAGGCTCGCAGCGGCCCCGTCGGGTAGAGCAAGTAGCCCGCGATCCTTTGAAACAAATGGACGTCATCCGGTTTCCAGTGGCTCCCTTGGAGTTCGATGTTGGCGTGGGCCCACGCCAGTTCGAAGGCCCGGGTGACCGACGACAGCGCATGGTAGCGCTCCGCCATCGCGATGGCCGCTTCGCGCGTCGCGGCCACGCCGGTCGAAAACGCGACAGTCGAACTCTGACCCGGTTTGAGGGCAATCGTCCGGCGGATCGCGAAGATCGGGTCGAGCACAGCGCCTTGAAGGCCGACCAAGTTCCGCACGCCCGGTTGCATCGCGGCGGGGGCAGCTGTAGTTCCGCGGCGACCGATGAAGGTTTCCCGCGACGTTTCCCACGAGACCGTGCCCGAAACGGCTTCCGCTGCGAAGGCGTGGACGGCGTAAATGGGGGCTTGGTCTGCCGCGCGGGGGCGTCGCCGACAGAGGATCGCTTGATGCTCAGCGAGCCACTCGGTTTCGAGGAAGAGTTTGCCGAAGGCTGGGTGGGCCGCGTCGGCGGCGTGCTGGGCCAAGACGATTTCGGCGTAGCTCGTGACGTCGAGTTCGCGCGGTTTCAGGCCTCGGTTGATCAACGTGATGCGTCGGACTTCCACGTCTTGATCCGGCGCCACAGCGATTTCAAAGAGCGTTTCGATGTCGCCGTCGACGCGGCGGATCTCCGCTTTGTCGATGGCAAAGGTAACTTCGTACAGATCCGGCGCGACCGCGGTGGGCTGGTAACCGGCCGACCAAACCGCCCAGTTACGGCGGTCGCGGATGTAGAGCGTTTGCCCGTCCGCGTCGCAGGTAGCATCCGGTTTCCAGCGTGTCACGTCGAGTTCGCCGCAGCGGCCGAAGCCGCCACCGGCATTCGTGATCATCGCCGTATAACAACCGTTGGACAACATGTGCGTCCTCGGCATCGGGGTATGAGGCGAAGTCAGCCGACGGCGCACGGGGTATTCGGGCGCGATCACCGGTCGATCCGATTCCGCCTCCGCGTGTTCTGGAGTCATCTCCGGGGCACCATACGGCACGCGTTCGTCAAGGAGCAATTCCGATGCTTGGACCGCCGGTTCGCGCGCCAACCGCGTCCGCATCCGGCCGTTTGCTAATCGGTTGGCGATGGCCAGCAACCCCATGCCTTGGTGGTGGGCCATGTACGAACGCACGACGCTCGGCGAACCGTCCGCGTTCGCGCGGCCCGGCGTGTAATCGATGGCTTCGTAGAAACCGAACGGTCCTTCGCCGCCGTCGGCTCGCAAGCGCGCGAAGTTCCGGACGGCCGCCGGGGCATCGACATCGACGGCCAGCAAAGTGGCGTACGGCGCAATCACGCGATCGCGGTCGAGCCCGCGTTTCAGCCCCATGCCCGGTACACCGAAGGACTGGTACCGGTAGACCTGCCCCGCGTCGAAGAGATAGTAGCCGGACTCCGAAACGCCCCACGGCAAGTTCGTTTCGCGTCCGTAGGCGATCTGTTGCGCTACCGCCGCGCGCTGGGCGCGGTCGAGCAACACCCCCCGCGCCGTAGGCAGTAATAGTCGGGGCATCAGATATTCGAACAGTGTGCCACCCCAAGAAACCAAGCCGATTTCGCCGTAGGTGCGGGTGACGAGCCGGCCGAGGCGAAACCAGTGTTTGCGCGGGACCTCTCCGCGCGCGATGGCGAGGTAGCTCGCGATGCACGCTTCGGACGCGAGCAGGTCGTAGTGGTTCGCATCGAGGCGGCCGGTGGTGGCGTTGAAGCCGATGGAGAAGAGTTCGCGATCCGCGTTGTACAAAAAGCCGAACGTCATCCCGGCGGCCCAAGCTGAGGCCCGATTCCCGAGTGTTGCCAGTTCGCCCGGCGCGACCGTCGGCGTGTCGCGATGGCGGATCGCCGACGCGACGAATCGCTCGGCCCAACGTAGCGCCGGCGTTGTCGGCAATACGGCGCGGATCGCGCTCGCGAGCTCTTCGCCGTGTCGGCAGATCGAATTCCAATCGCCACTTTCCAAAGCCGACGTCAGCGCGAGCAAACGTGTTGTCACATCGAGCCGAGTCGATTCTGCGACTTCGCCCGCTTCCCACTCACTACGGAACACGGCGAGCGTATCGGCGAGTCCGACCAATGCCGGTGGTGGGGCAGTTTCCGACAGACCATGTTTGAGAGCGATTAAACAAGCGAGAAAATTGCCACTGTCTACCGTCGAAACATAGGCCGGTTGCAGCGTGGCCAAAGTCGTGGTTTCGTACCAGTTGAACAGGTGACCGCGGTGGAGTTCGAGTTTATCGAGCGCGTCGAACGCTTTTTTGAGTCGATCCACCAACGCGGCGGTCGTGATGTAGCCGAAGTCGTGGGCCGCGAGAACCGCGAGCAAATAGAGCCCGATGTTCGTCGGCGACGTGCGGTGCGCGGCGATCCCGAGTGGGACTTCTTGGAAGTTGTCCGGCGGTAATCCGTTGTCGATCGGGCCGACGTGCACTTCGAAAAAATCCCATGTGATGCGGGCCATCCGGCGGAGTTCCGCCGTTTCGAACGGCGTCAGGTCCGGCTCCGCAATCGTTCTGGGACGGCTGACGCGGTAGGCGATGTAAGGCGATAACGACCACGCCAACAGTAGCGGCCAAGCCACGCCCAGATTGGCCGGGTTCGCAATCGCGACGGTGAGTGCGATCGCAACGGCGATGGCTTGCGCCGGCCACATCGTCCCCGCGAATTGCCTCAAACCGGTCCCCAGTCGAGCCTCGGTTGACGCGGCAGTTTCCCATTCCAGCATTTTCTTCCGGCTGAATCCGACGCGGTGCAATGTCCGTACGATCCCATCGACGGCCAGACGGGCCTGATCCGGCAGGAGTGCCAATTGCAGTGCGGCTTGCCCGGCCGTGTTGGCGATTTCGAATCGCAGTTTCGATTCGAGCGAGCGCAATGCTTGCCGACTTCGCAGGTGCCATGCGGTGTCGAGAATCAGAAGGACGCCCGGCAATATCCACGGCGCTATGGCGAACAAAGTCCACGCCCAAACCGGACCGGGGAGGACTGTCCATGCCAGTAACAACAACGCTAGCGCCGACGGAGCGACGAGGCTGCGTCGCAAATTGTCGATCAATTTCCAGCGTTCGAGCGCGAGCAACACATTGGGCAACCGGCCGCCGTCGGCGCCGGGGACGGTCTGGCCCAGCCAAGGTAGCAGTTGCCAGTCGCCGCGAATCCAGCGGTGTTCCCGGCGGGCGTAAGCATGGTACTTCGCCGGAAACTCATCGAAGACTTCGATGTCCGAGGCCAACGCGCAGCGGGCGTAATTCGATTCGATCAGATCGTGGCTCAAAATGGCATTGTCGGGGAACGCCCGCCCGACGGTGGCGGCAAACGCGTCGATTTCGTATAGCCCTTTCCCCGTAAAACTGCCACGTGCGAACAGGTCCATCGACGTGTCGGACGCCGCGGCGGAATACGGATCGACCCCGGTCGAACCGGCGAAGACCCGCGCGAACCACGAGCGGAAACCGGCGCGGTACAAGAAACTCACCCGCGGCTGTAAAATCGCGTATCCATTAACCACGCGACGGCCGTCGTCCGAAAGCCGCGGGGTATTCAACGGGTGCGCGAGCGTCGCGATCATCTGGCGGGCCGCATCGCGCGGCAACACGGTATCGGTATCGAGTGTGAGAACGTAGCGCACCCGCGGGATCTCCGCTGCTGCGCACGATAGTACCGAGTAACTCGTGTCGATGGCTCCCCGTAACAGGCGGTTGAACTCGTCGAGCTTGCCGCGTTTCCGCTCGTGGCCCATCCAGCAATTTTCGGAGGGGTTGTACAAACGTCGGCGGTGGAACAAGAAAAACTGCGGCTTCCCGCCGGGGCGGTAGGTCGCGTTCAACCGCGCGATCCCCGCGAGCAGCGCCTCCACGGCGTCGGCATCGTCCGGCAAGGTCGGTGTCGGTGCATCGCCAAAGTCGGTCAGCAGAGCGAAAGATAGTGCCGGGTCGGCGGACGAAAGTGCGTGCTGTTCCAGCCGATTCAACAAATACGCCGCTTGATCCGCATTCCCGATCAGCGTGGGAACGACGACGAACGCCCCGAACTCGTGGGGGATGCCTTTCGCGAATTCTAACTTCGGGAGCACCCGCGGCGGGATCGATTTGCGCACCGCGAAGTTCATCAGCCCGGTGCCGATTTCGGAAGCGACGATGACCGCGAACAACAGTGCCGCAATCGCCCAATACCAACTCGATCCGAGCGACAAGCCGATGGGAATCGCGAGCCCAGCGAGGCCGAAGCCGAGGATCAAACCGGAGTAAACCAGCCCGGGATGGCGCATCGCCCAATCGCGCGGCCGCTTCCGCCACGGCGACAGGTAACCCAAACCTCGGCCGAATTCCCGCAGCCCTTCACCGATCAAATCGCGGGCCACGGGACGGGGGGGTACCGCTTGTCGCGCGGCGGAGACCGCGGTGCGGGCCACGTCGGCTTCGGGTCGGCCGCTTCCGTGTGCCAGTTTTTCTATCGACCAACGGCAGCGATCGCGGGTGAGGAAATCTTGACGGGCATAGGCGCCGCCCGGATCGGTTCTCAAGACCGCTTCGACCAAACTCGTGCTCTCGAAAAAGACTTTCCAGTCGATGACGCCCAAGAGCCGCAGAGTCGTCACGGCGTTGCCGATGCAGAGCTGATTCGACGCCTGTCGGCTGAATTCGCGGTGGCTCATCGCGTGCGGATCGACCAAATGCACATTCACCCATTCCGACAAGTGCTCGCTCGAAGGTCCTTCTTCGCGGATCGCTTCCCAAATCGCGGACGCGTACGCATCGGTCGGCTCGTGGGGCAGCGTCTTCCGTTTTCCCTGTGCATGAGCTTTCAACGCCTCACGCGCGTCTCGTCGACACTCCACCGTCGCGAGGAGTCGATCGGCCAACACCCGTAACTGTTCCAGCACGGCCAAACGCAACATGATCGGCACGGCCCACAATTCGCCGGTCGTCAAGGCCGTCGTTTGCTGGTATTCTCGCACGGCACCGCGGATGTTCGCTTCGGTTGTAACACGATCTCCGGAACCGACGATGGCTTCCGCGAGGGCGTAAACGCGGGGTAAGCCCGCTTGGAGGCCGGCGCGGACAATGGGTAGCTCGCGGTAGTACGATCGCGGCAAATGCTCGCGCGTCTGCCGGACGACCTCGTCGATGATGTAATAATTGTCGAGCAACCACTCCGCCTCCAACGGTACGGCTTCCTGCTCGGAGGCCATCGCTTGCAAGGCGCGGTAGGCTTCCGCGATCCTCCGGGCGTTCGAAGCCAATCGTTTGGGGAGAACCCGCGTCCGGGAGGGGAATGCCGTCAGACCTTCCGAAGCGAGCGAGGTGAGCGATGATAATCGGAGGCGGTGCGAGGTCGCTTCTTCCGGCATTAGGTTTCTCTCGATGGTGCGGGGGACTTCTCAACTACGGGGCTCAAGTTCGCAAGAGATGTGCCAACGGGAAACGGTGACTATCGAACATGGTACTGGTAGAACTGAGAACGGACTGTGCCATCCCACCAACGACAATACCCCACGCAGAGGTGGGGTATTGTAAAAAGTTTGTCCGGCCAAACTCGAATCAGCTTCCGCAACCGCAGCTCGCGGCGTCCGACTTCCACTGTTGGGTCGCCTCGACCGAGTTCTTTTTCAAGTGGACGTGGCTATCCACGCGCTCGACCCATTCCAGTGGAATGAAGTGGTGCTGGCCGTCGTTGCTATCTTTCTTGGTGAGCTTGATCGACATGCCTTCGACATGATCGACGACGCCGATCTTATGACCGCAGGACGCGATCACGTCCATCCGCTCCTTGACTCCGGCGACACCGCGGTCGACTGCGAGGCCTGTTTTTTCCTTGACCCAGTCCGTCGCCTGCTCGGTGCCTTCGGCGATCTTGTGACCGACGTTCTTCGCCGTCGAGGCGACGGCTTGGCCAGCGTCCATGACTTTTTCTTTGACCGACATGATGTTGCCTCCGGGAAAGTTGCGATCGGGAACGCCGCGAACGGCGGCGGTTCACATCGGAAAGCGTTGCAAGGAGTGTGCCAAAATCGCTCGGCATTCAGTTGGCAAATTTGGGGAAGCACGGTTCCCGTGCGTGCGCAGAAAGATGCGTGTCACCACTTCAACGTGTATTGAATCCAGAGCGCCTCGAGATCGCGGGCCGCGGCGGGCGAGGCCGCCGTATTGCGGACGTAATCCCCGGCGAAAAGGTGGCTATATCCGACGAAAAAGATTTGGTGACGGTCGATGTGGATTTGCAGCGTCGCGCTCAGCGCCTGCCCCACATCGGTTCCGGAGTTGCCGGTGCGATCGCGCCGGACGACCCCGCCCGATGGGCTGTAGAGGGCGTCCTTGGCATTCGCCAAATCGAGCACATGATAGCCGAGCTGCACGCGCAACCAATTCGCGGGGAACGCCCCGAGTTCCAAATGGAAATCGCGGATGTTCTGCCGACCGATAGCGTCGAGCCCCGCGAAGTACGAGTGGCCGAACGGGAAGAGTGTGCTGTAGGTGCGGTGGACTCCGGTCGCATTCGGATTCGGGTCGCCGGTGGCATAGTCGTAATACGCCCATAGCGTCGGCGTTGCCGGGGCGTTCTTGAAATAGTACCCGAGTCCCGCAACGCCCATCCCCGCGAGGATCGACTGATCCGCCCAACGCCCGCCTTGGATCGCCCCTTCGAAGTCGTACAGGAACTGCCGATATTCGCCGACGAATCGACCGCCGAAAGTGTGCACCGCGAAGCCACCGATCACGTTGCCCCGGCCTTGGGCGACTCCGTCATTATCGTTTGCGTAGTGGAGGTAGTACAGGTCGGCGCTCGCGTCTTTGGTGAAGCGGTATTTGAACCAGCCGCCGGCGAGCCGCTGCTTGCGGTCCATGCTCGAAATGTTCTCCGGGTCAGGGATCACTGGGTTCACGGCGAAAATGTCCGCTTCGATGGCGTCGTTGCGCCAGGTGCCGCGGACGCCTTGGAACGCCCGCCGCGTGTTCGACCAATCCGATGGGGAAAGTCCCCGCTGCGAACCGAAGAGCAGTTCCTGCCGGCCGAGACGGGCGTAGACCCCGCGGCCGTCGATCTCGATCAGTTTCAGTTCGGCGAAGAGATTCAAAAAGTCGTTGTGTTCGACATCGGAAGCCGCACGCGGGATCGATTGCGACGACGCTTGTGCCGTGATGAACTCGGCGAAGAACCGGAATTCGTCGCGGTACCACAGGTCGCCATAGATCCGCGTGCGGAACAGGTTAAAATCGTTGGTCGCTCCGGCCTGCGGTCGGCGGTTGTAGAGCGCTGCGTTTTGTATCCAAGCGTAGCGATTCCGGACTTCGCCACCGGTGCTCAGGAGCCAATCGTCGCCGAAATGGATCCGTTTCAACGGATCGAAGAAATCGAATTCCTTGTTCTTCGGGTCATCGAGGTAGCGGTAGTCGAGGTTGAACGTCGTGTTGGCGTTCTGCCCCCATTGCAGCAGCGGGGCTTTCGGGCGCGACGAGAGTTCCCGGCCCCGCAACTGATCGAATAATGTGTAGTAGCCCGGCCCGGTCGGGGCGATGTTGAAATTCCCCTGCCGCGGGAACGGTTGGATTGGCGGCACCGTTTCCCAGAACGATTTTTCCGTTCTGGACTTTTGGGGGGGACCGGACCACGAACGCTCGGTTTCGGGCGCGGGTCGAACGGGGATGGGTAACTTTTCCGGGAGCGGGTCGACCGGCGGCTGTGCGGATGCACCAAGGATCGAGAGAAGGGCCGCGCAAAATCCTAGGGCAGCGCGGATCACGTCGGCGGCTCTGGCGAATGGGCTGGTCAGCTGTACTCTTCGGTATTCGGTATCGGGGGACTTTGGGGAATCTCGATACCTTCCCCCGGCTAATTTTTGTTCGATTCCATTAACAGCCTCACCCGGTTCACCACGGCTTTGATTTCCGGTGTCGATTCGTCCTCGTATAACGCGCGGATCTCGAACAAGGTAGCGCGGATGTCGCGTTTGGCGACGCGGGCTTCGGGGTCGTCTTTCACCAGTTCCCAATCGGCGAGCGATTTGACAAACACTTTCTGAAGGTTCTCGATCCGGGCTTTTTCCGCCTCCACTTCTTTCCCTTTGTCGAGGACGATGCGGTTCCGCTGCTCGGCCGCGGCGAGGTGCCAGAGGTGGTTGCCCAAATCTTTGGCCGTCTGCTGGGCGAGGGCGTCCCACTCTTTGCGGGCTTTAGGTTTGTCGCCGAAGCGCTCGAGCCAAAAGGCCCGCAGTGCCAAGCGCTCGGGATCAGTCGGCTCAGTGCTCGGCAGGGTTTCGCTCGACTTCGCGACCGCGATCTTCCCGTCCAAGTCGGCCAATCGCTTCGGCACGTCGCGGATGTCCGCAAGGCGTTTCTCCGCGATACTCTTCAGGCCGACCCGGCTGGCGTCGGTCTTGTCTTGGTACTTGCCGACGTCGAGCGCGGCGCTCTTCTCGGAGACCGCGCGCCAGCACTCCGCGGCGCGGGACAAGCTCCCGTCTTTCTCGGCGTCGAAGGCCGCCCAGATTTTCTCCACGACGTCTTTGTCTTCGTCGTCCTGCGGTTTGGTGAAGTTCTTCTGATACCTGTTGAAGAGTTGCTTCTCTCCTTCTTTGACAATCAGCTCCGCGAATTGAACCTTCGCTTTCTCAACGGTCGGATCGCTTTTGCCGCCGTGCTTTTTGAGGAAACCCGAGATGGCCTCGAGCTTGTCGTCCGACGCCGCCGCTTCGACTTTCGCGTAGGCCTTCGGCAACGGTTCAGGCCACGCCAGCCAGATGCCGACTCCGACGATCGCCGCCAGTATCGCCCCCAGTCCCACGGCCTTCGGCCACTTCTTCTCGCCGAGTGGCACCTCTTTTTTCTTCTTCTTTTTCTTCTTGACTCCGCGCAACAGCTTCGCGGCTTCGCGGTCGTTTTCGTCGAGGGTCGCGTCGCTCACCTTGCGGTCGACGCGCCGGGCGTTGGCCGCTTCGACCCCGAGGCTACGCTGATCCTGCACTTTCAACTCGATGTCGGCGATCATTCGCGCCACCGTTTGGGCGTCGAGCGGGCGCTGCTCGACTTTTTTTTCCATCAAGAACATGATGAGATTGTCGACCCAGATTGGCAGATCGGGGATGTACTTTGTCGGCCGCACCGGGACTTCGTTGACGTGCTTCAAGAACATGTCCATCGTCGTCTCGGCGACGAACGGTTTGCGGCCCGTGATGAGTTCGTAGAAGACGACGCCGAGCGAATAGAGGTCCGACTTGGCCGAAAGGCTCTTCTCGCCGCGGCACTGTTCGGGGGACATGTACGCGGCCGTGCCGATGGTGCTGTTGGCCCCGGTGAGAGCCGTAACGTCGGTGTCTTTGGCGATGCCGAAGTCGGTCAGCTTCAAGACGCCGGCCTTGGTGATCATCAAATTCGACGGCTTCAAATCGCGGTGGATGATGCCTTTGTCGTGGGCGTGTTGGAGCGCTTCGCACAGTTGCTTGCCGTAGCCCAACACTTCGTCCCAACCCATGCGGTCGCGGCGCTGGAGCATCCGGTCCATCGGTTCGCCGTCGACGTATTCCATCGCGATGAACGGCGTGCTGCGATACTTCCCCGTCGCCAGCAAACGGACGATGTGCGGGTGCCGGAGTTGTTTGAGGATTTTCGCTTCGCGCTCGAAGCGGGCCATGGCGGAATCGTTACCGAGCAAGCCCAACGAAATGACTTTGAGGGCGACGGAACTCAGTTTGCCGTTGTTGTCGAACTGGGCGCGGTAGACGGTGCCCATCGCGCCACTGCCGAGTTCTTTCTCGATGTGGAAGGGCCCGATTTTTTGTCCGATGAGCATCGACGACCTCCGCCGGGACCGAATCGTCCGCCGCAGGGGTAATGTACCGAAAGATTCGCGACTCGGTACCGCTGTGTGACGGGCGCTTCCCAAACACCCTACCGGCGAGGTATACTGTCATAAATCGTCATTCTCTTCAGGAGCCGAGACATGGTCCGCTTCACCGGCAAATGGTTCGTAGCGTTCGGCATTTCCGCGTGCTTGGTGTCGTCGGCGATCGCCCAAGACAAACCCCGCCCGCGTGTCGAAGTTCCCGAGGCCAAAGAACCCCGGGCCCAACTCGACCAACTGCTCGAACTCCAGAAAGAGATCGCGGCAGCGATGCAGGCCCGCGACCCGGCGAAGGCCCAAGAGCTAATCCAAAAACTTCAGAAAACGATGATGCTCGATCGCAACTTCGCACCGTTGCGATTTCAAGTTGTGCCATTCCCCGCCGGCCGGGAAGGGCCTGCCCCGAAGAGCGACCTGCGCCAGCAGTACGACAAGCAATTGAAGGAGTTCGCGGAGTCGATCGAGAAACTCAAGGGGGATCCGGATGCCCGCGCCGCCATCGAAATGGCCCGCGACGAATACAAGAAAGCGATGGAAGCCGAACTGAAGAAAGCCGACGACGCCCAACCGCTTCGCCCGCAACCGAACTTCCCGAATCTGCCATTGCCGCAATTCCAACGGCTCGAAGTCCCCTTTCCCCTCGCCGATTTCAACTTGGGGAACGCCCGGTTCAACACTGCCCAACCCCGCCTCGGCGTCAGCCTCGAGAAGCCCTCGGCGGTGTTGGCCGAACAACTCGACCTCGAGCCGGAGGCCGGGATCGTGATCGTCGACGTGCTCCGCGGAACCCCCGCGGAAAAGGCCGGCCTGAAGAAGAACGACATCCTACTGCGATGGGCCGGCAAAGATCTCCCCGCCGATGTCGAAGCGTTTCAAGCGATGATCGCTGCCGCAAAGTCCGGTGAAAAATTCGACGCGGTCGTATTGCGAAAAGGGAAGAAAGAGACCGTCAAGGACATCGAATTGCCAGTCGCGCGCCCACGCTGAAGCCTGCATCGGAAATTTACTGAACAAAGTTCCCAAAATTGGTTGACTCGCCCAAATTGGAGCTTATAGTTCAACAATACTGCACTGAGATAGTCGGTTCCTATTCGAGAATCTTGAGTCCCGGGTGTTTTCCGGGTGCAGGACACGCTTTGCGGAATCATGCGGCGGTCGTTTTCGGTTCGGCTTGAGTGGTTCGCCTTCGGAAGGGGTGTCCGGGTCGGGACTCGAGGTGGTCGCGCAGCGTCGGGCCGTCG
>Ga0105047_10009338_pt1 | contig 16167 bp, 17 predicted proteins | sample MAT04_FD_78384 | JGI IMG/M metagenome (GOLD analysis project Ga0105047, IMG submission 78384) | Freshwater microbial communities from Lake Fryxell liftoff mats and glacier meltwater in Antarctica - MAT-04 (megahit assembly) | ecosystem: Environmental > Aquatic > Freshwater > Ice > Liftoff...
ACCTTCCGCGTCTTTTCCGAAAACGAATTCCAGCAAAGGCTCGTGCTCGGTCGGATCGGGGACGAGGGCTTTCACCAGCTCCGTGACTGTATCGGGACCGCTTCGCCATGCCTCGACGATGGCGAGTCCGGTGCGGACGAAGGCGGGGTGTGCGACCCAGAAGCCGTTGAGCCCGCGCTTGAGCTGGGTGGTTACATCGCGGATGTATCCGACCATGCAGACCTCGTAGGACTTGGGATTTCCCTCCTCGTAGAGCACGCCATACATGCCGCCGATACGGATCGCGTCCATGGGTGCGAGAGCCTCGACGAGGATTTTGTGGGACTCGCGGATGTGGTTGATGACGATGTTGGGATCGGCTTTCACGGGGTCCGGTAGTGGGGATCGTGCTTGAAAAGCCGGGCGGCGGAGGCGAGGAAATCGTGCCAGCCGAGGCTGCCGCCGAGGAAATGCGGGCGCAGGACTGCGGCGATCTCCCGGATGCGGAAAATGGCGCGGGGATTTTCAAACACGATGAAGAGCTTGATGGTCCCGGGGAGGTAAGCAGGATGTACTTTCCGGATACGCGTTTCCGCGCTGTCGATGAGATGCTTGAGATACGCGGCCTCCTCTTCGTTTTCGAGCTTGGGGACATAGAAGACCAGCACCTCCGGGCGGTGACGGTTGTGCCACAGGTGTGTCGCGAAATCTAAGAGGTGCAGAGGCAGGGGGTTGCCGTTTAAGAGATGGTTTCCGTCAGGCAGAGCCAGTCCCGGAATCCGTTTGATCGGGATCGAAAGGCCCGTCTCATCCAGCTCATAGGTCTTCCCGTTTCTCTCATCGACGAAGCGTAGAGTGCCGTCAAAGCAGCCGACGAGATTCTCGCAGGCGTTGAGGAAATTCTCCATGATCGGCGTCTTGGAGTCCTCATTGTCAGCACCCCAGCGGGGCACCTGCCCGGCGGCCTCGGCGAGTTCCTTGACGATGGGCGGCTCGTCCGGACTCACGCGGTTGAAGGCGTTCATCGCGTTGATCGCCATCTTCGCGGTGTCCGGCGGGCCGAAGAGAGTAACCTGGTCCCCTTTTAGAAACGCCGGGATTTCCACTCGGGCATCGGATTTTCCCTCTGCCAGGGGACCGATTACGACGCGCCCGCAGTCATCCTGCTCGCCGATCACGGTCTTGTAGCCGGGCGAGGTGAAGGGAATCCCGTCGTTCGCTTTCACACAATCCGCAGTCACGCGATCCATGAATTTCCTGTCCTCGACACGCTGGCTGAGAATCTTGTCCAGATGGTCTTTCACGTCACCGTAGAGTGCGCAAACGAAAGCCAGCGCCTCGCCCGTCTCGATGTTAGGAAATTTTTCCCTAAGCCCCCGGGCGACTCTCAGCCCGCTCACCGCCTCCACTTGCTCCGCATCGTCCCATAGCTTTTCCAGCAGCGGCTTCGGGAGAAACGCGAGGTAAGCGGGGATGTCGATGGTGGTCATGACGTCAGTCCGCATCGTCCTGCAGACGGCGTGCCTTCGCCACGCTAAATTTCGACCTGTCGGGTATCAGAACAACATTCCAAACACCCTCACGACCGTGAAGACGAACACCACGATCAGGACGAGGAGGAAAATTTTGATGGAAACTTCGATGGAAGAGCGTGTCATTGCGGGGACGGAATAGCCTTTCCACGCCCTTTCCGCCAAGCAAATTCAAACACGCTCCACAATATGAACAGCCAACGCCTCGTCTTCAGATCCCATGGCAAACCTGCGGAAGTTCTCGAAATGGAGGATTTCGCACCACCCGCTCTCAAGACAGGAGAGGTTCTTCTCGCCATCCATGCCGCCCCGATCAATCCCGCGGATCTCAATTTCATCGAGGGCACTTACGGAATAAGACCGACGCTCCCCGCCTGCGCCGGGATGGAATGCTGCGCCACGGTGATCGCGAGCGAATCGGATCGTTTCGCTCCCCGAGACCAGGTCATTCCCGTCACGCAAATCGGCTCGTGGGCCACGCATGTAGTCACCTCGGAGGAAAATCTAATCAAAATCCCCGCAGGCATCGATCCGCTCCAGGCGGCCATGCTGAAGGTCAACCCCGCGACCGCGTGGCTGCTGCTGCACCGTTTCGCGGATTTGGAGAAAGGGGATACGGTCGTTCTCAACGCCTCGAATTCCGGTGTTGGCCAGTGCGTGATCCAGCTTGCGGCGGATTTCGGCATCCGCACCGTATGTTTTCTCAGAAATGAAGAACTCTTCCCCACACTGAAAAATCTCGGGGCCAGACACGTCTTTCCGGACAGCGCGGAAGGATTCGATGAGGCGAAAGCGATTCTCGGAAAAGATCGTGCCCGGCTCGCCTTCAACGCGGTCGGGGGCGACAGTGCCCTGCGACTTATGAAACTGCTCTCGGATGGCGGCACCCACGTCACTTACGGCGCCATGGGTCGCAAACCGCTCACCGTTCCCAACGGCCCGCTGATCTTCGCGGACATCCGTGTCCGCGGATTGTGGGTCACGAAATGGATGGAAAACGCCTCCCCTGAAGAATTGGAGTCCACCTATGGATTGCTCGCCGAACGCCTGGCAAGCGGCGTTCTGAAACAACAGGTGGATTCGACATTCACGCTCCCCGATTTTCCGCAAGCCCTTGAGCGCCTTGAAGCCACGGAGCGAAACGGGAAGATCCTTTTTAAAAATCCGCTGGCAAATTAACTTCCGGATTGGTTGATTTCACGCTTTGCAAGAACATTAATCCGGGTTAAATAAAGGCAATGAAACGCGAAACGTCCGGGAAAGGCTTCACGCTGGTCGAGATGACGGTCGTCATCATGGTGATGATGACACTGATTGGAACGGGGCTGTATGTTTCCAAACAATGGACTAACTGGCAGCTTGGGCGCACGGCATCCGAGGATCTGCGTGCCGTTTACGCGGCCCAGCGCATGTATCTCGCGGATAATCCAACGGCCACTGTGAGCGCGATTACCGCAGCCCAGGTGATCCCATATCTTGCCAACCGGGGCACCGTCCTTCCCACCGTGAAATCCCTCACCGGCACCACTCTCGCGATCCGCGTCAACATCTCCCCCCCGAACATCAATGATGGAACCGGAGGCATTTACGATCCTTCCGGGAAATCCACCGATTCACTCTGGGATGTGGGCCTATGAAATTTTTCCTGACCATCTGCCTCATTTTTCTCAACGCCGCCTTCGCGACGGCCTCGGAGTTCCGCCACGTCGGGGACTACCTGCTCCAGGCACATTTCAAGCTCACTGGCTCGAAAATGACACCTATTCCCATGAAAGCCATGGCCTTCCACGTCTATACCGACGGGTTGACGATACGGATCTCACCCGAGGGCGACGAGGAAGCGCACACCAGCTATGAAATCTACCGCTCGGACGGCATCGGTCGCCAACGGCCCGGCTCCGGAGCTCTGGAGGTCATTCCCGGTGTCCAGGCATCGACTAGCGCAGGTGGCACATTGCGACACTTGCGGCTTTCCAAGGAATCCCTCACAATCACCACCTTCCCCGGCGTGTCCGACCAGACCATCGTCAGCTACGCCGTGGCGGCCATACCGATAGAGGAGGAAACCCGACAATGAAACCTTTGCCCTCACAGGATACTTCAAAAGAAAGCGCGCGCACCATGCCCGCGCTGCCGATCAGCACCAACGCCGGTTCCTACTCGACAGCCAACCGCAAGGTCGCCAGTTGCCCGATCCAGCGTGTCTATCCATGGCTGCTTTTCGCAAGCACCGCCGTGGCCGCGACCTTCTGCCTCGCTTACATCACCAAGCCGGTCATCCTCGCCGGCCCTTACCCCTCCGCCAGTTCTCCTTCGGAAAAGGTAATCGCCTCGAACTCCATCACTCCGGATCCATCGGGAAAAATCATCCCTGACGAAACCAGCCTGCCGGGCGATCCTGCGGCCCAGCCCGGAGTGCCCTCCGGAAACAATCCTCCGGCTTCCCCCCTGGAAGCCGACTTCGAGGAAACCAACATCCGCATCCAGCATGTCCTTGATGCGGAAAGTCCCTCCGGAGACATCAGCCGCATCGTGATCGATGTCCCCGTCCTCTACCGCAGCCGGAATCTCCGCTGGACACAAACCCAGGCGGAGGAAGCCCGCGTCCTGCTCGGGAGACTTGCGGGCTACCAGGACAATGTCCGCGCCCTCCGCACCGAGGGAATGGAGTTGCGCGACGCATGGAACAAGTTGATGAGCGAATCCATCCCGGCGGAAGCCCTCCGCGCCGACAGCCCCTCCCTTCCCGCGAACCAGCAGGATCTGCTTTCTCCCGCCCCGTCATCCGATACCACGGAAACCATCAAACTCCAGAAGCCCACCGAATGACCATGAAACCGACCTGCGCTCTCCTCCTCGTCCTCGGCTGCGGAATCCCTCTCCATGCCCAGAATCTGGACACACCAAAGCCCGAAAAGGAAATTTCGGCTGAAGTCCAGAAAGCAATCGACGAATTCAACCGCTTGAAAGCCACCGGGAAGGAAAAGGACAACGAGGTCAGCGTAGTGCTCGAGCCTCCCGCTCCCCGTGCCATCGCCGTCCCGGAAGACCCCGTCACAGGTGATGAGGAAGCCACGGACAAAAAAGCTGTGCTGGTGAGTGGAAAACCCCCGTCCGAAGAAGATCAAGCCGCACCTGCGGAAGAAACGGATCCTGACGAGAAAGAAACCGAGTCCGTTGCCAAACCCACCGAGGAACCCGGCCTGGAAATACGGGTCGAGTCCATCCGCAAAGGTAACGGCAACATCGATCCGAAACTGGTCAAACTTAAAACCAGCTTTCCGCCGAAACCTCTTGCCACCCCGCCCGCCGACTGGGCTTTTGAAAAATCGGATCACGCTCCCCTGTTCAAACGCGAAGTCGAACTCAAACCGGGAACCGTGATCTCCCTCGATATCCCCCCCCATGTCCTCGCTCCCGTCGTTGATGGCTCGGAGACTTTTTCCGTGAACGAACCCGGTTTCATCCCCATCGAAGGCTACCGGCAGGCCGCGAGTGTCAGCTCCATACTCGGGAAATCCATTGTCCAGCTCGACGAGGATTCCAAACAGCTCGGCGACGCGATGGCGGACCTCCATCGCCTTCTGGCCTCCCTGCCCAAGCCCGAAATCCAGCCCGAGGGAATCACCAAACCATGAACCCCGCTCCGCCCCTGCTTTGTGGAACGCTTCTCGCCGCCATGCTGGCTGCGGGTGTCAGCCATTATTGGTCCGTCCATGAATTCATCGCGGGATACCCGACCGTCCCCGCCGTCAGGTTGATATCCGGAAACCTCCCTGAAACCGAACAAACCAAACCTTCCGAGGCGCGGACCACTCCAAATCTCGCAGCAGTTGACCCGACCGGGAATTCCTCCGAACTCAAAAGTATTTTCGAAGAAATGCTCTCCGAGCTGAAGAAGATCAAAAACGAGAAAAACGATCTCATCGACCAGCTTGCGGAAACCAACCGCAGCGTGATGCAGCTCCAGTTCCAGGTGGATTCCCATTCCGAGGACTTCCGCCCCATGCCCACGCGGGAGGAGCGTGAAGACACTTCCTACGGCATGGAGGACGAATCTCCAGGCGTGCTACCGCCCCGCGCACATCCGGTTCAGCCAATCAATCCGTGAGTCGCGGGTTCTACCGACCTGACCGGAATTGAATGTTTCCATCTCAAGAGCGTCCCACCGGAATCATGCGATCCATTGCCACACTGATCCTTACTAGCGCTCTCTCCGTTGCCGCCCCCGCCTGGCAGCCGGAACTGACAACCCGCAATCCCGGGCCGCACCCTGCCATCAGCTCTTCCACCCTGGATTTCACTCTGAGTTGGAAAGGCATGCTGAAAGCTGGAAAGCTCGATATCGAGTTTGCCCCCAAAGGTGTGAAAAAGCCCGGTTCCTTCGTGATCAAATCCTCCGCCTCCAGCATCGGCGCGGCCTCGGCGCTTTTCCCCTACTCCCACAGCTACTGGTCGGAAATCGATCCCAGAACCCTGCGTCCGAAATTCTTCAAATCCACCGAAACGGATGACAAGGAAACCATCGTCACCGCCAACCGTTACAGCCCCTCACTGGTGAACGTCAGCGAGGTCAGCACCAATCTTAAGACGATAACGGTCACCACCAACACCTGGTCGTTCCCTTTCGGCGACGCCCGCGACATGTTTTCCGCGATCCTTCTCCTTCGCAGCCAGAAGCTCGACAATGGCGACGAACACACCCTGCTCCTGATGCCATTCAAGAGCCCCTATCTCCTCAAGGTCCGCGTCGAAGGCCGGGAAAAGCACATGGATCGCGATTCCATCCGACTCAGTTTCTCCCTGAGAAAAATCAGCCGCGACACCCTGGAAATCGTGCCTTACAAGAAGCTGAAGAAACCGGTCACTCTCTGGTTGAGCGACGACGCGGACCGCATCCCCATTGAGTTACGCGCATCCATCTATATAGGTGATGTCCGGGCGGTTCTGTCCGGTTTCACCAAACACCCATGAGTCCGCTCACCATCCCCACCGCCGATGCCATGATGGATCTCGGAGGCACCTATGCCGCCAAGGCCAAGGCCAGCGACGTGTTCGCACTTGTCGGCGATCTCGGCACGGGAAAGACCCATTGGTCCAAAGGCTTCGTTCGCGAGCTTTGTCCGGATGCCAATGTTACCAGTCCCACCTTCAATATCGTGAACGAGTACCAGGATGGAGCGCACGCCGTCTTCCACTTCGATCTTTACCGCCTGAAATCCGAGCGGGAACTGATCGATCTCGGCTGGGACGAGTATCTCGATCAGTCCGCCATTGTCATCTGTGAGTGGGCGGATTTGTTTCCGCACCTCATGCCCGCAAACACCATGTGGCTGGAAATCACACACCAGCCCGACGGCTCGCGGACGGTCACTGAAACGGGCAATCCCGTTTCAATCAGATAAAACGAGGCTTAATAGCCCGCAACGGACATCGCCGCGCTGGCGGTGTTCTGCACCGTTCTCATCGCAGCCATCGGTGCGCCACAGGAACTCATCAATCCGCTGATCACCAGCAACAATCCCAACTTCAAAAGGTTTTTCATCCCGCCCAGTCTCCCCATTCCGCCCCTCACGTCAAGCAATCGTTTTCCGTTTGTCCAAAGCGGGTAGATTGATCAAGCTAGGGCATGAAAAAGAACATTCTGATTGGCTGCGGTGCGTTGCTTGTGATCGCCCTGATCGGTATCGTGGCTATGGGCACGTGGTTGTTTTCGGGACCCGAAACCGGCGTGAAACTCGGGAATGAAATGGATTCTTACGCCCTGGAATACCTGGACAAAAACCACATCCTCAAACCCGATGAGGAACTCGTGGCCTACTATGACACCACCTTGGACATGGACGGCACCGAGGCTGCGATCCTCACCACGAAACGCGTGATCTATCACAAGAACCGGGGAAATTATGAGATCGACCTCCTGGACATCGACGACATCCGGCACAAGAAAATTACCCTGATCGGCGACGTGATCGAAATCCAGTCAACATCTGGCAAGTCGATGAAGATCGAAATCGCCCCGCTCAACGGCGGCGACACTTTCCTATCATCACTAAGGAGCGGGTGGGAAAAAGCGAAGGCTGGGATCCGTACAGGCGAATCGGCACTGCCCGCAGAAGCCGAAATCCCTCCGAATTAAAAACTCTTATCGGATTCATTCCGCGATACTGCGCAAGGACGGTTTTCGCTGGAAACAAAATATCCAGCGATCCCTTGCCCGGCAACCTCCTAACCCCTGCCTCGGAGCCGAAGGTGGAGGACAAAGCGATCTACAACCCGAAATGGAATAAGTGGTGGCCCGACCCGGATTCGAACCAGGGACACGTGAATTTTCAATCCACTGCTCTACCAACTGAGCTATCGGGCCTCACAGCACCCTGAGGAAGAATCTCCTTGCGGGCGGGCGGCGAGTAAGTCTCCCCCGACCGTTTTTGACAACCCAAAAATCGCAGGAAACGAAAATAATTGCGGAATTGGATCGGCTGTCACTCGAACCTTCTTTCGCCACGGAGAAAAGTCGGATTCGGCCGCGCGATTCATGCCAGGCATTTCCCTTGAAATTTGAAATTTGAAATTTGGCCTTTCAGTGACAATCCCGTCACACCACCAAGCTCCCATCCCCTTCCCGCCTCGCCACATTCCATGGCTTCCCCATGGAACTGTTCCTCATCGATGCCATTGGTCCATTTTTCCGCGGATATGAAAAGCGGCGGATCAACTGGTCGAAAATCCCATTCACCCACCTGAAAACTTCGGGCGCGGAGGCGGAGCCGCAGTGGCAGGGAATCGAGGCGGACATGCGCCACTTCGCGCGGGAGGTGGCGGCGCTGGGTTACAACTCCGTCACCCTTGACGATCTCGCGCATCTAGCGACCCATCCGCTTCACGAAGCGGAGATCGCGGAACGGATCGCTTTCTTCCGGGAAAAATTCTCCGCCCTTTTCGATATCCTCACGGAGGAGTTCGGCCTGAAAATTTTCCTCACCAGCGATATCATCCCGCTGACTCCGGCCATCGCGGCATCGCTTTCGGAAAAGCCCGCGGAACTGGAGGAATACTACCTCTCGCTCGTCACCCAGATCCTCGATGATTTCCCGCAGCTCTCCGGCCTCATCCTCCGCATCGGAGAGAGCGACGGCAATGACGTGAAGGACCCCATTCACACCCGCCTCCACCTCCGCAATCCGAAGGATACCAACCATCTCCTCCGCAAGCTGCTTCCTCATTTCGATTCGCGTGGGAAAAAAATCATCCTCCGCACCTGGACGGTCGGCGCCCACCGCATCGGCGATCTCATCTGGCACCGGGGCACTCTTGCCCAGACGCTGGCCGGTCTGGACTCGCCGAATTTCATCGTCTCCATGAAGCACGGCGAGAGCGATTTCTTCCGCCACATCCCGCTCAACAAAGCGTTTTTCCGGGTGAAGCAGACGAAGATCATCGAGCTTCAGGCACGCCGGGAGTATGAGGGCGCGGGCGAGTATCCATCATTCATCGGGCGGGATTGCGAGCACTTCGCCAGGGATCTGCGGGGGGCGGAAAACGTCGTGGGGATGTCGGTCTGGTGCCAGACAGGCGGCTGGCACCGTTTCCGCAGGCTCGCGTTTCTCCCGGGAAACAGAAATCCGGATACTTGGATACGGCTGAACTGCGCCGCCGCGATCCACGTTTTCAAACACAACGGCACGGTGGAGCAATCCGTCGAGAAAATGTTCGGCCCGGAGAAGGCACCTGCCGTCCTCGAACTCCTGCGGCACGCGGACACCCTCGTCAACGAACTGTTATATATCCCGGAGTTCGCCCGCCAAAAACTCTTCTTCCGCCGCGTCCGCATCCCGCCGCTGCTCAACGTCTACTGGGACTGCCTTTTCATCAACCATGCCGTCTCGAAGATCCTCCGCCACTTCGTCCCCGATCCCGAGGAGACCCTCCGCTCCGGCGAGGGCGCTGCCACCGTTTTCCCGATCATGGTCACGCTCGCCCGCGAGACGGGCTTGCCCGCCGCGGACATCGAACACATGCGGGATTTTTTCTCACTCCTCCTCCTCGCCCGGCGCTACTATTTCCTGCCCTTCGATGAAACGCTGGCAGAGCGCATCCGCATCGCGAAGAGGAAATACAAGCAGCGCTACCCCGCCAACGTCCGCGAGCGCTACCGGATAAAAATTTCCTTCGAGCCATTCAAGGTGAAACGCCGCACCCTCTCGTGGGTCTCCTCCTTGCTGCTTCGGAAAAAGCGCGGCTACCGCATCATCGACCACCTCTTCACCCTCCATCTCATCGGCTACCTTTTCCGCCTCTTCAAACCCCGCAACCCCAAGGACATGCCGAAGTTCCTCCGCAAATCCGCCATGGGGATCGATTCCTTGTTCAAGTGATCCTCCCCTTCCGTAAATCAAACGGCTCCCTCCTGCGCTTTCAACGCAGCATCTTGTTCGGATTCTTTTCGTATAGTCTGATAACTTCCTGTCTTTGAGAAACAGGTACGGAGGAAAAGTCTTTGGTCGTCAAAAGTCCGGCACGTTGCCCTCCTGAGCGAAGAAACCAAATCCGTTGTAACTGTAGTTCCAATTGAACAGGAGCAGAAGTAAATCCTATCATCTTCTCCTTGTATTCACCACACAGGACTTCGGTGATTGTCACTGATCCTGCATGCCCAGCCCGCGTAGCCATTATTGAAACGGTGCCAACCAAAATTAGGTCACTCTTAGAAACGAGTTCCTCGAGTGCTTTCTGTGTCACGATGTCCTGCGCCTCATCTTCATTGGGAGCGACATCGGCAGAAATGAGTAGAAGGGATGCGAAAAGCATGCCGATCACGTTGAGGGATATTTTCTTCATTTCTTTGCAACGTTAGAGGAATGGCGCGCCGGGGTAAACATCCATTTTAATCAGACGGCTTCCTCGGCGTTTAAAAGATCCCCGGCGCTACGAAAGACTTTTCGGGAGCGTTTAAAAGATCCGGAGCGCTACGAAAGTCTTTTTCCCGGCGTTCCGGACTTCCGGAGCGCTCCGGATGTCTTTTGCTGGGCGTTCTGGAGATCCGGAACACTCCGGATGCTCGGAAAAGCGGCCGGAAAGGTGTTGCTCACGATGATTTTCCCGCCGACGACCCGCGGATTTACCAAATAAAACTCAACCGAAAATAACAATACCATGGCACAGAATCCGATACCCGAACAGAATGACAAGCGCTTCGCCCTTTGCGACGATATGGTCGACGGCCTAAGCATGAACCTGATCCCCACCTCAGAACACGCAGACGGTGATGGAAGGCGTGCTGGAACCGTTTGCCCCCCCCGCAGCGTGGCGGATGTCTTCACGGGAGCCGTTTGCACATCCGCGGCGTGGAGGATCTCTTCACGGGAGCCGTTTTCACCACCGGAGCGCTCCGGGACTCCTCACGTGAGCCGTTTGCGGAGCCGAAGCATTCCGGGGGTCTTATGAGCATCATACTCGGGTGGTGACAGGTTCTTCAGCTCCGCAGGTGCGATCCATGCCAGCCCGGGGCAACGCCCTGGGATACGACCGTCCCACCCCTTATAAAGCCCTGAAAGGGCGATCTAATCCCAGAGGTAGCGCTCATCGAATTCGATTCCGGGTTTGGTTAGAAAACTTTTGAACTCATCCTGAAAACAGACTTTCTTGTGATGTTCTGCCTGGTTGGCGATGTATTGCCGGACTGCGGGCGCATTTGATTCACTCACCGAGAACGCGCCGAAACCTCCTTGCCATGAAAAGGACGAGAGTCCTGGCGACTGGGTTTTAAGCCATTTGGAGGAAGATTTTTTCGCGTCGGAAAGGAAAGGCTGTCGGTGTTTCGTTGAGAAAACGAGATGGATCAGGTTTTTCGCGAGGGATTGGGACATCGTTTGGTCGCCCTTTCAGGGCTTTGAAATGTTGGTTATGGGTTCCCAGGGCGATGCCCTGGGCTTGTATGGTTTGCCCCTTCGGGGCGGTGGAAGGTTCGGGTCGCCGTTTCAGGGTTCCCAATACTTTGCTTTGGGCTGACGTGGGATGCCCCTCCGGGAAGAAGTGGTGTTGGTGGAAGCCATACGCGTGATTTCCTACCAGACTCCGCTGCGTTTTTCCAGCTACTTCTTGACAGCCAAACCTTTCGGGCACCCACCACTTCCTTAGGCATTGAATCCCAGCTCCGAGTCACCCATCCTCCCCCCATGCACCGCCGCCATTTCCTGAAAACCACCGCCGTCACGCTGGCTTCCACCGCTTTCGTTTCCGCACAGGAAAAGGCTGCTGTGAAGCCTCTCTTCGGCTTCGACAATTTCTCCATCCGCGCCCTTGGATGGAAGGCGGACAAGCTTCTCGACTACGCGGCGGAGCAGAAGGTGACGGCCATCCTTTTCTCCGATCTGGATGTCTATGATTCCCACGACGACGCCTACCTGAAAGACCTTTCCCAGAAGGCGAAGGATCTGGGCGTGAAGATCTACGCGGGCACGGGTGGCATCTGCCCTTCGGGAAAAAACTTTTCCGACAAGTGGGGCGACGCGCCGACGATGCTTTCGCTGACACTGAGGATCGCGAAGAAACTCGGATCGCCATGCGCCCGTTGCTACCAGGGATTCGCCGAGGACCGCCGCTCGCCGGGTGGCATCCAGGCGCGCAACGAGGACACGCTCAAGGTTCTCGCCGCCGTGAAGCCGCTGGCCATGGATCTGGGGATGAAAATCGCCATCGAGAACCATGCCGGGGACATGCAGGGCTGGGAGCTTGCGCGGCTGATCGAGAAAGCCGGAACGGAATTTGTCGGCGCGACCATCGACCCCGGCAACGCCACCTGGACGCTGGAAGATCCCATGGACAACCTCGAAGCCCTCGGCCCGCACATCCTTTGCTCCGGTATGCGGAACTCGATGATCTGGGAAACGGAAGATGGGGCGCAGGTCGCGTGGACCTCTCCTGGCGAGGGACTGGTCGATATGGTTGCCTACGCGAAACGATTTCGCGAGCTGGCTCCGGAGGCTCCTTTCATCCTGGAGACCATCTCCGGTTTCTCCCGTCCTTTTCCCTATCTTCAGAAGGATTTCTGGAAAGGCTACGAGGAAATCCCCGCGGAAAACTTCGCCGCGTTCGTGGCTCTGGCGAAAAAGGGAAAAGCGATTCCTTCCTTTGTAAAACCCGCCGAGAATCCCGCGGAAGCCGAACAGGCCTTTCAAAAAGCGGATCTCGAGCGTAGCATCCAATGGTGCCAGAAGAATCTTTAGCCGATAGAAGCCCATACTTGAGTCCGCGGGCAAGGCTCTTCCCTTGGATTCTCAGCCTCTTCCTTTTCGCATCGTTTCTCCACGCCGCGCCTTTCCGGTTGCTGGTGATCGGCGATTCTCTTTCGGAAGAATACCGCTTCGAGGTTCCCTTTTCCGCACCGGACTCCAATCCTGCGGTCGCCAATACGAAGAACTGGGTCGAACTGCTTCATGCGAGGAGAGCGGCGGAATTCACCATGGGTGGATACGAACCCTCCTTTGGAAACTATGCGGACTACCGGAACGCGGGCTATGAATACAACTACGGTGTCCCGGGCTTCAAGGCGGAGAGGTGGCACAAGCTATTGTATGATCCCGGATTCAGTTTCGGAGATCTGAACACACGGTCCGAGCTTCGTGGCGATCTCTCGGCGGTCGACTGCGTGCTGATTTTCGTAGGGGGGAATGATCTGAGCCTCACCAACGGCGACGCGAAGAACGACGGGATCCGGGTTTTCATCGGGCGCATCCACGAATGGGTCCGCGCCAACGCGCCAGCCGGTCTCCCCATCATCATCGCCACCGTCCCCGATATCGGAGCGACGCCGGAGGAAATGATTTCCGATCCCGCAGCAGCCGCAGTCGCCCGTCAGCGAGTGGCGACCCTGAATGCGAATATCGCCGCACTCGGCTCCCGTGCCAACACCTACGTCGCCCGCATCGATGCCCTCACTGACCGTATTTTCGATCAACAGCCGTTCCAGATCAACGGCACGGTTTTCAATTACCCTCCGCATCCTGAGAATCCACCGCTGCGACTTTTCTGCAAAGACGGCTTCCACCCTGCGACCGTTTCCCAGGCAATCATTGCGAACGAAATATTGAAAGCGATCAATCAGTTCGCGACCACTCCCATCCCGCTCTTCACCAACCGGGAGATCCTCGCCGACATCCTTTCGCAGAATCCGGACCAACCGTATCTCGACTGGGCAGGGAGTGCGGGAGGTCAGTTGGAAAACCCGGATGGCGATGCGCTTCCCAATCTCATCGAGTTCCTCCTCGCCACCGATCCCCTGTCGGCGGACGCGGGCTTTATCTTCTCACTAGATGGAGCCGCGACCTTTTCCGCCTCCCCCGCCGCCCTCCGATACGCCGATCTCAACATCCTGCAATCCGCCACCCTCAACAACGATTGGCAAACCGTCCCGCCCGCCAACATTCAGCCTCTGCCCGACGGCTCGATGAAAATCCTCCCCACTGCCCCGAAACTCTTCTACAAATTCCTCGCCACCCCCAAACCCTAGTCTTCATCTTCATTAGAGTTTGAATTTTGAAATTTGAAATTTCGTCCATGCACCCCGAACTACAGTCCCTTCTCCGTCAGCGCCTCGCCGTCATCTCCGACACCTCTTTCCGCGACCGCGATGCGGACGCGCACCTCGAAGCACTCAAAGACGTTTCCCTGAAAATCACGGACTACACGCAGGCCCATCTCGCGGAGTTCGATGCGAAGCTCCGTCATTATCTGGGCAACTCCTCATACCAGAAAGCCCTGGAACACCTGGAAGCCGCCTCTCCTGCCTAGAGTTTGAATTTTAGAATTTGAGTTTTCGTGCTGAACAGCCTGCGCCTCCAGAATTTCCGCTGCTTCCCCGCCCTCAATCTTGAGACGCCGCCGGAGGGGGTTATCCTCGTCGGCGACAACGCGCAGGGGAAGACATCCGTTCTCGAGGCCATCTGCATGCTCGTCCGCCTGCATTCCCCTCGCACCAGTCGTTTCAACACTCTCACGAAATTCTCCGCCCCCGGCTTCGGAATCGCCGCCGATCCATGGGATCAGGAAAGGAAAATCCGTTTCAACGGCAAAGCCTTCGTCCTGGAGTGCGATGGCGAGACGCGCCAGTCGCGCACGGATTACCTCGCCGATGGCGGCCTCATCGTCTGGATGGGCAACGAGGATCTCGCCCTCATCCGCGGACCGGGGGAGACCAGACGGCATTTCCTCGATTTCATCGGCGCACAGCTCGATCCGAAATACCGCACCGCCTACACCCGCTACCGCCGCGCGCTCAAGGCGAAGAACCTGTTGCTGAAAGAGCCGACACTCCGCATTCCCGAGCTGCTCGCCTACGAGGAAATCCTTATCGCTCACGGCACCTACATCATGGAGGCACGGACGAAACTGGTCGCCGATCTCTCCCCGCTTGTCGCCGCGGCACAGCTCGACATTTCCGGAAAAAACGAACCGCTCGCCCTGCAATACCTCCCAGCCTCCGGACCGGATCTCAAGGACTCCATCCTCCAGGCGCGCCGTCGCGAGACCGCCACCCGCCAGGCGGTGATCGGCCCGCACCGGGACGATGTCTCCATCCGCCTGCACGGGATGCCCGCCTCCGAATTCGCCAGCGAGGGTCAGCAGCGCACCATCGCCCTCGCGCTGAAGCTCGCCCAGGGCCATCTCCTCCACCAGCGGCGGGAGAAAACCCCCATCTATCTGCTCGATGACATTTTCGGAGAACTCGATCCCGCCCGCCGCAACGCCCTGCTCCGCCATCTGCCTGCCCACGCGCAGAAGTTCATCACCACCACCCACCTCGACTGGATGGCGACGACCGACGCGATTTCCCCGCTGCCCGTCCTGGAGGTCAGGGAAAACTCGGTGAAACAGCGTTAGTCGCCATCACGGATACTCGTCGTATTTTTTCGAGGAACCTTTCACCAGATCCGCCGGATATTTGGCGGCGTTCTTCTCCATTTTCCTCTCCATCGCCGCGAAGAGATCGATGCCAAGGAGATCGGCCAGCTCCACCAGATAGATCGCCACGTCCGCCACCTCCTCCTCGATTTTCTCCCTTTTCTCCTGCACGACCGCATCCGCTTCGTCCGGAGTTTTCCACAGGAAAAGCTCCATTAGCTCGCCGGCCTCAATGGAGAGGGCCATGGCCATGTCCTTTGGATTGTGGAACTGCGCCCAGTCCCGCTCATCGCGGAAACGCCGTATTTTAGCGGTGATTTCTTCAAGATTCATCGGCGCGGAGCATGAGTCGTTTCAGGAAACAAGCACTCCAAAAAAAGTTCCGGAAATAAAAATGTTGTCTTGCGAGACCCCAAGAAGACCGGGGCACGACGAGAGCCAGCAGGAGTGGCTGCGCCGCCCGCGCGCTAAGCGTGTCGGAGATCACTGGCTCCAGGTTCCGCGATGATCGCACCCGGAGTTTATGAGGCGCGGAGTCCTAGGATCTCATCCGCCCGCTGACTGACTTCGCGGAAGCGCGCGGCGTTCGCGGGCAGTTTGATGTCTTCGTCGAAGGTCGGGATCATCGCCTTCATCCGCGCGTGGCCCTCGGGGCTGGCGAGCAAATCCGGGAAGCACTTCTTGATCACTTCGAGCACGATGTTCACCGAGACGGATGCGCCGGGCGAGGCTCCGAGAAGCGCGGAAATGCTGC
>Ga0105047_10009339_pt1 | contig 16166 bp, 14 predicted proteins | sample MAT04_FD_78384 | JGI IMG/M metagenome (GOLD analysis project Ga0105047, IMG submission 78384) | Freshwater microbial communities from Lake Fryxell liftoff mats and glacier meltwater in Antarctica - MAT-04 (megahit assembly) | ecosystem: Environmental > Aquatic > Freshwater > Ice > Liftoff...
CCGACTCCGCGCGTGAGGCCTTCGCTGCCGCCCAGCGCTTGAGCGTTGGACGCTCGGACTGGTGGCGGCAGTTGGTGCGCCTGGATTGGGCTGCTGCCGAGATCGCACTGCTGACGGGCGATGCCGACGAGGCGGCCATGCGTGCGTCGGCAGCTCTGGCCAGGGCCGAGGCCTCCGGCGCTCCCCGTCACGTGGCCAAGAGCCTGCTGTTCCTAGGTGTGGCCCTGCTGGAGCGCGGCGATGTGGGCGAGGCCACCGGCACCCTGCGCCGGGCCTCGAGCCTTGCCGAATCACTAGGCACCCTGCCGGTGGCGTGGCCGGCCCAGGCCCTGCTCGGCGCACTGACGCTGGCCACCGAGCCTGAGGCTGCCCTCCAGTCCATGGCAGGGGCCCGGGCCTGCATCGACACCATTGCAGCCGATCTGCCCGATGATCTGCGCCAGGTCTGGCGCGAACGTGACGACGTCGCCGCTCTGAACGACTAGATCCCTTGGGGTGCCAGCCCCGCGTGACCGCGAGCCGCTCTAGGTCCGGTGCGCGCCTGGCAACCCAGACTTTTTGGGCGTGGGCGCTTACGTCGGGTCTCAGGCGTGCCGATGGGACAGCATCCGGTGCGGTGGATGCCCCCGGTGGTTCATCACTGCTCGGCAGTGACGGGAAGGACATGCATGTCGACCGTGCTCGTCTGCGACGACTCGCCCCTGGCTCGCGAGAGCCTGCGCAGGGCTGTTGCTTTGGTGCCCGGTGTTGACCGCGTCTCCGTCGCCGGGAGCGGTGAAGAGGTATTGGCCCGTTGGCCCATCGAACGCCCCGATCTGGTGCTAATGGACGTGCGTATGCCGGGTATCGGCGGGGTCGAAGCCTCGCGCCGCCTGGTCACCACGCACAGCGGTGCCACCGTCGTCATGCTCACGATGGCCGAGGATCGCGACGGGGTGGCCCGTGCCGTGTCGGCAGGTGCCCGTGGCTATCTGACCAAGGACGCCACCCGCGAAGAGCTGAGCGCGACCATCGCTTTGGCGCTGGCTGCATCGGCTTGGGCGACCCCAGCTCGCCGCGCCCGCCCGACCTCGCCTGGCGATCCGCCGGCGCTGACCGAGCGTGAACTGCAGGTGCTCGGCGGCATGAGCCGCGGGCGCAGCAACGGCGAGATCGGCAAGGAGCTCTACCTCTCCGAAGACACCGTCAAGACCCATGCTCGTCGGCTGTTCCGAAAGCTCGGAGCTGCCGACCGCGCCCAGGCCGTCGCGCTGGGATATCGCTGGGGATTCGTCCGCTAGCCCCTCCCACCCCGATGCGTAAATAGCGCTGGGGTGGGGGTGACAGCCTGTCGACGAGGTGACACCCCCTCGTTGGTGCCGCCACACCTGCTCTCAGGCCTTGCCAGCGCCCAATCCCGCCGCGAGTACCCTGGTTCCTCGAAGCCGCTGCGTGTGGAAGGTGTGCGATGGATCCCCTGACCGATTCGGCGGGCCTGCCTGAGAAGTTCGGATTCCTCGGCCTCACGTACGACGACGTCCTGCTGCTGCCCGGCGCCTCGGACGTCGTACCCAGCGAGGTCGACACCTCATCGCGTCTGACCCGCAACATCACGGTGCGCATCCCCTTGGTGTCGTCGGCCATGGACACCGTCACCGAAGCTCGGCTGGCCATCGCCATGGCGCGGCAGGGCGGCGTCGGCGTGCTGCATCGCAACCTCTCGATCGACGACCAGGCCGGTCAGGTCGATCTGGTCAAGCGGTCAGAGGCTGGCATGGTGACCAACCCCGTGACCTGCAGCCCCAACGACACCCTGGTCGACGTCGACAACCTGTGCGCTCGCTACCACATCAGCGGTGTGCCGGTGGTCGATGAGGCCGGCGTTCTTGTCGGCATCGTCACCAACCGCGACATGCGGTTCGAGCACGACATGTCGCGCAGCGTGCGCGACGTCATGACGCCCTTGCCGCTCATCACCGGACCGGTCGGCATCAGCGGCGAGGATGCGATGAAACTGCTGGCCGCCAACAAGATCGAGAAGCTGCCGCTCGTTGATGACGCCGGTCGACTCCGCGGCATGATCACGGTCAAGGACTTCGTCAAGTCCGACAAGTACCCGATGGCCACGAAAGACTCCGACGGCCGACTCGTCGTCGGTGCTGCGATCGGCGTCGGTGAGGACGCGTACAAGCGGGCTCGCACCCTGATCGATGCAGGTGCCGACCTCATCGTGGTCGACACCGCACATGGTCACAACAAGGATGTCCTCGAGATGGTCTCGCGCCTCAAGCGCGACACCAGCGTCGACGTCGTTGGCGGCAATATCGCCACGCGCGAGGCCGCGCAGGCGCTCGTCGATGCGGGAGCCGATGGCATCAAGGTGGGCGTCGGGCCTGGCTCGATCTGCACCACTCGCGTGGTGGCCGGCGTTGGCGTTCCGCAGATCACGGCGATCTACGAGGCCTCCTTGGCAGCGCGCAAGGCCGGCGTGCCGGTGATCGGCGACGGCGGGCTCCAGTACTCCGGCGACATCGCCAAGGCCCTGGTGGCCGGCGCCGACACCGTGATGCTCGGATCGCTCCTGGCCGGCTGCGAAGAGACACCGGGCGATCTCATCTTCATCAACGGCAAGCAGTTCAAGTCCTACCGCGGGATGGGCTCGCTGGGTGCGATGCAGACGCGCGGCACCACGCGGTCCTACAGCAAGGACCGCTACTTCCAGGATGACGTGCTCAGCGAGGACAAGCTGGTTCCCGAAGGCGTCGAGGGGCAGGTGCCCTACCGCGGTCCACTCGCCGCCGTGGCGCACCAGCTCATCGGCGGTTTGCGGGCCTCGATGGGGTACGCCGGAACACGTACGGTGCCCGAGCTTCAGGAGCGTGGGCGCTTTGTGCGCATTACCTCTGCGGGGCTCAGGGAAAGCCACCCGCACGACGTGCAGCTCACTGTCGAGGCACCGAACTACCAGGGCCGCTGAGCAGTCCTGCTCGAACGGCAGTCCAGCACCTGCACGACAGACATTCTCGAGGCAGCCCGGCTGCGCAGGCTCCACCGACCAGTACTAGGAAGGCCAATCTGTGACCGACATCGAGATCGGTGGGAACCGTCGTGCCCGGCTCGCGTATGGGTTCGACGACGTCGCCATCGTGCCTTCGCGCCGCACGCGTGATCCGCAGGGAGTCTCTGTCGCGTGGCAGATCGATGCTTACCGGTTCGAGATGCCGATCATCGTGGCGCCGATGGACTCCACCGTCTCGCCGGCCGTCGCGATCGAAGCCGGACGATTGGGCAGCCTCGCGGTGCTGAACCTTGAGGGCCTGTGGACCCGCTACGCCGACCCTGAGCCGCTGCTCGAAGAGATCGCCTCGCTCGATGAGCAGTCGGCCACCCGGCGCATGCAGGATCTGTACGCGGCTCCGATCCAGGCCGAGTTGATCGGTGAACGGATCAAGCAGGTGCGCGACGCGGGTGTCACCGTGGCCGCTGCCCTCTCACCGCAGCGAACCGTGCAGTTTCACAAGGCCGTGGTTGATGCCGGCGTCGACCTCTTCGTGATTCGCGGCACCACCGTTTCGGCCGAGCACGTGTCGGCAGGTGAGACCGAACCGCTGAACCTGAAGAGCTTCATCTATGAGCTCGACGTGCCGGTGATCGTGGGAGGGTGCGCCACCTACCAGGCGGCGCTGCACCTCATGCGCACCGGCGCGGCTGGCGTGCTCGTCGGCTTCGGTGGTGGCGCCACTCAGACCACGCGGTCGGTGCTCGGTGTCGCTGTGCCGATGGCCACCGCTGTGGCCGACGTGGCTGCGGCTCGACGCGACTACCTCGATGAGTCGGGCGGGCGCTATGTGCACGTGATCGCCGATGGCGGACTGCTGCGCAGCGGCGATCTCGCCAAGGCCATCGCGTGCGGTGCCGACGCCACGATGATCGGCTCGCTCGCTGCTCGGGCCGAGCAAGCGCCGGGCCGCGGGTGGCACTGGGGGAGCGAGGCGCACCACCCCGAACTGCCGCGCAGCCAGCGTCAGAAGGTTGGCACGAACGGCACGCTCGAGCAGGTGCTCCTGGGCCCCTCGAACCGCGCCGACGGAACGATGAACCTCGTCGGCGCGCTGCGGCGCTCGATCGCTACCGCGGGCTACTCCGACCTCAAGGAGTTCCAGCGCGTCGAACTGAGCGTCACAGCCCGCTAACCCCAACGTGTTACTAGCCCGAATGTGGGGGTGTCGGGCGCTATAGCGCCCGACACCCCCACATTCGAACCGTCACCCCCCGGGGTGGCGAAGGTGCGTGAGGGCGCGTGGACGGTCAGACTCGTGACACCCCCAACATGGAGGACTCAATGGCAACCGCTACCTGGAACGGCACCGTCATCGCTCAGAGCGATGACATCGAGATCGTCGAGAACAACCTGTACTTCCCTCGCGCCAGCGTGAAGGAGGAGTACCTACGCCCCAGCGATCACACGAGCGTGTGTCCGTGGAAGGGCACCGCGTCGTACCTCTCGCTTGACGTCGATGGAGCCACGAACGAGAACGCAGCGTGGTACTACCCGAGTCCCAAGGATGCAGCGAAGAACATCGCCGATCACGTCGCCTTCTGGAAGGGCGTCGAGGTCACCTCCTAACCCCGCGTTACTAGTCCGGGTGATGGGGTGTCGGGTGATATATCACCCGACACCCCATCACCCGGACTAGTAACACTTGACGAGGGTGGGAGAGGGTGGGGGAATGCGGACGCTTGGGCTCATTGGTGGACTCACCTGGGAGTCGACCGCCCTGTACTACCGCCTGCTCAACGAGGCGGTTCGGGATGCGCGCGGCGGGCTGACGTCGGCCCCGCTGTTGGTGCACTCGTTCGACTTCGCTCCGATAGCGGCGATGCAGAGCGAGGGCCGCTGGGATGACGCCGCAGCGCAACTTGTCGCTGCCGCGCAAAGCTTGCAGACCGCAGGGGCTCAAGCGCTGATGATCTGCGCCAACACGATGCACAAGGTGGCACCACAGACCCAAGACGCGGTGCGCATCCCCGTGATCCATGTGGCCGACGTAACGGCCGACGCGGTGATCGGCGCCGGCCTAAGCGATGTCGCGATCCTTGGCACCCGCTACACGATGGAGCAGCCGTTCCTTCTGGATCGGTTCCGCGGCCGAGGCCTCACGGTGGGCGTGCCCGACCCCGCAGACCGCGATCTGATCCACACCGCGATCTACGACGAGTTGGCCCAGGGGCGCATCGAGGACGCGTCGCGGGAGGCGATCGCTCACGTCGTGGCGACGATGGCGGCCAAGGGTGCGCAGGGAGTCGTGCTGGCCTGTACCGAGCTCGAACTGCTGCTCGACCCAGACGATCTGGTGATCCCGAGCTTTCCCACCACGGCCCTGCACGCCGCCGCTGGTGCGGCCTTCATCCTCGGCGAGGGCTGAGCGCCGCCCACCGTAGGATCATCCGGTGACGCAGCCTTCCACCACACCCGACCAGCCGACCGTCCTCGTCGTTGATTTCGGGGCCCAGTACGCCCAGCTGATCGCGCGTCGCGTCCGCGAGGCTCACGTCTACTCCGAGATCGTGCCGCACACGATTACGGCCGCCGAGATCGCGGCGAAGGCACCCGCCGCTGTGATTCTTTCGGGCGGTCCTTCCAGTGTCTACGCCGACGAGGGGCCGCAGATTGATGCAGGAGTGTTCGAGGCCGGCGTTCCCGTGTTCGGCATCTGCTACGGATTCCAGGCGATGGCCGCCGCACTTGGTGGCGAAGTAGCGCGCACGGGGCTGAGCGAGTTCGGCGGTACCGCTCTCACCGTCACGCAGACCGACTCGCGGTTGTTCGAAGGCCTCCCCGACAAACTCACCGTCTGGATGTCGCACGGTGACGCTGTGCATCGCGCTCCCGATGGATTCGCCGTCACCGCAACCACCGAGGGCGCACCGGTCGCCGCCTTCGAAGATGCGGCCCGCGGTTTCGCCGGTGTCCAGTTCCACCCCGAGGTGATGCACAGCGAGCACGGACAGCGAATTCTCGAGCACTTCCTGTACGACGTCGCCGGCATCGAGCCCACGTGGACCATGACCAATGTCATCGACGAGCAGGTGGCGTTGATCCGCGCGCAGGTGGGTGGCAAGCGCGTCATCTGCGGGCTGAGCGGCGGCGTCGACTCTGCCGTCGCGGCTGCCATCGTTCACAAGGCCGTCGGCGACCAACTGACCTGCGTGTTCGTCGACCACGGTCTGCTGCGTAAGGGTGAGGCCGAACAGGTCGAACGCGACTACGTGGCGGCCACCGGAATCACGTTGAAGGTGGTCGATGCGCGGCAGCGCTTCCTCGATGCCCTTGCTGATGTGAGCGACCCCGAGACCAAGCGCAAGATCATCGGTCGTGAGTTCATCCGGGTGTTCGAGCAGGCAGCGCGTGAAGTCGTGGCCGACGCGGGTGCGCACGGCGAGGAGGTGGAGTTCCTCGTGCAGGGAACGCTGTATCCCGACGTCGTCGAGTCGGGCGGCGGCACGGGGACGGCCAACATCAAGAGCCACCACAACGTGGGCGGGCTGCCTGATGACCTCAACTTCTCGCTCATCGAACCGCTGCGCGCTCTCTTCAAGGACGAGGTGCGAGCAGTCGGCCTGGAGCTCGGGCTCCCTGGCGAGATCGTCTGGCGTCATCCGTTCCCCGGCCCTGGCCTAGCGATCCGCATCATCGGTGCGGTCGACGAAGAGCGGCTCGACCTGCTGCGCGAGGCCGATGCCATTGCTCGCGCCGAACTCACCGCTGCAGGGCTCGACCGCGACATCTGGCAGTGCCCTGTGGTGCTCCTGGCCGACGTGCGAAGCGTGGGCGTGCAGGGTGATGGCCGCACTTACGGCCACCCGATCGTGCTGCGCCCGGTGTCGAGCGAGGACGCCATGACGGCCGACTGGTCGCGCCTTCCCTACGACGTGCTCGCACGGATCTCGACGCGCATCACCAACGAGGTGCGCGAGGTCAATCGCGTCACCCTCGACATCACGAGCAAGCCACCCGGCACCATCGAGTGGGAGTAGCGGTCCTGGCCTACGGGGTCGCAGCAGCGGCACTGGCGCACGGCAGGGGTGCGGCGATCGATGACGACGGGTCGGTGGCGCGGTAGATCCGCACCTTGCCGTTGACGAAGGCAGCCACCCGGCAGGTCGATGAGTAGCCATTGACGGAGTGCAACGTGGTGCCCACCGTGAGCTTCGTGGCGCTGCGATCGATGAGGTCGACGACCGACTCGTTCGGTTGCGTCAGGGCCGAGCAACGAACCGTCGTGATCACGGACCCCAGATCGCTGCGTCGAGGCTGTTTGTCAGGTGTGGCTGCGCCGAGGACGAACGCCTCTGCGATGTAGTCCGATTCACCGAGGCGAACGATGTCGAGGTAGTCCCGGATCGTGCTCCCGCCGTCAGGCTGGACGGTGGCGGTGGGGCAGGGCAGCAGCGGCGCAGCCGCGTTCGGGGTTTCGTCAACTGCGCAAGCCGCCGCTGACGCCAGCATCGCGACGGTCAGGGTGGCACTGCATTCAACGCGCCACGTGCGCATGAGAGCCCCCCAAGTTTGGATAGCGTGGAATGCATGACCGACACATCAGCATCAGGCGGCCCGCTCCCTGACCAGGATGCGCCTACGGCGCTGATCACGGGGGCGAATCGTGGGATCGGCCTTGAACTCGCACGCCAGTACGCACTCCAGGGGTGGCTCGTCATTGCGACGGCGCGGGATCCTGAACAGGCGGGCGAGTTGCGCGCGCTCCAGACCGAGTTCCCGGGCATCGAGCACGAGGCCCTTGATCTCAGCGAGCACGCGAGCATCGATGCCTTCGCCGCCAGGATGGGTGAGCGATCCATCGATCTGCTGGTCAACAACGCAGGCACGATGGGTCCGCTTCCACTCGAGGAGCACATCCATCGGCAACGCTTTGGTGGTATTGACTACGACCTCTGGTCCGAGATCCTCATGGTCAACACGCTTGGCACGGTGCACCTGACCGAAGTGCTGATACCCAACGTGGCTGCGAGTAGGCAGAAGACGATCGTCATGGTCTCGAGCACGGCGGGATCGATCGGTGGCAGCGATCGAAATGCCATGGCCTATACGACAAGCAAGGCCGCACTGAACAAGGCGTCCACGATCATTGCGCGCACGGTGGTAGATCGAGGCGTCATCGTGATCGTCATGTGCCCGGGCCATGTTAAGACCCGACTCGGCATCGGGGGTGCCGGCGTCGAGATTGATGACAGCGTGGCCGGTATGCGTCAAGTCATTGAAGGACTGACGATGGCCGACAGTGGAACGTTCCTGCGCTACAACGGCGAATCGATTCCCTGGTAGCTCCGATCACAGCTGGGACGTGACGCGCGCGTCTGGCTAGGGTCGGTCGCATGAGATATCGCGCCCTCGGTGCCGCTGGTCCTGTCGTCTCGGTCGTGGGGCTGGGGTGCAACAACTTCGGCTGGCGAATCGACGAGAGCAGAACGCGCGAGGTCGTGGACGCCGCGATCGATGCCGGTATCACGCTGTTTGACACAGCCGACATGTACGGCAACAAGGGCGGGTCCGAAACCCTGCTCGGCGAGGTTCTGGCCGGGCGCCGCGACCACATCGTGCTCGCCACCAAGTTTGGCCATCAGCAAGCCTCGATGGGCTATGACGATGCTCTCGGGCCGATGGGCGGGCGGGCCTACATCCGATACGCCTTGGAGCAGTCGCTTCGACGGTTGCAGACCGACTACATCGATCTGTATCAGATCCATACGCCCGACCCGGTCACGCCGATCGAGGAGACGCTTGCTGCCCTGCACGAGCTTGTGCTCGAGGGCAAGGTGCGCCACATCGGGAGTTCCCAGTTCGCTGCCTGGCAGGTTGTGGAGGCCGCGCACGTGGCACGCGAGCAGAACCTGACCCCGTTCGTCTCGGCGCAGAACCAATGGTCGCTCTTGGAGCGCGACGCCGAACGTGAACTCGCACCGGCGGCTCGCGCGTACGGCGTCGGCATCCTGCCGTTCTTCCCGCTGGCCAGCGGTCTACTGACCGGCAAGGTGCGGCGAGGCGCCCCTCTCCCCACGGGAAGTCGGGTCGAGGGTCGGGAGTCATCGATCACCGATGCCCAGCTCGACACGATCGAGGCGTTGGCCACCTGGGCGGACGCCAATGGCAGATCGTTGCTCGAGACCGCGATCGGTGTGCTGGCCGCCACCGAGCCGGTGGCTTCCGTGATCGCTGGCGCCACGTCGGCCGAACAGATCACCCTGAACGCCGCCGCGTCGAGCTGGGAGCCGACGCCCGAACAACTGGCTGAGGTGGCTGCGCTTCTTGAGGGCGCGACCGTGGCTTAGGGAGTCGGGTCCGGAGCCGGGGCCGGCTTTCGGTCCATCGAGCCTTCGAAGGCGCCCGCGATGGCGCCCATGGCCGAGGTGAGTTCAGCAGGAACGACCCAGATCTTGCTCGACGCCGAGTCTGCGATCTTGGGCAGCGCCTGCACGTACTGGTAGGCCAGCAGTTTGGGATCGGGATCGCCTTCGTGAATCGCATCGAAGACCTTTTGGATGGCGACCGATTCGCCCTCGGCCCGCAGAATCTGGGCCTGGGCATCGCCCTCAGCACGTAGGATCTGCGACTGCTTCTCGCCTTCTGCGGTGAGGATTTGCGCCTGCTTAAATCCCTCGGCGGTGAGGATCGTGGCGCGCTTCTCGCGCTCTGCTCGCATCTGCTTCTCCATCGACTCCTGCACCGAGGGCGGGGGATCGATGGCCTTGATCTCGACGCGATTCACGCGCACACCCCACTTACCGGTCGCATCGTCGAGCACGCCACGCAGTGCAGCGTTGATCACCTCACGCGAGGTGAGCGCCTCCTCAAGGTCGAGCCCACCGACGACGTTTCGCAGCGTGGTGACCGTCAGCTGCTCGATGGCTTGGATGTAGTTCGCGATCTCGTAGATCGCAGACTTGGGATCGGTCACCTGGAAGAACACCACCGAGTCGATGCTCACCACGAGGTTGTCCTCGGTGATTACCGGCTGGGGCGGGAACGACACCACGTTCTCGCGCAGATCGACCAACGGGCGGAGCTTGTCGATGAAGGGAATGAGGAACGACAGCCCGGCATCGAGCGTGCGGTGATACCGGCCCAGCCGTTCCACCACACCCGCACGTGCCTGCGGAACGATCCGCACCGTGCGTACGAGCACGATAAGAACGAGAAGCAGGATCAGAAGAACAACCACGAGTGTGACGAGCGCGTCCACCTAGGACTCCTTAGGAGCCACGATCGCCGTCGCCCCGTCGATTCGAATGACCTGGACCGATGTACCCGGTGCCAGATCGAGGGTGGGGTCGGACGGTCGCGCCGACCAGATCTCGCCGCCCAGCTTGATCCGGCCGTCCTGCGCGTGGACCCGCTCGACCACCATGCCACCGGTACCCACCAGCGCAGCAGTGTTGGTCACCGTCTCGGAGAGGGGACGCAGCATCTTCAGCGCAAGCGGGCGGACGAACGTGAGAAGCAGTAGCGCCACTGCGCCACCGAGCAGCGCCTGGAGCAGGATGGGAGCCCCCAGAAAAGCCGCCGCCGCCGCGGCCACCGATCCCACGGCGATCATCAGGAAGATCAGATCGCCGGTGAACAGTTCGGCGATCGCCAGCACCATCGCTGCGACGATCCACCATGGCCACGACATGTTTCGACTCTAGAACACGACGGGGTCGATGCGGGGTCATCTGCCCGTCGTGATTTGCTCAGTGAATGGATCTCTTGCGCGAAATCGTTCTCATCGTCCACTTCATCGGCCTGGCCAGCCTGTTCGGTGGATTCATCGTTCAGATGAGCTCCCGCGAGAAGGTGGTCAACAACGCGATGTTCCACGGTGTGCTGACCCAACTGGTCACGGGAATCCTTCTGGTCGGCCTGCTCGAGATGCAGGACGCCGAGGTTGATCACGCCAAGGTGGGGGTCAAGCTCCTGATCACCGCTGTGGTGACCGTGCTCGTAGTGATCAACCGCAAGAAGCCGACCGTGTCAGTGGCCATCTGGGCGGGCATCGGTGGCCTCACGATCATCAATATCGCGATCGCGGTGCTCTGGAACTGATCGCGCGGGTCTGACCGCGCGGGTCTGACTGCCAGGGCTCAGCCCGTGGTGACCACGCGAAACGCTTCGGCGAGCGCGCCCTCAGGCATGTCATAGCCTGCCTCGCGTGAAGCGTCGGCGGAACCACGCATCCACTGACCGACGAAGCCAGCGATGTCGTCCATGTGCGCCGTTTGCGATTCATGCGCTTTCAACGCGGCGATCTTGGTATCGAATCGGCTCGTCACGTCTACGAAGTGGTCAGGGTTCGGATCGGCCATGAGCCACACCTCGCGCACCGTCCACGCCTCCAGCCCCTCGTCGTTGAGTAGTGAGGCATGCGCGAACGGGTTCCGAGCGTCCGGGTAAACGGCCTGGATCGCAGCCTCCCCGGCAGCCAGGTGATCGGGGTGCGATGCTCCGATGCGTTCCCAGTTTCGTTCGGGCGACTGGATCAGCATTCGGTCGGGACGCACCTGGCGGATCACGCGGACGATGTCGCGGCGCAGGTCGTGCGAGACCACGAGTTCGCCATCACGGTAGCCCAGGAAGCGCACATCGCTCACCCCGCAGAGCGCCGCAGCGGCGCTCTGTTCCGCGCGCCGAATGCCAGGGATGTCTTCGCGCGGCACATCGTGGTCGGAACCTCCCGCGTCACCGTCGGTGATGACGCAATAGGTCACCTCGACCCCTTCGGCGCACCAGGTGGCGATGGTTCCGGCGGCTCCGAAATCGACATCATCCGGATGGGCGGTGACGACGAGGGCACGTGCCACCTCGGACTGGTCCAGCACGGCGCTGCTCCTCTGAGGTGCGGATTGGGGCGATGCGGGCCCTCGTGGGCCGATCTCGGGGCGGATCCGGCACGCGCCGGGCGAGGCTCGGGCGGGTCGTCGGGTCCCATCGTAGGGTCGATTCAAGGAAACAGCCCTCACCTGCCGATAGAGGACCATGCCCCGGTTCCGCCCGACGCGATTCGTCGCCCTGCTCGCGCTCGCCCTCACCTTCGGCGTGCTTCAGCCGCTTGTCTCCTCGGTGGAGGCGGCGCCGCCTACCCCGCAGACGCGTTCGTTCACGGCCCCGATCGATTCGTTGGGCGGCTACGAGGGCCAGACCATCTGCGACCCCATCGCGCGCCCGGGCGTCAACGCGACGAAGTCGCTGCTGCTCAAGACCTACGGCGACCGCGTCATTTACATCCCGCGGTACGGGTGCAGCGGAACCAGCGAGCACCACGAAGGCCGCGCGCTCGACTGGATGATCAACTCCCGCAACTCGAGCCAAAAGGCCACCGCCGATTCGTTCGTCAACTGGATGCTGAAGACCGATCAGTTCGGCAACAGGAACGCCATGGTCGCGCGCATGGGCGTCATGTACATCATCTGGAACAACAAGATGTGGCGCGCGTACGACCCGGGCCGCGGCTGGACCGAGTACAAGAACTGCTCGACACGCACCTCGACCGGCAATGACACCGAGTGCCATCGCGATCACGTGCATATCTCGTTTACGTGGGACGGCGCGATGGGGAAGACCTCGTTCTACACCGGCACTCCGCTCGTCAGCGGCGGCGCGTGCGGACCGATAGGCGCGACCTCGACCACCTCGCCCCCGGCCACGGACCAGCAGTTCGTACCGCTTAACCCCGCCCGCCTCGTTGACTCCGCCAAGGGCATCGGCGTCGCCGATGCGCAGAGGTGTCGACTGTCGACGGACGGCTATGCCGGCCAAGGTCGACGCATGGATGTGCAGGTCGCTGGTCGAGCAGGCGTTCCGGCTACGGGCGCATCTGCCGTCGCGCTGTCGGTTCGGGTGGGAACTAACGCGCCCACCAGCGTCTACGCCTGGCCGGCCGGAAGCACCAAGCCTTCCACCGTGCAAGTGAGCGCCGGTCCCGGTGCAGACGGCCGTGCAACGGTCGTGGTGCCGCTGGGCGCGGGTGGACGCATCTCGCTGGCCACCACGCTCGGTGCGCAGTGGGTCAATGCCGATGTACTCGGGTACTACACGGCCAGGAACGGCATGCTGTTCACGCCGCTCAACCCGTGGCGGGCAGTGGAACCGTTCGTCCTGGCTGGCGGAGCCTCGCGCAGCTTCAGAATCGGTGGCTTGCGCGGCGTTCCAACGTCGGGCGTGGGTGCGCTTGCCCTCTCGGTCACCACCTTGAACGCGACCACTAGCAGCGGACTTCGCATCAAGCCGGTCGGCGGGATTGAGCCTGGCGCCGATTCAGCCGTCTTCCGCATGGGCGTTACACGTACCGCATCGGTGATCACAAGGGCGACCGACAACGGCTCGATCACGGTGACCAACCGTGCAGCGACCGGTTCTGTGACCGTCGCGATCGACGTCAATGGATGGTTTGGTGCCGACGGGCTTTCCTACGCCTCGAGCCGAGGCGGACGCGTGCTCGATACCCGCTCTGGGCTTGGTGCCTCCGGCAGGATCGGCACGGGACGCATCATCACCTTCCCGGTCCGCGGTATTGCCGGCGTACCCACGGGCGTGAGGGCTGTGGCACTTCAACTGACAGCCGTCACGCCGTCGGTGGTGACCGCAACAACTGTGTGGTCGTCAGGTGGCAAGCTTCCCAACGGGCGCTCGTTTACCACCGATGCCGTCACCAATACCTCCCAATACGTCGTCGCACCCTTGGGTTCTGATGGCCGGGTGGCTCTGCGTGGCTCGGGTTCCTCCAGTCACTACATGGCATCAGTGGTCGGCTGGTGGCTCCCGACCAGCCGGACCGGCAGCGTGACACCCACGACGCCCCCCACGACGCCGCCGGGCACCACGCCGCCCACCACTTCTCCGGGCACCACGCCGCCGACGGTTCCCGTCGCTCCGAACGCCTACTCGCTCTCAACCGGCGTCAACCCCGGTCTCATCCTTTTGCCGTCCCGGGCCACGGTGTCCGGAGCGGTTTTGCCCGCGTCGGCCTCGAAGGGCAAGCGCGTGGTGATCCAGCGCTGGATCAGTCGTGAATGGAAGGACGTCGCGAGCACTACCGTCGCGTCCAACGGACGCTTCTCCTACACCGCCTCGCCCACGCTTCGCGGCAACTACGTCTACCGCGTGTGGAAGCCCAGTGATGGCTGCACAACCTCCGGCTGCATAACGAGGGGCGCCACATCGGGTCCTTTAAAGCTCGACGCGGTGTCGCGCTACGCGGTGGGCATCGGTGTGCTTGATCCCACCGTGACGAAGGGTTCACTCGTCAGCATTCAGGGCAACGTGTCGCCCGTGTATGCCGGTTCACGGGTGCTGGTTCAGCGGTACACCGGTGGGTCATGGAAGACGCTTGGCTCGAGCTCTGTTCGCTCCAGCGGTCGATACACCTATGTCACGAGGCCCAGCGGGGTGGGCGGATTCGTCTACCGGACGTGGAAGCCCAGTGACCAATGCGTTTCCGGTCTCTGCCTCCTGCGTGCCAATGGTTCGCGGACGGTCAACGTCTCCGTTCGCTGAGAAGCCGCGTCGGAGGCCCCGCATAGACTCATCGAGTGTCCACGCTTTTTGACGATGTCCCTCTGCTCGGCCGCCCCTCCGGTGGTGGCGAAGCGGCACGTCCCGACCTTCTGAACGGTCTCAACGATCGGCAACGCGCTGCCGTTGTCCACGCAGGATCGCCGCTGCTGATCGTCGCCGGTGCGGGCTCTGGCAAGACCCGTGTGCTCACCCACCGAGTGGCGCACCTGCTGGGCGAACGTGGCGCCCGGCCGAGCGAGATTCTCGCGATCACTTTCACCAACAAGGCTGCTGGCGAGATGAAGCAGCGCGTTTCCGATCTGGTGGGTCCGCGCGCCAAGGTCATGTGGGTCAGCACGTTCCACTCGGCGTGCGTCCGGATTCTGCGGAGTGAAGCGACCCGGCTCGGCTACTCCTCGTCGTTCTCGATCTACGACTCAGCCGATTCGCAGCGGCTCATGACGATGGTGTGCCGCGATCTCGACCTCGACAGCAAGCGCTACCCGCCGCGTTCCTTCTCCAATCAGGTCAGCAACCTGAAGAACGAACTCATCGATCACGAGACCGCGGCTGCGCAGGCCACCAATCACATCGAGAAGACAGTCGCCGAGGCCTACGGCCTTTATCAGCGACGGCTCCGTGCTGCGAACGCGATGGACTTCGACGACCTGATCATGCTGACGGTCAATCTGCTGCAGGTCTTCCCTGACGTCCTGGAGCACTACCGGCGCCGCTTCCGTCACATCCTCGTTGACGAGTACCAGGACACCAACCACGCTCAGTACATGCTCGTGCGCGAACTGGTCGGCGTCACCGGCGGCACCGTTCCTCAAGGCGAGTTGTGCGTCGTCGGCGATTCCGATCAATCCATCTACGCCTTCCGGGGTGCCACGATCCGCAACATCCTGCAGTTTGAAGAGGACTACCCCGACGCCACAACGATCGTGCTCGAGCAGAACTACCGTTCCACTCAGACCATCCTGAGCGCGGCGAACGCCGTCATCTCGCGCAACGAGAACCGCCCCGCCAAGAACCTGTGGTCCGACGCAGGTGACGGGGCTCCCATCGTTGGCTACGTCGGCGACGACGAGCACGACGAAGCAACCTTCGTTGCGCAGGAGATCGATTCTCTCGGCGACGAGCATGGCGTGCGCCCCTGCGATGTCGCGGTCTTCTACCGCACCAATGCGGCCTCCCGCGTCTTCGAAGAGGTCTTCATCCGCGTCGGTATGCCTTACAAGGTCGTGGGCGGCGTGCGCTTCTACGAGCGCCGCGAGGTGCGCGATGCATTGGCTTACCTACGAGCGTTGGCCAACCCAGAAGATGTGGTGTCCCTGCGCCGGGTGCTCAACACTCCCAAGCGCGGCATCGGTGAGCGGGCCCAGGCCTCCATCGAGGCGTTGGCCGAGCGCGAGCAGATCACGTTCTGGCAGGCGTTGAGACGGTCCGATGAGGCTCCTGCGCTGGCCACGCGATCGGCGGCGGCGATCACCACCTTCGTCGAGCTGCTCGATGCCCTGCAGACGCTGGTCGAGGCCGGCAATGGCCCGGCCGACATCCTTGAGGCGGTGCTCGAACAGACCGGATACCTGACTGAGCTCCGCGCGTCAGAGGATCCGCAGGATCAGACCCGCATCGA
>Ga0105047_10009341_pt1 | contig 16165 bp, 14 predicted proteins | sample MAT04_FD_78384 | JGI IMG/M metagenome (GOLD analysis project Ga0105047, IMG submission 78384) | Freshwater microbial communities from Lake Fryxell liftoff mats and glacier meltwater in Antarctica - MAT-04 (megahit assembly) | ecosystem: Environmental > Aquatic > Freshwater > Ice > Liftoff...
GGCCGGCCGGTGCCCATCGTAAACGGCGGCAAGGTCATCAGGGATCTGGTCGGGTGAATCAAGAGATTTCACCGCAGAGTCACAGAGAACACAGAGAAGTCAGAAGAGGAGTCCAGAAATGGTGGCTTCGCCGATTCGATTTTTCCCAATCTCTTCCTCTGCCTTCCTTCACGCTGTGTTCTCTGTGACTGTGTGGTTAATGTTCTTGCTTCCCGAAGCGCAAGCGCAGAAGCCGAAGAAGACCGCCGACCTCAAAGCCCCGGAGCCGGGGTACGTCTTCCCCGCCGGGGGCAAGGCCGGGACGACGGTCGATGTCCATCTCGGCGGGTACGACTGGACACCCGATGTCCAACTCTTCGTTCTCGATCCGCGCGTCAAGTTGCAGTTCGCCGGCGAACAAGGGCACGTCTTAGTTCCGCCGCCGCCGTACTGGTTCGGGCCCAAAGCGTACCTCACTGCGGCCCCGTTACCACGCGAGCGCTCGGCCAAGTTCACCTTGCCGGCGGATCTGCCCGCCGGGCCGATCCGCTGGACAGTCGCGAGTGCCAGCGGGGCCGGGCTGAAGACCGGCATCTTTTGGGTGGGCACCGAGCCCGAAGCCAACGAAGAGAAGCCGACGAAGCTCGCGCAGAAACTGCCGGCGTTGCCGGTGACGGTGAATGGCCGGCTGTCAAAGGTCGAAGAAGTCGACCGCTATCGCTTCGCGGTGGAGAAGGACGGCCCGGTGTCGCTCGAAGTGTTCGCCCGCCGGCTCGGGGTGAACATGAACGCCGCCGTCACCGTCCGCGATGCGCGGGGGCAGATCATGGCCGATGGGGTCGATACCGACGGCCGCGATCTCGCCCTCACCTTCTGGGCCACGGCCAACGCCGAGTACACGGCCAGCGTCCACGACCTCGATTTCCGGGGTGATTTCTCGTTCGTTTACCGTCTCGCGCTGACGGCCGGACCCCGTGTTGTCGCCACACTCCCCGCAGTCGCAAAACGCGGCGAGACCCGCGACGTGGAGTTCGTCGGCTACGGGTTGGTCACCGGGAAACCGAAGTTGGAATCGGTGACCCGCAAGGTCGCGTTCCCGGCCGATGCGGCGAAGAACTATTCCAGTTATTCTCTCGAAACACCGCACGGCAAAGCATTCGCCTTCGACATCCCACTCGGTGACAATCCGGAGACACTAGCCGCGCCGGGCGGTTCGCTCGCACTTCCCGCCGCCGTCACCGGTGTGTTCGACGGCTCCGCGACGGAAGCCCGCTTCAAGATCGAAGGTAAGAAGGGCGACCTCTGGAACCTCGCGGCCGAGGCGCGACGCTTCGGTTCCCCGCTCGATCTGTCGCTCGCCATCGCCGGACCCGACGGCAAGGAAATCGCCCGCAACGACGACCTCTCCGGCACCACCGATGCTGGCCTCGCTTTCACTTTGCCGGTCGATGGCGCGTACACAGTCACCGTCTCCGACATCTCGGGGAAGTCGGGTCATCGCGCCGCGCTCTATCGCCTGACCATTGCCAAGCCGACCCGCGACTTCGCACTGTCCACCGTCGCCCGACTCAACGTCCCCCTCGGCGGCACGGGCACTCTCGTCGTGAAAGCCGACCGGCGCGGGGGGATGAAAGAGCCAATTGCGCTGACGCTGAAGGGGCTTCCCGAAGGAATCACAGCCCCTGCCAACCTCGTGATCCCCGCCGACAAAGCGGAACTCGCGATCGTGCTGACGGGCGCCGAGGGCGCGTCGTCGAGCGCCGCGCTCATCACCGTCACGGGCACTGCCGGCGATCTCATCCGCCCGGCGTTCGCGCCGATCCCCGGCAACCTCGCGGCGCGATCTCAAGATGAGGAGCGTACCGCTTCCATTCTGCTCGCACCGACGCTCGTGCCCCGTCTGAAACTGGTCGCGGTTGAGGCCGACGGGGGGCGTAAAGTCCACCGCGGCAGCACCCACCCGGCCGAGGTGACGCTGGAGCGCATCAATGGATTCGCAGGCGAGGTGAGTCTGCAAATGTCGGCGGCGCAGTCGTACCAGCGCCAGGGGATCACCGGGCCGGACATGGCCGTCCCCGCCAATGTCGATCGGACATTCTATCCCTGCTTCATGCCCGAATGGCTCGAGACGACGCGCACCTCGCGGATGGAACTGATCGGCGTCGTGAAGGTGCCCGACGCCAAGGGGGCGATCCGCCACCTCGCCACCCCGATGCTCGGCCGCATCACGATGTCGATCGAAGGGTCGCTCTTGAAAGTCTCCGCCGATGCGAAGGAGCGGCGGATCAAACCGGGCGAGACCATCTCGATCCCCGTGAGCGTGCAGCGTTCGGCGAAGCTGACTTGTCCGGTAAAACTGGAGCTGATACTCCCCGAAGAAATGGTTGGGATGTTCAGCGCCGAACCGGTGACCGTCGCTCCAGGGCAATCGACGGCGGTGCTCAAGCTAACCTGCGCTAAGGATACGAAACTCGACTCTGATGTTACCGTCACCATCCGCGGCACTGGAATGCAAGACGGCAAGTACGCGGTCGCCTCCGAAGCCCCGGTGACGATCGAACAGCCGGTGAAGTAAACCTCAACAACCCGCTTCTTCGACGTCCGGCTCGGGTTCGACGAACCGTTCGACCCGTAGCGCGCCGATCAACAGGGGCAGGGACAGACCCTGCAATACCAGCGTCGCGAAGATGACCCAAAACGTAATGAACTGGATGAGCGAGCGAGTTTCGAGGTCGATCGACGCCGGCAGCGCCATCGCCGCGGCGAGCGACACGACCCCGCGCATCCCCGTCCAAGCCACGACCGCGACGCTTTGCCACGGCGGGTACGGGTCGCCGCGGCCGGTGATCGCACGATCGAGCCAACGCGGCACGTAAGCTCCCGGGAAGACCCAAACGATCCGGGCGACGATCACGGAGACGCTCAGAATCACCGTGGCCCCGATCAAATAGTCGAGCGAGCGCGTCCCGCCGAGGTTTTCCAAGATCACGGGCAGTTGGAAGCCGATGAGGATGAAGACCAACCCGTTCAACAGGAATTCGAGCATTTCCCAAACAGCTCTCGCTTCGATGTAAAATTCCCGACTGAACGTCCGCTTGCAACGGGAGCCGACCCATAGTCCCGCCGCGACGACCGCGAGCACGCCGGATACGTGGAAATGTTCCGCCGGGAGGTACACCGCGAAGGGCGTCAGCAGCGTGATCGCGATTTGCAACTTCGTGTCCGCGATCCCTCGCTTGTCGAGCCAGCGGTGGAAACGGATCACGGCCCAAGCGCCGGCCAATCCGATGGCGATGCCGCCAATACTGGCGGCGAGGAATTGCCAGCCGGCGTCGGACCAACCGAAGCCCCCGTAAATCACGGCGCCGATGGCGATGCGGTAAGCCACGAGGGCGGAAGCGTCGTTCACCAAACTCTCCCCTTCGAGGATCGTCGAAACGATCCTCGGGATGCGCACGCGCTTCGTGATGGCCGCTGCCGCGACCGCATCCGGCGGAGAAATGATCGCCCCGAGCAACATCCCCACGGTCCACGGAAGATCGAGATAAGAGTGGCAAACGAAAGTGACCACCGCCGTGGTGAAGAGAACCAAGCCGATGGCGAGCAGGCCGATCGAGCGCAGCTGCGTGCGGAATGCGGGCCACTGGGTATTGAACGCGGCCGCGTACAGCAGGGGCGGCAAGAAGACGAGGAAGACGATGTCCGGGTCGAGTGCGAACTTGGGCGCGCCGTCTTGCAGGCTGAGGATCAGTCCCCCGACCACCAGGAGAATCGGGTAGGCGATCTTGATCCAGTTCGCCAAAATACCGAGTCCCACGACGGCGGCGAAGAGCAAGGCAATCAGTTCGATTCGGTTCACGGCGACCCCACGGCTTCTGACCGGTACTCGGGATAGTATCGGTATTTGCGGAAGGAGCGTCACCCGAAAGTTCCGAGTCGCTCGCCCATTAAACAGGGTGGCGACCATGGGTCGGCTCCGAATTTGGGAATTGGGTACAGCAATGGATATAAGATCCAATTCCGCAGAGTCAAATTCGAATGGGGGGAATTGTCGAAATAGGCGAGCTGGCAGCATCAGCTGCCGGATTCTGAGTACTGGGAAAGAATTCGGCGATTAGACCCATCGTTTGTGTCGCGTGTTGACGGTGGGGCAATCGGGGGTTAATTTGATCCCTTCTCCCATTCCCGAAATCCGTGCGTTTATGCCCGCCTCGTCCTCTCCGAAATTGACACGGGAACAATCCGTTCTCGAGCACTGCCAAGAGACCATCGGCTATCGCTTCCTGCACCCGGAGTTCCTGCGCGCCGCGCTCACGCACACGTCGGGCGCGAACACCCGGCAGGCCTCGAACGAGCGCATGGAGTTCCTCGGCGACAGCGTTCTCGGCCTCGTGACGTGCGAGCAGCTTTACGGCCGATTCCCGGAGTTTCAGGAAGGTGACCTTACCAAGGTGAAGTCGGTCGTCGTCAGCCGGAAGACTTGCGCCGACTTTAGCCGGGTATTGAAACTCGGGGATTATCTCTTCCTCGGAAAGGGGTTGATCCAAAACGGGGAAATGCCCCCCAATCTGTTAGCCGACGTTTTCGAAGCGCTCGTCGCGGCGATCTTTTTCGACGGTGGTTATGACGCCGCAAAGGCGTTCATCCTTCGATTCATCGGGCCGGAAATCGAACGGGTCGCTCAAGAGGCGCTGGCGAGCAATTCGAAATCGCAATTGCAACAGGTCGCCCAGCGCGAGTTCGGCAGCGCGCCGCGCTACGTGATTCTCGACGAGCAGGGACCGGACCACGACAAGTGCTTCAAGATCGCCGCCGAGATCGACGGGTCGCAATACGAGCCGGTCTGGGGGCGGAATAAAAAAGAAGCCGAGATCAAAGCGGCGATGAACGCGCTGGCCGAAATCGAAGGGCAATCTCCGCCGTTCCCCGTCACCGGTTGAAAGTCCGTCCATGCGAGCGATGCCCGCATATCCAGTTCTCTGCTCGGGCTGCGATTCTGTGGCCGAGTACAAAATTGCCGCCGAGTGGAGCGACGGCCCGGCGCGGGAATTGAAGACCTATTACTTGAGTTGTGAGGGGTGCTTGAAGTTGCTATTTGTTGCGGCGAGCGCCAAGCAGCGCGTTTGCCGGTTGACGCCGGGCGAAACCCTCGCAACGCCGGGGGTGTACGAACTGAACCGGGGCACGCCCAATCACGAATTGCCGCGGCGAGGCGATTTGGAGTGATCACCGCCCCGGTGGCCGCCGTCGCGCAAGTGACCAAAGACAACCCCAAAGGGACGCCGAAGATCGATCCGAAGGACGATCCGAAAAGCAAAGCGAAGGGGGTCGATCCGAAGCCGCCGGTCTCCGTCAAGGGGAGCGTGGTCATCAAGCCGGGCAAGGACGGCAAGTTCCGCTTCTTTGTCCGCGACGAAAACGATAAGTCTCTGGTGCAATCGTCCACGGGCTACGCCACCGAAGACGATGCGAAGAAAATGATCGAGACCGTCAAAGCGATCCTCGCCGCCAGCAAACTGACCAGCGAAAAAGCCGACGGCAAATAGTCGGCGGTTCGAAGGCATTTCGTGACGGACTCGATCCCCGGATCGGCTCCGTTTTTTCATTCTCCGGGTAGCACTTCCCCGAAGAATCGCAGCCAGTTCCCGTGCAGGATGCCGGCGATATCGGCCTCGCTGTACCCGCGGCCGACCAAGATCGCGGGGATTTTCTGCAAGTCGGCGATGGTGTTCAAATCGGACGGGCACTGGTCGAAACCGAAGCCGCCGTCGAGGTCGCTGCCGATCGCAGCGTGTAGCGCATTGCCCGCGAGCTGGCAGATGTGGTCGATGTTGTCGACGGCGCGCTCGAGGGTCACGGTCGCTTTCGTGACGGTGCGCACCCAGCCCGGTTGGAGCATGATCGCGTCGAAGGCAACGCCGATGACGCCCTGCCGATCGACGACGTATTGGATCTGTTCGTCGGTGAACTGACGCTGCCAGTCGCAGAACTTGCGGGCATTCTGGTGGCTCGCCAGCACCCGGCCACCGTAAATATCGCGGACTTGATCGAAGGATCGATCCGACAGGTGGGTCATGTCGAGGGCCATACCGAGCGTCTCGATATTCTTGAGCAGCGGCACCGCTTCGAGGGCCAACCCGGCTTCGCTGCGCGTCCCGCCACCGTAGCGGTTGGGGCCGTAATGGGTGATGCCGATGGCCCGCAGGCCTTGGGCGTACCAATCGAAGATGTTGTCCGGATCGAGGACGGGGTCGCCGCACTCCATGCTGAGAATGTAGCCGAGCGGGGTCGTGGCCGGGTTCGCGGTATACTGCTGAATGTGGACGGAGAGTTCCGATTGGGTCCGGATCATCCGCATCGCCTTCGCACGCTCCATCGCCTTGTAATAGGCGAGGTGCGACTGCGCCACGGCGTAGCAGGCTTCCGGCGTCGTGTAACCGAAGCTGTGATTGATCGGTTGTTCGATCCGTGCCAACACCGTGGCCACGCAGATGCCGATCTCGGCTTTGCGAAGCTCCGGCAGGCTGACGGTACAAGTTTGTCGGCCGGGTTCTGTGAGACCGAAGACGGTTTCTTGAACGCGGATATCGTGGACGTCCATCCGCAGGTCGCGGTTCCAATCGACGGCGTTCAAGCCGAGGTCGAGGTGCGAATCGAAGAGCAGCATCGGCGGGATCCAACGGCGGGTCAGGGGATGTGAGGATACCCGACGGGGTCGGATTGCAGAAGGGAAATCCGAGTTCGAATACCGACAGAACCTCAGCGATCGGCCAGTGACCGGACGACTTCGTTCGCCGATTGCGTGCGGCGTTCCGGGTCTTTGGTCAAGAGCCCCATCACGAGATCGTTGACCCAGCCGGGGAGGTCGGGGCGGAGGCGGCGGATCGAGATCGGTTCTTTCTCGCAGATGCCGCGGAAGATCGCCGCCATGGTTTCGCCGGGGAAGGGCGGCCGGGCGGTGCAAAGAGCGTACAAAACGCCGCCGAGGGCGAAAAGGTCGGTGCGGTGGTCCGTGGTTTGACCTTCAACTTGCTCCGGGGCCATGAATAATGGGCTGCCGACGAGGGAGCCTTCCACCGTCAGGCGGGTGTCTTGGGCGGCGCGGGCGAGGCCGAAGTCGGTGATCTTGATCTTGCCGTTCGGTGCGTCGAGCATGATATTCGCGGGTTTGATGTCGCGGTGGACGATTTTCTTGGCGTGCGCCGCGGCCAGCCCGGAGGCGAGTTCCCGGCCGTAACGGCAGAAATCCGGGAGCGAGACCGGGCCGTGGCTGACGAGCAAATCTTCGAGCGAGCCCCCTTCGAGATATTCCATCGCCAAGTACGAGCGACCGGCCGATTCGCGGACGGCGTAGATCGCCACGACGTTTTCGTGACGGATCGCGGCGGCCGTTCGCGCCTCGCGCGCGAAGCGTTCCCGGGCCGAGGGCATCGGGTGGAGTTCCGGGGCCAGCATTTTGATGGCGACGGGACGGTCGAGGCTGGGTTCGTGGGCCTTGAAGACGATCCCCATTGCGCCGCGGCCGAGGATCGATTGCACTTCGTAATCGTCGAGGCGGGCGCCGGTCGCGGGGAAGGCTTCGACGAATTCCGGCCGGAATTCCGGCAACCGGGCCGCGCGGGATAGCGGCTGCGTCGCCCCGCTGGTGCGAAACTCGTTGGCCGGAAGCGCACGGCCGAATTTCGTCCCGCCGCCGGGGATTTCGCGAGTTTCGCCCGGGATCGGCGTCGGGTGGTTCAACCCCTCCGCCGCGTGCCGCTGGGTCTCGAACGCGAGCTTGACGAGTTCTTGGCAACCCTCCGAGAGAATCGCCGCGTAATCGGGGCAACGGCCGACATCGAGTTTCAACAACCCCGCGAAGACGATCACCTTCGGGGCGATCGGTTGGAGGAATTTCACAAGCAGCGCCGGCGTCAGGCCGTAGCGCGCCTGCGCGATGAGGAGTACCTTCTGTAGGAGCTTGGGCCGCTCGGCCACTGCGTCGAGCCTGGTCAGATACTCCACAAAGTGCAGGAGTTCGGCCCGTTCCGCGAGGTGCTTCTTCAGACCGTTGGCCATTTCCGGGTGGTGGTGGAACCGGATCGGTTCGACGATCTCGTCCGGTAAGTTCCAACGCTTCAACAGTTCCGCCCCGATCTCGGCGTGATCGACCGCGAAGCGCATCCGCTCGGCTTCGCACGGCTGTTCGAGCTGACGCTCGGTCGGGTTCGCAGCGAGGCTCGCCCAGTCTTCCGGGAAGGCTCGTTGGATCAGCATGGCACCCAAGTCGCGCAGCAGGCCGCAGACCATGTCGTTGTCCGGGTTGGGCCGCTTGGCGAGAGTCGCCAGATCGCGGGCGATGATCGCCCCCGTCACGGAGCCGATCCAGTATTCACGCAGCGCCGGCGTCACGCTGTTCGTCCCTTGCATGACCGGCAGCGACAACCCGAGCACCAGCGAGCGCAGCGGATTCAAACCGAGGATTTGCACAGCCCGCTCCAGCGACGCCACCGGTTGGGTGAACCCGTAGATCGGCGAATTCACGGCCTTGAGCAACTTCGCGCAGAGGGCGGGATCTTGGCTGAGGAGCGCGGCGATTTGCGCGGGAGTGCTGTCCGGTCGGCTCGCGGCGTTAACCACTTGCATGGCGACGGCCGGCGGCGTCATCAACCGCGATTGATCGAGGATCGCGGCCAGCACGACCTCCCGGCTGGCGGTCAGGTGGGCGTGGCCGGTGGGGATTGTGACGGACACCGGAAGATCCTTTTGGAGCGGCGGTCTAAAAAACGTAGTTCACCTTTTGGCCGGGGGCGCCGCGAAGCGGGAATCCCGGACACCCGGCCCGGACTACCGTTACCGAATTGATGCATTGCTATAATTCGTTGTGGATTGCGCCCCAACGCGAATATTGCGGAGGCTAACCCTCACCTATGTGTGGAACAAACGGAATCAAGATTCGTGCCCAGCAAGAATTGGTGATCGATGACAGAACCGGAAGTTCATCCGCTCGCGGAGATCCGAGTCCGAATGCATTGGCCGTGGAGTTCAGAACCTTCAAAACGTCCCGGCGGGGGCGGGGGCGCTTGGCGGGGGAATGACGGCGAGGACAGCGTTGACGACTTGATCTTGCTTGAAGGGTTTGAACAGAACGTGGCGGAGGCCGTCCATGCGGGCTTTAACGAGCGAATGGGCCGCGTCGTAGCCGTAGCCGGTGGTCATGGCAATGCGGATGCCGGGGCTCATCTCACGGATGCGGGTGAAGGTCTCGTAACCGCTCATGTCTTGCGGCCGCACTTCGGTGAAGACGGCGTCGTAGGCGGAGTCGGCGAGCATGCAGAGCGCTTCGGCCGCGGTCGCCGCCGATTCCGATTCGGCCCCCAATCGCTCGAGCAGCAGGTGGGCCGACCTGCGCATGCGTTCGTCTTGCTCGATGATCAAGATGCGTTTGCCGTGAAGGAGTTGCGAGCCGGCACTCGCGTCGTGCGGCAGCGCCTGCCGGCCGACTTTCCGCACGCAATCTTTGACCAACCGGGCGCTGGCGACGATCCGCCGGAGGTGTTGCGTCACCTCGGGGTCGGTGGCGTGGAATTTCTTCAGCAGAACTGCGGCGCTGGCTAGGATGTCGTCCACCGGCAACGCAATCTCGCGGCTCACGTGGTCGATCGATTGCGAGACCGCGCACGATTGCTGGGCGCTCAGTAGGTCGAGCGTATGCAAGGCGCTCGCGATTTCCCGGCTGAAGAGTTCGGTGAATTGCAGGTCGTCCGGGCCGAAGCCGTTCGGACGGGGACTTTCGACGTTGAGCGTGCCGACGACTTCGTCGCCATAGATCAGCGGGACCGTCATGCTGCTAAGGGCGTCGCTAGCGCCTTGGAGGTAGTGGGGGTCGGTCGTCGCGTCTGGGCAGAGGTAGCTCCGGCCGGTGTGGGCGACGTACCCCGTGACGCCGTTTTTCTCGGGGCGGGCGAAAAGGGTTCGCCCGGCCGCTTCGCGAGTCATGCCGTCTTCGAGCAGCGGCTTCAATTCGCCCGTGCTCCTGTCGAGCAGGCGCACTTCGATCGTGTCGTAATTTAGCAAGTCGCGGATGTAGCGCCGCAGGTTGTGCTTGAGCAGCGTGACCCGTTCGGGCTCGCTCATCTCGGACAGTTGCGAGACATCGAGGTCCGACATCTCGCGGCCGGCTTGGTGCAGGGCGTCGAGCTTCCGCTGCTGGTCGACTTCGGCCGAGACATCCCGGCACATCGCGAGGATCTGCGGCGCGGTTCCGGTCGGGCCGCGGAGCGGTTGCAGCCGGACTTCAACGTACTCGGCGACGGCGGCATCGGGGCGGTGGAGGCGGAGGGAAACGGAGTGGTTGCGACGGGCGAGTTCGAGGGGATCGGCGGTGTCGGTGGCGAGGACCTTGGAGCGGAGGGCGCCGAAGAGCGATCGGCCGATCGGGGGGCCGCCGCACCACTCGGTGAGGACGGCGTTGCACCACGTAATCTCGCCGAGGGAATCGAGCACCGCGAGTCCGCGATCCGCGAACGACAGGATCACGGCGTCGCGGCGGGATTCGTTGAGGATTTTGGCAAAGAGGGCTGGTTCGGCGAGGATCGCATCGAAATGGCCCGGCGCCAAGGCATCGGTGGCCGCTTCGACCGACTCGGCCGTCTGGAGTTGCGCCTCCACGGGAAATTGCGGGACGCTCCCGAGCACGAGCACCCGTGGGGCACCCGCATTCGCGGCGGTGGTCGAATCTGGAGTCGAAGCGGGAATGATCACGCTAGAATTATAGTGGAGACGGGCACGCTCCTCAAGCGGACAAATGCCCGCGGTTACCCAGGCCATATATATCACCCCGCTCGGGTCGGCGCCTCCGAGAATCGTCGCTGCGCTTTGTCCAAAATCTTCGCCTTCCATCGCCCCCATGGCCCGGGTATGCCCCGGAATTGAATCGCCTCGGATCGGGGTTCGGCGCGCATGGCACGGCGGTGGGAACGAGCGGGATTGGCTTTGATCGGAGCGCTCGGCTTGTTGGCCACGGGGTGCTTCGGCCATTGGCGCCAGCCGCCCACACCGCTGGCGGCAGGGTTCAACCCCGTCGAGGTGCTCGACCCCCTCGGCGAAGCCCAAGGGCAGCAAACGTGGGCCATGCGCGACCTCTTCGCCTTGGCCGAGCGCGTCCGCACCGAAAAAAAACCGGCCGTGCTGCCGCCGAAGCGCAACATCCTCGTCCTCTCGGGGGGCGGGTCGTACGGGGCCTTTTCCGCGGGCGTCCTCGTCGGTTGGTCGCACGCCGGCACGCGGCCCGAATTCGACGTTGTCACAGGGATCAGCACCGGGGCCCTTCTCGCGCCGTTGGCATTCCTCGGCCCGGATTACGACTGCGAAATCGAGACCCTTTACACGACCCTGCGGACGCAAGACATCTTCCGGTTGAAGAAAACCGTCCGCTCGATCTTCAGCGAAGGCTTGGCCGATTCATCGCCGCTGGCGAAGAAGATTGCGGAGATGACGACGCCGACTCTGATGCGCGATATCGCGGCCGAGCATGCCAAGGGCCGGCGGTTGTACGTCGGCACAACCGAACTCGAATCGCGCCGCGCCGTCGTTTGGGACTTGGGCGAGATCGCCTCGCGCGGCACCCCGGACGACGTCGAATTGTTCCGCAAAATCTTGCTCGCATCGGCGTCGATCCCCGGCGTCTTCCCGCCGACCTCGATCCGCGTGACCATCGACGGCAAACCGTACACAGAACGCCACGTCGATGGCGGCGTCACGCAGGCCCTCTTCTTCCGTCCGCCATTCCTCAAGCCGGAAGATCAAGCCGACGCGCAGCGGGCATCGCTCTACGGATCGGACCTGTACATCATCGTCGCGGGGAAGTTGTTCGCCGACGCCAGCCATGTCACCCCGCGTGTGTTCAACATCACGGCGGGCAGCGTGTCGACGCTGATCTACGCCCAGACGCGCGGCGACCTGATGAAGCTCTACACCGGGGCGATCTTGACCGGGATGAATTACAAACTCGCGGCGATCCACGCGGATTTCGCCACGCTGGCTTCTGCGTACGAATTCGAGCCGAAGGAAATGACCAAGCTCTTCCGCGAGGGCTACCGACAAGTGACGGCCGCGAACCCGTGGCGGAACACACCGCCCGGCATTGAGAAATCCGAGGGGCCATTCCTCCGCGTCGGGCCGACACTGACGCGCTTCGATTTGAACAAGCCCTACCCGCCGGCGCCGCCGAGCCGTTTCCGCGAAATGATGAACCGCTTCAATATGAATGCGGGGGTCTGACGCATGGATCGCTGGGTCGCCTTCGCATTCCTGTCGATGGCCTTCGCCGGCTTCACCGCCGTCGTCGCCAAGCTCGGCCTCGCCGGCATCTCGGCCGAACTCGGCCTCGCCGTGCGGACCTGCTTCGTGTTCGCATTCGTGCTGTTGTTCGCCGCGTTTTTCGTTCCCGTCGCCGACGTCGGAACGCTGACTTGGAAGAACATCCTCGGCCTCGGCCTTTCGGGTGTCACGACCGCCGCGTCGTGGGTCTTCTACTACAAGGCCATCCACGAGGGGGAAGTCGGCACCGTCGCCATCATCGACAAAGGGAGCTTTCTCATCGCGTTGGTATTGGCGTGGTTGCTGCTCGACGAGCGGATCACGCTCCGGGTCGCGCTCGGCAGTGCGCTCGTCCTCGCGGGGTTGATCGTGGTCGCCTGGAAGCGTTGAACCGGCCTTCCTACATTTCAAAGCAACGACCGATCAAAGCAACGACCGATACCACTATCCGCGAGGCCGCGATGGATCCGCTCTGGGCGCCTTGGCGATTGGCGTACGCCGCGAATCCCAAGCCGGTGGCAGCGACACCGGCCGCCGAAGATTGCTTCCTCTGCCGGGGGATCGCGGAATCGACCGACCGGGAAAATTTGATCGTGCACCGCACGGCCTACTCGGTCGTGGTGCTGAATCGCTTCCCGTACAACAACGGCCATTTGCTCGTCGCCCCGCTGCGCCACACCGCGCGGCTCGACTCCCTCGCCGACGTCGAACTCCTCGATTTGCAGCGGACGCTGATCCGGATGCAGACCGCGATCGAAGCGACGATGCGCCCGGACGGATTCAACATCGGGTTGAACCTCGGCCGTGTCGCCGGGGCCGGATTGCCGGGGCACCTGCATTGGCACATCGTGCCGCGCTGGACCGGCGACACCAACTTCATGCCGGTGCTCACCGACGCGAAAGTGATCGTCCAAAGCCTCGAGTCGCTCTGGGAATTGCTGACGGCGCAGTTGTCCGAACGCGAGCCGGTCGCGTGACGCTGCCGGAGACTGGGCATTGCGCCTTCCGTTATGACAATTCGGTCGGACGTGGGGGCGGAACGGCAACCGCACTTGACTCAAAATCGAGCACTGAAAGGTTTGTGGGTAAAGTCCCACCTTCGCTACTGATTGCGGTCGACCGGCGGTTCTATTCCAAGAAATCCCCAATCCCGTTGGAACGCTTCTTGGCCTTCGGGCAACTCGTTCCTATCGGCGCGATGACCTCAATTGGCCCATCGATGCCACCCCCTTTGCCGAATTCACTTTTAAATGACACGGCGGAGGTGAGGGCTCGGATCGCGTCGAACCGGTCTGTGCGTACGGCCGGAGTCTGTCTGGCAAACTCGTGACTGGAGAACCCCTGCGGCGGCGAATTGTGAAGATCGCCCGGAACTTCACGCCGTCTACACATGTCTTCGATAGCGTAAGGGTGAGTCTCGATTCGAGGGTTTCGCCGTGTCTCGCTTGTTCTCGGAGATCATCCGGTCGCGGACGTTGACTGCTCCGACGGCTGGGGGGTTGGCCACGACCGACCCGTCGCAGCGGACGAAGATCGCCGTGCGCGACGTCGACTTTTGGTACGGCCCGAAGCAGGCTCTGTTCAACATCAACTTAGCGATGCCAGAGCGCTCGGTCGTGGCATTCATCGGCCCGAGTGGCTGCGGGAAATCGACGTTGCTGCGGCTCATCAACCGGATGAACGACCTCGTCGAAGGCGCCCGACTCAGCGGTGAGATCACCCTCGACGGCCAAAATATCCGCGAAGGGACTGTCAACACCGTTGACCTCCGACAGCGTGTCGGCATGGTGTTCCAGAAGTCGAACCCGTTCCCGAAATCGGTCTACGAGAACGTCGCCTTCGGCCCGCGTGTCGCCGGCGGGGCGAAGGCCGCACGGCTCGATTACTTGGTCGAACGCAGCCTAAAACAAGCCGCCCTCTGGGACGAGGTCAAGGATCGGTTGCATTCGTCGGCGCTAGCACTTTCGGGTGGCCAGCAGCAGCGGCTCTGCATCGCCCGGGCTTTGGCGACGGATCCGGAAGTCTTGCTCATGGACGAACCGGCCAGCGCGCTCGACCCGAAATCGACCTCGAAGATCGAAGATTTGATCTTCGAACTCAAGACCCAGTACACGATCGTGATCGTCACGCACAACATGCAGCAAGCTGCCCGCGTGTCCGACACCACGGCGTTCTTCTTCGAAGGCAAGTTGATCGAGTCCGGCACAACCGAGCAGATGTTCACAAAACCGACCCAAAAGCAGACCGAAGACTACATCACGGGACGGTTTGGGTGAGTGCGGAATGCGGAGTTCGGAGTGCGGAATGGCAGAATCAATGTCTGCGACCCGAACTCGTTTTCGCAGGTGACCAATGTCCGAAGGATTTTGATTCCGAATTCCGCACTGGAGCAGCCATGGCCCAGCCCCGCATCTTGATCATCGAAGACGAGCGCGGCTTGGTGCAGTCGCTCAGTTGGTACTTTTCCCGCGAGGGGTACGAGACGCTGGTAGCGCACGACGGCCAAGAGGGTTTGCGCAAAGCCCAGCAGTTGATCCCGGACGTGCTGTTGCTCGATGTCATGTTGCCGGGGATCGACGGCTTGAGCATCTGCAAAGAATTGCGGTTGGGCGAGCGCACCCGCGACATCCCGATCATCATGATCACGGCGAAATCCGAAGAGGCCGATCAGATCGAAGGTTTCGCCAAGGGCGCCGACGATTACGTGACCAAGCCGTTCAACAACAAGATCCTGCTGCAACGCGTGAAGGCCCTGCTGCGCCGCGTCGAAGACCAAGGCGACCCCGGCGACGTGGTCGAGTACATGGGCGTCAAGATCGACCGCGTCCGGCACCGGGTCACGCTCGGCCCCAAGAAACTCGACCTCACCCCCACGGAGTTCCGGTTGCTCGAATGCATGGTACGGCAACCGGGCCGAGCGTTCAGCCGGCACCAACTGATGGACTCCGCCATCGGCGAAGGGCAGATCGTCCTCGAACGCACCATCGACGTTCACATCAAGACCCTGCGGAAGAAGCTTGGCGCGCTGTCCGGCCGCAACGACGACGGCGATTTGATCGAGACCGTCCGCGGCGTCGGCTACCGCTTCCGCGAAACGAAACTGGTTTGAGACGCGCAACGGCGTCTGTCGCGCGGTTGTAAAAAATCCGATTTCGAGCATTGTCGCCGGGGCGATCCGCGCGGTACGATGGAGGGCCGTGGGATTCCCCCGGCCCGCATTCGTTACCGGGGACGACCGATGACACGCTCCGCGATGCTTTTTCTGGTTCTCGCCGCCGGCTTCGCCTTCGCGGCGCCCGTGCCCAAGGCGAAGGTCAAAGACGAAGAGGCCATCCAAGGCCAATGGAAAGTCATCGACCGCCAGCTCGACGGAAAGCCCGCCGATAAGGATTATCAGGAAGCGGTGGCGACCATCGACAAGGACAAATTCTCGGTACAAGGCGGCGGAAAACAGCGCGACGAAGTGATGGGGTACAAGATCGACGCGGGCAAGAAAGAGATAGACTTGACCCCCGGCGCAAGGGAATCCGATGCGGCGGTGAAAGGCCTTTACGAACTCGACGGCGACACGCTGACGATCGCCATCGGCATGGGGAACGCCGGTATGCGACCCACCGAAGTGAAGCTAGGCTTGGGCATCGCCTACCTCAAATTGCAGCGCATTAAAAGGGAGAAGAAGTGATGCTCCGAGCGCTCGCGATTCTGCTACTCGCCGCGCCACTGGCCTTCGCCGCGCCCGTGCCGAAGGAATTGAAGCGCGGCGATGAGACCCGCATCCTCGGGACGTGGGACATGGTGGCCTACTCTATGGCGGGCGGACCGCCGACGCCGCAGACGGTGAAGTGGCGGCTGGAACCTGGCGGGCAGGCGTTCATTTTGGACCCGA
>Ga0105047_10009342_pt1 | contig 16165 bp, 16 predicted proteins | sample MAT04_FD_78384 | JGI IMG/M metagenome (GOLD analysis project Ga0105047, IMG submission 78384) | Freshwater microbial communities from Lake Fryxell liftoff mats and glacier meltwater in Antarctica - MAT-04 (megahit assembly) | ecosystem: Environmental > Aquatic > Freshwater > Ice > Liftoff...
GACGCAGACCGCGGTGTTCGCGACGCGCTGGCCGCCATGGCCCTCGAGCTGCTCGTGGCAGCCCGCGCACTTGGCGTCGGCGACGACCTCGCGGCGCACGCGATCACCGCGCACCGGCGTCACGACCGACGGGGTGTGGCGCCCGATCGCGCCGCGATCCGGGCTGTCGCTCGGGAGGTTCTCGCTGAAGTAGCTCTGCATCGCGACCGCGCGCATCTGGGCGCCGGCCGGGAACGCGTTGGTGCCGCCGAAGGTCGCGACCCAGAACCCGCCGGTGGTGGCGGTGATGGTGCCCGCGGTGCCGGCGCGCAAGTTGGCGAGGCTCACCGACAGGGGCTGCGAGGCGGTGCGACCGACTTGTGCGTAGTCGCCCGGCTGGGCGATCCCGTCCTGAGCGACCGTGTACGCGAGCAAGAACGACGGGCCGCCGGTGGTGACCGGCGACGTCGGCAGCGCGGTGCCGGCGAAATCCATGGAGACAGGACCGGCGCCGGTGTCGCGCATGACGCGGAAGGCGACGATCGGGTGATCGGTCGCGTCGAGCGAGACGCTGCGGATCTCGTAGGCGAACTTCGAGAGGCCGACCGGGATCCGCGGGTTGTGCGGGGTCGAGGCGTCGGTCAGGTGGAGCCGCTCGATCGGCGCGAGGCCGGTCGTCGCGCCGTGGCAGACGGTGCAGAGGCTGTTGTCGGGCTGCGGACCGCCCGGGTGGGCGCCCGGCGCCGGCTCCTGGAGCGTCCAGTCGATGTCGTCGTGGCACGCGCCGCAGGCCTGCTTGCTCGGGAACTCGCGCCAGTGATTGCCGTCGGGCGTGCGATGATCGGCGGTCGGATCACCGTCGTGGCACTTTCTGCAGTTCTTCACCTCGAGCGGCAGCGTGGTCTCGGAGTAGTCGTCGCCGGCGAGCTCGTACGGCTGGCCCGCGCGCACGCTGGGGAGGTTCGCGCTGTAGTGGATCTTGTGGATGAACACCTTCATGTCGACCGAGTTGCCGTTCCTGTCGACCAGATCGGGGTTGTGGCACATGACGCAATACTTGGTCTCGAAGCGCGCCCCGTGCACCTGCAGCTTGCCGTGGCAGCTGTTGCAGCTGGCGACGTCTACGATCTCCCGGCTCGCGGTCACCGGGCCGCCGGCGGGCACGAAATCGTGGCTGAAGTTGACCGGCGGGGCCGGGCCGATCGGCGTCTGTACGGTCTCGCCGGACAGCGTGCCGGAGAGCTGGATGGTCAGGCGGTGGGTCATGCTCGCGTCGTAGACGGGGCTCGCGGCGACGGTCGCGCTGAAGGTGTACGCGTACGAGCCGTCGCGGTTGTCGACCAGGCGCCCGCTGCGCTCGGCGGTCGGGCGGCCGTTCGATTTGATGTAGTTGGTCCAGAAGCTCGGCTCCCCGCTGGTGCCGACGCCGTTGATCCCGGGCGTGAGCTTGGCGATCGCGAAGCGGAGGTGACCGCCGCTCCCCGCGCGAAAGCCGACCGCGCCGCGGCCGATGCCGTCGGTGACGCGGAAGCTGACCACCGGCGCGCGCAGCGAGCTCCCCATGTCGAGGTTGATCAGCGCGACGTTGAGCACCTCGGGCAGCTCGGCGTGGATGTTGAAAAGGTCGAGGGTAGAAGGGCCAGGAGCGCCGGGCGTGCCCGTCGATCCGTTCGTGCCCGGGAGGCCGGGCGCACCGGGGAGCCCGTTCATGCCATCGGTGCCGCTGGCGCCGCTCGAGCCCATCGCGCCCGCCGGGCCTTGCGCACCGGCGGCGCCCGGGGTGCCGTCCCCACCCGAGCACGCGGCGACAGCGAGGGCCAGCAGAGCTGCGGCCGTGGAGGATCGATCGAGGACAACCATCGACTCGCCCCCGTGCAATTCCCTGGCCATCGGTGAGCACGCGCACCGCAGCGCTCGCCGTTACCGAGCCGTAACGCCGGTTACTCGACCGTGACCGATCGCTCGGCCGTGACCGATCGCTCGACCGTAGCCCTCAGATCGAGCGCGCGTGCACCTTGGGGCCGCGGTACCGGTCAAACGCGGTGCAGACCACGCGCGCGAAGGGGCGACCCAGCGGCGTCACGGTGAGGTCGTGAGCGCCGATCTTCACCAGGCCATCGGCGGCCATCGGCGCGAGGGCGTCCTGGAACAGCGGCCAGAGCTCGAAGCCATGCCTCGCCTCGACGCTCGCGATGTCCACGTGACCGTAGCAGAGCAGCGCCTCGATGATCTCGGCGCGCGCGACGTCATCGTCGTCGAGCTCCATGCCGCGATCGATCGCCAGTCGTCCGGCGTCGATGGCGGCGTTGTAGTCGGCGATCTCGCGCGCGTTTTGCACGTAGATGCGGCCGACCCGCCCGATCGCGGTCGGACCGCAGGCGATCGTGTCGGTGCTGGCGTGGGTCGAGTAGCCCTGGAAATCACGGTGCATGGTGCCATCCGCGTGCGCGCGCGCGAGCCCGTCACCGGGCAACGCGAAGTGGTCGAGGCCGATGTGGACGTAGCCGGCACCGACCAGGCGAGCGGTCGCCATCTGGGCGAGCGCGAGCCGCAGCGCGGGCGAGGGCAGCTCGGAGGGATCGAACGTGCGCTGCATCGGGAACTTCGAGGGGAGGTGCGCGTAGCCGAAGACGGCGATGCGATCGGGGCGCATCCCCAGCACCAGGTCGAGCGTGTTCTCGAAGGTCGACGCGGTCTGTCCCGGGAGGCCGTAGATGAGATCGAAGTTGATCGAGGCGATCGCCGCCTCGCGGGCTGCGTCGAACACCTCGCGCACGAGCGCTGCCGGTTGGAGCCGGCGGATCAGGCCCTGGACCCGCGGATCGAAGTCCTGCACGCCGAGGCTGATGCGGTTGAAGCCCATCCGCGCGAGGTTGAGCACGCGCGGGCGATCGACGGTCCGCGGATCGATCTCGATCGAGCGATCGGCGCGCGGATCGAACGAAAAGGCGCGCTCCATCGCGGTGATCAAGCGCTCGAGCTGAGCGTCGTCGAGGAAGGTCGGTGTCCCGCCGCCCAGGCTGAGCTGCATCACGGGCCGAGCGGGGCCGACGAGCGCCCCCTGCATCGCGATCTCCTTGGTGATGCGCTCGAGGTAGCTCGTGGCGCGATCGCTCTTCGGCGCGATGATCCGCGAGCAGCCGCAGTAGGCGCAGGCCATGCGGCAGAATGGGACGTGCGCGTACAGCGAGATCGGCCGGCCCCGTGCCCGCTCGCCCTCGAGCTTCTGTGTGTACCTGGTGACGTCGAAGCTCGGGTCGAGCTCGAGCGCGGTGGGATAGGAGGTGTAGCGCGGGGCGGGGCGATCGTACTTCGCGAGGAGGCTGGTGCTGTCCATGCGCCGGCATTGATGCAGCGTTCGTGCCGCTCAGTTCGTGCCGCTCAGTCGGCGAGCGTGCGGCGCATCTGCCGGAGGACGTCGATGTAGCTGATGATGCCGAGGAGGTCGCCGTTGACCTCGTCGACCACGGGCACCGCGCCGATCTTGGACTCGACCATCAAGTCGATGACCTCGGCAGCCTCCGCCGTCGGACCGACCGAAAGAAGATCGGCGCTCATGATCTCCGTGACCCGCTTGTCGAGCAACTCACGGGAAGCGCTGCGCAGATCGCGATCGCTGAGCATCCCGACCAGCTCGTTGGACGCACCGACGATCGGCAGGTGCCGGATCTCGAGGGTCTGGAGGATCTCCATCGCCTCGCGGATCGTCGCGCCGACCGTCACGGTCATGGGATCCTCGGTCATCAGCTCTCTTGCGTTCATCCCGCGGACGGTTGCAACCCGCGGACCGTCGCGGTCAGAACGTTCGGCACGACCGCTCGTCACCGCCCGGTAACTGCGGACGTTACACGGTGACGCTGCCGATACTCTGATCATCGCCCGAGCGCGACCAGGACCCCGCCGACCACCAGCATCACCCCGAAGGCCCGGAACACCTTGAGCCCCAGCGCTTTGCCGCCCAGAACGAGGCTGAGCGTGCCCTTGACCATGGTGTTGGCGACCGCGGCGAGCACGATGGTCCGGCTCGCGACGTGCGGGTCGACGGCGCCCGTCTTGGCGAGGTTGGCCATCGTCAGCGTGATCGCGTCGACGTCGGTGAGGCCGGCGAGCGCCCCTGCGACGTAGCTGCCGCGATCACCGAACGTGACCGACGCCCAGCGCGTCACGACCAGGATCACCACGTAAAGCAGTCCCATCTTGAGCGCGGCGCCCAGCTCGAACGGGTTGGTGAGCTCGACGCTGCCAGACTCGCCGAGCTCCTCGCGCCCGCGCAGATATTCGAACGCGCAGAACGAGAGCCCCACCGCCGCCATCGCGCCGAGCGGCACGATCAGCGCGGCGAACAGCGGGCGCTCGACGACGAACACCTCGACCAGGACCCGCGCGAACATGATCGTCGACGCGATGATCACCGCCAGCGCCGAGGCCCTGGCCAGCGCGGGGTGCGCCCGCGCCCGCGCCGCCGCCGCCATCGTGACCGCGGTGCTCGAGACCAGGCCGCCGATCGCGCCGGTGAGCAGCAGGCCGCGCCCCTGGCCGAGCGCGCGCATCGCGATGTAACCGACGAAGCCGATCCCGGCGATCAAGGCGATCATGAGGCCGATGCGGAACGGGTTCAGGACACCGTAGGGCCCGTGCTCCTGGTCCGGTAGCACCGGCAGGATCACGACCGCCACGATCAGGAACTTGAGCGTGGCGATCACGTCGTCTTTGGTGACGCGGGCCGATAGGTTGCTGAGCAGGCTCTTCGACGACAGCAGCAGCGTGGTCGCGACCGCCAGCGATAGGACGACGAACACACGGCGGCTGAGCGGATCGATGATGCCTTCGCCCAGCGCGAGCGCGCCGAGCAGGTAGGTCAGCATGGCGCTGGCTTGGGTCGTGATGCCGGGGAGCCCGGAGGCCGCGTCCTTCTGGTAGGCGACCACCAGGAGCGCCGCGAGGCCGCCCCCGCCGACCACCAGCGGCCAGGCAGAGAGCGTTCGTGAGAGCAGCATCGCGCACGCGCCGATCAGCGCGATGATCGGAAAGGTGCGGATGCCGCCGACCGAGCCCGCGCTGCCGGTCTTCTCGCGATCCAGCCCGATCAAGAGCCCGGCGAACAGAGCCAGGAGGAGCGAAGGATAGGGCTCATACCCCTGCATGCGGCACGACAAGCACCGGGCAGGTCGCGTTCGACAGCACGCGATTCGCGGTCGATCCGAGCATCGCGCGCTGCCAGAAGTTGTGCCCGCTGGTGCCCACCACGATGAGATCCGCGTTGTGCTCGGCGGCGACATCGAGAAGTCCCTGGGCGGCCCCGGTCGCGCGCTCGATGACCTCGACGTGCGTCAAAGGCCCCGCGTCGTGAGGGACGATCTCGCGGATGGCGCCCTTTCGCGCGTCGATCAGGCGATCGAGCTCGGCGCGGAGGACCGGGCTGGTGACCCCGGCCGCGGCCAGCATCGCGGTCTCGACGACGGACACGATCTCGACCTGGCCGTCGGGGTGGACGAAGCTCCGCGCGAGCTCGACGACATCCCTGGTCGCGGGCGACAGATCGACGCCGGCCACCACCGACCGGAACTCGACGCTGCGGCGCGCGTCACCGACGACCAGCACGGGCACCTTGGAGGTGCGCACGAGGGCGCTCGCGACGCTCCCGAGCAGCGCGCGCCGGATGACGCCGTGTGCGTGCGTGGCGATGACCACCAGATCGGACTTCGTGCTCTCGATCGCCAGCGCGAGCTCGCGCGAAGGGAACCCGTAGAGGGTCGAGCACGTGAACGGCGCGCCTCGCGGCGCCATGGCCTCGAGCTTGGAGGCCGCAGCTCTCCGCTCTTCCTCGACGATCTCGGCGAGGTGTACGCCGCTCAGCGCGAGCTGATAGCTCGGCATCGGGGTCAGCACGTGCACCAGGTGAACATGGCCGTCGCTGCGGCGCGCGAGCGCAAAGGCGGCCTCGACGGCGATCTGGCTGAGCGGTGAGAAGTCGGTGGGCGCGAGGATGTTCTTCGGGAGCCGCATACCGTGAACCCTCGCAATCGCTGTGCCGCTGGCGAACCCGCAGACCCGGGTGGCGACGTTACGATCCGGTGACGTCGCTGCGCGACCGGCACGATCGTCGGTTCGCCGCCTTCTTGGCCCGCAGTCTGCAACACCAGGTGACCATGCGCCTGACTGTTCTCTTCACGGCACTGATCATCGGCTGCAGCACGACGCCGGTCGCCTCGCCGCCCGCGTCGCTCCCGTACCCGAGCTACTTGCCCGCGAGCGCGCGTGAGGGCATCGCCCGGCGGATGGGGCGCCACGGCACCGAGATGGCGATGATGCTCTGGGGTGTGCTGCTGCTCGACGTCTCGCGCCTCGGTCCGCTGGCCGACGACATCGCCGATCGACGGAACGAGAGCGATGAGGTCGACGCCGAGCTCCAGCGGCTGTTGCCGGCGGACTTCTTCGCCCTGGAGGCGACGATCGGCGTCGCGGCGCGCGAGCTGGCGCGGCTCGCGCGCGCACCGAACCCCGACGCGGTCGCGATCGCGCGCATCTACGGCGCGATGACCGAGACCTGCGTGCGCTGCCACGACAGCTACATGCGCGGGCCGAGGCCGGCCGCGGCGCTCCTCCAGGGCGGGCCGTGATCGCAGGGCCGCGGTGGTGTTATCCTTGGCGGGATCGGATCTTCGACCACTCCTCCTCGAGCCGCGCGCGATCATCGGGGTGCGCGATCGCGATGAGCGCGCGGGCCCGCTCCCCGAGCGTGCGCGCGTAGAGGTCGGCGACGCCATACTCGGTGACGACCCAGTGGACATGCGAGCGCGTGGTGATGACGCCGGCGCCCTTGGCCAGCGTGCTCACCAGGCGCGGGGCGCCAGACTTGGTCCGGCTGGTCAGCGCCAGGATCGGCTTGCCTCCGCGGGAGAGCGCGGCGCCGCGCATGAAGTCCATCTGGCCGCCGACGCCGGAGACGATCCGGCTGCCGACGCTATCCGCGCAGACCTGGCCGGTGAGATCGATCTCGACCGCCGAGTTGATCGCGTGGACCTTCGGGTTGCGCGCGATGACGGTGGGGTTGTTCACGTAGCCGATGTCGAGCTGCGCGACCGCCGGGTTGTCGTGGATGAACGCGTACACTCTCCGCGAGCCCATCACGAAGCCCGACACCGTGCGGCCGGGGTGGATCGCCTTCAGTGAGTTGTCGACGGCGCCGCGCTCGATGAGGGACAGCGCGCCGTCGGACCACATCTCGCTGTGGATCCCGAGGTGCCGGTGGTCTCCGAGCGCGCGGCACACCGCGTCGGGGACCGCGCCGATGCCGAGCTGGAGGGTCGAACCCTCGTCCACCAGGCCCGCGACGTGCCGGCCGATCGCCGCCTCGGCCTCGCTGGGCGTGCTGGGCGCGATCTCGACCAGCGGGACATCGACGTTCACCGCGTGATCGATGCGATCCACATGCACCATCCCGTCGCCGTGCACGCGCGGCATACGCGGGTTGATCTGGGCGATCACGATCTTGGCCTCGTCCACCGCCGCGCGCGCGACGTCGACGCTCGTCCCCAGGGTGCAGTAGCCGTGCGCGTCGGGCGGCGAGACGTGGATCAGCGCGACGTCGAGGGGGCGGCGGCCGGATCGGAACATCTGCGGGATCTCGCTCAGAAAGCAGGGCAGATAGTCGATCCGGTCGAGGTCCAGCGCGGCGCGAAGGTTCTCTCCGACGAACAGGTTGGCGACGCGAAAGCTCTGGGCGAGCGCGGGCGCCGCGTAGGGCGCCGGCCCGAAGGTGTGCAGGTGGATGAGCTCGACGTCGCGGAGATCGGGCGCTCGGGCGACCAGCCCGTCGATCAAGATCGAGGGGGTCGCGGCGGCGCCGTGCACGAAGACGCGCTGGCCGGACGCGATGCACGAGACTGCGGAGACGGCGTCGTGATGGAGCTTCATGAGCCATGATCGCAGGCGCCCGCGACGGAAGCGAGGATCTTCATTCCGATCGGCGCCGAAGCCGACGACGGTCTCGAGGATCGCCGCTCGACCGGAGGCATCCCAGCGCTCGCGCGTAACAGTGCGGTGCGACGGCGCTACCGCACGGTAACGTCGCATGGATGAGATTTCGCGATTCGGCGAGGCACGGTCGTTGCGTAGCACCGCGCCAATGGAACAGCCTCAGTACTCTCCCCCGACCGGCGCCGCGCGCTGGGTCATCGGCGGCCTCCTCCTGTTCGGCGCGCTCAACGCCGTCGCCGGCGGGATCTATGGCGTGCTCGGAGCGGAGGGCGTGCCGAGGAGCTGGCTCGAGGGCACGCCGTTCGTCGACTACGTGATCCCGAGCTTGATCCTGATGCTCGTCGTGGGCGGCTCGTGGCTCTTCGCCGGGCTCGCGGTCATCAAGCGCTGGTCATTTGCGCGCATCGCCACGATCGGGGCGAGCGACATCATGCTCGGCTGGATCTTCGCGCAAGTCGCGACGATCGGCCTCGTGTCGTGGCTCCAGCCGGCGACCGCGTCCGTCGCGATCACCGTCCTCACGATCACCGGCTTGCTCCGGAAGGAGTGACTTTTCCATGACGCTCCCGAAGAAGATCCTCGCACCCACCGACTTCTCACCGCTCGCCGAGGTCGCGGTCGAGAGCGCCTTCGCGCTCGCCCGCCGGAGCCAGGCGCACGTCCACCTGCTCCACGTCTTCGCGCCTGTGCCGCAATACGAAGACGCGTTCGGTCCCATGAAGATCGCGGACGTCCTCGAGAGCGAGCGGAGCGCCGCCCGCGCGCGGCTCGAGCACCTGGCGCCAGAAGGCATCGCGTTCAGCTGTGAGATCCGGCAAGGCTTCCCGTCGCGGGAGATCGTGCTGGCGGCGAAGAGCTCGAAGCCCGATCTCATCGTCATCGCGACGCATGGCTACGGCGTCGTGCGCCGCGCGCTGCTCGGCAGCGTCGCCGCCTCGATCGTGCGCCACTCGGATGTGCCCGTGCTGGTGGTGGGCGAGGCTCGAAAGAGCACCAGCTTCGGGCACGTCGTCGCCGCGATCGACCTGTCTCCCGTCAGCAACAAGGTCCTCGATCTCGCGCGGAGCTACGCTGCGCCGGGCGGGAAGGTCACGGTCGTCTCGGTGGTGGAGGTGCCGGTGCCGTTGCTGAGCGGGCCGCTGAAGGAGCTGCGCTCCGAGCTCCAGCCGAGCATCGACGCGCGGAGAAAGGCGATCCACGACCTGGCCCCGCTCGCGCACGCGGAGATCGTCGAGATGACGAGCCCCGCGGCCGGCATCCTCGACGCCGCTGGAGCCGCGGATCTCGTGGTCATCGGCACCAGCGGTCACAACGCGTGGGAGCGCGCGATCCTCGGCTCGACCGCCACGCGCGTGCTGTCAGAGGCGCGGTGCCCGGTGCTGGTGGTCCCGCGCGCGGAGGCCGCGGGATCCGATCACCACGCGCGGGCGACGTGACGCTCGGTGTGGCACGTCCCGGTGCACGTGCCGTTCGCGCTGCGGGTGAAGCCGGCGACGTTGAACGTCACCTCCTTGACGCCGTTGACGTGGTTGTCGGGGTTGGTGATCGAGGTGGCTGCCAGGTCGACGGTGGCGCCGTGACACTCGCCGCACTGCATGCGCTCGGCCATGTGCTTCCTGTGCTCGCCGCTCATCGTCAGCCAGCGCACGTTGCCGCTGGCCGGACCCGGGTGGCAGCCGTCGCAGCGGGGGCGCGCGTCCGTATGCGCGATCTGGCCCGCGGAAGTGCGGCCGTTGCCGTGACAGTACAGGCTCGCGCAGCCGCCGTTGCTCCACGTGCCGCTCGGGCTCAGACCTGCCGTGAAGGTCACCTCGGCGACGCCGTGGGTATCGTCGAAGATGTGCCCCATGGAGAGCACGTCGGTCGGTTTGGTGTGGCACTGCACGCAGTCGAACGCGGCGTGGTTGCGCACCGTGCCGTGCTCGGTGTGCGGCCGGAACGTGAGCATGTCGCGCGCCGTCTCACCGCGAATGCCGCGCGGCGGCGCGCCGGTCATCGTGTCGGTGCCGCCGTGGCAATAGGTGCACGTCGTCCGCCACTCGGCCTGGTGACACGAATCGCAGCTCGGACCGATCCCTCCGCTGAGCGTCGCGCCGTGGCAGGTGCGGCAGTCCTGGGTCTGCAGCTTCAGCTCGTGCCCGTGCACCGTGGGGCTGGCGAAGTCGCTCGGGTGAAAGCGGATCCCGCTCGCGTCGGCGCCCGGCGTGCTCCCCGCGTCGGCCTCCCCCGACGCGGTCGCGTCGTCCGCGCCCGCGTCGGCTTCGCTGCCGGGCGGGACATTCTGCGCTACGGCCATGCACGCCCCGAGAAACCCGAGAAGAGGGAGGACGAGGACACGCGAGCGCATGCCTCCCTTACGCAGAAGGCGCGACCCGCGGCGATGCTTCCAGATCCGTCAACGGGTGGATGGGCCATCCAGCCTGCAGATCGCGTCGCTCGCGCAAACTCGGCCCACGTAGTGGGAAGAGAATGAAGGCGTGGTGACGCACCCGCCCGAGTGTGGCCGGCCTGCGCTCTGCCTTCGACGTCGAGGACCGCCTGCATGAGGTCTTCGCTCGGGCGTTCTCACCGTGCGGGGTTCGACGGCGTCTCGCCCTACGGCGCGTACCTCGCGGGCATCACGCGCAACCTGGTGATCGATGGCCTGCGCCGATCGGGCCGAGAGGCGCTCCTCGGCGTCGGGCTCGCGGTCGTGGGCGCAGCGACGTGGCTCTGGCCAGGGGAGGAGTGAGGTGCGGTCGCTCATGATCTTGCTGGGGGTGATGGCGGTCGGTTGCTTGCCGAGCTTCACGCCGCCCGACGCGCCGAAGCACGACGACGATCGCGGCGGTCACCTCCACGCCGCGCTGAGCGAGACGCCGTTCTTGTGCCCAGATCCCGCGAACCCACCGCTCGGCGGGCGCCGGGAGAACAACGCGGGCATGCGCTGCGCGACGTCGGCGGCTCGGCCGCAAGACGTGGAGCTGTCATGCGATGCGATGGGCTGTCACGGCGGCTATGAGTATCGCGACGACCCGGCGACTGCTCTCCGGCACCTCCGCGGCTCGAACGGCCCGAGCTGCTACACCTGTCACGGCGAAGTCTGGCAGGACAATCGATGACCCGCGCACTCTTCTCGGTGGCGCTCCTCGCGGCGTGCGGCGGGTCCCCTGTTGATCCCGCGCTGTTCGCGGCGACGCCCACGTGGTCCAACGACATTCGCCCGATCCTCGCGCGGAGCTGCACCCCCTGCCATACCGCGGACGGCCTGCGCGCGGGCGGTGTCGAGCTCGACACCTACGCGCCGCTGTACAGCGCGCGCGTCAAGAACGTGTGCGTGGCGATCTCGACCGATCTGGTGGCCCTTTTCGAGGGTGACCTGCACCCGATCGGCCCCGACGAGAAGCTCGAAGCGTGCCACGGCTGGGAGATCGGATCGATGCCCACGGGCGCGCTCTCGCCGCTCACGGAAGGCGAGCAGGTGCTGTTCGCGCGCTGGCTCCAGATTGGTGCCCCGCAGTGAAACGACTCCTTCTCTTTCTTGCGCTCGTTTGTGCGGCGCCGGCGTCGGCGCTGCCGCAGTACGCGGTGCGGTCCGGCCGCACCTGCGGCAACTGCCACATCAGCCCGACCTACGAGGACAAAAAGGGCTGGGTCGACCCGGATCTGTCGGAGCGAAAGTGCTCAATGAGCTGCCTCGCCTGCCACGTGAACCCCACCGGCGGCGGCCTGCGCAATACTTCGGGCCGATACTATGGCCAGTCGACGCTCTCGATCATGCCGCTCCAGGAGCGGTCGTACTCGGACTATCAGCGCGAGCTCCTATCCGAGGACGACGTCCGCGTGCTTCGCGACTTTTTCGCCGAGGACTTCACGCGGACGTCCTCGCGCTCGATCCCGTCCAGCCCGGCCGAGGCCGAGGCCGGCATCGGCGTGGGCCGCGACGGCAGCCGCGTGGTGTTTGGCCGCCCGCTCGGCGCGCCCACCCGGTACAGCCTGTGGGACGGGCGATACGGCGATCTGCGCGCCGACCCGCTGCTCTCCTTCGGCGGGGACTACCGCATGGCCTACTGGAGCGGGAGCAGCAACATCTTCCCGATGCAGCTCGATCTCGACGTCTCGCTCCACCCCATGGAGCACGTCACGATGATGGGCACGCTCGCAGCTCGCGGCCGGGTCGCGGGCCTCGGCGCGGTCATCGAGAGCAAGCCGGCGCCGGTGTTCGCGCGCAACGCGTTCCTGATGGTGCACGAGCTTCCGTACATGGCGTACGCGCGCGCCGGCATCTTCCAGCCGTCGTTTGGGACGCACATCGACGATCATACCTCCTTCATCCGCAAATACTTCGAGATGGATGTGTCGAAGCCAGAAGACACCGCGCTCGGCGTGGAGCTCGGCTTCGCGGCCAACTATCCCTTCGCGTCGATCTCCGGGTTCCGTAACTTCAACGCGTTCGAGGCGCCTGACAGCGCAGACCCGGGCTGGGGCGCGGCGTTGAACCTCGGCTGGCGCGACCTGTGGTGGCACGCGTCGGCTCACGCGATGATCAAGCGGCGCGACGTGGCCGCGAGGGGCGACCTCGACGCGATCGGCTTCGCCTACGGCTTCAACCCGTTCACCTTGTCGAACGACGTGCCGTTGACGTTGCTCGGCGAGGTGAGCATCGGGCGCGCGCTCGCCCCCGAAGGCGGGCGCATGACGACGGTGGTCGCGGTCTACCAGGAGGCCTGGCTCGTGCTGTGGAACGGCGTCTCGCTCCGGGCGAAGTACGACTTCGGCGATCGCGATCTCGATCGCGTGAGCACCGGAGAGCACCGGGTCGGGCTGATGCTCGAGTTGAGCCCGCTGCCGGGCGTCACCATCACCGGCGGAGGCCGGTTGCTCTTCGCCGCGGGGAGAGACCGGCCGGGGGCGGACGCCCTGATCCAGACCCATCTCTGGTTCTGACCCGCCGGGTAGGCGCTTTCGCGATCAGCCGAGCTTCACGTCGCTCGGCGGGCCTCGACCGTCATCGCGACCATCAGGCGCCGGATGCTTCCCAGGGTCGCGCGCTCCGCGAATTCGAGGCGTACGCTCCGCGCGTCGGTGGCGACGTCGAAGCCGAACGCGTCGACCCCGATCATGCGCGCGTGGGTCGTCTCGAGCGCTGCGAACGCATGGATCATCAGGCGCAGCGTTGCCGAAACCGCTGATGTAGCGGAGCCGCTCGAGGCTCACCGAATAAACTCGAAAATCATGAGTTCCCAGGTATCCCTCGGCGTCCTTCACCCGGCCCCATTGCCAGCTTCCCGAGATCGCCTCGAACGAACCTGCGACCCACCTCTTGCCGGGCGGGACGTCGCGCCATAGTCCGCTGACCCAGATGAAGTCGGTGCGATCTTCATCCCAGCTCCAGTATCCCGAGATCCATTGCACGTCCGCATCGGGGCGAGATTGGTGGCCTCGCAGTTATTCCCGAACATGACGAGGTGCAGCGGTTTCATCGGCCACATCGACAGGCTGCTCAACACGGAGTAGCACACCGAGATGCTTGCCGAAGAACTGAAGAAGCTGGCCGAACTACGCGACGCGGGCGTGCTGACCGAAGCGGAATTTCAGAGAAAGAAGGGCGAGATGTTGAACATGGGAGCCGGCGCCGGTTCGTTGTCCACCACGCAAGACGGCGGCGACTTGGACGAGAGGTATGGGTCCATATACTGTAGTAGCGACCAGAAGATCATCCTGGGCTTGTGTGGAGGTCTCGCTCACAAGTTTGGCCTACCCCCAGCGGCGATGCGCCTGATCGTATTTGTCTCGCTATGGTTCTTGGTCGGTTGGTTGTACCTCATCGGAATATTCTTGCCGAAGCTCCCGACGAAGAACGTCCGGCGGGTGAGCTGACGTATCGTTCCGTTCGCACACTCCCGGTGTCGACCGGAGACCCGCTGGCGATGCGATTCATCGCGCCCGTTGTGGGTCGCCGCATGTTCTGAGGGCGCTTTGACACGGGGGCGGGTGACTGGTAGCCGCGGGCCATGTCCATCACCAACGATGAAGCCCTCGCCAGCCTCCGCCTCCTCACCGCGATCGCGAAAGCCGACGGCGTCCTCGCCCCCGAGGAGCAGGACGCGCTCGCGTCCGCCGCCGGTCAGATGACGTTACCCGCCGGCGTCACCGTGTCGTCGCTCCTCGAAGAGAAGCACGACGTCGGCGCGATCCTCGCGGAGCTGAAGTCACCCGAAGCGAAGCGCCACGCCTACGAGTCCGCGTACAGCATGGCGCGCGCAGACGGCACGATCGATCCGAGCGAGGCCGCGATCCTCGAGCAGGCGCGCAAGGCGCTGAACGTCGATCCGAAGTCGGTCGGCTTCCTCGACCGCGTGTTCTCCGAGACCAAGGACACCTTCCTCCTCTCCAACATCCAGCCGATCGCGGACGCGACCGCGCGCGAGAAGGAGATCAAGGAAGACATCGTGAAGTACGCGACGATGACCGCGGTGCTCGGCCTGTTCCCGGTGCCCGGCGTCGCGATTGCCACTGATCTCGTCGCCGTAGGTCTGCAGACGAAGCTGGTCCGCGACATCGGCCAGTACTTCGGTCACAAGATGGACGACGCGGCGCTCAAGGCGCTGATGGTCGCGCTCGGCGGCTCGACGACGATGCGCATCGCAGTGAACAACCTCGCCAAGTTCATCCCCGGCTTCGGGAGTGGGTTCGCCGCAGCGACCAACTTCGCGTCGACTTACGCCTTCGGCAAGGTCGGCGAGGCGTACTTCGCGAGCGGCCAGAAGCTCGAGCCGAAGCTGCTCAAGGAGGGCTTCAAGAACGCCCTCGACGACGGCAAGAAGCTCTTTGGCATGCACAAGAAGGACGTCGAGAAGAAGAAGTCGGACACCGAGGCGAAGATCCAGGCGCTGCAGGCGGATCTGGAGGCTGGCAAGCTCACCCAGGCGGAGTATCAGAAGAAGGTGGCGGAGCTGGCCTGAGTCCTCGCGCACGACGCCCTCAGTCGGTGTACGTCCGCACCTGCGTGACCTCGTAGTCCGCGTTCTGGACGTAGCCGCCCTTCTTGTCGCCTTCCTTGAACATCTTGCCGGTGGCCTGGTCGACGTACAGCTTGCCCTCCGCGTAGGCGCCGCCGGCCCCCGGGTCCTTATAGCTGTAGAAGACCTTGCCGTCGGCGTCGTAGCCGCGCCCGCTGATGGTGATGAAGTGGTCGGTCATCTGGTCGGGGTTGTACGCGTTGTCGGCGTAGGAGACGCCGGCCAGGACGGGGCGCCCCTTGTCGAGCTGGGTGTCGACGTAGGCGCGGGCCGCGGCGGCCTGGGCTGGGTCGGTGGCGGTGCGGCCGCGAGCGTCTTCGGCGTAGGCCACCTGGATGGGCTCGCTGCTCATCTTTGCCGGGATCTTGCTGGCCGCGAGCGACTGGTTGGTCTGCTGGGTGGCGGCCTCGAAGCAGGCCTTGCCGCCCTTCTCCGGATCGCCGGGATGGAGCGAGAACTGATTGATGTAGGGGACGTTCACGCGGACCGGCTTCTGGTCGGCGGTGGCGACGGTCGCGGCGTCGGCCGCCACCGTGAGCGCGGGCTGCGGCGGGGCGCTCTTGGTGCCGGGCCGCGCGTTCTCGGGGAGGGCAGCGTTCTGCGTGGCCTCGCTGGCGAGGGCGGTCTGGAGGCCGCCCACGGCGGTGTCGCTCAGCGCGCCAGTGGTGGCGTCGCGCGTCTTGCCAGTGGCCTTGCCGTCGGTGGCGCCGTCGGCGCGGTCCAGCAGCGCGTGCAGACGGTTGTAGTCGGCGGCCGAGGTGAAGCGGCCGTCAGCGCCGGCCGCGGCCTGGAAGTCGGCCTGCGCGATGCCGGCCTTGCCCAGCGCGGCGCTCAGGGCCGGGCTCGCGGTGCGGGTGTCGATGACCGGGTGCTTGCTGGTGCCGACGCCCAGGGTGCTGCTGAGCTGCGCGGCCGAGGGTGAGGCGTTGGCAACAGCGCGCAGCGAGGCGACCTCGCTCGCGAGCGCGTCGTGCACGGCGGCGGACTTGGTCGGTGCGGCGCTGGCGTCGCGGGCGGCGAAGGAGTTGCCGCTGCCGTTCTTGTCGAAGCCGTCGACGAAGTTGAAGAGGGCATTGAGCTCGGTGCCGCCGCTGATCTTGCCGTCCTTGCCGGCCAGCGCGGTGAGCTGTGCGGGGTCGACGCCCTGCGCGGCGAGGGCCTTCTTCAGCGGCTCACTCTGGGGGTCGATGGCGACGCCGGAAAGA
>Ga0105047_10009343_pt1 | contig 16163 bp, 11 predicted proteins | sample MAT04_FD_78384 | JGI IMG/M metagenome (GOLD analysis project Ga0105047, IMG submission 78384) | Freshwater microbial communities from Lake Fryxell liftoff mats and glacier meltwater in Antarctica - MAT-04 (megahit assembly) | ecosystem: Environmental > Aquatic > Freshwater > Ice > Liftoff...
CCGGATTTTGCCAAGACCGGTTACGCCTTTATTCAGAAGCATTGCACCGAATGCCACGGCGAGAAGAAATCCGAAGGTGAGATCGCGCTCCATAATTTCAAAGATGAAGCGTCGGTGCTCAAGGGTCGCAAGCTCTGGATCCGCGCGATGAAGATGGTCGCGTCGGGCGAGATGCCGCCGGTCAAGCAGCCGCGCCCGGCTCCGGCGGAGCTCGATACGTTTACGCATACGATTTCGGCGATCTTCGAGAAGGCCGACCGGAACGCCAAGCCCGATCCGGGGCGCGTGGCGATGCGGCGGCTCAATCGCGTCGAGTACAACAACACCGTTCGCGACTTGCTCAATATTGATTTCAACGCGGCCGAGGATTTTCCGAGCGACGAGGTCGGGCATGGATTCGACAACATGAGCGACGTGCAGTGGATCTCCGAAGTGTTGATGGAGCGCTACATCGCCGCGTCTGAATCGATCGCGATGCGCGCGATTGCGGTCTCGGCACCTCAACCGGTGACGCGCTATCAGGCCGGAAAATTTCTGGAGCCGGCCGGTCCGACGGTGCCGGATAAAAAGTACCGTCCGATCTCGGGAGAAAATCCGGCCGACCCGATCATGAGCGGGCCGCTGCATACGCCGCACAAAGTCCCGAACGATGGCGAATACAATTTCAAGACGCATGTTTACGCGGAGGTTCCGGCGGGGCAGACGGTCAAAGTGGCGTTGCTGGTCTGCGGGCCGAATGTGCCCAAGCCTGCGACAGATAAGGAAGCCAAAGAGCTCTTTGGCGCGGCGGTGCAGAACCTGCGTCCGTTTCAGATCGTCAAAATTGGCGAGGTCAAGTCGCGCGCCGAGAAGGGCGCCGACGTGATACAGATCCGCTTGCCTGCCAACAGCGGACTGGAGCGCATCGCGGTGGCCATCGTCAAGCCCACCGATGGCAAGCCGGTTCCGAAAGTGTTTGTCGAATGGCTGGCGCTCGACGGGCCGCTCGACACGCGTCCGTACTTTCAGCGCAAAAATATGACGTATTCGCCTGAGACGCCAAAAGAGAAGAAGTCGCGCGAGGTGCTCATGCGCGTGGCCTCCCGCGCTTATCGGCGCCCGGCGACCGAGCCTGAGATTCTGCGTCTGCTGAAGATCGTCGAAGAGGCCGAGAAACGCGATGAAAAGTGGGAAGCGGGAATACTGTACGCGATCGAGGCCATACTGATCTCGCCGAAGTTCCTTTTTCGGTCGGAGATTCTGCCGGTTCCGAGCGGCACGGCAACAGCGGTAAAAGATGTGTATCCGGTGAGCGAGTACGAACTGGCCTCGCGGCTGTCGTACTTCTTATGGAGCAGCATGCCCGACGACGAGCTCTTTGCGCTCGCCGAAAAAAAGCAGCTCAGCGCCAACCTGGATGCGCAGGTGCGGCGCATGCTGAAGGATCCCAAGTCGCGCGCGCTGATCGATAACTTCGCCATGCAGTGGCTGCAGTTGCGCCGGCTGGCCACGATCGCGCCCGACGCGAAGGCGTTCCCCAAGTACAACTGGAAGCTGAAGGCCGCGATTCTCGAAGAGACCTCTTTGTTCGTCGACGCGATCATTCGCGAAGATCGCAGCATCCTCGATCTGATTGACTCCAATTTTACATTCTTGAATGAGACGCTGGCCGAGCATTACAACATCACCGACACCAACGGCACGCAGGGCGGGCAGAAGCCGAGCAAGCCGGGCGGCAAGCCGATCAAGGGAAAAGAATTCCGGCGCGTGGAGTTAACCGACGGACAGCGCGGCGGGCTTCTGACGCAGGCGAGCATCCTGACGGTGACGTCGAATCCGACGCGCACGTCTCCGGTGAAGCGCGGAAAGTGGGTGCTGGAACAGTTGCTGGGGACGCCGCCGCCTCCGGCGCCTCCGAATATTCCCGAGCTTGAAAATAGCGGCCAGTTGACGGGCACGCTGCGCCAGCGCATGGAACAGCACCGTGCCAATCCAAGCTGCGCCAACTGCCACGCGCGCATGGACCCGATTGGTTTTGCGTTCGAGAATTTCGACGCGGTCGGCGCGTACCGTTCGAAGGACGGCAAGAATCCGATCGACGCGTCGGGCACGCTGCCGAGCGGGCAATCCTTCAAGGGATATGTTGAATTGAAGGGCATCCTCAAGGATAAGAAGGATCAGTTCAGCTTGTGCTTTACCGAAAAACTTTTGACCTACGCGCTAGGCAGAGGTTTGGAGATGTACGATAAGCGCAGCGTGGACCGCATCACCGAAGCCTTGAAGAAGGACAACTACAAGTTCTCGACGCTGGCGATTGAAATTTGCAAGAGCGAGCCGTTCAGATTGCGCAGGGGTAAGGAGGAAGAAAAGTGAGTCCAAACTTCGTCTCTCGACGAGCGGTCCTTCGCGGCATGGGTGTGGCGCTGGCGCTGCCCTGGCTGGAAGCGATGGGGCCCTCGAACGCCTGGGCCGGCGACACGCCCGCGTCGAAGGCCGCGCCCAACCGCATGGCATTTGTGTACGTGCCCAACGGAAAAAATATGGATGACTGGACGCCCAAGACCGAGGGCGCCGGATTCGCGCTGCCTTCGATTCTCGAGCCGCTCGCGGATGTGCGCGACGACTTCATGATCATCACCGGATTGGCCGCCGACAAGGCGCGCTCGCACGGCGACGGCGGCGGAGACCATGCGCGCGCGCTTTCCGCGTACCTGACCGGAGCGCAACCGCGCAAGACTGACGGCGCGGATATCCGCGCGGGCATCAGCGTTGATCAGGTGGCCGCGGCGCGCATTGGCGACAGCGTGCGCCTGCCGTCGCTGGAGATCGGCTGCGAGCAATCGACGATGGCCGGCGGTTGCGACACGGGCTATAGCTGCGTGTACTCGTCGACGATGTCGTGGAAATCCGCGACGCAGCCGCTGCCCAAAGAGATCAATCCGAAGATGGTTTTCGAGCGGCTCTTTGCGACGTCGGCCGATGGCGCTCGCGCGCAGCAGAATGCGCGGCGCAAGAGCGTGCTCGACCTGGTGCACGCGGACGTCAAGGATTTAAGCGGCAAACTGGGCGCGATCGACCAGCGCAAGCTGGACGAGTACGTCACATCGGTGCGCGATATCGAGACGCGCATTGAACGCGCGGCGAAACTGCCGCCTGTGAAGACGCCGGATTATCCCAAGCCCAATGGCATTCCCGAAACGTACGAGCAGCACGTGCAGCTCATGAGCGACCTGATGGTGCTGGCGTTCCAGTCGGACGTGACGCGCGTCTGCACGTTCATGTTGGCCAACGAAGGCAGCAACAAGGCGTATCCGTTCATTGGGATTTCAGACGGACATCACGAGATTTCGCATCACGGAAACGACGCGGCGAAGAAAGAGAAGATCCGCCAGATCAATATCTTCCATACCAAGCAGCTTGCGTATCTGCTCAAGAAAATGAAGTCGATCAAAGAAGGCGACGGCACGCTGCTGGATCACTGCATGCTGGCATACGGCAGCGGCAATTCCGACGGCGACAAGCACAACCACGACGACCTGCCGATCCTGGTTGCCGGAAAAGGCTGCGGCACCATCAAGCAGGGGCGCCATCTGCGCCTGCCCAAAGAAACGCCGCTGAACAATCTGTGGCTGGGCATGCTGGACCGTATGAAGATGGACGTCAAAAATATCGGCGACAGCACGGGCAGCCTGGCGGGTTTGTCCGGCTGAGAACCGCGAGTTCACTACAGAATTTGTTACTCCGTTTTCTTCACAGCAGCAGGCTTTGGCTTCGGGATCTCGATGTTTTTATTGAGGTCGGCTTCGTCCAGAACCACGTTGGCGCCGTCGGCGGGAACCTCGAGTTTGGCGCTCCACAGAATGCCGTTCAGCGTGAATTTGCGGATGCTCTCTTCGGTCAGGTAGCGGTGTGAGTGCAGGCCGGTCGAGGCAAACGCGCGGCCGCCGTTGGGGCGTTCGAAGGCCCATGCGGTTATGTCCTTCGGAGCGGTGGTCGATTCAGCCGAGAGTGCGACTTTGGCAGCGCCTTTGGGCGCGAATAAAAGCGGTGTGACGCCTTTCATATCTGGGGCGAACGTATTGCCGATGCAGTAGCCGTCGTTGAACGTGTACGGTTTCAAGCCGCGCATCGTGGGATGATCGGGAAATTTATTGAATGCAACGAGCCAGTGTCCTTTGGTGCCGGTCTTGAGGTCAAAAAATCCGCCTTGAAGTTCGATCATCTTCTGCCCAAGATCCGGCGGCAGCATCGCGGCTTTATGAAAGGTGGCCAGACCCGCGCCTTTGAGGACATGCTTTTTTAATTGTTCGAAGCGGTCGTCGATTGTGAGCGGCTGAACGGCGCCGCCTTCGCCGCCTTCCATATAAAGGACGATCGATTTTGCATTGTTGAGGATTTCGGGATTTTTCGGCCAGCCGCCGCGCACCAGCGCGACATGAATGCCGGGGATCTGGCGCAGCAGTTTGGCGAGCACGACCGAGCCGGCCCAGTATTGATGCTCGGCATTTCCGACCTGCTCGCCGGCAATGATCACGATCTTGGAGAGCTTGGGATCGGCGGTGTCTTCTTCGAGCGCAATGGTTTCATCATCAGCGGCGCGGACGGAAAAGCACGCGGTGATGGCGATGAGCAGCAGGACGAATAGGCGGTGAATTTGGTTCATGTGTCCTTTCAGAGCCTGAAAAAAAGATCAGGCGAAGATGTCTTTCACGACGTGGCCGGCCACATCGGTCAGGCGGAAATCGCGGCCGGCATAGCGATAGGTGAGCTTCTCGTGATCCATGCCGAGCATGTGGAGAATGGTCGCGTGCAGGTCATGCATGTGAACTTTATCTTTGACGGCTTCGAATCCGAATTCGTCGGTCTCGCCGTAGGTGATGCCCTGCTTCAGGCCGGCGCCGGCGAGCCAGACGGTGAAGCCCGTCGGATTGTGATCGCGGCCGTCCCGGCCATCGCTGAACGGCGTGCGTCCGAATTCGCCGCCCCACCAGAGCAGCGTGTCGTCGAGCAGTCCGCGCGCTTCGAGATCGAGCAGCAGGCCGACGACGGGTTTGTCGACGGCGCGCGCGTGTTTTTCGTGCTGCTTCAAATTGGAGTGCTGATCCCAGCGCGGGTTGTTTCCGTTGTCGGCATAGTTGACCTGAATGAAGCGCGCGCCGCGTTCGGCCAATCGGCGAGCGATCAAACATTGCCGGCCGTAGTCGTCGGTCTCGGGCTGGCCGATGCCGTACATTTTCAGCGTCGCCGCCGATTCGTTGGCGATGTCCGTCACCTCCGGCGCATTGAGCTGCATGCGGTAAGCGAGCTCGAAGGAATCGATGGCGGCGTCCATCTCGTCGTCACCAGGCGTCTTGGCGCTCTGGCTGCGATTAAGCGCCTGGAGAAAATCGAACTGCTTGCGCTGCTGCTCTTCGGGAATCAGATCGTTGGTCACGTGCCGGAATTTCACCTGCGATGCGGCGCTGCCGACGCGGCCAATCGCAGTGCCCTGATAAATCGCCGGGAGAAAAGCATTGGAATAATTGCGCGGGCCGCCCATGTTCTGCGACGGGCTGATGGTGATGAAGCCGGGGATGTTCTGGTTCTCGGTGCCCAGTCCGTAAGTGATCCACGCGCCCATCGACGGCCGGATGAACGCCGTCGCGCCGGTGTGCAAAAAAAGCGTGGCCGGTCCGTGCGCCACGCCTTCGGTGTGAACGCTCTGGATAAAGCAGAGCTTGTCGACTTGGGTGGCCATGTGCGGAAAAAGATCGGAGACCCATCGCCCGCACTGGCCGTACTGCTTGAACTTCCACGGAGATTTCAAGATCGTGCGCGGCTGAACTTTGCGCGTGCGCGCGACATTGAACTCAATACTTTTTCCGTCGTTCTTATCCAGCGCCGGCTTGGGATCGAAGGTGTCGATGTGGCTGGGGCCGCCCTGCATGAACATGAAGATGACGCGCTTGGCGCGCGGCGCGAAGTGCGGCGCCTTCGGAGCCAACAATCCGGGGCGCGAATCTGCCTTCGCTTCCGAACAGAGACCGGCGAGCGCCAGCGAGCCGAATCCGCAGGCCAATTTCTTGAGCAACTCTCGCCGCGACGGGCGGAGATTTTGCATATCCATAAACGGTTCCTCGAATCAATCCCGGTACCGGAAATCGACGCAGGCGAAGAGCGCCTGATAAAACTGCGCCCACGCGTTCAGCTTCTCTTTTCCTGCCGCGGCGCCGGACAGAAATTTCATCGACATCTCCTGCTCGACCGCGCTCGGCAATCGTCCCAGCGCTCGGCGATAGGCGAGCGCGATGCGCGCGGCGTCATCCAGATTGGAGTCGTTCAAAAGGCGCTCGGCGGCGGCGCGCCCCTGCTGAACAGTGAAGGGACTATTCATCAAGAAGAGCGCCTGGGTGGGCAGCGTGCTGGTGCTGCGCGTGCCGACGACGAGATTGGGATCGGCGAAGTCGAAGACTTCGAGCATGCCGTCGATCGTCTCGCGTTCAACGCTGAGATAAACGGTGCGGCGCAGCGTCTTCGATTTTTCCGGCGCGGAAATCGTCAGGTAATCGGGCGCAGGCGTGAGATCAAGCTGCCCGCTATTCCAGAGCATCGCGTCGCGAATGGCCTCCACATCCAGGCGGCGGTGCGACGCGTGCGAGCAGAGCCGGTTCTCGGGATCGATGCGTTTGGCGTCGGTGCTGATCACGCTGGCGGTCTGGTACGTGCGAGAGAGAACGATCTCGCGGATTATTTTTTTCGTCGACCAGCCATTTTCAACGAATCGCGTGGCGAGGTAGTCGAGCAGTTCGAGGTTCGAAGGCGTTTCGCCGGTCGTGCCGAAATTGTCGGTGCTGCGCACGATGCCCGCGCCGAAGAGATGATGCCAGACGCGATTGACCAACACGCGCGCCGTCAGTGGATTTCGGGGATCGGTGACCCACTGCGCCAGTTCGACGCGCCCGCTCTGCTTTCCGGCAATAACGGGCGGCGCAAAAGAGACTACGCTCAAGAATCCGCGCGGAACGGGCTCGCCGAGCCGGTGCACGTCGCCGCGCACGCAGACATTGTAATCGTCGACCTGCTCTTCTTCGCGAACGGCCAGCGCCGAGGGCACGGGCGGCGCGCTCTTCTTGAACTCCTTGAGCTCATCCTCAAGCTTTTTCAGTTGTGCTTTGTCCGATTCCGGACCGGACTTCGAGGTCACAGTCGCGCTCGGCGGCACAGCCAACGGAGGCTTCTCGAGAGGGGACTTTGTTTTGGGCTCGGTTTTTTCGTCCACCGAAATGAACTGCACGGCGTCGACGGTCACCACGCCCTTCGTTCCCATGTTGGAGACGGTGACGGAATTGTCGTTGCCCTGGCTGAAAAGAAACGTGCCCAGCGAAACAAACATGCCGTCGATAGGCGGCTCGAGCACCTCGTTGACTTCGACAGTCTTCTCGCCTTCGGCATGTTGAATGATGACCGGCACGCGCGTGGACCGGGTATTGGCATGCGAGTACGACATGCGGACTTCGTAGTGGCCGGCCTTGGGAATGGTCGGCGCATACGAGACGCTCATTTCGCCTTTACTCTTGCTATTGTCGTGAATGTAACTCTCGCCGACGAAAACCTGTGTGTGCGTGGATTTAATCCAGGTGCCGATGATGTTGGCCTGGCTGTCATCAAGCACGATGCCCGGCAGCGTTGCGGCATCCACTTTCGATCGGGCTTTAGCGGGAGCCGAGGCGGATTTCGGCGATGCCACAACCGGCTTCAACGCGACCGTCGTATTGAATGCGTGGATGCGCGCTTCAATCGCCGCCAGAGCCTTCTCGTATCGCGCGACTTTCTCGCTGGTCGCGGGGTCGGAGGGCAACCCCGCTTGCACCACTCCCGAAACGTTGCCCGGCGTGAGCGTCTTGGTGCTGCGGAAAATTCCGGCCATGGCGTAGTAGTCGCGCGTGGGGATCGGATCGAACTTGTGATCGTGGCAGCGCGCGCAGCCGATGGTCATCCCCAGCATGGCCTTGCCCAGCGTGTCCATCTGTTCGTCGACGACGTCCATGCGCAGCAGATCTTTGTCCTGCGTGTCGAGATTCTTCGGGCCGATGGCGAGGAATCCGGTGGCCACGATCTGTTCGGCGCGCTGCTGCGGAGTTTCAGCGGGCAACAAATCACCCGCGAGCTGCTCGGTGATGAACTGGTTGTATGGTTTGTCTTTGCTGAAGGCATCGATCACGTAATCGCGGTAACGCCACGCATTATTGAGCGGGACGATGCGGCCGCCGCCCGCGGATTCGGCGTAGCGCGCGATGTCCAGCCAGTGCCGGCCCCAGCGTCCACCAAAATGCGGCGAGGCCAGCAGCGCGTCGACAACTTTAGGAAAGGCGCCGGCCGAGTCATCCTTAAGGAAGGAATCCATCTGCTCGGGAGACGGCGGCAGGCCAGTCAGATCGAAACTGACTCGGCGCATCAGCGCGAGTTTATCGGCGGGCGGCGCAGGCTTGAGCGCCTTCTGTTCCAGTTTGGAGAGAACAAAATGATCGATCGCGCCGGCGGGCCACGCGGCATCTTTAACGGCGGGCGCCGGAGCGGTTTGCACAGGACGGAAGGCCCAGTGTTCCTTGCGCAGCTTTTCGTAATCCAGCGTCTTCTCGACGGCGATGGGCTGAGCTTCCTTCTCATCCGGCCAGCGCCCGCCCTTCTTCACCCACGCGGTCAGATCCTCGATGACCTCATCGCGCAGCTTCTCCTTGGGCGGCATCTGCAAGTCGGGGTTTTTATAGAGAACGGCTTCGATCAGCAGACTTTTGTCGGGACTGCCGGGGACCAGCGAGGGGCCGGCGTCGCCGCCTTTGAGCAGACCGTTGCGGCTGTCGACGCGCAGCTTGCCTTTGATCTTTTCCGATTTCGCCGAGTGGCATTTGTAGCAGTGTTCGGCGAGCACGGGCCTGATTTTTTTCTCGAAGAAATCGATGTCGCCGGGATCGTCGGCAGCGCGTGCGACCCCGAGTGCAAGCAGCACAATCGCGACGGTGATCTTGAACGTGGCGGTTCGCTGTAGGCTCATTTTTAAACGCTTGGGAGTGAGGTTCAGTCCGGTTCAAACAACGTTACGTACACCTGTCCTTTAAGCAGAGGCACGCATTTTACCTAAGTACGCTCCGAGCGAAAAAAGCGTACGGCAATTCTCGCAAATATTCCGGCGCGAGCATTTAAGTTTAGGAAGTTCAGCGCGTGATTTGCACGCACGGGTTGTTTAGGTCCAGTAAGGAGATGATCATGCATAAATTCGGCCATAAGCGGCTGGTCATACTTCAGCCGTTAGTGTTTCGAGCGCGGCAAAAATCGAATGCGCTAAATTTTCATTTATTTAAGCTACAGCCAGAAGTGAGTCTTACACATGTAGATTTTCGTCGAATGGGAGCACTCGAAATCGTCTGTATTAGCCGTCTATTTGGGTCAATAATGAGGAAAGCCCAGAACTATAACAGTGTGACGTTATTTAATAACCCATTCAGGATCAGGTGCTTATGAGATTTCTCTATCATTCTCACAGTTCTGACGCTTTGTTCTGGAAAAATGGAGAAACGTGCGCATAATTGTAATGACTACAACATTTGAGCGTGCAGTAAAACCGTAAAGTTGCGCTACGGTGGCGGTATCCTTTCAGACGATAAAGAGACGTGAGTACAAGGGGAGTTTTCAAATGCGGGTTGTGCACTTTCTGCTCGGCACCTTGATCTGCTTTAGTTTCGCGGTCCCTGCATTGGAAGAGAAAACTTCGAAAGTCGCCGAACCTCTGGCCGCGCTCAACAACGGTTCCGATGGCGGCACCATCGCCTATACGCTCGTGCGAACTTTCCTGACTGAAGAACAGTGGCAGAGCGAAGTAAAAAAACTGCGCGGACATTTCGAAGATTGGGAGCGCGATAACCGCAACGGTAGCATCGGCCAGTATCTCGACGACCGCTTGATTGTCTGCGCGCTCTCGGCGGCCGGCGGAAAAATTGAGAAAGTTCAAAAGGGCATGATGTGGCTGGCCTACTACAAGGAATTCAATCAACAGTCTCCCGCCGTTGTGACAAACTTTCTGCGCGAACATCGCGGTTCGATGTCACGCGTGTTCGATCAATTTAATTGGGACAAAGCGTCGGCCTATATCCGCAACAAGGAATGGCGCTCGGATTTTTTAACCGAGACGGCGACGCCGGTCTCGTCCAGGCAAGCCGTAAAGAGCGAGGTCGAAGTCGCTGGCAAGGTCGAAGCAGTGGTCTCGCCCGGCAATGTGGAACTCAGCGATCCCGAGCGGTATATCAATCCCGATCTGTACGTCAATCCTGATGAAGTGACGATCCCCGAGAACGCCGCAAGCACCGTCGCCAATCCATAATACGTATTCTTTTCATGAGTCATCACTCAAGCGGGTCTCCGGTACATCGGGGGCGAGGGGGGCGACGTGGAAGGTTCAAATGCCAAAGCTTGAAATGAGTCTGGAGTGTCCGGCGCATTACAGTTTGCGCGCGGCGTGCGACGCGCATGGCTGGAACCAGCTTGCGCCGTTTGTGTGGGAGGCAGAGTCGGGCCGCCTTATGTGCGCGGCGCCCTTGAGATCCGGAAGCGTCGATGTGTCGCTCCGGCAGAGTGGATCGCGCGTTGGCGTTGAGGTACTCTCGCACAGGAAGTTGAAAGCGGCGGAGCGCGCGGTGCTTGCGGCGATGCTGCGCCGCTCGCTCGATCTGGATCGCTCGCTGGATGATCTGCTCCGGCTCTCGCAGAAGCACGGGCGCGATTATGAGAATCTGATTCGTGGCGGTTCGGGGCGATTGCTGCGCGGATTGTCCCTGTGGGAGGATGCGGCGAAGACGCTCTTCACCACGAACTGTACGTGGGGGTTGACGCTGAAGATGGCGCGGGCACTCTGTTCGGCGGAGTTCTCGACGGCCACTCCGCAGGGAGCATTTCCATTTCCAGATCCAGCGGCGGTTGCGCAGCGCGACGCGGCGACGCTGAAGGCGATGATGCCGGTGGGTTATCGCGCGCCGTACTTGCATGCGCTCGCCAAGGAATTTTTGATCGACGGTGCGCTGGGCGGAATGGAGACGAGTAACGATTTGGCGGCATCGATGGCACGCGCGCAGGGCCTGCATGGATTCGGTCCGTACGCGGCGCATCATTTATTGATTATGGCCGGCTACTTCGATCATTTGCCGGTCGATACCATCGTCACTGCATTCGTAAAACGAAACTATCGCGCGCGCAACGTGAAGAGTTTCTGCGCTCGAAAGTATACGAGCTGGCGGCCGTATTCGTGGTGGGGATACAAGCTTGATGTGAGGGTTCGGGCCGCCGCCGCCCGTAAGTCCGGAAAGATCAGCGACGTGGAGTATCAGCAGCCGATTGAAAGTCTGCGTGATTGAGTTTTCGTGCCGAATATTGAAAAGGATGGCGGCCAGAATTAGCCGCCATTTTTTTGTTACTTCCCCATCAGTGCCGCCTCGATCGCCGGCGTGCGAAGGGGGGAACGATTTTTTTACTCAACGGTTACGTGGCCTTAGGCGTTTCTTCCTTATAGTATTGAGAGCGGCGATTCGAGCAGGCAGGAATGCCTGCTCCACCTTAGTGGATGTAAGCAGCCATGATTGACAAAACGCTGGTGCTCTTCATTTTGCTCGCATGCAACGCACTGGCAGGCGAGCCGCCGGAATTGCGACAGTGGGGGCAATGGCGCGGGCCGCTGGGGACGGGCGTGGCGCCGTTTGCCGATCCGCCTGTGGAATGGAGCGAGACTAAAAATGTACGTTGGAAAGTAGCGCTGCCGGGCAAGGGGCACTCGACCCCGGTGGTCTGGGGCGACCGCATTTTTCTGACGGCGGCGATTCCGTTTGGCGATCCGGTGCCGCCGCCGGTGGGGATCAGGCCGGGCTCGCACGACAATATGGCGCGCATCAACCGGCAGGAGTTTGTGGTCATCGCGCTCGACCGGCGCAGCGGAAAGGTGCTCTGGCAGAAGACCGTGCACAAAGACCTGCCGCATGAAGGCGCGCACCAGAGCGCCAGCTTTGCGTCGAATTCGCCGGTCACTGACGGCGAGCACGTCTATGCGTTCTTCGGCTCGGAGGGGCTCTACTGCCTGGACCTGGAGGGCGAGCTGAAATGGAAAGTGGATCTGGGCGAGATGCATTCGCTGCACGGGCACGGCGAGGGCGCGTCGCCGGCGTTGCATGGCGAGACGCTGGTCGTCAACTGGGATCATGAAGGGCAGTCGTTTATCGTCGCGTTCGATAAAAAAACGGGCAAAGAACGCTGGCGGACGGAGCGCGACGAACCCTCGTCGTGGTCGACGCCGCTGATCGTGGAGCACGGCGGCAAGATGCAGGTGGTTGTCAGCGCGACGCATCGCGTGCGTGCATACGATCTGGAAACGGGCGCGGTGATCTGGGAGTGCGGCGGCATGTCGACGAACGTGGTCGGCACGCCGGTGGCGGGCGACGGGATGGTCTTCACCGCAAGCAGCTACGAGAAACGGGCGATGCTGGCGATCAGGCTTGAGGGCGCCAGGGGCGATATCACCGGCACGGCGAATGTAGCGTGGACGCGCAACCGCGACACGCCGTATGTGCCGTCGATGTTGCTCTATGATGACAGTTTATATTTCCTGAAGCATTACCAGGGGCTGCTGACCTGCGTGAAGGCGAAGACGGGCGAGCCGGTTTACGCGCTGCAGCGGCTGCCGGAGATTTTCAATGTGTACGCGTCGCTGGTCGGCGCTGCGGGGCGCGTGTACATCACGTCGCGCGAGGGCGCGACGGTGGTGGTGAAGCACGGCGCGGCGCCGGAGATTCTGGCGACGAACACGCTCGACGACACGTTCAGCGCGTCGTCGGCGATCGTAGGCGGGGAGATGTTTTTGCGCGGGGAGAAGTATTTGTATTGTGTGGCGAAAGAGTGAGACATCAGGCGCAAAATAAACGCGAGGGGCTGCTGTGAACTGCAGAACACTTTTTGTTTTACTGACCGTGATTGCCTGCCAAGTTGTTCTGGCGGAGAATTTTCACACCGAGATGGTGCTGAATACTTTCAAGATCACCAATTCGAAGACCAACGGCAGCGTCTTTATTCTCACGCGACCCGCCCCCAACGACGCGGCGAAAGTGCAGACGATCCTGGTCACCGCCAAGCATGTTTTTAAGAATATGGATACGGACACTGCGACATTGATCCTGCGCAAGAAGACGGCCGACGGCCTGTACGAAAAAGCGCCGCTGAAAATCGACGTGCGGCGCGACGGCAAGACGCTCTGGACGGCGCATCCGACCGAAGATGTGGCGGTGATGGTGGTGACTCTTCCGGCGGAGGTCGAGCGCCCGGATCTCTCGATTGAACTGCTGGCCACGGATGAGATGTTGCGGACACAGGACATTCATCCGGGGACGGTTCTCTTCTGCGCGGGGTATCCGCACGCGGGTGCGTTCGATCCGGGCGAAGGCGGATTTCCGGTGGTGCGCACCGGATGCGTCGCCAGTTTTCCTCTGTTGCCCACGAGCAAGACGAAGACATTCCTGGCGGATTTCAATACGTTCGAAGGCGACAGCGGCGGCGCGATTTTTGTCGTGGGCTCAGACGAGAAGAAGACGCGGCTGATCGTGGGGCTGGTGCACGGGCAGCATTTCATCGATGAGAAGTACAAGAACAGCTATCAGTCCGGCGAGGTGAAACACCGGCTGGGGCTGGGCATCATCGTTCATGCCAGTGCGATCCGGGCGGCGATTGAGTTGCTGCCGGCGAAGTGACGGCGACGGGAAGAACAAATCCGAAATCCGAATTTCGAAACTCGAAACAATTTTCGAATGTTCAAAACAGTAATGTTCAAAACGATTGGTCGTCTGGGACAATTGAGCGATCTCGTTTCGAACATTGGAATTTTGTGTTTTGAATTTGTTTCGGATTTCGAGTTTGGACCGCAAGCTCACTTCGGATCGCTTGTCGCGGCGCCAGTTGCGGCCGGGGTCGCTCTCGTAAAAGGGGTCAGTCATACGGATGCATTGTCTGCGCTTCTCGCGCGAAACGCAATCCGGAGGAATGCGTTACTTCAGGTCGAGGCAGACCAGCTCTTTCATGTTGCGGACGAAGAGTTTTCCGTCGGCGATGATGGGGGCGGTCCAGGTGCGGCCGCCGAGCGGGGTGATGCGGCCCAGTTCCTGAAAGGCGGCGGGTTCGGGGTTGCCGAGCACGACCTCGCCGCTGATGCCGCTGCAGGCGATGACCAGGCCATCGACTCCGACGACGCCGCCGACTTCGAAATCGCCGACGCGCCAGGTTGTCGCGCCGGTTTTTGGATCGAGGCAGTAGAGTTCGCCGCGCGAGGCGGCCTGGCCGGTGATGCCGACGAGATGGCCCTTATGAAGGATAGGCGGATTAAAATGCGCCTTGATGATTTTGTTCTGCCAGACGACGCGCGGCTTGCTCTCTTCGATGGCGATGAGCGCGCAGCCTTTGCCGTAGCCGCTGCTGATAAAGATTTCGTTGCCCATCACGACCGGCGCGGCGGCGTTGACGTCGTAGCTCGTCTTCCACGGATGGCTCCAGAGCAGCGCGCCGTTTTCGGGATCGACGCCGATCAGGCTGGTGCCGGCGAAGACGACGTACTGTTTTTTGCCGCCGAGGGTGGCGAGGACGGGCGTGGCGTAGCCGGCTTTGTCGCTGCCGCCGCCCTTCCAGATTTCCTTGCCGGTGTTTTTGTCGAGCGCCACGACGGAGGCGTTTGCGCCGCCGGGGCAGAGGATCAGCTTGTCGCCATCGACCAGCGGCGCGGCGGTGTAGGCCCAGTCGCCGGGGACGCCTTTGTATTCGGCCTTGATGTCTTTGCTCCAGATTTTCGCGCCCTTCTCAGCATCGAAGGCGTGGACCATGCCGAGCGTGCCCTGCGTGTAGAGTCGTCCTTTTTCGAACGTGGGAGTAGAGCGGCCGCGGCCCCAATCTTCCATGTCGGGTTTGTACGCATCGGGATATTTGAAAGTCCAGACGTCTTTGCCGGTGGCAAGATCGACGGCGCGGACGAGGTCTTCGTCTCCGACTTTATCCACGATGAAAAGCTTGCCTGCGGCGACGATCGGTCCGGCGAATCCGTTATCACCGAGCTTGATGCGCCAGAGTTCCCTGGGCGGCTTGGCCTTCCACTCTTTGTTGATGCCAGTCTCCGGCGCGATGCCGTCGGCGTTCGGACCGCGGTACTGCGGCCAATCGGCGGCGTGAAGTGAGACGGCGAAAAAGAGGGTGAGAACGCTGATGAAAGTGCGCATGGAATCCTTTCGTGAACCACGGACGAATTTCGAGCCGTCTATTATGCCGCGTGGACGCGAGTGAGGTAAGGAGAAATTTCAGCGCGACCGAATGCCGGGATGGTGTTGTTCGTGCCGATAGGGTCGCAAGATTGTGCGCGCCGGCGTGTTCTCCGCTCAAACGGCGCGGTTTTCAGTATCATTAATCCGCGCTATGCATAAGATACCTAATGGTAGCCCAAGGCGGCGAAATGGGGTTTTGACGGGCGGGAACTGTTTGTTTTCATAAATAAGGATGCATCCAAAAATGGCTAAGCTTCTTGTGGTTGACGACGATAAAAATCTGCGCTTGCTCTATGAGCAGGAACTGGCCGAGGAAGGCCACGATGTGACTCTTGCCAGCAGTGGTCCCGAAGCGCTCGAACAGCTTAAGACCACGCGCCCGGACTTGATCATTCTCGATATCTCCATGCCCGGCATGGATGGCATCGAAGCGTTGGGAAAAATCCTGGCCAAAGACAAGTCGATGCCGGTCATTCTCAATACGGCCTACTCCACTTATAAAGATAACTTTATGACATGGTCGGCCGACGCATACGTAGTAAAGTCAGGCGACCTCACAGAGCTGAAAGCAAAGATCAAAGACGTGCTTAAGACGCGCGGCTTAGTGGCTTAACTTAACGGCGGTTTCGGGTTTCGGGTTCCTGGTTTCTGGTTAACGGCAGCCCGGAAAATTCCGTGACCAGAAACTAGAAACCTGGAACCAGAAACCAACAAAAAATGCCAAATCAGCTACTCAAAGAGACTCTCACACTCGTACTGGCAGGCGGTCAAGGTGAACGCCTCTATCCGTTGACAAGAGACCGCGCCAAGCCGGCGGTGCCTTTCGGCGGAATCTACCGCATCATCGACTTCACGCTCTCCAATTGTTTGAATTCGGAG
>Ga0105047_10009350_pt1 | contig 16158 bp, 15 predicted proteins | sample MAT04_FD_78384 | JGI IMG/M metagenome (GOLD analysis project Ga0105047, IMG submission 78384) | Freshwater microbial communities from Lake Fryxell liftoff mats and glacier meltwater in Antarctica - MAT-04 (megahit assembly) | ecosystem: Environmental > Aquatic > Freshwater > Ice > Liftoff...
AGCGCGGCCGGACATCCCGTGCGCCGCAGCCTGGCCGATCATGCGCTGCGCTCCGACGGCTCGCAAGTGCCGTTGCGGGACTTGTCCACCGCCACCGGCCTGTCGGCCCCCCCGCTGCTGGCAGTGGCCGGTACCGCACAACCCCAGGCCTTCTTCACCATGTTGCGCGAAAGCGGACTGACCCTGTCGCGCGTGCTGGCGTTGCCGGACCATGCAGACTTCGAGCCGGCGCCATGGAGCGGTTACCAGGACCATACCGTGCTGTGTACCGAAAAGGATGCCGTCAAATTGTGGCGCCACCGACCCGAGGCCTTGGCGGTTCCGCTGGTCGTGGCCCTCGAGCCACCATTTTGGCGCGCGCTGGAGCACTTGCTGGCCAGCTGCAGCACGCAAAGCATACGAGCAAAGTTATCATTGCCAGATGGACACACGCCTACTCGCCCTGCTGGTCTGCCCGGTCACCAAGGGTCCGCTGGAATTTGACCGCGAGCAACAGGAACTGATCTCGCGCAGCGCCCGGCTCGCATACCCGGTGCGCGACGGCATTCCGGTGCTGCTGGAAAACGAGGCGCGTACCCTCACCGACGAGGAACTGGGTCTGTGACGATCCTCGCGTCCACGCATGCCGCCAACCCGACGTCCGAGATCGCGCCATTCACCGTGTTGATTCCGGCGCGCCTGGCGTCGACCCGGCTACCCAACAAGCCGTTGGCCGAGATCGCTGGCGTTCCGATGGTGGTGCGCGTGGCTCAACGTGTCGCCGATGCCGGTGCGGACACTGCCAGCGCAATACGGGTGGTCGTTGCCGCGGACGATGCGTCGATCATCGACGCCTGCACCCGCCATGGCGTGCAGTCCGTGCTGACCCGTACCGACCACGCGTCGGGTAGCGACCGGCTGGCCGAGGCTTGTGACCTGCTGGGCCTGGACGACACGCATGTCGTCGTCAACGTACAGGGAGATGAGCCACTGATCGATCCGCGACTGGTGAGCGCAGTGGCTGCGCTGTTGCACCAGCATGTGCAGGCGAGCATGAGCACAGCTGCCCATGTGCTGGCCTCGGTGGAGGATTACCGCAATCCCAACATCGTCAAGGTCGTCTGCGATGGCGGCGGCTTCGCGCTGTATTTCAGCCGTTCGCCGATACCGATGGCGCGCGACCATGGCGAGGGTGCCTGGTGGCAGGACAGCGGCAAAGACATCCTGCTGCGGCAGGCGGCGCCAATGCGCCACATCGGCATCTACGGCTATCGAGCCGGTTTCCTGCGCCTGTTTCCGCAACTCTCCCCGGCGCCGTTGGAACGGGCCGAGGCACTAGAGCAACTGCGCGCCTTGTGGCATGGCCATCGCATCGCAGTCCATGTGACCGACCGTGACCCCGGACCAGGCATCGACACACCGCAGGATCTCGAACGGGTTCGCCGGATGTTTCGTGCCGAATGACGTAAGTCGGGGTCAGTACGGCATGCTATTCTTGCGCCAAATTCAGACTGGCGCGCAGCCTTCAAGAATGCCGCAGCGCAGCCGTTGACCCACCAACACGAGACACTCTATTCCATGCGACTCATACTGCTTGGCGCACCTGGTGCTGGCAAAGGCACTCAGGCGACCTTTATCTGCGACAAATTCGCCATTCCGCAAATCTCCACGGGAGACATGTTGCGGGCCGCCGTCAAGGCGGGCTCGCCGATGGGGCTGGCAGCCAAGAAGGTGATGGACGCGGGTGCGCTGGTCAGCGACGACATCATCATCGGCCTGGTCCAGGAGCGAATTGCGCAACCCGACTGTGCCAACGGCTTCCTGTTCGATGGGTTCCCGCGCACGATTCCGCAAGCGGATGCGCTCAAGGCAGCTGGCGTCAACCTCGACTACGTGCTGGAATTCGACGTGCCCTTCGATGCCATCATCGATCGCATCAGCGGGCGCCGCTCACACCCGGCATCCGGACGCATCTACCATGTGAAATTCAACCCGCCCAAGGTGGCCGACATCGATGACACCACGGGCGAGCCGCTGATCCAGCGCGATGACGACAAGGAAGCCACGGTCCAGAAGCGCCTGCAGGTCTACAGCGACCAGACACGCCCGCTGGTCGCGTACTATGAAAACTGGGCCAAGGCTGCTTGCGCGACAGCACCGAAATACCGAACCATCAACGGTACCGGCTCAGTGGACGAAATCCGCGAGCGCGTGTTCAGGGCGTTGGCCTGATCGGATCGGCCGCGTATATCGGCGCGGCCTCCTGGGCCAATAACTCCAGCATCAAGGCGATCCGCGCCTTGACCGGCGACAGACCACCCGCGTCCGGCAACACGGCAGCGGAATGGGTCACCATGCGACTACCGCTGCATCGGCTGGTGCGCCGAACCACGATCCCGGACAACTGCGCGCGTACCAGCGCCGCCTCCAGCGTCTGATGTACGCTGCCATTGCCGGTGCCGGCCACCACAATGCCGCGTAGCGGATTGCCAAGGGCCGCCGCGCCAGCCAGCATGGCATCGACCAACCAGCCGTCTGCGGCGGCATGGCTGGTAACAATCTCGACCCGAGGCCAGACCCGGTCCGGGCGCAACCAGTCGCGCCAGCCTACTGCGCTCCCGCCCGACGGTCTGCTCCCCGCCAAGGGATTGCCGGCGTCGTGCGAGCGCACGTGCAGCAGGCGCAGGTGCCCCTCTTCGACGACACCCATCGGACCGGCCTCGCCGCCGGAAAAGGCGTCGATGCGGTAGGGATGCTGTTTGTATACATCAGGCGCTGCATACACCTGCCCGGCAAAAGCAACCAGCACATTGCTGGCACGACAGTCTGCGGCCACGACCAGCGCATCGAGCATGTTCTGCTGGCCGTCCGGCGCCAGCGCCGATGCCGGGCGCATCGCACCGGTCATCACCACCGGCTTGTCACAACCGCCACTTTGCGCCAACAGCATGTGCAGGAAGAACGCGGTCTCCTCCATGGTGTCGGTCCCATGGGTGACGACGATGCCATGCACCTGCGGGTCGTCCAGCCAGTACCGGCACCTCAGCGCCAAAGCAGACCAAGCCGCCATGGTCATATCCTTGCTGTCGAGTTGCGCCACCTGCTCACCGATAACCTGCACCCGGGGCAGCCCGCTTTGCGGCAATGCCTGCAGCAACTGCTCCACTCCCACTTGCGCCGCCGCGTAGCCGACGTTGTCACGGGCGTCTTCTGACAGGCCGGCGATGGTGCCGCCGGTGGCCAGCAGCATGATTTTCTGGACAAAAGATTCAGTCATGGCTTGCATTAAATGGAAAACTGGTTAAAAATACAGTCACTGTTCATTAAACCAGTAACCTTCGATCCAGCCCAACAGGAGTGACCCGATGGACATGCCGCAATTTCAAGTGAAGCTTACCGCGCGCCAGCAACAGATTCTGGACCTGATCCAAAGTGCGATTGCCCGCACTGGCGCCCCACCCACCCGGGCAGAAATCGCTACCGAACTGGGGTTCCGCTCTGCCAACGCCGCCGAGGAGCACCTGCAGGCACTGGCCCGCAAGGGCGTCATCGAGTTGGTCAGTGGCACATCGCGCGGTATCCGGCTGCGCAGCGAGGCGCTGCGCTCGATCAACGAGTCCCGAGTCAAGCAATACTCTTTGCCCCTGCCAGGCCTGGCCCAGCTGGCATTGCCGTTGATTGGCCGTGTCGCAGCAGGCTCTCCCATACTCGCCCAGGAGCATATCGACCAGACATACTATGTCGAGAACAGCCTGTTCCAGCGCCGTCCCGACTACCTGCTCAAGGTGCGGGGCATGTCGATGCGCGATGCCGGCATCATGGATGGCGATTTGCTGGCGGTGCAAGCCACGAAAGACGCAAAAAACGGCCAGATCGTCGTGGCGCGGCTCGGCGACGAGGTCACGGTCAAACGATTCAAGCGCAACAAGCACCTGATCGAGCTGCATCCGGAGAACCCGGACTACCAGACCATCATTGTCGAACCGGGCGAGCCGTTCGAAATCGAGGGCTTGGCCGTGGGCTTGATCCGCAACACCATGTTGATGTAAGCCAGTCTGGGAGCCCCGTGATGAACCAGCTTCGTAATGTCGAGTTCGGCCACTGGATGGCCCCACTGCGGCGCCTTGTGCGCCACTTTCAGACGCCCGCCTTTGCCGAACCCTCGGTTGGCATCGTCGAGCCTGCCCAGCGGCAGTCGGTCAACCCGATTCGGCCTGCCGGGCGTAACCCGCGCGCAGCCGCGCCACGGTCTGCCAGTGCGCATGCGGCTTGGCGTTCCACCAGGTCGCCCTTGCGGGTGATCCGGGTCGTCGAGGCCGGCCAGGCTTCAACTCTGGCAGGGCGCATCCTGATGACCGGGCGCATGGCCGATGTCTGCGCCGAACTCGACCGCATGGTTGAACGGGAAGCGTCTTTGCGGCCTGGCGCCTGAAAGCGTGAGACGCCATTGCTTGACCCCTGCGATGGCCGGCAATGCCGAGGCACAACCGGCCGTGAGCGGGACACGCCGCGCTGTCAGAATGAAGATCTGCCGCTACCGGCTCAGCCGACTGACCCAGCTCCGAGCAGGTAGTCGCCCTTGCCGACGTCGACACCGTTGTGACGCAGGATCGCGTAAGCTGTGGTCACATGGAAAAACATATTGGGCAGCATCCAGTGCTTTAGGTAGGCTTCGGCTGTCAGCGTGCGTGTCGCCTCGCGACCGACCGGGAACGTGATCTCCCGGGCCTCGGTGCCGTCGAGCTTTTCGGGCGGCACAGACTTGACGAACGCGATGGTCTTGCCGATGCGTTCCTTGAGTTCCGCAAGAGTGGCTTCATTGTCTTCGAATGTTGGCGCTGTTTCACCGGACATACGGGCAATGCCGTTCTTGGCTGCATCGCAGGCGATCAGCACTTGGCGAGTGAAGGGAAGCATGTCGGGCGCCAGTCGATACTGGGTCAAGGCGGTCGGATCACACTTTCGGGCCTCAACGAATGCCTGGGCCTTGTCGAGACAGTGGCTGAGATTGCCCAGCATGGTGGTGCAAATCGGCACGCTGGCGGAATACATGGAAATGGACATGAAGCTTCCTCGTTGGTTTTTGGGATTCGGGGGCTGATGCTAACCTGAACCCGGCCCAACCGGGGTGACGCAGCTCACAGCGCTTCCTGCGGGTCTGCTCCCATAGCGGGCCGCACCGCAAGGCACAATGCGGCCATGAACATCGTGATCCTGGACGACTACCAAGATGCCGTGCGCAAGCTGCCTTGCGCCAGCAAGCTGGAAACCTATACCGCCAAGGTGTACACGAACACGGTCAAGGGCATGGGCCAGCTCTCGGTTCGCCTGAAGGACGCCGACATCGTGGTGCTGATCCGCGAGCGTACCCAGTTGACCCGCTCGATCGTCGACAAGTTGCCGCGGCTCAAACTGATCGTGCAGACTGGCCGTATCGGCAGTCATGTCGATGTACAGGCCTGTACCGAACGGGGTATCGCTGTTGCCGAAGGCTCCGGCGCGCCGCTGGCGACCGCCGAACTGACCTGGGCGCTGGTCATGGCCGCGATGCGCCGACTGCCTCAATACATCGGGAACCTCAAACATGGCGCCTGGCAGCAGTCCGGCCTCAAGGCGGCTTCGATGCCGCCCAATTTCGGAATCGGCAACCTGCTCGCCGGCAAGACTCTCGGTGTGTGGGGCTACGGCAAGATCGGCCAGTTGGTGGCCGGATACGGTCGCGCCTTCGGCATGCAGGTGCTGGTGTGGGGGCGGACCCACTCGATCGAACAGGCCACACGCGATGGTTATGCCGTGGCCCGCAGCCGGGAGGACCTGTTCGCGCAAAGTGACGTGCTGAGCCTGCACTTGCGCCTGAACGAAGAAACGCGCGGCCTGATCGGACTCGAGGACCTCTCCAGCATGAAGCCGACTGCGTTGCTGGTCAACACCTCGCGCGCCGAACTCATCGAGCCTGACGCCCTGATTGCCGCGCTCAATCGGGGTCGCCCGGGCATCGCAGCGGTGGATGTGTTCGAAGCCGAGCCCATCTTGCAGGGCCATGCCCTGCTGCGCCTGGAGAACTGCATCTGCACGCCGCACATCGGCTATGTGGAACAGGAAAACTACCAACGCATGTTCAGCGAGGCATTCGACAGCGTCGTCAATTTCATCCGCGGAACGCCGAGCAACATCGTCAACCCGGGGGCGTTGCAAGTCCGGCGCTGACGCAAAGAATCCGATTGCGCGCACGCTGCGCCAGCGTGACGACGTGCCTTGTTGCGCAGGCCTTGCCTGGGCTGTCGGCCAGCCGGCTCCGGGTGCCGTCAGGAACCCTGGCCGGGCTTCTTCAGGATGCCGTTGTCGCTCAGGTCGAAGTCGATCAGATTGTCCGAAGAGTAGGGCGAGGCAGCATCGGCTGCAAGATCCCCGTCGACCGGCACATCCACAGCCGATCCGACCGGACGGCCCTTACGCCCTTCGGCCTGCGGCAGCAGCAGCGTCGAAGCCGCCTCGGGCGCGATCAGCTCTGACAGATCGATGTCGAGCTGTCCATTCTCCGCGATAGCCGCCGGTGATGGAGCCTGGAAGGCCCCCGAGCGCCCTGCGCCGCCCGAACGCAGTACCGCCTGCGCAACCGCATGGAGCATCAGCAGGTCATGAAACGCCGCCAAATCGAAAGATTCGTTGTCGGCGGGTGCATCCGCAATCTGGCTGCGCAACAGCAACTGCTCGAGGGTGTCGAGTACCGTCGGCCGGCGCCAGACCCGGATCACGCGATCAACCGCTCCCGGATAGTCCTCCAGCGAGCGGCCTTCGTCATTGAAATCCGCGAACACCGGGACGCGGGCATTGAACAGGCGCACGAAGTCTTCGCGCAGCTGGTTGAAATCCGCCTTCAGACCCAGCGCATGGAAGAGCTTGAACAGGTCGAGGTAAGCCTGCGGACACGAAGCGCCATCCTGCGCGATCCGTGCCTCCAGCACCTGTACCGCCTGATCGGTCTGGCCCAATGTGACGAAGAACTCCGCCCGCTGACGAATGTCGATCAGCTCGTCGGCATCGATGCGCGCCGTTCGCTCCGACGCTGCCGGCGCCTGCGCCACTGTGTCCTTGGCAACGGCCACCGGCACGGTCTCTTGGGAGCGCCGAACGGCAGTTTGCGCAGAGCCCGATTGCATCAGGCGATCGAACGTCGACTCGCTCATCTCCACCAGCGATACATCCACCTGCGCATTGCTGACGCCTGAACCTGGCACCAGGCCGTCGCGCGGCAACTGCCGGGTCGGCTCGATCGGCAGCTGATCGGTCTGGGGCAGGCCGGTGTCGAACGGCGTCGGGGCCGAAGCCGCCAACGGCGCTGGTGACGACGACGACGCCCCGACGGAACCAACCTGGCGCAGCGCGCCGGAGTTCGACCCGGCCGCCGACGCGGGCGGTCTCGCGCCAGACTCCGATGACTGCGGCGCAACCTCGAACCAACGCGAACCCGAAGCCTGCGGCCCGCGGTTGATGCGCGCGAGCAAATAGGCGATGACAGCCAGGCTGAGCAGCAGCAAGCCGAGCAGCGCATAGATGACCATCGAGCTGACGCGTTCGGCCTGGGCCGTCTCGAGCCGGTTGCGCACGTCCAGCAAGCTGGCCTCGTTTTTCTCTGCCAGAACGAGCAGCGCCTTGACGCTGGCCTCCAGCCGATCGAGGCGTTCGACCTCGCGTGCGTCGCGCTCGCTGAATTGCGCCGGCGCCGCGCTGGTAGTGGCATTGGATTCGAGCGTTGCAACCCGTTCCGACAACATCTCCAGGGGGTCGAGTTGCAACCGCGAGCGGCTGGCGCCGCGTGGAGTGGATGGTGCGGCAGCCGCCGGTGCCTTGTCGCCGCGGGGCGTGCCGGGCCGGGCTGCAGGGCCGGCCTGCGGCGCCCGCCGGATGGCCGTAACCGGTTCGGCTTGCGCGCTGGCCGGCCGGCGAGGCTCGGTTTCCGGCCGCGGCCGGCTCCTGGCGGCCGGCCGGACAGCTGTCTCGCCCGGCGTCCCGGCGGGCGAAGACACCGCTGGAATCGAGCCGGATGCTCCTGTGGCGGAAGCGGCAGCAGGCACGGGGGAGGCAGAAATACGCGAAGGGTCCACCAGCGGGACCGACGTCACGCGTGGTGCAGGCTCGGCTTGTTCGCTGACGATATCTGCCAACAACACATAACGGCGGCTGGATATCTGAGCACAGCCTGCACGCACATAAACAGTCACGACAGGTTCGTCGATCCGGCTGTCCGAGGTGATTCGCAACTTGGGACTCTGTGGCGAAGCTGTGGGTTCGAGCATGACCCTGACGCCGGCCGGATTCTGACGCGTGTCAGCATGAAAGACATCGGCCTGGAAACAATCATTCGCGATGCTCTGGTTCGGATCGAGTTGCAACTGCACGGAGACATCCAGCGGCCGGCCGATCAACGCTGCGCCTTGCACACGCCCCAAGGTCAGCGCCTGCGCTTCCACGCTGACCAACCATGCCAGCGTTACGAGCAACCGTTGCGGCAAAGCCGACACGAAAGAAGCAATTGGCATCAATCTGCGCGATAGTCTCAGTTGAAAAGTACCCGGTCCTGCGACGTTCACCGATGGTGCAAACCAGCGGATGCCGGGAGGTAGCCAGCGCGCGACGCGGTCCGATTGTGCCTGAGGTCGCGATCACGCCACACCAGGCTGCGGCGGCGCGGACCAGAAGTCGGCTGACGGTTGAGCATGCGGGTCATGGCGGTGAAATATTCTCGCATGGCAGCGGCCAGGCGAACCGGCATGCGGCCTGCCTGTCCAGGGGCGGCGCTGGTTTCGATCAATAATCAAGCGCATGACTGCTCAATTTCTGGCTACCGGAATCGTGGGAGCCGGAGCGATGGGCCGTGGCATCGCGCAACTGGCAGCCCAGGCCGGCAGCCGGGTTCTGCTGTTTGACAACCAGCCCCAGGCCAGCGAGGGGGCGCGCGCGGAGATCTGCTCGCAATGGGACAAACTGCGCGACAAGGGCCGCATGGACGCAGCCGCGGTCGCGGCTTGCAAGGGACGGCTCGAATGCGCCGGCGCGCTGGAAGAACTGGCACCGTGCACGCTGGTGGTGGAGGCCATTGTCGAGCGGCTTGATGCCAAAAAGGCCTTGTTCGCCGCGCTCGAGCGTATCGTCGCGGATACAGCGATCCTGGCCACCAACACCTCCTCACTGTCGGTCACCGCAATCGCCGCTGGCCTGCAGAGGCCCCAGCGGGTTGCCGGCCTGCACTTCTTCAATCCGGTACCGCTGATGAAGGTCGTCGAGGTGATCGCCGGCCTGCTGACCGATTCACGGGTCTGCGCCGAATTGACCGGCTTCGTGCGACAAATGGGTCATACCCCGGTAACAGCATCCGACACGCCCGGATTCATCGTCAATCACGCCGGCCGTGGTTATGGCACCGAGGCACTGCGCATCGCAGGCGAAAACATCGCCGACTTCGCCACCATTGACCGTATTCTGAAGGACCAGGTCGGTTTCAAGCTCGGCCCGTTCGAGTTGATGGACCTGACCTCGCTCGATGTGTCCCATCCCGTCATGGAGTCGGTCTACCGGCAGTATTTCGACGAGCCGCGCTACCGCCCCAGCAGCATCACGGCACAACGGCTCGCTGGCGGCATCATCGGGCGCAAGGTCGGCCAGGGCTTCTACCGCTACACCGAGGGCAAGGCCGAGATCACGCCAGAGCCGGCGCCACCGCAGGTCGACGGCTTGCCGCCGGTATGGGTTTCGCAGCGGGCCGCGCGCAAACCACAACTGCTGCAGTTGCTGAAGAACCTCGGCGCACAGATCGAGACCGGACAGACCCCGTCGCCCGCGGCCTTGACACTGGTCGCGCCCCTGGGCTTCGACGTGACCACGATGGCCGTGGTCGAGCGGCTCGACCCGGCGCGCACCGTGGGCATCGACATGCTGGTCGACGACGATTCGACCCGGCGCCGTGTGCTGGCGACCAACCCGGCAACACGCCCCGACATGCGGGACGCCGCGCATGCGTTGATGGCGCGCGACGGCAAGTCTGTCAGTGTGATCCGGGACAGTGGCGGTTTCGTCACTCAGCGGGTCGTGGCGACCATCGTCAATATCGCAGCCGACATGTGCCAGCAGGCGATCTGTTCGCCAAAGGACCTGGATATTGCCGTCAAGCTGGGCCTGGCCTATCCGCTCGGACCGCTGGAAATGGGCGACCGTTATGGACCCACCAACGTGCTGGAAGTCCTGTTCAACATGCAGACCGTGTACGGTGATCCGCGTTACCGCCCCAGTCCGTGGCTGCGCCGGCGTGGCGCGATCGGCTTGAGCCTGCTGCACGAGGAAGCCTGACGCCGACGCGATGGCGAAGGCGCCGGTTGCGGCGACATCGAAATCCAGCAACTTGGCGGCCTCAAGGTTCCACGCATCTCCAGTCACCCAGAAGACAGCCCATGGACGAGCCCATCCTTACCATCGAAGAACGTGCGGCGATTAACTCCGGTCGCTGGTTCAGTTCCTTGTCTCCTTCCCTGCGACACGACATTTTGCGATGTGCCTATGTCAAGCGATACCCGAACGGCGCGCTGATCTGCGCGCGCGGCGAGCCGCCCGAGGACTGGATCGCCTGCGCCAAGGGTGCAGTGCGGGTGAGTTCGACGTCGATCTCGGGCAAGCAGATCACGCTGACCTATGTCGAGCCGGGCATCTGGTTCGGCGATGTGGCCATCTTCGACGGCGATCGGCGCACCCACGATGCCTATGCGCATGGAGAATGCACGGTATTGTGCGTGGCGCGCGCCGACCTGATGAAGATCCTGTCGCAACATGTCGAGTTGTACCAAGCCATGCTGCAACTGCATGCGCGTCGTATCCGCCAGCTGTATGGCCTGGTCGAGGATCTCAACACCCTGCCCCTGCGCGCCCGTCTGGCCAAGCAACTGCTGCACCTCATGCGCAGTTATGGCGTGGCCAACCTGGACAACACCAGGGAAATGCGCATCGGCCTGCACCTGGCGCAGGAAGAACTGGCGCAGCTGCTGGGCGCATCGCGCCAGCGGGTGAACCAGGAGCTCAAGTCCATGGAGCGCGAAGAATGCATCCGCATCGAACCCGGTGGCCTCACCGTGCGCGACAGCGCGGCGTTGATGCGTATCGTTCAGGCCGATCACTGAACGAAGAAAGGCATCTTGCGATATGAGTGATTTCGAGCATTTCATCGGCACCGGGCCCGTCGGTGACACGCACCGGTTCGACGTCGATGCCCTGTCGACATGGCTGTCGCAGCATCTCGACGGCTTCCAGGGTCCCTTGACGGCTGAAATGTTCAAGGGTGGCCAGTCCAACCCCACCTACAAGCTAATTACGCCGCAACGCCAATATGTCATGCGTGCAAAGCCAGGTCCGGTGGCCAAGCTGCTGCCGTCGGCCCACGCGATCGAGCGCGAGTTCAAGGTCATGGGCGCTTTGCATGGCACCGATGTGCCAGTGGCCCGGATGTACTGTCTGTGTGAAGATGAGTCCGTCGTCGGCCGGGCCTTCTATGTGATGGAGTTTGTCCAGGGCCGTGTGTTGTGGGACCAGGCGCTTGCGGGCATGACCAACGAGCAGCGCGCCGCCATCTACGACGAGATGAACCGTGTGATTTCCGCACTGCACACAGTCAATCACACGCAATGCGGCCTGGCAGACTATGGCAAGCCCGGCAACTACTTCGAGCGCCAGATCAGCCGCTGGAGCAAGCAGTATGCGGCATCCGTCATCGGACACATTGACGAGATGGACAAGCTGATCACCTGGTTGCCCGGCAATATTCCGGACAGCGCGCGCGACAGCGGCAAGACCCGGATCGTGCATGGTGACTTTCGCCTGGACAACCTGATTTTCCATCCGACCGAGCCGCACGTGCTGGCGGTGCTTGACTGGGAGTTGTCCACCCTCGGCCATCCGCTGGCGGACTTCAGCTACCACTGCATGGCCTGGCACATTTCGCCCGGTGCGTTCCGGGGTATTGGCGGGCTCGACGTCCAGAGCCTGGGAATACCCACCGAGGCCGCCTATATCCGGCGCTATTGCGAACGCACCGGCCTGACCACGCCGGACGCACTCGCCGTCGACTGGAATTTCTACCTGGCTTACAACCTGTTCCGGCTCGCTGCAATCCTGCAGGGCATCGCCAAGCGGGTCGAAGCAGGCACGGCAGCCAGCGCTCAGGCGGTCAACGCCGGCGCCAACGCACGCGGCCTTGCCGAATTGGCGTGGAAATTCGCCCAACGCGCCTGAACCCATGATCATGCGCTCGCCAGTCGGCGGGCCACTTGCCAGAAGGAGTACCCATGGATTTCGACTTTTCTCCCCACACCAAGGAACTGCAGTCCCAGGTGCAGGGTTTCATGGACGAACACGTCTACCCGTCCGAACCTGCCTACAAGGCCGAACTCGAGGCCAACACCGCCGCTGGCAAACGCTGGAGCGCGCTGCAGACCGTCGAAAAGCTCAAGCCCAAGGCCAAGGCAGCCGGACTGTGGAACCTGTTCCTGCCGGTGGACAGCGCCGCGGCTTCGGGGTACGCCGGCGCCGGGCTGACGAACCAGGAATATGCGCCGCTGGCCGAGATCATGGGCCGAGTGCCATGGGCCAGCGAGGTCTTCAACTGCTCGGCGCCCGATACCGGCAACATGGAAACCATTGCACGGTACGGCTCCGAGGAAAACAAGGCGCGCTGGCTCAAGCCGCTGCTCGACGGCGAGATCCGTTCGGCCTTCGCGATGACCGAGCCCGACGTGGCCTCGAGTGACGCGACAAACATCGCGACCCGGATCGAACGCGACGGTGACGACTACGTTGTCAATGGCCGCAAATGGTGGATCTCGGGCGCCAGCGACCCGCGTTGCGCGATCTTCATCACGATGGGCAAAACCGACCCCAGCGCGCCGCGGCATTCCCAACAGAGCATGATTCTGGTGCCGGCCGATGCGAAGGGTCTGCGCATCATCCGCCCGCTCAATGTACTGGGGTATGACGACGCACCGCATGGGCACGTCGAAATGGTGTTCGAGAATGTGCGCGTGCCGGCCAGCAATATCTTGCTGGGCGAAGGCCGTGGTTTCGAGATCGCCCAGGGTCGACTGGGCCCGGGACGCATTCACCACTGCATGCGCACCATCGGTCTGGCCGAGCGCGCGCTGGAACTGATGTGCAAACGCGCGTCGTCGCGCGTGGCTTTCGGCAAAACGGTGGCCGAGCAGTCCGTCACACGCGAACGAATCGCCGAAGCACGCTGCAAGATCGACATGGCGCGCCTGCTCACGCTCAAGGCCGCCTGGCTGATGGACGTGGCCGGCAACAAGGTCGCCAAGAACGAAATCGCGATGATCAAGGTTGTCGCGCCGAACATGGCGTGCCAGGTCATCGACTGGGCGATGCAGGTGCATGGCGGAGGTGGCATGTGCGACGACTTTCCGCTGGCTTATGCGTATGCACACGCACGCACGCTGCGTTTCGCCGACGGCCCGGACGAGGTTCACCGCAACGCGATCGCGAAGATGGAACTGGGCAAATACGCAGCCAACCCGAAACCGGTCGAGATGCCGATCACGCGCGGCAGTTGACAAAGCGGACGCCGACTTGGCAATTGCCGGGTCGGCGCCGAGTCAGATCGCGGAACCCAACCACATCGCGTCGAGGTCCGAGAATTTCCACTGCGCCGGATTCTCGCGTGCAATGATCTTCTCGGTGTTGCCGCGCGCAGACAGGTCGATCAGCACCGGCTCGATGCGTTGCGCGGCGGCAATCAGGTAGAAGGCCTTGACCATGGGCATCGTCAGTGAGCGCTTGGACTGCTCGGTGACGACAGCGATACGCCCGGAGTTGAGCCGCACCAGCGAGCCCACCGGATAGATGCCCAGCGTCTTGGCAAATGCCTGGAATACCGGCAGGTCAAAGTGGCCGCTGGCCCAGGTTCCCATCTGGCGCAGCGACTCCGAAGGGTCCCATCCGGACTTGTAGGGGCGGTTCGACGTGATCGCGTCATAGACGTCGCAGACTGCGCTCATCTTGGCAAACAGGCTGATCTGCGGCCCTTTGAGCGCCATCGGATAACCTGAACCATCGACCTTTTCGTGGTGATGCAGGCAGACATCCAAAGTGACCGGATCGATATTGGCGCTCTCCAGAAGAAAAGCATGGCCCTTGGCTGGATGCGCCTTGACCATGGCGAACTCGAGGTCGGTCAGCTTGCCCGGCTTGTTGAGCACCTCGATCGGCAGCATCATCTTGCCCAAGTCATGCAACAGGCCCGCCACACCGACGGAGCGCACCACGTCCGCAGGCAGCTTCAATTGACGCGCCAACGCAATCATCATGGCACACACTGCCACTGAATGCATGTAGGTGTAATCGTCGGCCGTCTTGAGCCGCGCCAGGCTGATCAGCGCACTGGAGTTGCGGGCGACCGAGCTGGATATTTCCTCGACCAGGTCCGCCACGCCGGCTGCATCGACCGTATTGCCCATGCGGGCCTCGCGGAACATCGAGGTAACCGCATCCTTGCCGGCAGCGCATATTTGCACCGCGCGGGCAATCTCTTCCGAAACCGAAACCGGAACGGGTGTCGGGTCGGACCCGCCACGGCGTGTTGTCGGCGAAACAGGGGCTCCATCATCCGTCAGTGGCAGCAATTCGGCCCGGGCGGTGGCGGGCCATACGTCGGCCCCCTTGCTGACGTCGATCCAGACTTCGCTCACATTGCTGGCACGCAGCAAGGCGATCTCCTTCGGATCGGAAATCACCCGGCGCGAACGCCAGAACGGATTGTCGATCCAGGAACCGCAGACCTCGTCCAGGAACATCCCCGGCTCGAGTTCCTCGACGCTGATCTTCTTGCGCAAAAAATCCCTTTTGGAAAGCTGACTCTGACCATTCTTCGATTCAAAACGGGCACGGCAGCCGCAAACACCGGATTCATCTGGCCAGCCGCGGATGTGCAGGCCAGTGGTCTTGAACAGGCCCTGGCAGGAGGGCTATCGCTGGCGAGCCAGACGGGCAGACCCAAGCCGACACGGCACGGCGCTGACGAGCGACTTCAGTGCAAGTGGCGCGGCTTTCGTCCTCCACCATGACCGGAGCTGCCGTGACCTCCACCGGGTCCTCGGCGCGGCTTGCCGATCTCCAGTGAGCTGACCAAGGCATCAAAACGTTGAGTGAACAACTTGTCGACTTCAGCGACGACACCGGAGAGTTCGGAACCGTCGAAGTGCCGCTCCATCAGAGCGACGAGATCCTGCACCAGCAGATCCCGCTGAACCTGCATGATGGCGGCCGGATTCGGCCCGACGAACAACATCATGAAATCGTCGCGCGACTCGGCATCCGGGTCCTCTTCACCGTCCTCATCATCGAACTCGGTATCGTAGAAACTGACCTCGATCGCGGCACCGGTATCGGCCAGTTCGTTGAGGTTCATGCACATTTCGTCCAGGGTCTGGCGGAAATCGTCGTCCCCTTCGACTGTCCAGCAGAACTGCAACATCTGCTTGGCCGCATCGAAGCGAATGCCGGGCTCGTCTTCATAGGAGCTGCGAGCGCCATCGGCCAACGACCGGGCACCGGCGTACTTCCAGATCGGCTTGAGTGCCTCCTGGATTTGTTCGAACTGCACTTGCGCGCGCAACGGCACTTCGCCATGCAGATGGATTTCAAAGGGGGGATCGGAGCGTGGCATGGGGTCTGAATGGGAGGCAGGAACGCAACCGTGGGAAGCGACAACAGCAGGCATGGACGCTGGCGGTCACGAGACGATCCTTTGGGTCCGTCGCCAGGGCCAGGACAGAAACATCTCGTAGCAGAAACCTGACAACATTGAAGCGTCATTGTGCCACGCGAACGGGGCCGCAGCGCGTGTTCGATGGATGAAGTGTGGTGCCCGGAACCGGGGTCGAACCGGTACGCCCCTTGTGCAGGAAAGCGGCGGATTTTAAGTCCGCTGTGTCTACCAATTCCACCATCCGGGCGGCGTGGCGTGGCCATGGAACCGGCGCCACAATTCGAAGTCGGCACCAAGCCATGCGACGTGGTGCCTGAGTGGAGGCGCGACCCGGAGTCGAACCGGGCTGATCGGATTTGCAATCCGGTGCATAACCGCTTTGCTATCGCGCCATATGTCAACTGTCGAAGGCCTGCGCCGCGAAG
>Ga0105047_10009351_pt1 | contig 16155 bp, 12 predicted proteins | sample MAT04_FD_78384 | JGI IMG/M metagenome (GOLD analysis project Ga0105047, IMG submission 78384) | Freshwater microbial communities from Lake Fryxell liftoff mats and glacier meltwater in Antarctica - MAT-04 (megahit assembly) | ecosystem: Environmental > Aquatic > Freshwater > Ice > Liftoff...
AGAAGAATCTTGGCACTCATGGGGTTGCGACAACTCGGGGCACGGTGAAGGTGAAGTGCGAGCCAATGCCGAATTCGCTCTCCGCCTTGATGTATCCGCCGAGCATCGTGGCCAGTTGTTTCGACAAATACAAGCCAAGCCCCGTGCCTTCGTAAACACGCCGCGCCGAACCATCCACCTGGCGGAAAGCCTCGAAAAGCTGCCGCATGTTTTCGGGTTTGATGCCGATGCCGGTGTCATGCACGCAAAACGCCACCTCCTGCGCGGTGGTCTGGACGGCGAGGCGGACGAGGCCGGTATCGGTGAATTTCAAGGCGTTGTTGGCGAGGTTAAGGAGCACTTGGAAGCAGCGTTTGCGGTCGGAATGCAGCGCGAGGCTGGGCTGGTCGAGGCTGGATTCGAGCCGGAGCTTTTTCTGCTCAACGAGTGGCGTGAGGCTCTGGACGACTTCGGCGAGCAGATCGGAGACGGAAAATGTTTCACGGTTGATTTCCATCCGGCCCGACTCGATGCGCGACAGATCGAGCAGGTCATTGATCAAACCGAGCAGATGCCGGGCCGAGGTTTGGACCATGCCGAGCTGCTTCATTTGCTCGGGGTTGAGCGGGCCGGGAAGTTCCTGCCGGAGAATGCCGGTGAACCCGATGATCGAATTGAGCGGGGTGCGCAGCTCGTGGCTCATCGTGGAGAGAAACTCGGACTTGAGGCGGTCGAGTTCCCTGAGGCGCACGTTGGCCGTTTCCAGATCGCGGGTGCGTTCGGCGACTTTGATTTCGAGGCTGGCGTGGGCCTCCCGCAAGGAGGCCTCGGCCTGGCGGCGCTGGGCGACCTCGAGGCTCATCGCCACGAGGTCGGCCATCGAACCGGCGAAGCTCTGCTCGTCGGGCTTCCACGAGCGCGTCGGCCCGGTGTGCTCATGGCAGATGACGCCGACCATTCGGCCATCCGCGCGGATCGGCGCATCGAGCATCGAGCTGATGCCGAGCGGCTGGAGATAGTGCGGTGAAAACTCGTGGGTGCGCGGATCGGTGGCCGCGGCGTCGGCGGCGATGGCGCGCTCCTCGGCGAGCGCGCGGAAGTAAGCGGGATAATCCGCGGCCGTGAGTTCGGCGCCCTCGGTGTGCCGGCGGCTCTCCTTTTCGAAGAGATTGGCGCAGCGGATTTTCGTCCGGTCGTCGTTGTAAAACCAGACGCTGACCCGCCCGGTTTTCAGCGTCTCGGCGGCCAGTTCGGTGATCAGGCGCAGCGAGGCTTCGCGGCTGGCGTTGAGCAGTTCCGGGCTGCGCGCCTGCTCGGCGAGCGCGCTGTTTTGCCGGCGCAGCCGATGCATGGTCGCGCGCAATGCCTCCTCGGCCGCGAGGCGGTCGCTGATGTCGATGCCGATCCCAAGCATGCAGGGCCGGCCCTCGACTTCGAGGCGGAAGCCGGTGACGTAAAATGGGATGCGCCGCCCGTCCTTGGCGAGGAGGTCCACCTCCACTTCCGCCTTGCCTTCCTGAAAACACTTGAGCATCCGCTCGTGGACCAGCTTCTTTCCTTCTTCCGGGAAATAGCTGAGAGGATCGATCGTTTCAATCTCCTGCGCGGTGTAGCCGGTGACGGTTTCGAGATTCTTGTTCCAGCGCAGGATTTTGCGGCGCGCATCGTAGAGATAAAAAATCCCCGGCATCGAATTGATCAGCGTCTCGCTGAATTCCTTCTCCCGCCGCACGTGTTCCTCGGCGGTGCGGCGCTCTCCGATGTCGCGCGAAACAACGAGCACCTTGTCGGCTTGCCCGGAGCTGTCGCGGATGACCGTGGCGAGGGATTCCATCTCGACGACCTGCCCCTCGCGCCCCACGAGATTGAACTCGGTGCGTTGGCCGACACCGGTGCGCACCGTTTCGGCGAAGATGGTCTGGATGCGCGCCCGGTCGTCGGGATGCACATCGGCGAAGGAAGAGGTGAGGTAAAGATCGCGCGGTGGGGCGAGCAGACCGGCGAAGGAGTTGCTGCTGAAGAGCCGGCGGCCTTCGAGATCGAGCACCGCGATGTAGTCCGAGATGTTTTCGGTGATCAGCCGGAACATCGCCTGGCTGGCGCGAAACGCGGACTCGGCAAGTTCGCGCTCGGTGACATCGCGGAAGACAAAAACCACGCCGGAGACTTCGCCCCCTTCGTCGCGGATCGGCGAGGCATTGCTGAGCACGAAACGTTCGGCGCCATCGAGCGCGACGAGCAGCACCGGCTCGGCGGTGCTGGTCGCGCGGCCTTCGCGGACGACGCGGTCGATGGGATTTTCGCCAGGCTCCCGCGTCGCTCGGTCGAGCGTCTGGAAGACCTTGATCAGCGGCTTTTGCACGGCGTCCACTTCCTTCCAGCCAGTGAGTTCCTGGGCCACGCCATTCATGAAAGTCACGCGCCCCGCATCGTCCGTGGCGATCACGCCATCGCCGATGCTGCGCAGCATCGTGACCAGCCACTGGTCCCGCATCCGCGTGCGCAGCCAGTCGCGACGGCTCCGCCACATCATCCACAACGTGAAGAGCGCGAGCCCGATGCCGACGAGCGCCGTGCCGAAGAGCAGGGGACCGCGCAAGTCTTCGCCCGCCTGCGCGGCAGGCAGCAGGGCGATCCACGCGGGACAACCCGCGACTTGGCGGCGGGTCACGCGTCGGCCATTCATGGCGGCAGGTTGAGCATCGCGGGCGCCCGTCGCAAGCCCGCGCAAGGCAGGGGCGGGGAAAAGATGGCGATTGTCCTCCGCGCTGACTGTGGCAAAAGCGCGCGGTGCTCGCCTACTACCTTCACGACCTCAGTCCGTTCATCGTCCGTTTTCCCAATGGCATGGGGCTGCACTGGTACGGGCTCGCCTACGTGCTGTCGTTCTTGCTGGGAGGCTGGCTGTATCGCTGGCTGGCTGAGCGCGGCTACACCGATTTGCCGCCGGCGCAGGTGTCGGACTTCATCTGCTGGGCGGCGGTTTTCGGCGTGATGATCGGGGGCCGCGTCGGCTGGGTCTTGTTTTACGGCCTGCGGCAGGACCACTCGCTCGACCCCTGGTACTGGCCGATCGAGGTGTGGAACGGCGGGATGTCCAGCCACGGCGGCATCATCGGCCTGGTGCTCTTCACGCTCTACTGGTCGCGCCGCTACCAGCTCTCCTGGACGGGCATCGGAGATTGCCTCGTCGTCGTCGCGCCCGTGGGGCTGTTCCTCGTGCGGTTGGCGAACTTCATCAACGGCGAACTTTATGGCCGTCCTGCCGGCGCGCCGGGCGGCGTGGCTTCGGTGCCGTGGGCGATGCTCTTTCCCAAGGAACTGTCCGGTGAGCCCATCCCGGTCGAGATGATCCGCCACGATCCGGCGGTGCGCGCGCATCTCTACGAAGTTCTTGCGCCGCGCCATCCGTCCCAACTCTACGAGGCGCTGCTCGAAGGGGTGGTGCTGTTCGCCGTGCTCTGGTTTCTCCGCACACGCTGCCGCGTGCCGCGCGGCGTCCTGACCGGCACGTTTTTCATTCTGTATGCGGTCCTGCGGATTATCGGCGAGATGTTCCGTGAACCCGATCCGGCGTGGAGCGTCGGGGCGATTTCCGCGGGGCAATTCCTCTCGATCTTCCTCGTCTTTATCGGCGCGGCTTTCGTGGTCAGCGGGCGGCGGAGGCAGGAATACGAGCGCGCGCAGAAATGACCGGTGGAGAATGACCAATGACCGAGAGTCAGGCGTCCGCGCGTTGGTCATTGCCCATCGGGCCTTGGTCATTTACCTAGTGGCGCGATGAAACTCGGCTTTGTCGGATCCGGAAAAATGGCCACCGCGCTCGTCTCGGGCGCGGCGGAGTCGGGCGTCTTTGCGCGCGAGGAAATCCTCGTCAGCGACGCCGTGCCGGGCGTGGCCGCGAAGCTGGCCGCGGCGGCCGGGGTGAGCGCCGTGGCGACGAACGAGGAACTGGTCGCCCAGGCGGGCGTCCTCGTGCTCTGCGTCAAACCGAACGACGCCCTCGACGCGCTCCGCTCGCTCGGCCCGGCGGCGGCGAACAAGTTGATCATTTCCATCGTCGCGGGCCTGCCGCTGGCCGCCTTGCAGGAAGCCGCCGGACCGGAAGCGCGCGTCGTGCGGGTGATGCCGAACACTCCGGCGCTGATCCATCGCGGCGCGGCCGCCTACGCCCTCGGTCGCACGGCGACGGCGGACGACGCGGCGCTCACGGAAAAGCTTTTCGGCGCTGTCGGCATCGTCGTGCGGGTGAAGGAGGAATTGCTCGATGTCGTCACCGGCCTCAGCGGCAGTGGACCGGCCTACGTTTATCTGATCATCGAAGCGCTCTCCGACGCAGGCGTCCTCATGGGGCTGCCGCGCGAACTTTCCCTCAAGCTGGCCGCCCAGACCGTGGCGGGCGCGGCCCAGATGGTCGTCGAAACCGGCCGCCATCCCGCGGTCCTGCGCGACGAAGTGACCAGCCCCGGCGGCACGACCGCCGCGGGCCTCGAAGCCCTCGAAGCCGGCGCGGCGCGCTCCGCTTTCCTCAGCGCGGTGCGCGCGGCCACCGAGCGCGCCCGGGAACTCGGCACGGCAAAATAAATGCGCGCCCGCACCCTCGCGCTGTGGCTGGCGCTCGCCCTTCCGACCATCGGTGCCGAGTCCGGCACCGAACCGAAATTCCGCCTCGCGCCGTCCCCCGACCTCAATGAGCCGGGGAAAAAGAAAGCCTCCGACGAAGTCCAGCAGATCGCCACGCGGGCCTTGGCGGCGATGACGAAAGGCGACCTCGAAAAGGCGAAGAAGGATTTCCTCAAAGTCCTCGAACAAGTCCCGGACAACGTGCCGACCATGATCAATCTCGGACTTCTGGAATATCGAAAGAAGAATTTCGGGGAAGCGGAGCGGCGTTTGGAGAGCGCCGTGCGCCTGGCACCGGACTCGGGCCTGGGCTGGTTGATCATGGGCGTGGTCCAGTATGACCAGAACAAGTTCGATCACGCGCTGGCCTCGCTCGCGCAGGCTGCCGTGCTCGAGCCGAAGAACGCCATCGTGCACCACTATTTCGGCGTTACCCTTGGACAGAAAGGGTGGTATTCCGGCGCCGAGGACGAAATGCGCAAAGCCTTGGAACTTGATCCGAACTACGCCGAGGCGCATTTCAATCTTTCCGTATTCTACCTCCAGCGAAACCCGCCGGCGGTCGAACTCGCGCGCCGTCACTACCAGCGCGCGCTGGAATTGGGCGCCGCACCCGACCCGGATGTCGCCCGCAGCCTCACGCCGCCGCAGCCCTAGACGGTGGATCGTGGCTTGCGAAACGGGCGCAAGTTCCTTTAGTAGCGCCCGCCATGAAACGTTTCGTTCCGTATCTCCTGACTTTTGTTCTCCTGCTGGGCCCTGTGCCGGCCGTCCCGGCGGCTTCGACGAAGAAGAAAACGCCGGTCGAGAGCGAGATGCCGACGGTCGATAAGACGCCGGCGAAGAGCAAGGCGACCTCGACGGACGACACGCCGGCGAAGAGTAAATCCACCAAAAAGAAGACGACCTCGACGGTGCCGAAGAAGGCGGTGCCGGAGGCTCCGGCGGTGGACGAAAATGGCGTTCCGCGGGTTTCGGCGGGTTCGGCGATCGTGGTGGATGCAGCTTCGGGCAATGTGCTTTACGCGGGGAACGCGGATCAGCGCCGGCCGGTGGCCAGCACGCAGAAGCTGCTCACCGCGCTGCTGGTGGCGGAAGCGGGCGATCTGGATCGGATGATCGATGTGGAGGCGAGCGACACCTGGGCGGAGCCGACGAAGCTTTATATCAAGCCGGGCGATCAGTATTCCCGCCGCGATTTCCTGAGAATCCTGCTGGTCAAAAGCATGAACGATGTGGCCCGCGCCCTGGCTCGCGACAACGCCGGGAGCGTCGAGGCATTTGCCGACAAGATGAACGCGCGGGCCGTCCAGATGGGCATGCGCGAGTCGAATTTCGTGAACCCGAACGGGCTGCCCGCGCCGGGACAATATTCCACCGCGCGCGACATGGCGCGGCTGGCCTTGTTTGCCTATCGCAACCGCACGCTGCGGGAGATCATGTGCCAGAAGTCGATCGCCTGGCGCTACAACAACGGACGGGTGACGACCTTCAGCAACACCAACGCGGTCCTGAAAAACTTCGGCCCGTGCAACGGGATGAAGACGGGCACGACGAACGCGGCCGGCCGCTGTCTGATCTCGAGCGCTTCGTACAATGGGCGCGACGTCATCGTGGTCGTGCTTGGGGACAACAGTCGCGTGTGGATGGATTCGCAGCGGCTGCTGGCCTGGGGCCTGACGCTTTAGGACAGTTCTTAGTTCTCAGTGCTTAGTGATCCGTATTTCGCCCCACGGTTTGATGGACGCGCCAACAAAGAACTGCGCACTAAGAACTAAGAACTAAGCACCAACCCCCCCATGGCCCTGAGCATCGATTCCGAACTCGCCGAGTTGCGCTCGCACGCGCTGCTCCGGCAGTTGCGCGAGATCGACTCTCCGCAGCAGCCGTCGATGGAGTTCGCGGGGAAGAAGATGATCAACTTTTCGTCGAACGACTATCTGGGCCTCGCCACCGAGCCGGCGTTGCGGGAGGCGGCCAAGCTGGCGATCGATCAATACGGCGTCGGCTCCGGCGCGTCGCGGCTGGTCTGCGGTACGCTCTCGCCGCACATGCGGCTGGAGGAGCGGCTGGCGGAGTTCAAGCGCACCGAGGCGGCGCTCACTTTTTCCAGTGGATACGCGGCGGCGGTGGGCACGCTCGGGGCGCTGTTGCGCAAGGAGGACGTCGTCATTCTCGACAAGCTCAGCCACGCCTGCCTGATCGATGGCGCGCGGATGAGCGGCGCGCAGCTCCGCATTTTTCCCCACAACCATCTCGGCAAACTCGAAAGCCATCTCCAGTGGGCGGGCGAAAACCATCCCGAGGCGCGCGTGCTCGTGGTCACGGAGTCGGTTTTCAGCATGGATGGCGACTGGGCGAAGCTGGCGGAGATCGTGGAGGTGAAGCGCCGCTACGGCGCGATGCTGCTCCTCGATGAGGCGCACGCGGTGGGGGTGATCGGCGTGAACGGACGCGGTCTCGCCGATCAACTCGGCGTGGCGGGCGAGATCGACATTCATATGGGCACTTTGAGCAAGGCGCTGGGCGGGAGCGGCGGCTACATCTGCGGGTCGCGGCGGCTCATCGACCTGCTCGTCAATCGTGCGCGCAGCTTCATCTACTCGACCGCGCAGCCGCCGGCCGTGGCGGCGGCGGCGCTGAGCGCCATTGAGTTCATGATGTCGCCCGCGGGGGAAAATCGGCGGCAGATGTTGCGGAAGAATCTCCAGCATTTTGCGAAAGAGATGCCGCTGCTTTTCCACGGCGACCGCAAGGTCCAGAGCGCGATCATCCCGATCATTATTGGCGGGGCGGAGGCGGCGGTGGAAGCGGCGCGCGGGCTGGCGGATCGGGGCTTTTTCGTCCCGGCGATCCGCTATCCCACGGTGGCGCGCGACACCGCGCGCTTGCGCGTGACGATCTCGGCGCGGCACACCGCAAAACAGATCAGCGCGCTTTGCGAGCAGTTGCGCGGGTTTGTGAAGTAGGCAGCGCTCCCTCTTGCGACTGCAACGATTGCTTGGGGGCTTCTGCCAGAAGAAGCTTCCAGCGGCGGCCGGCACGGCGCGCCGGAGGTTAGCCACGTAGGCGGCTCTTCCCAGAGCCGCGGGGCCGCGGGACTGGGAAGTCCCGCCTACTTTGACAGTGCGCGGCGGGCGTCGCCGGCGAATTGGAAGCCGCTCAGGCGCGTTGCTTCCACGGCCTTGGCGAGGCAGAGCGCGTGGAAGCTGCGGCCCATCAGGTTTGGGTGCATCAGCGTTTTAAAGGCGCGGATTTCCTGAGCATTAGCGGCCTCGTCGGTGAAGTGAAGCTGGCCGAGGCCGACCATGAAGTGGTGCTGATCGGTGAAGCCGGTGAGGTCGAGGCCGGCGGTGCTGGCGGCTTCCGCGAGGCTGGTGAAATCGATGTGCGCGGTCAGGTCGATTTCGCCGGGGCGGGCCAGGGGATCGGGTTCGCGTTGGTGGGCGGCGTAGGCGGAGAGCGTGCCGCCGGTGCGTTCGGGGCGGTAGTATTCGGCGCGCGGGTAGCCGTAGTCGATGGCGAGGACGAAACCGCGATCCAGCCGGGCCGCGATTTCGGCGATCCACGCGGGGGCGGCGAGGTTGATTTCCGTCTCGTAATCCGGTGGCACGGCGGGCAGGTGGGCGAGCGCCGCGCGCAGGGCGTCGGTCGAAAGCGGGGCATCGACGAAGACGAAGCGGTCTTCTTGGAAATCCACGGCCCGCTCCCGCCATTCGTCGCCCCGCCAGACCACGCGATGCACGGGAAACGCATCCGGGAGTTCATTGGAAAAGTGGACGCCTGTGAAGGCGGGAAGTTCGGCCAGTGAAGCAACCCACGACGCGTCCTCCGCAAAGACACCGAGGGTCTCCCGCTGAGCCGCTTGTGCCTGCGGGGAAGGTTCCACGATCCAATAGCGGAGCGCCTCATGAAGGGCCGGCGACGCGAGGTGCGCCCAAGCCAGGACGTCGCGGGCAAAGTCGCCCCGATGCGCCCCTTGCTCGACGATCGCGAACGGATTCGGTGCGCCGAGCCGCCGCCACATTTCCTCAAACTGCCGCGCGAGCAGCGTCCCGAAGAGCGGTCCCACGCTCACGTTCGTGAAGAAATCGCCGCCCCGCCCGATCCGCGCGCGGCCCGAGCCATAGTAACCGTGCGCCGGATCGTAGAGCGCGCACGCCATGAAATCGCGGAACGGGATCGGCCCGCGCCGGGCGATCTCCTCGCTCAGCGAATCCGCGAGCGGTGTGGAAGCGTTGGCCATGGCGAGGGATGTAGCGGAAGGCGCGGCAAAGGCCAGCGCGGGCCGGAATTTGCGCATTGCGCCCCTTGGGCTTTCGTGGGACTTACACACCCGCTTTCCGCCTATATTGCATGTGGGATTTGCCCCGTTACCCTAAGCCTCTCTATCGCCGCACCTGGTTTCTCACGGTGGTCGCGCTGGTTGTTCTCGGGGGGATTGCGGTCGTGGTCTTTATCTCCCTGGAAAAGGCCAAATGGGAGAAGCGGGCGCAGGCTTTCGACTACGCCAAGCTGGAGGAGATGGAATCGGCGAGCGTGATCTACGACCGCAACAATCAGGCGATCGGGCGCATCTTCATCCAGAACCGCGACCAGGTGGGGCCGAACGATCTTTCGCCGTGGCTGTTCAAGGGCATCATCGCCGCGGAGGATAATCGCTACTACCAGCACTCGGGCGTCGATTACTTCGGCGTGGTGCGCGCGGCGGTGAAGAACTACCAGGCCGGCCGCACGCGCCAGGGCGCGAGCACGCTGACCCAGCAACTCGCGCGCAATTCCTTTCCGGTCGAACTCCCGAGCAATGACCGCGGCTACGGCCGCAAGGTCCTGGAAATGTTCGTCGCGCAGGAAATCGAGCGTCGTTTCTCCAAGCCGAAAATCCTCGAACTCTATCTCAACCGCGTCTTTTTCGGCGACGGCTTCTACGGTGCGGAGGCGGCGGCGCGTGGCTACTTTGGCAAGCACGCGAAGGATCTGAACCTCTCCGAATCGGCGACGCTCGCCGGCTTGCTCAAGAGCCCGAACAAGCTCTCGCCCTGGCGCAATCGCAAGGCCTGCATCGAACAGCGCAACTTCGTGCTCCGGCGCATGCTCGATCTCCAGCAGGTCACCAAGGAGGAATACGAAGCCACGCTCGCGCAGGATCTGATCGTCAAAAATCGCCGGCCGATTCACCAGGAGTCCTACGCCATGGATCTCGTCGCGCAGCAGGTCATCGCGCAATACGGGCGCGACGCCGCGATCAGCGACGGCTACCGCATCTACACGACGCTCGACGGCGAGTTGCAAAAGAAAGCCGAGAAGGCGATGCGCGAGCAGCTCGATGCGGTCGAGCGGCATGAAGGCTTCGAGCACCAGACCTACGCCAAATACGATGCCGATTATCGCGCCTTTCAGCGCGCGTCGAGTGCCGCCGCAAACACCGGGGTCGAAGTGCCACCGCTCGCGTTGCCGCTCTATCTGCAAGGGTCGGTCGTCGTGCTCGACAATGCCACGGGCGGGATCCTCACCCTCGTGGGTGGACGCGACTTCACCCACAGCGCCTACGACCGCGCGGTCTCGGCGCGCCGTCCGGCGGGCACCGCATTCAAGCCGCTGGTCTATGCGGCGGCGTTTGAGAAAGGCTTCAACCCCGGCACTCTCTTGCAGGATGCGGTGATCGATAACCGCCAGGTGATGATCGGCGGCGTGACCGGCATTCTCGGCGAATGGGGACCGGAGCGCGTGGACAACAAATACGAGGGCGCGATCACCGCGCGCCACGCACTCGTCACTTCCAAAAACGCCGCGACCGTGCGGCTCGGGATGATGACCGGCCTGAAGCCCACGCTCGCCCTGGCCAAGCAGGCCGGCATCGACAGCCCGCTGCGGGAATTCCCCGCGACCTTCCTCGGAAGCAGCGAAGTCACGCTCATGGAGATGACCCTGGCCAACACCATCTTCCCCAACGGCGGCGTGCGTCCTGAGAAGACGTTCATCATCGACCGGATCGAAGACCAGGCGGGGCAGACTGTCTTTCGCGCCAAGCCGGCCAAGCGGCGCGTGATCAAGGAAACCACCGCGTTTGAAGTCCACTCCTGCCTCGCCGAGGTGCTGGAGCGCGGCACGGCGGACAAGACCTTCACCGAACTGGGCCTGAAGAAATTTCCGCTCGGGGGCAAGACCGGCACGGCCTACAACTTCACCGATCTCTGGTTCGTCGGCTATTCCAGCGCCATCACCTGCGGCGTGTGGACGGGCTTCGACAAGCCGCAGACGATCTACCGCGGCGCTTTCAGCAACGAGATCGCGCTGCCGATCTGGGCGAACGTGATGAAGGCGACCTTCGCCACCTACCGGCCCAAGGAGATTGTGCAACCGAAGGGGATCATCAAGTGCGAGCTGTGCTCGGCGTCCGGCCTGCTCGCCACCGACCAGTGTTTCGAGACCGTGGAGAACAAGGACACTGGTGAGAAAGTCCAGCGGCGCACCACGTTCTTCGAAATCCTCTCGGAAGAGCAGGCTCCGAAAGACCCATGCGATGTGCATGGCGGCGGAGCGGCGAAGAGCTTTGTGAAAGTCATCCCCGGTGAGGAGTGGCCGCGCGCGGCGCTGGCCGTGGACGTGGCTGCCGTCCAGGCAGTGGTGATGAAGGCGCCCACGGTGCTGGGCGCCGATCCCTACAATTCCATCCAGTCGATCAACAACGCCATCGCCATGAAAACGCTCGAGGGCCAGACCGCGCCGGTGAACAGCGCCGCCGTCGTCACCGCTGCGCCGGAGAATGGCGCGCCCGCGGAACCCGAGGTGCGCCGGGCGGAACCGGCCCGCCCGATGGAGCGGCAGGCGGCCGCGCTCGACACCACGATCAAGCCCCCGCCCCCTCCGCCGCTGGAGTTCTAGCCGGGCCGCCTCGACTAAAGGCGCGTGTCATTCTGAGCGGAGTGACCTCGGGGGGCGCAGGTGGCAGGTCACGCAACCGAAGAATCCCGTGGAATACCCGACGATGATCGCCCTTGAGAGCGACGGGATTGCCTTTGGCGGTCTGCGGCTCTTCGACTCCGTACCCTTCCGCCTCCGCAGAATCACACGTCCGTTGAGCGGCCCGGTGCTCGCGTGAAAAATAATCTGCGGGGCCAGAGCGGTTTAAGAAATCCCGTAGCCGCCTCTACAACGGCCGCCCCTACAACGGCTACGCCTCTAACTTCAACCGTGCGAGAGCGACTGCCCAAAGCAGTCTCCGAAAAGAGCGGGTCATCCTGAGCGGAGTTCCGTCCGCGGGCGAAGGTGGCGGGACGGAACGGAGTCGAAGGATCCCGTGAGCCCCAGCGGAGCGCGCGGGATCCTTCGACTGCGCTCCGCCCACTGTTCCGCCTGCCGGGTCTGTAAATCGTGTCACCTTGGCAAACTCCGAATATCAGCCCGGAAACAAGGCGGCCGGTGGGAGCGCGAGGTCGGGGAAGGCGCGCGGAGGGCGGGGTCGTCGAGGACGGAAAGCATGGGGCTTAGTTTGCCGCGAGGCGGCGGGGTGGCAAGACGCGCGCGACCGGCCCAGTTTTTCCCTCGTTTCCAAACTCCGTTTGGGAACGTTGGCGAAGGCCACTTGCTTCCTGTCTGGCCCCGTCAGCCCTCGATGGTGTTGATCTCCACGGGCTCGACTTTGATGCCGAGTTCTTCGAGCCACTTGATGGATTTCTTGATCTCCTCGCGCTCGCCTTCGAGGGAAACGGAAACGACTCCGATTTCGTCGGTGACGCTGCACTGACGGATATTGGTGACGACTTCGAATTTCTTCCCAAGCTCCCAAAGCACCGGGCGGGTGATGAGCTTGCTCGGGACCATGAGCCAGAGGCGTTGTTTATCGGCGGCCATAGGAAATGGTGGCGGAAGTGGTCGGTCTAGCCCCCGGCGATAGCGGGAACGATGCTGATTTCGTCGGTCGGTTTGACCGGGGTGGCGTTCTCTTCGAGGAAGCGGATGTCTTCGTCGTTGACGAAGATGTTGACGAAGCGGCGGACGTTGCCGGCGTCGTCGCAGATGCGTTCCTTGAGGCCGGGGAAGGCGGCGTCGAGGCTGGCGATGACTTCGGCGATGGTGGCGCCGCCGGCGTCAACGACTTCGAGTTCGTTGGTCAGCTTGCGGAGTGGGGTGGGGATGCGGACGGAGGGCATGGTGGGAAGGATGAAGGGTGAAGGATGAAGGATGAAGAGAAGGGTTTCGGATTTCGATATTCGGATTTCGGATTTGGCTTCGGCGGTCTCGCGGAGTCGGCTCCGCCGTCAGGCGACTGCGGCGTCCTTGTCGTAGATTTGCTCCTCGAATTCCCGGAGGCTGGGCCGGATGAGGCGAGGTTCGCCGCACTTGCCGATGATCGCTTCCTGGGTCTTGAGGCCGTGGCCGGTGATGCAGAGGACGGCGCTCTGGTCGCGCGGAATGGCACCGCTGGCGATGAGCTTCTTGGCACAGGCGACGGTGACACCGCCGGCGGTCTCGGCGAAGATGCCTTCAGACTCGGCGAGGAGCTTGATGCCTTCGACGACTTCCTCATCGGTCACGTCTTCGGCACTGCCGCCGGTCTGCTTCATGGCGTGGATCGCGTAGTAGCCGTCGGCGGGCGTGCCGATGGCGAGGCTTTTGACGATGGTGTCGGGCTTGGGCACGGGCTTGACGATGTCGGTCCCGCGCTTCATCGCGTGGGCGATGGGAGCACACCCCGTGGCCTGCGCGCCATAGACGGAGAAGGGCGTGCCTTCGACGAGGCCGAGTTTGGTGAACTCGCCGTAGGCTTTGTGGATCTTGGTGAGCAGCGAGCCGGAGGCCATCGGGATGATGGTGTGCCGCGGGATGCGCCAGCCGAGTTGCTCCATGATCTCGAAGCCCATCGACTTGCTGCCCTCGGCGTAATACGGGCGGAGGTTCACATTCACGAAGCCCCAGCCGTACTTGCCGGCGATCTCGGAGCAGAGGCGATTGACCTGATCGTAGGCGCCCTGGATGGCGACGACGTTGGTGCCATAGACGAGGGAGCCGAGGACTTTGCCCTGCTCGAGGTCGGCGGGGATGAGGACGTAGCTTTTCAGCCCGGCGCTGGCGGCGTTGGCGGCGACGCTGTTCGCGAGGTTGCCGGTGGAGGCGCAGGCGACGGTCTTGAAGCCGAGTTCGCGGGCGCGGCTTAAAGCAACGGAGACGACGCGGTCTTTAAAGGAAAGGGTGGGGTAGTTGACGGTGTCGTTCTTGACGTAGAGCTCACGGATGCCGAGGGCCTTGGCGAGCCGGTCGGCCTTGACCAGCGGCGTGAAGCCGACCTGCACGCCGACGGTGGGCTCGCCGTCGATTGGCAGGAGCTCCCGGTAGCGCCACATGCTGTGCGGGCGCGATTCGATGGCCTTGCGGGTCAGAACGGGCCGGATCGCGTCGTAGTCGTAAGCAGCTTCGAGCGGGCCGAAGTCGAAGTCGCAGACGTGGATGGCCTGCTTGGGGTAAAGGCGGCCGCACTCGCGGCATTTGAGGCTGGTGAAGTAGGGCGATGGTTTGTCCATAAGCTTGCTGCTTCCATCAAGGATCGAGTGGCAACGAGGCGGAGACTCCGGGCGGGTCATGTCTGGAATCTCTTCTCATCTTTTCCTCGGACGCTTGCGCATCCTCGGCTGGATTTGGCACCTGGTCCTGGAAGAAAAGGATGAAGGATGAAGGCGGAAGGATGAATGGCCGAGCGCGCAGCGCCCCACTTCTTCATCCTTTCAGCCTTCCCTCTTCATCCTTTCACCCAGCGGTTGCCGTGACTTCAACGGGCCAGTCCCTCGGTCACTCTTGATGAAAGTGGGCGGAAAGTAGGGAGCATGCCGAGCAGCGTCAACCGATTTTTCCCGCGTGCGTGTCTTAACCGGAACGATGGAGTTCAGCCGCGGTCATTTTGATGGACGGGATACGTTGGCGCGCTGGCGCGACGGCTCCGCCGTCGTGCCTTCTCTCCGGGCGGCTCAGCCGCCTCCCCCGGGCCGAGCCCGGCAGCGGGCGCGCACGAGGCAGAGCCTCCGCGCGAGCGGGGTGGGGAAGCGTGGTTCATTGGCAGCGAAGTCAGAGAATCCCGTCGAACCACCACGTTGCCTAACCTTTGGCCAGGCGCTCGATCTCGGCGAACTCGGCGGCGCTCACGGGCATGACGGAAAGGCGCGACTGCCTGAGCAGCTTGAGTTCCTTGAGCTTGGCGTTGGTCTTGATCGTGGCCAGCGGCACGGGATTCGCGAGCGGCTTGACTGGCACCAGATCGACGCACGACCAATCGCCTTCCTTGGCCGTCGGATCGGGATACGCCTCTCTGGCGACTTCCGCGATGCCGACGACCTCCTTGCCCACGACGCTGTGATAGAAGAAGACGCGGTCGCCTTTGCGCATGGCGCGGAGATTGATGCGCGCCTGGAAATTGCGAACGCCCGTCCAGGCGGTGCGCCCATCCCTGACGAGGTCGCTCCACGCGTAGGCACTCGGCTCGGATTTCACCATCCAGGATTGTCGGGGCTTGCTCATATGGAGCGCGAACTGAGGCGAAAACCGCGCCGCGAGGCAAGCAAATCGCCGCAGTTCCACGGGGGCTCAACCCTGTGACGATTTGGCGTTGCCAGTAAAACGAAAGTCCCTACACTCCCGCACCCTTTCCCCAAAACTCAGGTATCTATGCTCCCCGTCGCCGCCAGTTTCCTCCTCACCTCCGGACTCACGTTGTCGATGGTCTGCGCCGTCATCGGCCTCGCCGCCGCGTTCTATTTGATCAAGACGATCATGGCCGTGAAGGTCGGTAATGAGCGCATGCGGCAGATCGCCGGGGCGATTGAAGAAGGCGCGAAAGCCTATCTCGGCCGGCAGGTGCGGTCGATCGTCGTCATCGCGGCGGTGATCGTGGTGCTGCTTTTCATCTTTAAGGACACGCCGACCGCCGTGGGCTTCCTGCTCGGCTCGGTGTGTTCGCTGGCCGCTGGTTTTATCGGGATGCGCGTAGCGGTGGTGGCCAATGTGCGCACGGCGCAGGGCGCGATGGAGAGCCGCAAAAAGGCGCTGCAGGCGGCGTTCAATGGCGGGGCGGTCACGGGGTTGCTCGTGGTCGGTTTGGCGCTGCTTTCGGTCGGGCTGTTCTGGGTCGTGATGCAGAAGATGATCGGTGACCAGAAGGCGGTGTCGTCGCTCATCGGCGTGGCGCTCGGCGCTTCGCTGATCTCAGTCTTCGCCCGTCTCGGCGGCGGCATCTATACGAAGGCCGCGGATGTCGGCGCGGATCTCGTGGGCAAGGTCGAGTCGAATCTCGACGAAGACGATCCCCGCAATCCGGCGACCATCGCGGATAACGTCGGCGACAATGTCGGTGATTGCGCCGGCATGGCCGCGGACGTTTTTGAAACCTACGCCGTGAGCCTGATCGGCGCGGTCCTCGTGGGTGGCTTGACGGCGGGCTTCGGCGCACCCGTCGTCTATCCGTTCGTCCTCGGCGGTCTCTCCATCCTCGCGTCGATCATCGGCGTGATTTTTGTCAACGTCACCAACACCAAGCCAGCGAACGCGCTCATGGGCGGCGTGCTG
>Ga0105047_10009352_pt1 | contig 16155 bp, 17 predicted proteins | sample MAT04_FD_78384 | JGI IMG/M metagenome (GOLD analysis project Ga0105047, IMG submission 78384) | Freshwater microbial communities from Lake Fryxell liftoff mats and glacier meltwater in Antarctica - MAT-04 (megahit assembly) | ecosystem: Environmental > Aquatic > Freshwater > Ice > Liftoff...
AAGTGTTGTACACTGGGAATCAAATATGCTTGAGCCGGGCGCCTCACCGGGTATATTTTATTCAGATATCAGCGGCTTTGGGCCTGGTATGGTTGGCACGCTTTGGTTTGATGCCTACTGGATTCTGATGGCCATCATTTTTATCTTTATTTCCGGACTTTTCTGGCCGCGCAGTGTGGTGAGCAGCTTTCGCGAAAAATGGCAGGGTGCGCGTGCCAACTTTAGCGGAAGCGCAAAAAGAACTTTTGCCATCGCACTCACGGCCTGGCTTGTGGTAGCAGGTGTGATTTTTTACAATACCCAGATTCTGAATCCCTACAAAAATTCAAAACAGCGTGAGCTCGCATCTGTGGCGTATGAAAACACTTACAAAAAATACCAGGACAGACCACTGCCTGTCCTTACCGACATCAAGTACTTCATCGATATATTTCCCGAAAAACGGGACGTATATGTAAAAGCGGATATGGTGTTTCGAAACAAAACGGACCATGCCATTGACAGCCTGCTTTTCAGCACCGATGATTCCTGGGAGACGGAAATTCATATTCCGAATGCATCCCTTGCGCTGAACGATTCGGTGATGGGCGTGCGTATTTACACCCTTGCAAATTCCCTCCTGCCCGGCGAAGACCTATCCATGACCATCAAAACCAAATACATCAGCAAAGGATTTGAAAATGGACGTGGAAATACCAACATTGTTTCGAACGGTACATTCCTCAATAATTTTGAAATTCTCCCCGCACTCGGTTATGTGCAGGACGCGGAACTCAGTGACAAAAATGACCGCCGCAAATACGACCTTCCGACAAAAAAGAGAACGCCTGAATTACAGTACGATTGCGGTCACCTCTGCTTATCCAATTACCTGACCAATGGTCTGGCGGATTGGGTAAATGTAGAATCGGTGATCTCCACTTCGCCCGATCAAATCGCGGTGGCCCCTGGCTCACTGATCCGTGAATGGGATGAAAATAACCGCAAATACTTCCATTACAAATTGGATCAGCCTTCGCAAAATTTTTACAACTTCATGTCGGCCCGCTATGAAGTAGCCCGGGAAAAATACAACGATATCGATATTGAGATCTACTACGATACGAAGCACAGCGTGAATGTGCCGCGCATGATTGATGCCGTGAAGCGTTCATTCGCTTACTATGAAAAACATTTCGGTCCCTATTATCACAAGCAGGCGCGCATCCTTGAATTTCCGCGGTATAGCACATTTGCGCAGGCATTTCCGGGCACGATGCCTTATTCTGAAAGTTTTGGATTTATCACCAACCTCGAAGATGAGAATGACAACAACGTGGTGGATGCTGTCATCGCCCACGAGATGGCGCACCAATGGTGGGCCCATCAGGAGATTCCCGCCAATATGCAGGGCGGCACCATGCTCACCGAAAGTTTTGCAGAATACTCCAGTCTGATGGTGATGAAAAACGATCCAAAATCTGATGATATGAAGATGAAGGAATTCCTGAAATACGATTTTGATCGGTACCTCAGTGGCCGGGCTTTTGAAACAGAGAATGAATTGCCGCTCTTCAAGGTGGAAAATCAGGGCCACATCCACTATGGAAAAGGCAGTGTGATCATGTACGCGCTCCAGGATTATATCGGTGAAGACAGCGTAAATGCTTCGCTCAAAACCTTCCTGGAAGAGTACCGCTACGCCGAGCCTCCCTACCCGACTTCTTATGATTACCTGCGCCACCTTCAGCCGCGTGTACCGGACAGCCTGCGCTACCTGGTAAACGATTGGTTTAAGGAAATCACCCTATACGATTTCCGCCTCAAAGAAGCCGATGCCACCAAACGCGCCGATGGAAAATACGATGTCACTTTCCAATTGGAAACGCGAAAACTCTACGCTGACACGCTCGGAAATGAGACGGAACAACCGGTGGATGAATGGGTGGATTTTGGCGTTTATGCCGACAGCGACGAAAGCCGGCTTCTCGATTGGAAACGTGTGAAGGTCAATAAACCGTCCATGAATTATACCATGACTGTGGATAGCCTTCCGGCAAAAGCAGCCATAGACCCCCGCCGTATGCTCATCGAAAGGGTGATCACAGACAATGTGAAAACGGTGACTGTGAAGTAAAGCAATATTCTGAAAGCCAACATATCATGCAATTCCAAATCGAGATTCGGAATCCCGGGTTTAAAAGATGCTCACTGCGAAGTAGTGCAAATGCCTGCGGGCGGCAAGTCCCCTCTCGAGAGGGGATTTAGGGGTGTGTCAGGTGAAGAATGGGATAGCCCAGTATTCTAATGAGAAGTAGGATTCAAAAAAACACCCCCGGCCCCTCTCGAGAGGGGAGGCTCGCTCGAAGTCGTTTACAATGATCGGAAAGATTCGGCATCCAGAGTTTAAAAGATGCTCATTGCGAAGTAGTGCGAAGCCCTGCGGGCGGCAAGTCCCCTCTCGAGAGGGGATTTAGGGGTATGATTTTCAAATATTGAGAAAGTTTTACGCACATCAAAGAGGCGAACACACATATAAGATTACTCGCTAATTAAAGGGTTCGAGGGAAATACGTTTCAAAAAATTTCTGAAGAGTATCCCGGAAGACCGGAAATCCATTGAGATTTCCATGTTTTCCACCGGGGATGGTGAGCATTTGCACATTGTCGCGTTGCCTCAAACCATTGTAAAGTTTCAGTCCGGATTTATATGGCACAATGTTGTCTTTGGTACCATGGGCAATCAGGATGGGCGCTTCAGCAAGTTTAAGAAATAACCCGCTATTGAAAGTATACCTTAAAAAAAGTTTGACCGGGATGATTTTTGAGTGATATTTTGCCACATCGGTCATGCTGCTGTAGGGCGTTTCGAGAATAAGCGCCCCTGGTTTTGATTTTGAGGAAAGCCAGGATGCGATGCCAGATCCGAGCGATCGGCCATAAAGGCAAATTTTTTCTTCCGGATACGATGTTAAAATAAATTTATAACAAAGCATGGCATCGCTGTAGAGTGTTGCTTCCGTTCGCAACCCGCGGCTTTTGCCGTATCCCCGGTAGTCCGGAAGAAAAATATCAAAGCCAAACGAAACCAGTTCTTCAGCTATAGCTCCCCACCGGGAGATACCACCTGTATTGCCATGAAAATAAAGGATACAACCACGTGGATTTTTAGCTTTGATGTGGATGGCATGAATACGACCTCCTTCTATACCTTCTAAAAAAACTTCTTCGAATTGCGATGCCAGAACTACCGGAGAATCCACTTTCTTTGTACCCCAGGGCACAAAAATGAGTTTTTCCTGAAAAAAATAATAAAAAGCGCAAGTTCCAATATAAATTGAAAGCGTAATCAGGATACCGTTGAAGAGGAAAGTGAACATTAAAACAAATATTATCAGTCGGTGTTTTTGACCCAATTAAAAAATCAGAAATACGAATATGAATAAATCAACAGTTCCATCCAACGTTCGAACCTTCTCATACGGAGAATATATGACTTTCGTTGAAAATCTTGTTCAAAATGGCCAAACAAGTGGTCCGCTCCAATCAGAAAGTCTTGTCAATTACACAAAACTCAATTTAAAACGCATGCAACGGCTCAACAAAACGGTGAAAGTAGATCATAATTTGATAGCCTCCGTAAATGCCTTGCCACACGCCACCAAATGGCTTGCAATCACAGAAGCCTGGTGCGGAGATGCCGCGCAAAATCTGCCCTATATTGCCGCCCTTGCAGGAGCGATTCCGGGTTTAGAGTTCGATTTGGTAATGCGCGATGAACATCCCGAACTGATAGATCAGTTTTTGACCAATGGGACACGCTCCATTCCAAAACTCATTATTTATCATGGTGATACCGGGCAAGTCCTCTCCACATGGGGTTCAAGACCAGCCGAAGTTCAACTTCTGGTTCAGGAATACAAGAATCAGGTGGGTGAAAAGGTGCCATTTGATCTATTTGCGGAGAAAGTCCATGCCTGGTATACGGCAAATAAAAATGCCGCGCTTTCCACAGAACTTTTGGCTACCTTTAAAGAACTACAAAACCCAGAGATCGTCTAATATCCAATACCATGAAAACAAAAATTTTTACTTTGCTCTTGATCGCTTTCACATGTCAGGCTTTCGCTCAGGATGAAGCGAAGGATGCCAATACCTTAAAATCAGAAATCAGCGATCTGGAGAAAATTATCAAAGAACAGGAAAAGGAAATTGTCAAACTGGAAAAATCCGTCGTGAAAGTCCGTCCTGAAGCAGAACAAGCAAAGCGAGATGCCCAGAATATTGCCGCCATGCGCGAGCAAAAGCAAACAGAATTCGCCGCTTTTAATTACGATGCAAAAAAATCGACCCTCAAATCGAAAAACAAAGAATTGAAAGCACTGCAAAAGAAAGAAGACAAAGTGGTCCGTGAAATTGGGGAAAGTCAGAGTGAATTGAAAGAAAGTCAGGAATCGAGGGAGGCCCTTCAAAACTCGAAAGGACAGTCGGAAAACGCTCTGTCTAATGCACAAAGTACGACCGACATCTCAAGAGAGGAACGCAAAAACAACGAAGCCATTCTCAACAGCACCGAGCCGGTTGACTCCCTTGCACTCGCCAGGGCTCAACAAATCGAAATGGCGAAGGAGCAGGAAGAAACTTCTGAAAAAGAAATCAAACAACTGGACAAAAGCATCTCAAAAACCGAAAAACAGAGCCGGTCGATTGAGACCGACAAAAGCGAATTGGAAAACGAACGCGATCAGTACCGCAAGGAAATCGGCGATCTGGAGACCGAAGTGGCCATCCTGTCCACCAAGCTCGCTTCAATGAATCCCAAAATGGTGAAAAAGGAATTGAAAACTTTGGAAAAAAATGCTTCGAAAGCAAAAAGCACCGAAGAAAAACTCACTATTGAGTTGGATCTGGTTAATAAAGCAATCGCCGAAAAACACGATGTTATTGAGCAAAAAAAGAATGAAATTCTTCAGAAAGAAAGTATTCTGAACAGAAAGTAACGCGCCTCACATCAAAACAAAAAATCCGGACTTTTCGCTCTGGATTTTTTTATATCATACTGACAGACAAAAATTTCCAACTAGGCAAAAACATAGTTGTCCAAAAATTCACGCACACAACTTTGTCCTCCTTTGCGTTGAAGCACAATTTTGGCGGCAGCCCGGGCTTCGTAGATGGCATCGGCGGGAGCAGCGCTGAGCCCAACCTTTCGCAACATAGCCACATCATTGATATCGTCGCCGATGTAGGCCACATTTTCAAAACCCAATCCCATTTTGTAAAGCCATTCTTCGAGAATTTCGATCTTGGGCCTTGGACTTACGGAGACATGTTGAATGCCGAGAATCTTTGCCCTGATGTGAACCACTTCGCTTCGCGAGGCCGCGCTAATAATTCCAAATTGAACTCCTCTGGCAATGGCACGTGTAATGGCCATTCCATCCTTGACATCAAATTTTTTAATTTCCTCACCGCCTGAACTGTACATCAGTCCCCCGTCGGTGAGCACACCATCGACATCCAGCACCACGAGTTTGATGTCCACCTTGCGAAGTAATTCCGCACGTTTTTCAAAATCGATGGTATTGAGTGTTTCAAATGTATAACCCAGTTGGCTCACCAAATCCCAAAGGGCTTCGGGATTGAGAGATAAAAAACCTTCTCCCGACAGCGGCAAAGCGCCTCTGTCGCGGAGAAGGTAATTGATGTTTTCGAAAAGCATTACTCTCCGGTTTGAGCCGGCATAATCTCGAGCAGTTCGATTTTGAAAATCAAAACTTCATTCGGACCGATATTTGGCGGTGAACCGCGCTCTCCATAAGCCAGGGCTGGTGGAATAATAACCTCAACGGTACTTCCTACATTCATCAACTGAAGAATCTCAGTCCATCCTGGAATCACCCGATTGAGTGGGAATTCAGCCGGTTGACCACGCTCGTAGCTGCTGTCAAACACTTCACCATCCGTTGTTTTGCCTTCGTAATTCACTTTCACCACATCCGTAGCTACCGGCATCGGGCCATCACCAGGTGTCGTCACTTTGTAAAGCATGCCGCTTTCAGTTGATTGGTAAGCATCGTCGCCAGCCCTCTCTGCCATGTATGCTTCAGATTTGGCAACAGATTCTTTGGCTTTTTCTGCAGCTTGACCCTGCATAAAATTCCGTACCAACATGTTGCCATCTTCCATGGAAATGACCATAGTGGAGTCGCCTTTCATCGCGTCTTCAAAACCACGCATCACCATGTCGTTGTTCACATCATTGATTTCAGCCTGCCGGATATTCTGTCCGAGGCTTGCGCCAAATACATAGGATATTGAATCCATCGCAGTGGCAAATTCTGCTTTGCCTTTGCGGTCATTTTTCTGGGCACAGGCCGCAGATCCCATCAGAAACAGGACGCCGGCAAACACTGCCAGTCTTCTCATTTGAATTTTCATTGTTTAATTTGATTTGCGGGTAAAAACCCATTTATACTTGCTGTTATCAGAAAGTCGTTCATTAAAACCGTATCCATCCACATCAAATCCCTTCAAATCTTCCGGATCGGTAAGGCGGTTTTTGATGGCATATGCCGCCATCATGCCCCTTGCCTTTTTGGCAAAAAAACTGATCATTTGATATTTATCGCCCTTCTCTTCTTTAAATTCAGGCGCGATGGTCAATACCTTCAGCTTTTTGAAGTCCACAGCTTTGGCATATTCCTGAGAAGCCAGGTTGAGCACAAATGGATGTTCGGATTTCGAAATTTCCTTTTCAACCTCCGCTGTCAGGCGCTTTTTCCAAAAACCATAAAGATTCTTGATTTTCGGAGTCACTGCAAGATCGGTTCCCATTTCCAGCCGGTAAGGCTGAATAAGATCAAGTGGCCGCAACATTCCGTACAAACCAGATAAAATCCGCAAATGTTCCTGGGCAAAATCAATCTCCTTTTTGGTAAACTTTTGCGCTTCCATCCCGACATAGACATCCCCCGTAAAGGCGTAAATCGCTTGTTTCGCATTGTCGGCTGAAAACGGCATAGACCAGGTTTGAAATCGATCGGCGTTCAGCTGCGCCAGATTTTCACTGATATCCATTAATTTTTTCAAGCGAACTGGTTTCATTTTTTTCATCTTCCCCACCAGATAGGCAGCCTGCTCCGGGAAGAGCAGGTCACTCGATTTGGATTCAGAAGGCGCCGTATCAAAATCCAGGGACTTCGAAGGCGAAAGAAAAATAAGCATGCGGGAATTTCTAGTTTGAAAAGAGAATTTTGCTGGCGCAAATTTAACAACGCATTCGTGTCAAGCCAATTTCTACGTCGAAATATTCTACCTTCGGGCTCAAATTTGAATAAACTGTGAAATTTAAGGATTTAGGATTAAACGAGAAGTTGCTGGAAGGTTTGGATTCAATGGGTTTTAAAGAGGCAACACCCATTCAGGAACAAGCGATGCCGATGATTTTGGAAGGAAAAGATTTAATCGGGTGCGCCCAAACAGGCACCGGCAAAACGGCCGCCTTCCTCCTCCCGGTCGTGCATGAACTTATGCGCACCAAAGCGGCCTCAAACTCTCTACGTGTGCTGGTGGTAGTCCCTACCCGCGAACTGGCATTACAAATCGATCAGGCCCTCGAAGGGCTTTCATATTTCACCGATATCAGTTCTTACGCGCTATATGGCGGTGGTGACGGATCCAATTTTGAGCAACAGAAAAAGGCGCTAACGATGGGTGCAGATTTCATTATCGCCACCCCGGGCAAACTTATTTCGCATCTGAACATGGGTTATGTCAATACCAAAGATCTCAGTCATCTGATCCTCGATGAAGCAGACCGCATGCTGGACATGGGATTTTTCGATGACCTTATGCGCATTGTTTCTTTCCTTCCGGAAAAAAGACAAACGCTGATGTTTTCGGCGACAATGCCCCCGAAGATTCGCCAGCTTGCGCAAAAATTGCTTAAAAATCCGGGTGAAATCAGCCTGGCCATATCCAAACCAGCGGCCGGCGTGATGCAGGTAGCTTACCTCGTTTTCGACAAAGACAAACCCGCGCTGATCAAAAGGCTGCTCGACAAGGAAGGCCTGAATGGTGTCATCGTTTTCTCCAGAACCAAACGGAATGTAAAGGAAATTGCGAAAATCCTCAAGAAAACGCAACTTCAGGTGGAAGAAATGCACTCCGACCTGACGCAGGATGAACGCGAAGAAGTGATGCGTCGTTTTCGAAACCGTCACATCCAATGTCTGGTGGCTACGGATATTCTCGCCAGAGGTATTGACATCAAAGAATTGCAGCTGGTGCTCAACTTTGACGTGCCGGATGAAGCCGAAGATTATGTGCATCGCGTAGGACGCACAGCCCGTGCCGATCAGTCGGGTATGGCCATCACATTTGTGACACCATCTGAGCAACGAAAATTTCACAGGATTGAACAACTCATCGAGATGGAAGTGCGGAAACAGCCCGTTCCAGAAGACGTCGGTGAAAGTTTTGTTTATAATCCTGCGACGGCTCCCAAAGGTGAAAGCCGTTTTGGTGGCAACCGAAAAGGTGGCGGTGGAGGCGGATACAAAGGCAAGCGAAAGACCCACTGATTATTTCAGAGATCTCAATCGTTTTCTTTCGATTAACCTTTCCACAGAAGGAAAAGGTCTTATATTCAATTTCGCAGATGCGCGGAGAATCGAAGCTTTCTCAATATTGAGTTCAATAAATTCGATTGCAGTCACTGTAAATATTGTATCTTCGATAGCGAACAATATAAAGATCTACAGTCATGAATATTGATACAATTAAAGTTGAACTTATTGACTGGATAACCCAATTAGATGATCAGCAAGCTATTAAAAAATTGCTGAGGTTCAAGAAAAAATTCAGTGCTCCGGAAATCAAACCTGATTCAAAAGTTTACGGATCGGGAAAATATTTGGTAGAATTCATTTCTGAAGATTTCAATGAACCTCTTGACATATTTAAAGGGTATGAAAAATGAATTACCTGATTGATACGCATATTCTGCTTTGGTTTAAGTTTTTCAGATAGCGCCTTTCTCAATTTTTCATTCGCCATGAGCGTAATACAAGTGCTTCAAAATATCCTGGTTTCTTATTACAGAAACTTATTGAATATATATCTCATAGATGAAAGAAAAAATCGAAAAATCAGAAGCGGAGTGGCAGAAACTTTTGTCGCCTGAAGAATATCGCGTACTGCGGCAGAAAGGGACAGAACGTCCCGGAACAGGACAGTACAATTTGCATTTTGCGGAAGGAAAATACGAATGCCGAGCCTGTGGAAATTTGCTTTTTTACTCGGATCAAAAATTCGAATCGGGATGCGGATGGCCGAGTTTTGACAATCAGGTAAGTCCGGAAGCAGTGATCACCGTGAGGGATGCAACGCATGGGATGGTCAGAACCGAAATCCTTTGCGGCAAGTGTCACAGCCATTTGGGTCATGTTTTTAATGATGGTCCCACGGAATCGGGACTTCGATATTGTGTGAATTCAGTTTCATTACAATTTGAGGACGCTACCAAAGAAAAGGAATAAGCATGCGTGTGTTTTGGCGATAAGCCAGGTATTCCGCACCATATATCCGGATGAGTTTCTGTTCTTCGAGCCTAGATCCGATCAACAGATAGAAGCCGGTGGTCAGCATTAACATGGCATTTTTCCCGGAAGGGAAATACAGGAACAAACCAATAACCACAAGAAGGATCGCGAAATACATCGGATGCCTTATAGTCGCATATATGCCATTTTTTAAAAGGGGTGTATCGGCCGGGTTGGGAGCCGCGCTCGAAAAAAATCGCCTCCAACCAAATTGTCGTATGGAAAGATACATGCAGATAACTGCCTGAATAGCGAGAATTCCAGCGCTTAACTTTGTCCAGAAAGTTGAAGCAAACAAATCAGGGGAAGGGACAACAGCATGCAGACGAGCGAGCAACAAGAAATTTACGACAGCAAAAATGATGTAGATCTGGCGGTACCACTTTGCTATATAAGGAAATCGCCGGTCAAAAAAGGACTTAACCCGCTCCATGGCAAAGGCGCTATGCAAGCCGTAGTAAAGCAGCCAAAGAATACCCATGTAAATTCCATTCATTCCTGCAATTTAGCGGGTTTTAACTTTGATTTTGGCCAGATTATGTTAAATTAGCCCACAAATCTATCATATGAAAATTTACATTTCTATCGTTTTATTTCTTGCTGTATTCGCTACACGGGTCTCAGGCCAAGACAGATATTCGGAAGGGCTGATCAATCTGTCTTCCTGGATGACAGGTTCGTTTGACTCCGCTGAACAAGCTTCCAGAGATACTTCATATTACGATATTTCCCTGCATATGGCCCGTATCTGGCCAGATAAACCCAATGGTATATGGCTTTATGTGGAGCAGGCGGTGGCAAGTATGCCCGCAAAACCTTACCGACAACGGGTATACTTTGTCTCAGAACTTGAAGAAGATTCATACACCAGCGACGTATATACCCTCCGCGACGAACAAGCAGCCGTCGGTGCCTGGAAAGATCCTGCAGTTTTTGGAAGTCTTACCCCTTTCGACCTCGTTTTCAAAGAGGGCTGCACCGTTTTCCTGACTTTCGATGGTTTCCAGTTTGCAGGCAATACTGATGCGCAATCGTGCAAAAGTGAAATGCAAGGTGCTTCCTATGCCACCTCGGAAGCCATGATCACAAACAAGGAAATAAGAAGCTGGGATAGAGGATATAACGATGCTGACGAACAAGTATGGGGAGCCACTGAAGGCCCTTACATTTTCAAGCGACGCTAGTTAAAACAGAATTATTGTTAATCGTTTGAGAATTAGAAGAACATAACCAATAAATTGTCGTTATTCGTATTAAAGTAAAAAGCAATGTCACGAAGAAGAAAAGCCGACGATATAAAAGAGTTGAAACCAAAAATCAAGGTTCAGCTTGATGCTAAAACGGTTATCACCATCAGGGACATGACCAAGTTAGCCTTTTGGAAAGAAAGATATCCCAAAGCGGAAATTATCTCATAAAAAATCCGGCTGACAGGCCGGATTTTTTTTTTTGATTAATTGGATTTATTGAGATACGATCTCTTCGATTTCGTCCAGGTATTTTTGACGAAACTGACCCTGCGCGGTCCACAAAATTTTACCCTTTCGATTAATTAGTAAGAAGGTGGGCGCGTCCTTATCACCTGCCCCTATATTATCAAAAGGGTCCCGGCTTCCTGCATAAATCATCACATGATCTAAAACAAGGGTTTCATTGTTCTCCCTGAGCTTTTTCACGACTTGCCCTTTGGCTGCCTGACTGGCACCTGTAAAGATTGGCAGGAAGCAAATATCCACGTCATACATTTGATCCATCAATCCCGTTTTTGCAATGAACTTGTTGTAAACCGGCGTTTGCCAAGTTTTCAGATCATCTTCGGCCTTTTTACTTGTACCAATTCCGATCAGCGTATATTCTGAATCGTAATATGTCGGTAGTTGATATGTCATCCCTTTTAAATCTTCCACTTCGATGGCCGGAAACTGTTTTCCGACCTGACCGGACATTTGAAAATGGAAAAACAAAAAAAGCAAGCCGACGGGAATTTTAGAAATCATAAGATGGGTTTGAGTTAACAACGCCCCAAAAGGCATGTATTGTATTGATCAAAAATTAGACTGGTTATAATCAAAAAAAACGGCTGTCGAAACAGCCATTTTTTTTGATCATATTTACTGTAAGCCCCGCCCTGATTCAGCAGGGTTCAATTCGGATTACGATTCCCGGCGAATTGTTTTGATCACCACATCTTCTTTTGGCCAGTCGCCCATGCCATTGCGTGTCCCGGTTTGTACCTGCCTGATTTGATTGACCACTTCCATTCCCGATGTCACTTTGCCAAATACGGCGTATCCAGGATTCCCTGGAGAGTAATTGAGAAAATCGTTTTTGGAAACGTTGATAAAAAACTGTGAAGTGGCGCTGTTGGGCGCATTGGTGCGGGCCATGGCGATGGTGCCAATGTCATTTTTTAAGCCATTCTGGCTTTCGAGCATGATGGGTGCTTCCGTGGGTTTTTGATTTCCATCAGGTGTAAATCCCCCGCCCTGAATCATAAAATTACTGATTACACGGTGAAAAATTGTTCCGTCGTAGGCCTTTGCATCAACGTAACGTAAAAAATTGGCAACCGTTTCTGGTGCACTGTTTGGATCGAGTTCAATCGTAACAGCACCCGAAGAGGTTTCCATTACAACGTATTCCATTGGTTTTTGATTTTCTGCCATCGGTTCTTTTTGTTCTGTTGTGATTTCTGTATTTATTTCGTTTTCATTTGTTGGGGCTTCGGATGTTCCACATCCGAATAAAAGCAATGCAGCACCCATGCTCAAAGTGTATTTCATAGGTCAAAGATATTCATTTGCAACGTTTGCCAGTTCTGATCGTTCGCCCTTTTGAAGGGAAATGTGCGCAGCGATGGGATGGTCTTTCACCCGGTCTATCAGGTATGACAAACCATTGCTTTGACTGTCCAGGTAAGGTGTATCGATTTGATGAATATCACCAGTCAAAACGATCTTCGTATCGTCCCCCGCGCGGGAGATGATGGTTTTCACCTCGTGCGGTGTGAGATTTTGTGCTTCATCGATGATAAAGAAAATTTTGACCAGACTGCGGCCGCGGATGTATGCGAGCGGAGAAATAGCAATTTTTTCACTTTCCAGCATGGTCTCTATACGCTTGTGATTTTTGTCAGTGACCTTAAACTGGCTTTTGATATACGCCATGTTGTCCCACAACGATTGCATGTAAGGGTCCATTTTCGATTTGATATCGCCGGGAAGGTAGCCAAGGTCGCGGTTGCTGAGCGGTACCACAGGACGCGAAACAAAAATCTGACGGTAATTAACACGTTGTTCCAGGGCTGCTGCCAAAGCGAGCAGTGTTTTGCCCGTGCCCGCCATGCCCTGAATGGTAACCAATTTGATATCGGGATTCATGAGCGCGTGCAAAGCAAAAGACTGTTCCTCATTCAGCGCTTTGATTCCAAAACACTCCTGCTCGTGAACCCGTTCCAACACATTTGCTTTTTTGTTATAGTATGCTGTTACCGACTTCCGTCGAAAAGTCAGATTGAAATACTGATTGGCGGGAATGTGCTCCATTTCGAGCAATTCCGGGCTACCTACACCTGAAGCAAAAAGTCCGTCAATGAGTTTTTCATTTACGCCTTTCATCTGCACCTGACAGGTGTTCAGCGCCTTCACGTCCTTTACCTTACCCGTTTCGTAGTCTTCCGCGTGCAATGCGAGGGCTTTTGCCTTCAGGCGAAGGCATATATCCTTTGTGACAAGAATTACCTTTTTGTCCTTGTGTGCATGTTGCAGTTGAATGGCACAATTCAGAATTTTGTTGTCGTATTTGCTGTCGCCAAATACCCGTTCAGAATTGATACCTCCCTCCTGCTGATGCAGAATTACTTTAAATTTCCCCGTGGTGGATCCATTAAGTGGCACCCAATCACTGATCAATTTTTCTTTTGAAATCCCGTCTATAAAGCGAATAAATTCCCTCGCTTCAAAATTGACCGTCTCATTCCCTTTTTTGAAATTATCCAGTTCTTCAAGCACCTGAATGGGAATGGCGATGTCGTGTTCCTCAAAATTTTTAATCGCGTTGCTGTCGTAGAGAATGACGGATGTATCCAGAACAAAAATCTTTTTTGGCCCCTTTCGTTCGGAGCCCTTCGTCTTAACTGCCATAAAGAACTTAAATCTTATGCTAAATGTAAGTCAGGCATTGGAAGATTAAACGAAACCGTGTTGCACTTATTCACAAAAAGCGGTTAAAACTGCAACAGGCTAAGATTGAAAACGGTAAGATATATAAAGCAGTAAGGCGAATGAAGTCGTGAGACTTTATTCGCCTTTGCATCATATAAACCGTAGCTTATATGACCAGTTAAATCTACAGTTCACAAAATTCGCATTAATCCCGAAGGATCTTGCTCAAATCGAAATCAAAGATGAAACTTATTTGCAAATGAAACCGAAGTCTCAAATTGCGTGGCTACCACATGGATTCCAACACATCCCGAAGGGTGGTTGAAGGGCAACACGTCAAGTCTCAATCAGCTCAACACGGCCTTCACAGGCTTGTGTTTATATGTATCGCCGCTTTTGTGAACTAAATCATTACAAACCTGGCGAACCAGGCACTTTCACTTGGATACATTGCGCTTACAGGGATCTGGCGAACCAGCTAATCATTGTCCGAAGACTTTGATTTCCTGTATCTTCAAAAGATCTTGCCTCTTTAGGCAATTTTGTTATCTCTCGATTAACTGTGTTAAAGGTATATGTCGTGTATAGTCCATCCAAACTTTTGTCTCGACTGTTTCACACAGCGTGTTCACATTGTTTATCAACAATTGTTAAGAACCTATCAAGGTCCTGGTACCATTGAATCAAACTCATTTTTCCTCTAAGAACCAGGCAGGGAAAGACAAAAAAAAAGAATCCTGATGGATTCTTTTGCCTGGATGATTGGGCGAAATTACTGCGTTTGTTCGACCCTCACATTGAGTTCTACCTTGCCTTTGCGGGTCAGGGCATAGCCATTTTTATTTTCAATGAGGCCATTGACATAAAGCTTTGTGATTCTCTCTCCCACACGCCCGTGACCTACAGAGAGGTCTTTATGGGATTCAATTTCTTTCCAAAAAGTTTTTTCGAGGCCACGCAATTTAATGCGTTCCTTTTCTGAACTGCACGAAATGTGTTGTTGAATGATTTCCAAAATCAGGCTGTCATATCTATCCATAGAATGAATCGTTTTGGGTTGGTTACTAATGGTTAATCTTGGTTTGTCTCCTTACTGTTAGGCGATGATGCAGCAAAGCCTTTCAATATGAAGCCTGGTTTAAGCGAACCTTAAATGTAAGTAAAGGAAGGCGCGATTCGACCAGTGTTCATAAAAAAATCAATATTATTTCGCATGGTCTGTAATTCAGACCACATTGTCATTTACCGCTCATCTATACATCGAAATATTGTGAGCGTTCTTTGTGCTTTGGAACGATTCTGGAAAAAAAAGCGTGCATTTTGTTCATATCTGCCTCGATATCTCCGCTTGGTCGCAAGGGTTCAGATACCACGACCACTCGAAGATCGTAATCGAATCCCACGAGCACGATTGGCACCCCAGCCATCACGGCAATATGGTAAAACCCGGTCTTCCACGTAGTGACCCGGCTTCGCGTTCCTTCAGGCGTTATACATACTGCGAAGTCAACATGCTTATCAAAAAGTGCTGCCACTTTTTCAACAAAACTCGATTTTTTTGATCTGTCGACGGGATATCCTCCAAGTTTTAGAAGGGTGTTCCTTACGGGGAATTTGAAAAGTTCTTTCTTGGCGACATATTTTACATTGAGGTTCATGATCTTGCGGGCAGCTATTCCTATCGGAAAATCAACATTGCTCGTGTGCGGTGCCACCACAAGTACATATTGCTTCAAGTCTACAGGAACTACACGGGGTATACGCCATCCTTTCAGCTTAAACCAATTGACACATAACCATACAAAAATTGAACTCATGCCGGCAAAGAAAATGAAAATTGTGAATTATACAGAGTTATACTTTTACTCACTTTGCTAAATGTGGCTCATAAAATTTGATCAAATCAAATCGCACATTCAAATCCATACTTTTGATGTCAATCTGTTATTCAGAAAAATCCCGGAATCTATGATCTTGTTTAGACGGAGAATTCATGTTCTGTCCATATGTCTACTCCCATCGCTGATTTGCTCATCCTGCAAAGAGAAAATGCCAGAAGCAAAAAGTGAAAATTTGAAAGAGGAGTTTGTTGCATCCAAGGGCATGGTCTGGATTCCGGGAGGTGAGTTTACGCGCGGAGCCCAGATACCTGGCGAATATGAACGGGAATATCCTCCTCATCAGGTTCAAGTGGCCGGATTCTTTATGGATTCCACCGAAGTCACGAATGCCCAATTTCAGACTTTTGTAAATGACTCGAAATATATTACAATCGCAGAAAAAGCGATTGATTGGGAAGAAATGCGCCAACAACTTCCTCTGGGAATTCCCAAACCCGCAGATTCACTTCTCGCAGCGGGAAGTTTGGTTTTTTCCCCTCCTGAGTCTCCCGTATCACTTGACAATCA
>Ga0105047_10009353_pt1 | contig 16153 bp, 14 predicted proteins | sample MAT04_FD_78384 | JGI IMG/M metagenome (GOLD analysis project Ga0105047, IMG submission 78384) | Freshwater microbial communities from Lake Fryxell liftoff mats and glacier meltwater in Antarctica - MAT-04 (megahit assembly) | ecosystem: Environmental > Aquatic > Freshwater > Ice > Liftoff...
CTGGATGTGGTGCAGCCCGGCGAAAGCCTCGACGGCGCGACGACCGGCGAAACCTGCTTCGCGATGCTGCAGGACTGGCGCTGGCGCGCGAGCTGGAAGACGCAGATCCTGAAGCCGCTGCAGGCACTGTTTGCGGGTGACGCCTTCAAGCCGCTGCTGGATGAATGCCGCCGCATCCACCAGGAAGTGCTGCGCGGGCGTGTCTGGGCCGCGCTGCACATGCATGCGGGTGACGGCAACGTGCACACCAACATTCCCGTCAACAGCGACAACTACGTCATGCTGCAAACGGCCCACGAAGCCGTGGCGCGGGTGATGGCGCTGGCGCGCCGCCTGGGGGGTGTCATCAGCGGTGAACATGGCATCGGCATCACCAAGCTCGAGTTCCTGACCGACGCCGAACTGGCGCCATTTGCCGCCTACAAGCAGCGTGTCGACCCCGAGGGCCGGTTCAACCTGGGCAAGCTGCTGCGTAACAATTCTCGTGGCAAGGTGGGTGACGTTCGCGCAGCCGACCTGAGCGCCGCCTACACCCCAAGCTTCGGGCTGATGGGGCATGAATCGCTCATCATGCAGCAGAGCGACATCGGTGCCATCAGCGACAGCATCAAGGACTGCCTGCGCTGCGGCAAGTGCAAGCCCGTGTGCGCCACGCACGTGCCGCGCGCGAACCTGCTGTACAGCCCGCGCAACAAGATTCTGGCGACGTCTTTGCTCATCGAGGCTTTCCTCTATGAAGAGCAGACGCGCCGCGGCGTGAGCGTCAAGCACTGGGAAGACTTCGAGGACGTGGCCGACCATTGCACCGTGTGCCACAAGTGCCTGAGCCCATGCCCGGTGGACATCGACTTCGGCGACGTCACGATGGCCATGCGCAACTTGCTGCGCAAGATGGGCAAGCAGAGCTTCCGGCCGGGAAAGGCCGTGGCCATGACCTTCCTGAACGCGACCAACCCGCAGACCATCAAGATCATGCGCAGCGCGATGGTCGGCGTCGGCTTCAAGGCCCAGCGTTTCATGAACGGGCTGCTCAAGCCGCTGGCACGCCAGCAGACGGCAGCGCCGCCGGCCACGCTGGGTGCGGCGCCGCTGAAGGAACAGGTCATCCACTTCATCAACAAGAAGATGCCCGGCGGCCTGCCCAAGCGCAGCGCGCGTGCGCTGCTGGACATAGAGGACAAGGACTACGTGCCCATCATCCGCAACCCGGCCGCCACCACGGCCGAGACGGAAGCGGTGTTTTATTTCCCTGGATGCGGCAGTGAGCGTTTGTTCAGTCAGGTGGGCCTGGCCACGCAGGCCATGCTGTGGCATGCGGGTGTGCAGACGGTGCTGCCGCCGGGCTACCTGTGCTGCGGCTACCCGCAGCGCGGCGCGGGCCAGGCCGACAAGGCCGAGAAGCTGATCACCGACAACCGCGTGCTCTTCCACCGCGTGGCCAACACGCTGAACTACCTGGACATCAAGACCGTGGTGGTGAGCTGCGGCACCTGCTACGACCAGCTGCAGGGCTATAAGTTCGAGGACATCTTCCCTGGCTGCCGCATCGTCGACATCCACGAATACCTGCTCGAAAAAGGCATCACGCTGCAGCCTGATCAGCAAGCCGGCTACCTGTACCACGACCCTTGCCACAGCCCCATGAAGCTGCAAGAGCCGATGAAGACAGTGAAGGCGCTCGTCGGCCCCAACGTGCTGAAGAACGAACGCTGCTGTGGCGAGAGCGGCACGCTGGGCGTGACGCGCCCCGACATCAGCACGCAGGTGCGTTTCCGCAAGGAAGAAGAGCTGCTGAAAGGCGAGGCCGCGCTGCGCCAGATGATGGCCGCCACACCCGGCTTGAGTTCAGCGGCCCAGGCCAACGTGAAAATCCTGACCAGCTGCCCGAGCTGCCTGCAAGGCCTGAAGCGCTTCGAAGACGACATGAACAGCGGGCTGCTCGAAGCCGACTACATCGTTGTCGAGATGGCGCGGGTGATGCTGGGCGAAGACTGGTTACAGGCCTACGTGGCCAAGGCCAATGCGGGTGGCATCGAACGGGTGCTGGTCTAATCCAAACATGAGCAGCGGCAGCCCCCAACCCACCGACCTGACCGTGCACCAGACCTCGCGCGTGCTCGAGGTCAGCTTCGATGACGGCCGCACCTTTCGTCTGCCCTTCGAGCTGCTGCGCGTCTATTCGCCCTCGGCCGAAGTGCAGGGCCACGGCCCCGGCCAGGAAGTGCTGCAGACGGGCAAGCGCGAGGTCACCATCGTCGACATCAGCCCCGTGGGCCACTACGCTGTGCAGCCGGTGTTCAGCGACGGCCACGAGAGCGGCATCTTCACCTGGTCCTTTCTGCACCAGTTGGGCAGCCAGCAGGAAGAGCGTTGGGCGACGTACGAAGAGCGCCTGCGCGCCGCCGGCGTCGAACGCGACGCGCCCATGGTGAAGGCCGGCGGCAGCGCCTGCAGCAGCCACTGAACCCGCTGAACCCGCTGAACCCAAGAGATCCGGCCATGGCCCAGACCCACTTCGGCTACCAGACGGTCGACGACACCGAGAAGGCGCGCCATGTGCGCGGCGTCTTCGATTCGGTGGCCTCGAAGTACGACCTGATGAACGACGTGCTGTCGCTGGGGCTGCACCGCGCGTGGAAGGCCTACACCGTGGCCGTGGCTGCGGTGCAGCCGGGCATGCGGGTGCTGGATATCGCTGGCGGCACCGGCGACCTGGCGCGCGCCTTCGCGAAGGCCGCCGGCTCCACCGGCCACGTGGTGCTGACCGACATCAACGAAGCCATGTTGCGCGCGGGCCGCGACCGCCTGCTCGACGAAGGGCTGGTGCTGCCCAGCGCCGCCTGCGATGCCGAGCACCTGCCTTTTCGCGATGGCTCTGCAAACGAGGGCTTCGATCTCGTCAGCGTGGCCTTCGGCCTGCGCAACATGACGCACAAGGAAGTGGCGTTGGCCGAGATGTGCCGGGTGCTCAAGCCCGGCGGCCGCCTGCTGGTGCTGGAATTCAGCACGCCCATGGCGGCGCTGCAGAAGCCCTACGACTGGTATTCGTTCAGCTTCATGCCGCTGATGGGCAGGCTGGTGGCCAAAGACGAGCAGAGCTACCGCTATCTGGCCGAGAGCATTCGCATGCACCCCGACCAGGCTGCGCTGAAAGGTCTGATGCAGGGCGCGGGCTTCAGCCATGTCGACGTGCACAACCTGGCCGGCGGCATCGTCGCGCTGCACGCGGGCATCAAGTGCTGAGCCGCCTGCGGCGCCTGAAGAGCGCTGCGCGCTTGCGCCCGCGCGCCACGGCACAGCAAGAGCGCCAGGCCCAGGTGGATGAACTGCTGCAACTGGCACGCTGGAGCTTCATGCGCCTGCAGGCCGCGTGGGACACCGCCGACCTCACCGCCATGCACGAACTCGCCACCGCGACGCTGATGGACGATCTTCGCGATCAACTCGCGCACCGCGGTCCCGGCCCCAACCGCACAGAGGTGTTGCAGCTCCGCGCGCGTCTGCTGTCGCTGGACGACCTGCAAGAGGCGCTGCTGGCCAGCGTCGAGTTCAGCGGCTTCATCCGCGAGCATCAGGAAGCCGAGGCCGCGCCCTTCCGCGAGCTGTGGATGCTGGCCAGCGTCAAGTCCGCCGGGCCGGGCTGGAAGCTAGCGCGTGTTCAGGCCTTGTGCTGAGCCGCTGAGCCATGTTCGGCCGTGGACTTTTCGTGTGTCGCTTCGGCGTGAAGTCCTGCCGCAACGGGGCCTCGTGTAGGGGGGCACTGCGTCACTGAGATGTCAGAGTAAGGCGATTACACTGCGTCGCCTTTCGCATGAGATTCGGCCCCCGCAGCACGTTTGGCAGGCAGCGCGCAAGAACCACCTGAGCCCCGTCGAGAACCTCCAAGGACAGACCGCAATGATGCTGACGAACTCCGATACCTCCAGCCTGGCCCGCCGTGGCGGCCGCGTGCTGGCCCTGAGCCTGCTGGCGAGCGCGGCAATGCTGGCTGGTTGCGGTGAAAAGAAAGAAAAGGCTGCTACACAGACGGCAGCCAAGGTGAACAAGGACGAGATCACCGTTCACCAGATCAATTTCGTTCTGCAGCAGCAGCGCAACCTGCGGCCCGAGCAGGCAGATGCCGCCAGCCGTCAGGTCCTGGAGCGGCTGGTCGATCAGCAGCTGGCGCTGCAGAAGGCCGACGACCTGAAGATCGACCGCGACCCGCGGGTCGTGCAGCAGCTGGAAGCCGCGCGCCGCGAAATTCTGGCGCGCGCCTATGTCGAAAAAGTGGGCGAGGCCGCGTCCAAGCCCACGCCGGAGGAAATCAAGCAGTACTACGACGAGAAGCCGGCACTCTTCCGCGAGCGCCGCGTCTACAGCATTCAAGAGATTGCCATCGAGGCGAAGCCGGAACAAGTCAATGAGCTGCGCGACCAGCTTGCGGGTGCGAAGAACATCAACGAGTTCATCGAGTTCCTGAAGGCCAAGGAATTCCGCTTCTCCGGCAACCAGGCCGTTCGCGCCGCGGAGCAACTGCCACTGAACAGCCTGGACGCCTTCGCACGCATGAAGGACGGCGAGGCCATGTTGGTGCCCAACCCCAACGGGGTGCAGGTCGTGCTGCTGGCCGGTTCACGCAGCCAGCCGGTGACCGAAGAACAGGCGCGCCCGGCCATCGAGCAGTACCTGCTCAACGACCGCAAGCGCAAGCTGGTTGAAGACGACATGAAAGCCATGCGTGCTGCAGCGAAAGTTGAGTACCTCGGCAAGTTTGCCGAACCCGCTGCGTCGGCACCGGCCACTGCAGCCCCGGTGACGCCAGCAGCCGCTCCCGCCAGCGCCGGGCTGTCGTCCAGCGACATCAGCAAGGGCATGGGACTCAAGTGATGAATGTCGAGTTCATGAAGCGGCTGGCAACCGCCGCCGCGTGCGCTGCGCTGCTCTCACCACTGGCGCGTGCGCAGGCCCCTTCGCCCGCTGCGGCGGCTTCGGGCCCGGCGGCTGGCTTGGCCGAATACCTCGTTGGCGCTGGCGACGTGCTGCGCATCGTGGTGTTCCAGAACCCTGACCTCACGATGGAAACACGGGTCACCGACGCCGGCCTCGTTTCCTACCCGCTGCTGGGCAGTCTGCGGCTGGGTGGGCTCACCATCACGGCCGTGGAAAAGCTCATCTCCGAAGGTCTGCGCAACGGCAACTTCGTGCGCCAGCCGCAGGTGACGGTGGCGTTGCTGCAGGTGCGCGGTCACCAGGTCAGCGTGCTGGGTCAGGTCAACCGGCCGGGGCGCTACCCGCTTGAAACAGCCGACATGCGTCTGACCGATGTGCTGGCCACCGCTGGCGGCGCATCTCCGGCGGGCGCCGATGTCGTGGTGCTGAGCGGCCAGCGTGATGGCAAGCCTTACCGCCTGGAAGTGGACCTGCCCACGCTGTTCGGCGAAGGCGGCCGCGCGAAAGACCCGGTGGTGCTGAACGGCGACAGCGTGTGGGTCGACCGCCAGCCCATCCTCTATATCTACGGTGAAGTACAGCACCCCGGCCCGATGCGGCTGGAACGTGAGATGACACTGTTGCAAGCCCTGGCCACAGGGGGCGGCCTGACGCCGCGCGGCACCGAAAAGGGTGTGCGTGTGCATCGCAAGGCCGCCGATGGCAGCGTGACGGTGATGACGCCCGACATGACCGACAAGCTGCGCGAGGGCGATGTCGTCTTCGTGCGCGAGAGCCTGTTCTGATTTCCCACGGAGTGATTCGATGACATTCGGGCAGTTCGTCTCCATCCTGCGTGCGCGTTGGATGATTGCGCTGGCGGTGCTGGTGTTGGTGGTGGCGGCCACCTTGGCGGTTAGCCTCCTGATGCCCAAACAGTACCGCGCCTTGGCGTCTGTGGTGGTCGACTTCAAGCCTGACCCGTTGGGGGCGGCTCTATACGGCGGTATGCCCTCGCCGGTGTTGATGGCGACCCAGGTCGACATCATCCAGAGCGACCGCGTGGCCATGCGAGTAGTGCGCAACCTCAAACTCAACGAGAACCCGCAGGTGCGCCAGCAGTGGCTTGACGAAGCCAAGGGCCAGGGGACAATCGAGGGTTGGCTGGCCTCGGTGTTCCAGAGGCAGATGGACGTGGTGCCATCGCGCGAAAGCAGCGTCATCACCATCGCCTACAGGGCCACCGACCCGCGCTTCGCGGCCGGGTTGGCCAATGCCTTTGCACAGGCCTACATCGACACAGCGCTTGAACTGCGCGTCGACCCGGCCCGCCAGTACAGCAACTTCTTCGACAGCCGCGCCAAGGAATCGCGAGAGGCCCTTGAGAGGGCGCAGGCGAAGGTCAGTGGCTTTCAGAAGGACAACGGCATCATCGCTACCGACGAGCGGCTCGACGTCGAGAATGCGCGGCTCAACGAACTGTCGTCGCAGCTGACACAGTTGCAGGCCATCTCTGCCGAATCCGGCAGCCGCCAGACCCAGGCGCAGGGCCAGCAAGGCGACCGATTGCAAGAAGTATTGAACAACCCGATCGTGGGCCAGCTGAAAGCCGACATCAACCGCAGTGAAGCGCGCTTGAAAGAGCTGAACACCCGCTTAGGCGACGCCCACCCGCAGGTGGTGGAAACCAGGGCCAACATCGCCGAGCTGCGCAGCCGCCTTGACGCCGAGACCGCCAGGGTCACCGGAGGCGTTGCCGTGACCAACACCATCAACCGTCAGCGTGAGGCGGAGATCCGCGGCTCGCTGGAAGCCCAGCGTGCGAAGGTCTTGCGACTGAAAGCTGTGCGTGACGAAGGTAGCGTGCTTCAGCGCGACATGGAAAACGCCCAGCGCACCTATGACGCCATCCTGCAGCGCCTGACGCAGACCAGCCTGGAAAGCCAGGCCACCCAAAGCAACGTCAACGTGTTGACCCAAGCTGTACCACCCGTGGAGCCGGCGTCGCCGCGAGTTCTGTTCAACCTGTTGTTGGCACTGTTTGTTGGCACTTTGCTTGCAGTGCTGGTGGCCCTCCTGCTCGAGTTGCGCGACCGGCGCGTTCGTAGTGCCGATGATGCTGTAGGGGCCTTGGGTCTGCCCGTGCTCGGCGTGATGCCAAAGCCGGGTGCAAAGGCTCGATCCGGGCTGGCCCGGGTATCTCTAATGCAGCAGCGATTGTTGGCGCCACTGCCCCAAACCGGCAAGGGTGCTTAATGGCCAAGTTCAGGGATTCCACTCAAGAAGACAGCGTGTTGGATGCGGCCGATTCGATTGGTGCGCCCTCCGCTTCGGGGGAACGTGTCGACACCGCCGCTCAGCCCGAACGCAGCATGGGCGACATCCTCGCCGAGCTGCGCAACCTGACTGTCGATCAGGTAGAGAAAGTGTTGCAGTACCAGCGCGCCAACGGTGTGCGCTTTGGCGAGGCCGCCGTGGCCCTGGGGCTGGCCACCAAGGAGGACGTGCTGTTCGCACTCTCCCAGCAGTTTCACTACCCCTATGCCCCTGAGGGCGAGCGTGCTGGCAGCCCGGAACTGGTGGCGCTGAATGAGCCGTTCTCGCCGCGTGCCGAGGGCTTCCGTGCGCTGCGCAGCCAGCTCATGATGCGCATATTTGCGGAAGGAGCGGGTCAACACCGCGCTTTGGCGGTTATAAGCCCCGCCAGAGGTGACGGCCGGACCTACAGCGCCGCCAACCTTGCCGTAGCCCTGGCGCAACTGGGCGGTCGCACGCTGCTCGTTGACGCCGACATGCGCAATCCGCGCTTGCACGAAGTTTTCAAGCTAAGCAATCAGACCGGCCTTTCGGGTATCTTGTCGGGCCGTGCTGATAAGCAGGTCATACAGCAGGCGCATGGCGTGAGCAGCCTCTTCGTATTGCCCGTGGGCACCACCCCACCCAATCCGCTGGAATTGGTGGAGCGCCCCGCCTTCGGCCTGCTCATGCGCGAGCTGTCGAGCAAGTTCGACCACGTGGTGGTGGACACGCCTGCAGCCACACACGGCGCCGACGCGAGCGTAGTGGCCGCACGAGTTGGCGCAGCCCTGGTCATTGCCCGCAAAAACACCACCCGGGTGGCCCTGCTTCAGGATCTGGTGGCCAGCTTCGAAGGCAGCCCGGTCAAGCTGGCCGGTGTGGTGTTGAACGAGTTTTAAGTCATGACTACTACAGCTCCTCCGGCCGCCAGCCCCGATCCAACCCCGCGGCTGCCGCTGGTCCCCGCCGGTTTCGACTGGCCTGTGTTCGGCGTGCTCGTGGTCGGCTTTGCGCTGTTGTATCTGCCTTTCTATGCCCAACTTGCCAACACGATCTGGGCCACGGACGAACAGGGGCACGGCCCGATCATCCTGGCAGTAAGTTTTTGGCTGCTGTTTGCCCGGCGCCACCAGATCGCCGCCGCCCTGGTGTCACCCAACCCCTGGTTGGGCTGGCCGCTGGTGGCGCTTGCCTGTCTGCTGTACGCATTTGGCCGCAGCCAGGAAATCATCATGTTCGCCGGCGCCAGCCAAATCTTCCTCCTGGCCGGTCTGCTGTTGGTTTTCCGCGGCCCGCTGGCTTTGCGTGCGGCCTTTTTCCCGCTGTTCTTCCTGGCCTTCATGATCCCGCTGCCTGAAGCACTGGTGGCCGCCGTCACTGCACCGCTGAAGAGCGCTGTTTCCGCAGTAGCCAGCAATCTTCTGCACGTGTTGGGCTACCCCGTGGGCCGCAGCGGCGTGATCATGACCGTGGGTCCCTACCAGCTGCTCGTGGCCGACGCATGCGCCGGCCTCAACAGCATGTTCACTCTGGAAGCGCTGGGACTTCTCTACATGAACCTGATGGGCTACACCAGCCTCAAGCGCAACGTCGCTCTGGCCATCCTGCTCATACCCATTGCCTTCGCAGCCAACATCGTGCGCGTCATGATCCTGGTGCTCGTCACTTACCACTTCGGTGATGAAGCCGGTCAGGGCTTTGTGCATGGTTTCGCGGGGATGGTGCTCTTCATGGTGGCGCTCGTGCTGATGCTTGCTACCGACAAACTGCTCGGCCTCTTCATCCCCGCCCAGCGCCCCACGCCGGCCCAGCCTGGAGTTGAGAAATGACGAACATCCGCATCAAGGCCATCGTCGCATTTGCCCTGATGATCTGTACTGTGGCCGGAGCCCACCTCTGGCGTCCGACCGCGCATCTTGCCGACAGCCGCGCCAAGGTCGATCTTGAGCAAATGTTCCCGGTTGCGTTTGGCGACTGGAAGGTGGACAGGTCCCTCCCTGTGCAACTGGTGTCCCCCGACCTGGAGCAGTTCCTGGCCACGATCTACAGCCAGACACTTAGCCGGACCTACATCAACAGTCAGGGCCAGCGAATCATGCTTTCGGTGGCTTACGGTGGCGATCAGAGCGACGCAACGCGCGCCCACCGGCCCGAAGTGTGTTACCCGGCACAGGGCTTCCAGATCATCGCCAACCAGACCGGCGTGGTCGAAACGCCCGCACACTCGTTGCGGGTGCGTCAGCTCGTAGCCAAGGCAGGCGGGCGGGTTGAGCCCATCAGCTACTGGATAACGGTTGGAGACCGTACTGCGCTGAGCGGCACCGAACAGAAACTGGCCCAGCTCAGCTACAGCACGCGCGGCGTCATTCCGGACGGCATGCTCGTGCGTGTTTCCAACATCGACGCCAACTCGGCGCAGGCCTATCAGTTACACGGCAGCTTTATAGGGCAGATGACCAGCGCAATGCCCCCATCAGTGCGCGACCGAATCGTGGGCGCAGCGGACGCTTGAGTCCCCGCGTGGCTAAAAACTTACCGCCACGCCACCGCGCCGATTGAACGGCACTGGCCAAATGGAACCTCTGCAAGTCTTTTTCTTCAGCATCCCGTACCTGATTGCCCTGGGGATGGCGGTTGGCATCGCCGCGTTCGGCGGCGCGGTCATTGGCCGGCCCATCGTGCCGTTGCTCCTGTACATCTCTATCTTCTTTGTGTTTGCCCAGTCCAGCTACGGCTCCCTCGACATTTCGCGTTTCAACCCCGTGTACAGCCGCGGTACCGGGCAAGTCTTCTTCCCGCTGCTGTATTGGGGCCTTTTGGTCATCCTGGCCTGGACCTGGCTGGGCCGGGCATTCAGCTTCGAGAACGCGCCGCCTATGCCAGCCGTGCTGGGCTGGTTTCTGGCGTGGCTGGGTCTGATGGTCGCGCATGTGGTGGTCGGAGCGCTGAACGGGGTCGAACTTGGCGATTCGCTCGGTGGCTACGGTTTCGTGAACGTGGTTTGGATGGCGCCCCTGGTGCTGTTGATGGTGTGGGCTGGCGCAGGTCGCAAACCCCTGTCATTGGTGCTGGTGGCACGGCTGCTGGTGCTGGCAGCGCTAGCCAAGGCCGCCTTCGGCCTGGGGCGCTGGGCCTTTCTTGGCGGCGATCCGGCAAACATCTATGCCAATACGGAGAGTTTGAGTATTCGGCTGACCTACTTCGACATTGCCGACAGTCTGGTTTGCGTGCTGGGCCTGGCGGTGGCGCTGTCGCTGCTGCTCGTCAAGCGCAGCGACAAACGTTCTGCACCGTGGGACTGGATTTACATCGTCACCGTGGTGGCGTCGCTGGCCTGCATCATGCTGTCGTACCGGCGCACGGCCTGGGGCGGTGCGTTGTTGGTGATGGTCTATTTCTTCTTCCGCATGCAACCTCGTTGGCGTTTGCCTGTGTTGATTGTGGGCGTGCCGGTGGTGGTGGTGGGGCTGGGCTTTGTGATGGGGCAGCGCTTGAATTGGCGTGGTGGCACCAACCCGTTGGAGAAGTTCTTCTTCGATCTGGTGTCCTCCGGTTCGGGCGCTGAAGGCACGCGGGTGCTTGAGCTTCGCCTGGCCTGGGAAGCCTTCGCCAACTCCCCTGTTGTAGGTATCGGAAGCTGGGGAAAGTACGCGTCAAGCAATCTCATACCGTGGCAGCACTCTTCGACAGCGGGCAACTTTCTTCACAGCGGTTTGTTGCACCTGACCATGAAAACCGGCCTGGTCGGTTTGTTCTTGACATTCGGGTTGCTGTGGGCCTTTGCAAAGCAAGCGCGCAGCATCGATGCTTCCAGTGCGGCCGAAGATCGCGCTTTGGTTATGGCTGGCGTGGCGGGCCTGCTTTTCATGGTCCCCGACTTCTTGTTTGGCACACCTATCGGTCAGGTGCGCACCATGCAGATGTTCGCCATCTGCATCGGGTTGCCATGCATGGTGGCAGCTGCGCAATGGGCGCTGGCTCAGCCGGGTGGCAAGCGCGCGGCCAACACCATGCACATGCGCCATTACCGTCGCCCTCTGGGCGCCGGCTGAAGGTTTGCTGTGCTGCTGAACATCGGCTGCGGCGCTGTTGCCCACCCCGAATGGCTGAACCTGGACATCGTGCCGCGGCACCCGCTTGCAGTGGCGTGCGACCTGCGGCGCGGTCTGCCACTGGCTGCCGATGCGGCTGACGCGTGCTACAGCTCCCATGTCCTGGAGCACTTGGCACAGGCGGAAGCAGACCCGTTCATAGCCGAGCAGTTTCGCGTGCTGCGGCCAAGTGGTGTCATTCGGGTCGTGGTACCTGACCTGGAGGTGATGTGCCGAGACTACCTGGCCCATCTGGCGGCGTTGCGTGCCGGTGCTGAGCATCGCCAGTTCGCGTATCGGTTCACCCTGCTGGAGATGTTCGACCAGGTCGTGCGCGACCGCAGCGGTGGTGAACTCATCAATGTCTACCGCGCTGCCCGTGGCGCCGATGTCGAACACATTCGTAGCCGGCATGGGGCCGAGGCAGAACCCTTCCTGAGTAGGGCGAACGGCGCCAGCGCTGTCCGGGCGGTCCGGACACGCCCCAAGTGGGCCGCGCGACTGCGGCACCTGCGCCAGCGGTTTGCAGCCCGCACGTTGTTGATCATCGGTGGGGCCGAGATGCAGCAAGCGTTGGCGACAGGGCTCTTTCGTCACTCTGGCGAAGTCCATCGTGTCATGTACGACGAACACTCTGTTGCAGCGCTGCTGCAACGGCATGGGTTCACTGACATCCGGGTAGTCGGACCGCGCGAAAGCCGAATCCCGGGGTTCGCATCGTTCGCGCTGGACGCGCCCGCTTCAGATGCCCCCCCGCGCAAGCCGGATTCGCTGTACGTCGAAGCGATCAAGGCCGCGGCGTGAGCTTTCTACGCAACTCGGCCTTCCACTTCGTCGGCGGTCTGCTGCCGGCCGTGGCGCTATTTGTCACCATTCCCATCCTCCTGCACCGAATGGGCCCTGATGCCTACGGCGCGCTAGTTCTCATCACGTCCATCGTCGGTTATTTCGGCATCATGGACATCAACGCCACGGCTGGCACCGTCAAGTACGTGGCCGAACACCAGGCACGCGGTGAGCATGATGAAGTCGATCGTGTCGTCTCTTTCGGTCTGCTTATCTACCTGGGCATCGGTCTGGCCGGTGCGGCTGCACTCTTTCTGGGCGCGGCCTGGCTGGTCGACACCGCATTCAAAATTCCGCTCACTTGGCGCGACGATGCATTTGGGGCCCTTCAGGTCTCGGCGTTGGCGTTCTTCTTCGGACAATTGCAGTTGTTCCTGCAGAGCATGCCCCAGGCATTGGGCCGCTTCGATTTGTCGGGCCAGTTCGACGCGCTGTTCGGCACGCTGGTGCCGCTGGCTACGATTGCGGTCGTGCTGGGCGGCGGCGGCCTGACGGCCATCGTCATCACTCGGCTTTTGCTCAGCATTTGTCACTGCACTGCCTTGCTGGTCACAGTCCGTCGCTTGTTGCCCGGCCTGCGGTTGCGGCGCCCCGACCGATCCACAAGCCGCAAGGTTGCTTCGTTCAGCGCTTTCAGCTACTTGCAGCGCCTTGCATCGGTGACTTATTTGAATGCAGACAAGCTGCTAATTGGCGCGCAGCTATCGTTGTCCGCATTGGCCACCTATGTCGTGCCGTATACCTTGGTCAGCCGCGTGTTCGCTCTCGTCCATAGACTCATGCAGGCGATATTTCCTTTGAGCAGCGCGTTGCATGCCCGGGGTGACGCCATTGCGCTAAAAGCCACGTTTATATATGTCAGCAGATATATAGCCTTTCTGAATGTGGCACTGTGTCTGATTCTCGCAATTTTTTCTCGGGAAATCCTGACATACTGGTTGCATAAAGACGCCGATCCAGCGGCTGTATTTATCGTTATTGTGGTTGCCTATACCCTTATGGTGGAGTCGTTTTCAAATGTGCCCACCCTGGTAAATGACGGCTTGGGTAAACCTCATGTCTCAGGAATAGCTGCCATTCTGCGTGTATCTGCCGGTGTACTTGCAGCCGCGTGGGCGCTGCAGTGGGGCGGAATCGTTGAGGTCGCACTCTCACAGCTGCTGGTTTCTATTGTCTTTGTGAGCGCGTTTCTTGCGTTTGTTCATCGAGTTTCTTTGCCATGGACATTTCGAAGCATTGCCCGGCGCGTTTACGGCGTTAATGCGCCTCTGTTGGTAGCCGGCAGCGCGCTGGTGGCCTGGCGCTGGAATGAACCGGTGTTGTCGGGTTGGTTATTCCTTGGTGCGGTTCTGTCGATCGTACTTGGCCTCGCAATATACGGGTGGCTTCTGGTTTTGTCGGAGGAGCACAGGTCAAGGCTCAGGCAGCTGACTTCAGCGCGGTTGTTGCGGGCCGTGAATTCGTAGAACCAAACGACAAGAGCCGCTGTCCAGCCTGCCATTCTCTTTGCAGGCATCAAATCCAAGGGTACTGCCTATCGAAGTTAACCTTTGAGCACATGGTTCAATTACTCGCTCAGGTGGTCGAGGTCGACTTTTCACCCCTGCGGCGTCGAGATATCAACCGTTATCTTTCCGAAATTGCTGAAGCATGACATCCGAACGAGTCAAATCTCTTGTCGCAGAGCTTGTACTTGACTATCGATCAAACCCGGTAGATATGTTGGGTCTTGACGATGGCGATGGCGAGAACAAATACATCGATGGGCTTGCAGAGTCTTACGAGAGGACGGTCGCCGACGTTTACGGGCTGTTAGGCAATAGCAGCATCAAACCTCGCATTCTTGAAATTGGTGCTTATCTGGGTGTCGTGTCGCGTGCATTGACGACACTCGGGTGCGAAGTCGTTGCCACAGAGCACCCCACCTTCGTCAAATCAGGGCGATTGTCAGATTTTTTCTCCAGGCATGGAATTGCTCTGCACGGAGTCGATTTGGCGGATACGTCTTTACCGTTTGAAAGCGAATCTTTTGATGCTGTCATCATTTGCGAGGTGGTTGAGCACCTCAACTTCAATCCGCTGCCAGTGCTGCTTGAAATCAGCCGTGTCGTTCGCACCGGGGGGTATGTCTATCTGGCCATGCCCAACTTTTCAACTCTGTTGAACCGGGTGCGGGTTCTGCGCGGGCGTTCCCCGCATAATCCCATCCCAGATTACATGGTCCAGCTTGACCGGCGGAGAAACATGGAGGTTGGGCTGCATTGGCGTGAATACACTGCCCGAGAGTCTTGCGAAATGCTTGAGATTGTTGGCTTCCGCCCGGTGCATGTGCGGCATGAAGTGCCGTCGATCTACTTTTCGGGCAATGCTGTGAAGGCATTGATAAAACGCATGCTCTACGCAATAGAAACCCTCCGCCCAATGCAGGTGGTGATTGCGCAAAAGGAATCTCTTCCTGTCTTCCCGTTCTGGCGTAATCCGACCCCAAAGTCCAGCGCCCCTATCGCTTAGTGTCTGACAAGTGCGTATTTTGCTGGTTAGCGAAGACATCCCGCAACCGCAACTCGGCGGCCTGGGCAAGCACGTGCTTGCGCTTGGCCGCGAATTGCATTTGCGCGGACATGAGGTTGACGTTCTTGGCAATGCAGTGCATCCCATTGCCGGGCTTCGCGACCAAGCCGGTCCCGGGCGCTTCATTGCCGCCATTCGGGGTCACCAAAAGCTGTACAAGGAACAGCAGCTGGGCGTTTTCCTGCCTTGGCGGTCGGCATTGAACGCGCGGCCGGTCCGCGATGCGATCCTGCAGCATGCCGCAGGCTACGACGTCGTCCACTACCACGGCCACATGCCTTGGCTGGCCGCAGATCTGCCCCTGTCGATGCCTTTCATCCAAAGCCGACATGACCAGGGTGGCGACTGCATGCTGAACACCCGCTTCACCCGCCCCCCACCCGCAAACCTGGCGCCTTGCCGGGCCCTGGATGCCAGGGCTTGCGCCGGTTGTGCCTCGGCCCATCCCGGGGCGTTGCGCCGGGCTGTATCAGCCGTCGCCGTGCGCGGTGTGCGTCGCCGCACGGCCGCGGCTTACGACGCGCATCCAGTGGTGTTTGTGTCCGACTTCCTGCGCAAAGGTTTTGCCGGGGTGGCTGGTGGCGTTCAACGCGGTGACGTGGTGCACAACGGTGTCGATGTCGCGGCACTGGCCGCAGTGGCGGCAGCGCCTGCGCTGCCGCGCGAGGCGCTGGTCGAAGTGTTTGCCGCGGGTGCATTGACGCCATACAAAGGCTTCGCAGCGCTGCTAGAAGCCCTGCACCGCTGGCCATTGCGCCCGGGGGTGCGGCTGACCATCGCGGGCGACGGGCCAGACATGCCTAAGCTGCGCACGCTCGCAACGAACCTGCCGGTCCGGCTGTTGGGATGGATCGACCATGCGCAGGTCATGCGCTTGACACGATCTGCAGACATTTTCATTGTCCCGTCGTTGTGGGAAGAGCCGTTTGGACTCACCACTCTGGAGGCTCTCGCGCTCGGCCAGACGGTCCTGGCTCTCCGTCAGGGCGGGACACCCGAACTTTCCGCTTACGCGGGGCCTGGAGGTGCGCGACTAAAACTGTTCGATAGCCTGCCCGAACTGGTGGCCGCCCTGCACCGTGGCGATGCGCTGCCCAAGGCTGAGCCGGCCGAACAATCGCTGCGGGCCTTCGGCGGCAGCATCGCCGCCATGACCGATGCGCTGGAGGTTCATTACCGCGGGCTTGAATCGCGCGCTAGCGCTGCGGGGGCAGGTCGTGACGCCTGACTTCACCATCATCACCTGCACACGCAACAGCGCCGCCACGCTGCCGCAGACGCTGGAATCAGTGCAGCAGCAACGCGGCGTCAGTATTGAGCAGGTCTTCGTCGATGGCGACTCCACCGACGCGACGCTGGACATGCTGCATTCGGTGCCAGGCCAGACGACGCTGCTGACCGGTGTGCGAGGCGGCATCGCCAGGGCCATGAACGCA
>Ga0105047_10009354_pt1 | contig 16152 bp, 10 predicted proteins | sample MAT04_FD_78384 | JGI IMG/M metagenome (GOLD analysis project Ga0105047, IMG submission 78384) | Freshwater microbial communities from Lake Fryxell liftoff mats and glacier meltwater in Antarctica - MAT-04 (megahit assembly) | ecosystem: Environmental > Aquatic > Freshwater > Ice > Liftoff...
ATCGGCCATGCACCGAATCGTACTTCATCTGATAGGCAAAGTAGTCCGCGTCGGTCGAGATATCGACCACCGCGACGACGTCTATCGTCTTACCCAGCAAGCCTTTATCGCAAATCGCCTGGAAAACCATGCGTCCGATGCGACCAAAACCGTTAATGCCGACTTTCAATGCAGCCATGTCAGTACTCCTTAAATCTATGGTAAATCGAGTCCCGTTCCGACCGCTGAGAGGCTCACCGATCGGACCCGCGAAAATAGGGGCATATCGGACGCGTGTCAATACCGGATCGCGAAGTCTTTTTATACCCCCGCTTCTTCGTCCTATTGGCACCTTTCCGTAAAAACTCGATCGACAATCGCAATGTAGCATGCTACATCGGCGCAACACCCTCGCAACACGTCCCGCGTTTCCCCAACCCCTTCCCCGGCCGCGCTTTATGCGAATCCGACCCCCACCCGCCCGACAACGCGCCATTTGACGTGTGCTACATTTGCTACATTTTCGGCCGTCCATATGTCCTCGCAATCCCCCCTCGCTCCTCCCCGCCCGGCTCCAAATCGCCGCCGGCAACAACGCCCTCCCTATAAACCCCGCGCGCTGCGCATTTGCCACGACAATCGCGCAGCGCAAAGCAAAAAAACTTAGGAAAAATCACGCCATAGCCAGCCCCGAGACCTCACCAACGTCCTCGCCGGCGTCGAGGCCGACGAAGGTGGCATCGGGCAATTGCTCCGCCATCGGGATCACGTTCCCGCCGGCGCATCCGCCCCGTTCCAGCCCCCGCGCCCGCCGCACATCCGCCGAAGCCAGCCCAGTGCTCCCGAGCGAATCGCGGGAGCGTTGCACACGATAACTAAACGCGAAGTTGCGAAGAGGCGAAGATCAAACTGTAGTAGCACGGGCGTCTCGCCCGTGAGCTTTCTTGTTCATTCAAAACACGGTCGAGACGCCCGTGCTACTGGTTTTTCAGCACGACGCTTCTTCGCAGCTTCGCGTTTCATACGATCTGGCGATGACGATGCGGGGGGGCGATTTGTTAAGAAATCAAAAACCGACCCTGTTCCACGCTCGACCCTGTTCCACGCTCCCGGTGCTCCAGTGGGCATTGAGAGAGGGCGTGAGCGTATGGCGGGTGAGCTTCATCGATGCGATGCGTTATCTGCAGGCGCGGCTGCTGGGTCTTGACGGGATCGCCGAACTGTTGATGGTGCCATACCGTCCCGGCCGATGGGAACCGCGAGCCAGACGGCGAAGAATGAAAGAGTTTGACCTGCTCAACGTCCCCCGCAGCGTCTCAAAATTACAGGAAAAACAAGGAGAAAATGCTTAAGCGAACGCCATTCGGGACAGGTCCACATTTTTACGTATTTGTTTTTCTGAGGTTTCAGCACAAAATGAAAGCGGTACGTGGACACGGGTCGTTATTTGAACTATCTGCATGCCCGTATTGTCTCGCGATGACAAGAACCAAGATTTTGTCTCGTTCATAGTCAACCCACCCTGTTTTAAGTTAAATTAAGTTCATGACTAAACAGACCGACTTTGCGGGCTCTGGTCGGCTGTCCGGAAGCGGCGCAAGTCCGTCAAAGCGCCCGCGATTGATCCTGTACGCATTGGCGATTGTGCTTTTGGCCGTGTTTGTGGTGTCGGGCTCGAGCCGATCGCCGACGGGGACCGCGAAGGGTGGCCCGATTGTCCCCACGCCTCAGGGCGCGCCCACCTCTGCGGCCGCAGCGACCGATCGTCCCACAACGAAGCCAACTCGCCTTCGATTGGCGAGTCTTAACATTCATTCTTGTGTCAACACGTCCGACCGCTATGACCCCGCCGGTACCGCCGCGTTGCTTGGCGGATATGACCTGATCTCGTTGCACGAATGCCGTGGCGACGGCCCGTGGTGGAAGAACAATCCGGAAACTCTCGGCGACTTGGTGGGAATGCAAAGCCTGTTCATGCCCACCGAAATCTGGTGGTGGCGCAATTGGTTCGGTAACGGCATGCTCACCCGGATCAAGATCGACAGTTGGGAAACAACGTCGCTGCCTTCGGGCCATCGAATGGCGTATCGTCAGTACACCGTTTTCAAAGTGCCCTTTGGCGCCAAAACGCTGAGCGTGATCATGACGCATGTCGGCAAGAAATCCGACCGCGCCGAGCAATTCAAAGTTGTCGAAGAGAAATTTATGAGTCTTCCCGAGCCATGCATCCTAATGGGAGACATGAATACGCGGCCGTACGATCCGCTTGTGGTGGACCTGCTTGCCAAGGGCGTGGAGGATCCCGTTGGGCAGCGGTTGACCTATCCACGGGATCGCGTGGACTATATTTTCACCCGCGGCGTGAAATGGACGGACGCGGGACTTGTCGAAAACACTGCGTCCGACCATCCTCTGGTTTGGCTTGAAATCGAGGGAGAATGAGCTGGCCCGCGACGAACGCTCTTGATCAACAGCCGTGGTTTCGTCCGTGGGTCGACGCCCTGATCCTCTTGATCGTCTGCGCGATCCTTTTCGCGCCCGGCGTCTTCGGCGAGCGGCCGCTCTCGGTCCACGAAGGCCGAATACCTGAGCTGGCGAGGGAGATGGTGATCGGCGAGAGCGAGTGGATTCTCCCGCAAAGCGGCGGGCGACCCTGGCTCGAACGCCCGCCGCTTCCGCACTGGCTCACCGCCATCTCGATGAAAGTCTTCTCGGATACCACGAGTCTGTGGGTGGTCCGCCTCCCCGCGGCGCTCGCCGCACTCTTTATCTGCATGGTTTCCGCCTGGATCATGTCCCGACTCTTTGACAGGCAACTCGGCCTTGCCTGTGGCGTGGTTCTTGCCACGAGTTATGAACTGTATCAGTACGCGACCCTTGCCGAGGACGACATTTATCTGGCGGCGGTGGCGACGGCGTGTGTCGCATGCTTTGTAAAGCTGAGCTGGGGATCGTCACCTCTTCCGGCCGATCAACCCGCGATGAGCATCCGGCAGACGCTACGCAGCGCTTTGGGCAATCGCCCGATCTGGACGTGGCTTTTCTTCGCACTTCTGGGTCTGACCAATCTCGCCAAAGGCCCGCTCGTTGGTGCCTTGACGATCATCGGTGCCCTCGGCTTCTATCTTTTGTGGAGTCGGGACGCCCGGCGAATCTCTCAGTTCGTATGGGTCTGGGGTTGGCTCCTGTTCACGTTGCTCACGATAGCCTGGCCGGCGTGGGCACTGCACCGCTACCCCGATGTCTGGGACAACTGGCGATTCGATTACCTCGGACAGGCCGATGGCGCCAGCACCGCCGCACAGCAATGGGACGAGCCGCGCTGGTACTATCTGATGATGCTGCCGCTGGCGCTTGCGCCCTGGACATGGGCGACCATCATTGGGTTCGTTTCCACGGCGCGAAAATCGTGGAACAAGCCTAATGGCCCCGAGCGGTTTCTCTGGTGCTGGGCGTGCGTTGGCGTTGTCTTGCTCTCGATCCCGGCGAGGAAGCATCACCACTACCTGGTCCCACTCATCGCCCCATTCGCGATGCTCGCAACGCTCGGGTTGAGGCAGACCGCCGAATGGCTTTTTGACCTGACAGTGAAGTTTCATGGCTTCAGCCGGTGGGCGCCTCCGGTCGTCACGGCCATTGCGGGCGTCATCGCGCTGCTGTTTGCTGGACGGCGGATTCCTCAAATTGCTGATGCGAACGCGTTTCTAATCACTGCCTGGCTGGTCTGTGTGGTTCTGTACTGCGTCGGTATCCAGTACCGCAAGCAAAGTTACCTGCTGGCATCGGTGGTGGTCGGCGTGATGGTGGTGGCCGGCTGGATTCAACTCCGCATCGCCGGCCGCAGCCCCACAACGATGGCGCAACTCGCACTCGCAGACAGCGCAACGCCGTTGGTGGGCAAGGATTGTGTATTCATCAACGCGGATGTCAGCTCCCTCAATTTTTTCCGTCTGCAATTCTCAGTGCCCTTTCGATCAAAGTTGATCCACAACCTGAGCTATCTTCGCGATCGCGACCTGGATCAACGCCAGTACTGGGTAATGACGCCGTTGCGCGATCAGGAAAAACTCCGACGCATTGGCGCGGTCGCGATCGTTTTGCCAGCCGATCAACCGCCCAGCACGATTGACCCGAACCAAGTGACACTCTTCCGAGTGACGCCCGATCCGATGCTGCAACGGTTTGACCGCCCGTTGAAGATCGGCGTCCTCCAGGCAATGAGCCGTCGCCCGGGGCCATGGTGCGGCGAGGATTGGATCGACCTCGAAGGTCGTGCGCCTCGCTCAGATCCGTAAACACCACGGCCGGGACGGCCGTGCAGCCCGCCCAATCCTTCTGACTAAACCCCGAACTGCGCGCTACCGAAAACCGTCGATGCTCATAACTGTTTACCGTCAGGAATCCGCTGGTGTTCCGTACCCTCCACGAGCACGGCGCACGGACGGCACTTCGCAGACATCGAGAATCACGCAGAACCCGCCGGTTTTGTAATCGGGACGGTCAACAGTTGCCGCTGCACAGGATCTCGCGTCGATCTTCGAGTGAATTGGAGACCGAAACAGGGTCGAGACTGAAACAGGGTCGGTTCTTGAAACCATCGAGAGCCACCCGGCGATGAAATCGAGTAACCTTCTATTGCTACACGAGTTAAACGCTAAATTGCGAAGGCGCGGCGATCGGACTTAAGTAGCACGGGCGTCTCGCCCGTGAGCGTTATGGTTCACTCCCGACACGGGCGAGACGCCCGTGCTACTGGTTTTTCAGCACGACGCCTCTTCGCAGCTTCGCGTTTCATACGAATGGGCGGTGACGATGCGGGGGGCGATTTGTTAAGATATCGAAAACCGACCCCGTTCCACGCTCGGGGAGTTGCTTCACGCGAAAGGGTCTGCCCTCCCACTCTCGCGTACTCGCGTGAGTGGGTTGAAGTGGGGCACGTGGCAGGGCATAAATTGTGCGTCGATGAAAGAGCGATGCGGGTAATCCGGTATCAATCCATCCTGATAATTCGATCGTCAGCCAATCGTCAGGCTAATTCCGTATCAGAATCCGCGCAAACGTGCCGAAAAGCCGCATTTGCGGTGGCTTCGGGCGGTGGCTAGCCTGATGGACTAGCCTTTACGAAAGACCGCCATGACCAGCCTTGAACGCGTGCGCCGCACCCTCCGTGGCGAGGAAATCGATCACCTCGTTGCCCAGCCGTTCTGCATGATGTTTGCGGCGGAGTATTCGGGGTTCAAGTACGTCGACTACACGCGCGACCATCGCAAGGTGGTTGAGGCGCAGTTGCGGCTGGTTGACGATTTCGGCATCGACGGCGTCGTCCTGTCGACCGATCCGGCCCGCGAACTGATTGACCTGGTCGGCGACGGCAGCATCGACTGGATCGACAACCAGGGCCCGGTGGTTAACGAAGAGCGTGCGTACATGGATGACCCGCGCAAGCTCCTGAAACTGAAGCCCGCCGACCCGTTGGGGGGCGGCCGGATGCATGACAGGGTGATGGGCGTGGAGAAACTGCGCAAGGCGGTCGGGAATGACGTGTCCGTCATCGGATGGATCGAAGGGCCGATCTCGTTCGCGTCAGAATTGCGCGGGATCAACCACGTGATGGAAGACCTGATCCTCGACGAGCAGGTGGCGTGCGATCTGTTCGACTTTGCGGTGGAGCAGGAAGTGGCGTTCGCGCGGGCGCAGCTGGACGCCGGTGCCGACACGATCGGCATGGGCGAAAGTGCCACCTGCCTGCTGGGCCCGAAGCACTACGAAACGTTCGTGCTGCCGAGGCAGAAGAAGATTCTGGAGATGATTCGCGAATCTCACCCGCACGCGACCCTGCGTTTTCACTGCTGCGGAAACACCACGCACCTGCTCAAGTGCATCGCCACGCTGCCGGCGGACATCATCGAGCTGGATTACCTGGTCGATCTCTCGGTCACCCGGCCGACGTTTAGCCAGACGATCAGCGGGAATGTGTCGACCGTGGAAACGCTGCTAACAGGCACGCCCGACGACGTTTACGCCGCCGCCAGGCGATGTCACCGGGGCGCGGGCGCGAATTTCATCGTCGGAAGCGGCTGCGACGTCGCCCCGATGACGCCGCACGACAACCTGCGGGCGCTAATCCGGTACGCACGGGAACACAAGCCGACGGATCTGTCGTAAATGGCCTGAAAAAGGCTTGACAGTCATTCTTGTGTTAGTATAATGTATGGTAATGTCGAAATGGGATTGCCCCGCGAAGCCGAGCTTTCGCGGGGTGGTGATGTTTGTAGAGCGAGGGGCTGGGAGGCTTGTACGGGTGATCGAGTAAAAATGGCCGAACGAACCCAATTTGTGACGAGCCTGTGTGAAAAATCCGCCGAACGAAGCCAATTTCGGAGTCTGAAGTGCGTTGGCAGGGTCGTGGCGAGGGGTGAGAGGGGGTGTTGAGTTCGCGGTCGATTTGAACAAACGAACCCAACTGCCACTGTGACAGTCTGCCCGAACGGGGTTCGGTGGCTCGACGGGGTCGGGCGGCGGGGTATTATCGTGGTTTTGCACGAAGGATAATCGCAATGGTTCGTTTCGGGATTGTAGGATGCGGGGCGATCGGTCCGACGCACGCGGGGGCGTTGGCGCAGATCGACGATGCCCAGGTGGTGGCGGTTGCGGACGTGGTGCCGGAGCGTGCGAAGTCGATGGCGGAGAAGTTCGGGATCGGGAAGATCTACGCGACCGACGCCGAACTGATCGCCGACCCGACGATCGACGCCGTCGTGCTTGCGACGCCGTCGGGCATGCACGCCGAGCAGGCGATCCGCGCGATGAACGCCGGCAAGCACGTCGTCGTCGAAAAACCGATGGATGTTTCGCTCGAAGCCTGCGACCGCATGATCGCCGCCGAGAAGAAGACGGGGAAGAAGCTGGCGATCATCAGCCAGCACCGCTGGGACCATGCGAGTATTTTCGTGAAGGACGCGATCGCCAGCGGCAAACTCGGCAAGCTGATTCTGGTGGAGATGAGCGTCAAATGGTGGCGCACGCAGCAGTATTACGACTCCGGCGACTGGCGCGGCACGTACAAATGGGACGGCGGCGGAGCATTGATGAACCAGGGCGTACACACGGTGGACCTGATGCAGTGGCTCGCCGGCCCGGTCGAATCGATCAGCGCCCGCTGCGCCACCGGCGGGCATGAGCGGATCGAAGTCGAGGATATCGCGGTCGCGAGCCTGAAGTTCAAGAACGGCGCGATCGGTACGCTCACCGCCAGCACCGCGTGTTACAACGGCCAACTCGCGCGGATCGATATCTACGGAACCGAAGGCAGCGCGATCATCGAAGGCGATCGGTTGAAGCTGTTCCGTCTGAAGAGCGGGACCGAAGTGACGGCAGAAGGCGCGAGCCAGCACGCGCTGAGCGTCGCGATGGGCGGCACCGCCAGCGTCAAGGACCAGGCCGCCGAGCGCCTCTCGACTGCGGCCGCTAAAGACCCCGGCGCCGTGTGGGGAGACGCGCATCGCGAGCAGTTGAAAGACTTCATCCGCGCGATCCAGACAAACGGTACGCCGCTAATCCACGGTGCCGAAGGCCGCAAGCCGCTGGAGGTGATCCTGGGGGTGTATGAGAGTTCGCGGACGGGGAAAGAAGTGAGGTTCTGATGCGCGGTGCAGCATCTACAGCGACACGAGCGGCAGTTCCTCGTGGCCGGATTTTCGGCAAGTTCGCTGGTCGGATGACTGCATGTTACTTGGTCAGCGTCATGAAGACGTCTTCGAGGTCGGCCTGCACTTCGGAGAAATGGCTGACGGGAATGCCCTTCTTGAGCAGTTCGAGCAGCGATTGAGCCAGTTGCGTGTCGTCGGCGCTGACTTCGTATCGAAGCTTGCCGTCGATTTGGTCGCCGGGGAGTTCGGTCCAGTCGCCTGGTGCGCCGCTCAGCACCTGCCGCGCTGCGGTGTGGTGTTTGAGGACGTTGATCTCGATCAGCTTCTTCTGACGCACCTGGCGCAGGATGTCCTGCACCGGTCCCGACGCGATCAGGTTGCCCTTGGCGATGATGCCGACCGTATCGCACACGTCCGCCAATTCCGGCAGGATGTGGGACGACACCAACACGGCTTTGCCCAGCTTGGCCAGATCGCGAAGCAGTGCCCGCATCTGCACGCGGGCCCGCGGGTCGAGTGTGGCGGCGGGTTCGTCGAGGATGATCACCTTGGGGTCGTGCAACAGCGTTTTGGCGATGCCCGCCCGCTGCTTCATGCCGCGCGAAAGCGCGCCCATGAACTTGTCGCGAAACTCGAACGCGTTGGCGATGCGAAGGCACTCGTCGATCCGCTCGGCCCGGAGCTTCTTCGGGATCTTGTGGGCGGCGGCGAAGAAGTCGCAGTACTCCCAGACGCGGAGCGTGGGGTAAACGCCGAAGTTATCCGGCAGGTAGCCGACGAGCTGCTTGATCATATCCTTGTTGCCGGTGACGTCTTTGCCGTCGATGTAGGCGTGGCCGGACGTGGGATCGAGCAGCCCGCAGAGGATGCGGAAGGTGGTCGTTTTTCCCGAGCCGTTCGGCCCGATGTAGGCGAAGACCTCGCCGGGCCTGATGCTGAGGTTCAGGTTGCTGAGCGCGAGATGATCCCCGTACTTGCGGCTGAGGTTCTCGGTACGAAGGATCGGCGGTGCGTCGGTGAGCATGTGCGATTCTCTTCCTGCGGAAATGGGCCTATTCTTCAGGCTCCGGCTTCTTCGGTTCAGGCTTTTTCGGGTCGGGCGTTTTTGCGTTGGGTTTCTTAGAATCCGCCTTCTTCGGCTCGGCCGGCTTGGGCGTCGGTTTCGGAGGCGGTTCGATGTGCCAGGTGGTGATCGTCGGCTGAGGCGGGCCGGTGACGTTGCCGCTAAGCGTGGCGTCGAAGCGCATGAGCCGCCAGTTGCTGAGCGCCTGCTCGCTGAACCCCGCCATCAACGACCCGGACCTGTCGGCAGGCATCGCGGTCATGCGGATCCAGACCCAGCCGTTGGCGTCGATGTCGGAGGGGGTGAGGTCGATCACCGCGCGTTTGGGCCCGGTGGCGTTGTCCCACTCCAGCACGGTTTCGCCGGCCGGGTTCTCGCGTACCTTTCCGCCGGCGCACTGGGCACGCTGGAGGGTGAACAGATAGCCGGTGGCGCGGACATCCAGATCGAGAATGAGCTGCTTCGGGTCGATCTTCGCGACGCCGCCGGGCGGTGCGATCGCGAACAGCCACGGACCGCCTTGCGAGGCTTCGGACCATGTATCGCCTTCCGGACGGTACGGCAGGCTGACCGCGAAATCCCGTCGGATCTGCGTGAAGCCGGGATCAAACCGCACCACCGTACCTACGGCTGGGGGTTCGAGCGTGACGTCGGCACGGACGAGCGTCTGCCCGCGGATGTCAACGGCGTCGGTCGTCGTCAGCCCGGTGGGTTCGCCGGCACCGGCGAATCCGACCAGCTTGTAGTCCATCGAGCGTCGCAGCAGACCCTGGATCGGGTCGCGATGGGCTTCGACACGGGTGAGGATTTCGGTGCGCAGTTTGGATTCTTCGCCGGCGATCAGCGTGTCCGCGCTCGACCAGTCGCCGCTCGGATTGCGAGCGGCGATCGGGATCGACTGCTTGCCCGTCGGCAGGGTGGACAGCGGGAACACGCTCCCGCCGGAGAGCAGTCGCGGGGAGAGCAGTTCGTTGGTCCGTGACGAATCGACGTTGAGTTGTGCGCCCTCCGGGCCGAAGGCGACGCTGGCGCGCAGCGGTTCGTTGCCGGTGGATTGCGATCGGATTTCCCACACGCTGGCGTAGTTGCCGGTGCTGGACGCCACGCCATCGACATGGAACGGGAACATGCCGACCTTTGGTGCCGCGCCGGAAGCGAGCATGGCGCGGGGAAGGGCGTTGTCGGCGAGGGTGAAGCTGATGTTGTCGCGCTGCTGGCCGAAGAAGGTGATGATTTCGCGTTTCTTTGCGGTGTCTCCGGATAGATCGACGACGCCAAGGCGGGCAAGCATGAGCGGCTGATCGCTGCTCTGAAGCGCCGTCAGGCCGATGACGCCTCCTGCGAGCAGGATCCCGCAACCGACGCACGCGACGATCGCGACCGGACGCCGCGCCGGGCCGACCACCAGCAGCACCAGCGCCACCAGCCCGGTGTAGATTCCCGAGATAATCGCCGCCGTCTTCCATGGTGGCGCGGTGGCACCCACCATCGAGGGCAGCACGCCGACGAGCGACTCATCCGTCCGCGACGACGCCTGCTCGGGCGAATCGGCCAGCGCGACCGGATCATGAAACGCACTTCGCTGCGTACCGATCAACTGCGTCCACAGCGGTGAATTGCTGGCGTCGGCGGGATCGATCGCACTGACCGGGAACGCTGCCATCGCGATCCGTCCGAACCCGACGTCGCGATAGGCGGCCAGCGTGTTCTCGGCGTTCGACGCCACCACCGTCGCGCCATCCCGCGCGATACATACGTTGAACGGTGCGACACGACGCAGCTTCAGATTTCCGAACTGAGAGGTCTCCAGCGTCGCCGATTCTCGAGCGCCGACAATATCCATGGGTAAAAGCGGCCCGATCCACGACCCGCCGACCCCCATGTCCTTCGCCACCACCAGCAGCGTCGCCCCGCCGTTGACGTGGGCGAGGAGGGCTTCACGCTGGGCAGGGTCGAGCTGTTCCAACCCTTCCTGATCGACGATGACCAGCCGGCAGGCATCGAACGCGATGTCGCGTCGCATAACCCGTTCAGGCGCGACCGAGCACATGGAAAACGCGTACGTCGAATTGACCTGGAGTGCGGACGTCAGTTCGAACGCGTCGTCGAGGTCGCCTTCCGGGGTGCTGCTGAATATCTGCACGACCAGAACGCCGGGCAAGCCAGTCGCTTCGGACTTGTTTGCAATGTTCCCTGTATCGGCAATAGCAAAGATCGGTTCTCGCCCGACGATCGTGCCGTCATCGCCCAGCCAGAAAAAGGTCGCGATGGGCAGAGCCTTGTCGCTGGGCTTGGCACGCGTTTCGGGGGCTTGAAAACTCGCCAGCATGCTCGTTCGGACCGTACTCCTGCCGGGCACATCGATCTTTCGAACCAGTTGATAGGTGCCCGCGGGGGTCTGAACGTCCGTACTGAGACTGCCGGCGACGGGCGTCACGGCGTCGTTTCGAAGGTTAAATGTGACCGGAACCCAGCGCCCCGGCGGGAAGATCGGGCCGGTTTGCAGGGTGGCATTGATCTGACGCTCATATTGCGCCATCGCCAGTCCGGCGTGGCAGAGCACCGCCAGCAATACGCAAATCCGAGCAAAAAATCGCACCAGACAGCCTCCGGCCAAATTACGTGGGACGCGAAGACTATTAGCTAAAGTGAGATAAGGCAAGCCTTTGGGCGAACGAACCGGGGCGGAAATGAAGGCAAAAAAGAAGACACCGGGTATTACCCACGGTGTCTTCCGGAGGGGAGAAAATGCGCCGTTGCGCTAAGCGTCTAAGTTACCCAGTTTATCCTACCGTTAGACTCAGGAAAGTCAAACCGTAGTCCCAAATGTCACAATCTTGTCCTGCTAGGATCATCGGCGGACTGATTTACAAAACTTCATACAAATTCGGGTACGTTCCAAAAATACCGACGCCGAGCGAGTTCGCGAGCCTATCTGACCTGCGCCTCCGGCGACAGCCGCTGCATGGCGTCGAACAGCTCTTGCGTAGGCGCGTCCATGTCGCGGGTTTTTCCATATCGCGACGCCAATTCAATCGCAGGCCCGAAGCGCAAACGCACTTGTTGCGGAATGAGCACCGCACCGACCATCGATTGGCCGAAAGTCGTTCCCGTCTGATAGACCGGGATCACCGGCGCCCGGCTACGCAAGGCGATCATCGTAGCCCCGGTCTCGAGCGGGAGCAGCGACCGCGTCGTCTCGATCTTGCCCTCCGGAAAGATCCCCAGCACCCGCCCCGCCTCCAGCGTACGCAAAGCCGAACGGAGCGCCGACGAATCCTTGCCGTCACGCGAGACCGGGATGATCCGGATCGCATCCCACAGCCAACGCAGCGCGCCGATCTCGAAATACTCCTTTGCCATCATCCACACGATCGGACGATTCACGACCGACTGCACCAAGAGCGGATCAAGCCCCGAAATGTGGTTGCTGATGATGATCGCCGGACCGGCGCGGGGCACACGGACAACGCCTTCGACCTCGACGCGGTGATAAATCCGCGACAACGCCCGATTCACCGCGTGCAGCAGGCGAACCTTGCGACTGGTTTCAAAATCGTCGCTAGGTGGCATGTCCCGTTTATACCCGAAAAGCCGGCAGAGGAACGCGACCGCGCTGATGCCGCGCCGACCCACAGCGACGACTGGGCACGCGCCGTCGACACCGAGGCATGCGCGAAGCCCGCAGCGGTGCCGGAACCCTGATCGACGCAATCGGCAAGCGCGACGCGCCACTTGCGGTCGATCGAAAACCCGTGCAAAATTTTCTTAATCACCTCGCCGGCAAACGAAAAGCGATCGTCGACGCCGAATCGTCGCTGGCGATGACGGAGGTCTGCCTCCGCGCACGAGAGAGCGCGGAGGCGAATGCGTTGCCGCAAGCGCGTTAGCACGTCGAGCCATCTCGTAGGGTTCGCCGTGCGAACCGTTGCGACGGAACGGTTCGTACGGCGAACCCTGCAAGGTGGCCAAGGGATGAGAGTCGAACAAATACACGGGAGTAAGAACCATGCCTACGCAGAAACACCCGCTGAAACTCGGCCTGTTCGGGATCGGTCTTGACGCGTACTGGCCTCAGTTCGCGGGGCTTAAAGAACGTCTGGAAGGATATCTATCACAGGTCGTCGACCAGCTCGGCAATCGCGGCGCGGAGGTCGTGAACGTTGGCCTCGTCGACACCCCCGAAAAAGCCCTCGACGCGGGCCACGCGTTTCGGCAGCAGGATGTTGACCTCATCTTCCTCCACGTCACCACGTATGCACTGTCCAGCACCGTGCTGCCGGTCGTACGGCGCGCGAAAGTGCCGGTCATCATCCTCAACCTACAGCCAGAGGCCGCGATCGATTACGGGTCGTTCAACGCGATGAACGACCGTACGAAGATGACCGGCGAATGGCTCGCCTACTGCGCCGCCTGCCCCGTGCCGGAGATCGCAAACGTCTTCAACCGCAGCCGCATCCCGTTCCACCAGATCACCGGCATGCTCGAAGGCGACGACCACGTCTGGACCCAGATCGACCAGTGGGTGCAGGCGGCCAAGGTCGCGCACACGATGGAGCACAATCGCCTAGGTGTCATGGGCCACTACTACGGCGGGATGTTGGATATCTATTCCGATCTCACGCAACAGTGCGCACACTTCGGCGGGCATATCGAGATTATCGAAGTCGATGAACTGGCAGCGTTGCGACGCGACGTGACCGGCGTGCAGATCGACGCTCGGGTCAAACATTTCGGCGAAGCGTTCGACGTACAACCCGATTGTTCGATCGAAGAACTGCGGCGCGCCGCCCGCACGAGTGTGGCGCTGGATGAACTGGTAAAGCGTCATGATCTGGGCTCGATGGCGTACTACTACATGGGCACCGGCGTGCCGGACAACGAGGATGCGATCAGTTCGATCATCCTCGGCAACTCGCTGCTCACCGCGCGCGGCATACCCGTCGCGGGCGAACTGGAGATCAAGAATGTGCAGGCGATGAAGATCCTCGACACGCTCGGCGCTGGTGGGAGCTTCACCGAATATTACGCAATGGACTTCCGCGACGACGTGGTGCTGATGGGGCACGACGGCCCGGGGCATATCAAGATCGCCCAGGGCAAAACCAAGGTCCGGCCGTTGAAGGTTTATCATGGCAAGGTGGGTCGCGGTCTAAGCGTGGAGATGTCGGTCCAGCACGGGCCTGTGACGTTGCTGAGCGTCGTACAAACCGTCGACGGCCGCCTGAAACTGCTCGTCGCCGAAGCCGAGAGCGTGCCGGGACCGATACTGGAAATCGGCAACACGAACAGCCGGTATCGATTCAAGATCGGCGCGCGAAATTTCGTCGAACAATGGAACGCCCACGGGCCGGCGCATCACTGCGCGGTCGGCGTTGGGAGTTGGGCGTCGCATATCCAAAAACTCGGATCGCTGCTCGGTCTGGAAGTGGCGCAGGTGTGCTGAATCGCTTGGGCGTTCCGCCGAGCTAAGTCAACGCACGGCGGTCCTGAACCGCCGGCGGTACTCGGTGGCGGTGAGGCCGAAGTGTTCCTTGAAGCGCCGGGCGAAGTGATGGGACTCGGGCCAGCCGACGTCGAGGCCGATTTCAGTGATCGGCTTGTCGGTGCGCAGCAGCGACGCCGCCGCGGTTTCGGCGCGCAGGCGTCCGAGATAGCGTAAAGGCGGCATCCCGACATCGGCGGTGAAGCGGCGCACGAGGTACGGTCCGGTCAGCCCGACCAAGCCCGCAAGGTCGTGGATCGTCCAGTGTCGTCTGGCGTCGGCGGTGAGGAGGCGGATGATCTTGTGGATGGCAGGATGGACCGTGCGGCGCGTGTCGACCGGTTCGTGCTTCGCGTGTTCGGTTAGCCCGCCGGCAAGCTCGCCGAGCAGTTGGAGCAGCACGCCGACCGCCGCGTACTCGGGGAGCGGGCTGGCCGCGTTAACGGTGGAGATACGGTCCATTAAGTTGACGCACCGTGCGACCGACTCCGGGCTGAGGCGCATCACCAGCACCCCCCGGCGGTTCTCCTGCACGGGCGCGACATTCATCAGTAGATGCAGCGACTCATCCTCCAACGCCCACGCAAGCGGGCCGGAGAGCAGTTCGGGCGCGAACAGGCAGTTAAAGACGATGAACGAACTGGGCTTGGTCAGCGCGTGCCACGCGCCCGGGCGCAGGAGCACGACGTCGCCGGTGCCGAGTGAGCGCTCTCCCTCGGCGGACACGTGTACACACCGGCCGGTGACGACGAGCGCGATCTCGAACAGGTCGTGGTCGTGCATCGCCGCGTCGATCGAATGCGGAAACCGCTCCGCATAAACCCTGGGTCTGCCGGGCTTAAAGTAGTCCGACTGGCGAACGTGGAAGCTGAATCGGTCGTCACTGCCTGCCATGGAGAGGGGCAGTATAGGGCTCGCATTCGCTTGCTACACGTCCCGGCGCGCAACGGCGTGCAGGAGATCGGACAATTCCGTGCAGGCGACGGGCGGCCGGAACGTTTAACATGCGACTCACCATGATTCAATCGCCTATCCGCGCTCTCCGCCTTCGGACCGAATACCAGACCGCCCCGCTCGTCATCGGCAGCACGACGCCGCGCCTGTACTGGCACATCGACGACCCGCGACCCGGCGCGCGCCAGACAGCGTACCGCGTGCGGGCGGCGTCGTCGAAAGAACGATTGGATAAAGGCGAAGCCAACCTCTGGGACTCTGGTCGCGTGGAATCGGACGAGCAGTCGCAGATCGTCTACGCCGGCGCTCCGCTGAAAAGTCGCCAGCGCGTGTGGTGGGACGTGCAGCTCTGGGACGCCTCGAAAAACGCCGGTCGTCCGAGCGATCCGGCGTGGTTCGAGATCGGATTGCTCGAACGGTCCGACTGGAACGCTCAGTTCGTCGCGTCGCCCCTGGTCGGCACGGGCCAGGTGGGTGCGCCGTCGCCGATGATGCGCAAGGCGTTTGAAGTGAAGGGAACAGTCGCGTCGGCACGGCTGTACGTGACTGCGCTGGGCTTGTACGAGGCTTCGATCAACGGCCAGCGCGTCGGTGACGCGTGGTATCGGCCGGGGTGGACCGATTACAGCAAGCGATTGAACTACCAGACCTACGACGTCACCGAGCAGATCAAAACCGGCACGAACGTAATCGGCGCCGTCCTTGGCGACGGGTGGTACGCAGGCCGGGTGGCCGGGATCGACCGGGCACTCATCTATGGCGATCACCCGGCACTGCTGGCTCAACTGGAAATCACACTGACCGACGGCTCGACTGTTTGCATTGGCACCGACGATACCTGGCGCTGGCAAACCGGACCCATCCTCAACAACGATCTGATCCACGGACAGGAGTACGATGCGCGGTTGGAGCGTGCGGGCTGGGATACGCCGACGGTCGACGATTCGTCATGGGCGAATGTATCGGTCGAGCCGTTCTACGCCGGCTTGATGGAACCTTCGATGGCCCCGCCGGTGCGGGCG
>Ga0105047_10009355_pt1 | contig 16152 bp, 14 predicted proteins | sample MAT04_FD_78384 | JGI IMG/M metagenome (GOLD analysis project Ga0105047, IMG submission 78384) | Freshwater microbial communities from Lake Fryxell liftoff mats and glacier meltwater in Antarctica - MAT-04 (megahit assembly) | ecosystem: Environmental > Aquatic > Freshwater > Ice > Liftoff...
AGCACACGACAGCACACGACAGCACACGACAGCAATCGTGTCCCCGCTGATCGTGCAACACTCCGGGCCAAACTGACGCCCACCGGGCGATCAGACGAACTCGACCAGCGCGGCATCGAAGACATCAGACTTCTTTTCGCGCAGGCATCGCCGTGACTGTGTCGACTGTCCACTCCACCAGCGCCGGTGTCGGGCGTCGATCGTCGAAGAACAACGCGTAGAAGATCGGGCCCGACGCGATAGCGAAGTCGTCATTCGACAGCTCCAGGCCGAAGCCCGACACCAGCTCGTTGAACGCCGCCCGGCGGTCCTCGACGATCACCCCCAAGATTTCGCGACACGCCGGATCTGTCTGGGCGAACGAGATCACCGCGCTCAGGGCAGCTGCGCGGCCGGGATCGCTCAACCCGTCGATCACACTCAGGAACCACGATCGAATCGTTGCTGCCAATGTGTCGTACCTCATCGGTTGCGCGCCGCTGTGCCCGTTCAGGACCGCAGCAGCGACCAACCTCTGCGGCGTCTCCCAGCGCGCATACAGAGTCTGGCGTGTCACACCCGATGCTCGAGCAACCGCCGTGAACGTGATCGAGAAGGCGCTTCGCGTCGCCAGCATTTCCCGAACACTCGCCTCTACGCGTGCGACCGTCCGTTCGGTTCGGGGATCCACACAAACGAACTGTATTCAGGTTGCTCGATTTCCGAAAGTGAGGCGCCCCGGGTTTCGTAGAGGCTGCGGAAGCGCCCCGGGTTTCGCGCTGCCAGCTACTTGGGGGCGACGTTGCTGCCGGTGCGGGGCAGTTCGACGAACGTGCGGCCGGGCGTGAGCAGGATCGGTGAGCCGTCGTCGGCGGTCAGCGTGAACGGCTGCTTGCGGTCGGCGCGGGTCCATGTGCCGTGCACCATGTTGCCGCCGCTGAACACCCACGCCTGGCCGGTGCCGGTGCTCTGTGCGTCGGGGCTGTTGGAAACGCCGGGCAGGTAGACCATCTCGAGCACCACCACGTTGTTGGTGGTGGCGCGCTCACCGCTGTTCTCGTTGTCGGCGCGGCCGTTCTGGCTGCGCTCGTAGAGACCGCTGACCGGGTTCCAGGCCCAATCCACCTCGTAGCTGTCCATCTGCACTGCGACCCCGGGGGAGGCGGTGCCCGCCACGGCAGCGCCAGTGGCACGGTACTGGAACTGCGGCGGGGGCCAGCCGCCGCCGGGGGGCGCCTGGTCCCAGGCTGCGTTGATGTTGAAGAACAGGTTGTACGGCGCCTTGTCGAAGTTGACCCGGAAGCAGGCGCTGCCGCAGAAGTTCGGGCTCATGTTGACGAGGTCGCTGTTGTCGATCTCGCGGGTGACCGTGCCGTTGCCGCCGGACCAGGCGAGGATCGGCGAGTTGAACGAGCCGAGCAGGTCGACATCTTGGAGGCGGCCGGACCGGATGGGCCCGACGAGATCCGCGCCCTGGCTCTGGAATACGGCGGCGAAACGCGACACGTTGTCGTTGATGATCTCCTCATAGACGATGTCGGCAAGGTTCACGCCCATCTGCGGGTGTGAGTCGTAGTTGCCCACCTTGGCGACCACTGCAGTACGCAGCGTGGCCAGCTCGTTACCCTCCGGCACCGGCAGGCCGGTGAGTGGGTACACCACCGGCGGGGCCTCGGTGGTGGTGGTGGCGGGCAGCGTGGTGGTGGTGACGGGGGGCTCGGTGGAGACCGCCGGCGGCACAGTGGAGACCTCGATGGTCTCGGGGCTGGTGACAGTGGGCTCGGCCGAGCCGCCGTCGCTGCACGCGGCGATCAGCGCCGCGGACACGACGAGCAAGGGTAGACGGCGGGAAAGACGCATGGCTCGATACTGGCACCTCGCGCTCCGCAAAGGGTGGCGCTTCGGACCTGACGCTTGTCACTCTGCTAATCAAGGGGCATGCGCGACCCCCGCTACGACGTCCTTTTCGAACCGGTACGCATCGGCCCGGTCACTGCCCGCAACCGCTTCTTCCAGGTGCCTCACTGCAACGGCATGGGGCATCGGCACCCCTCCGCGCTCGCCGAGATGCGCGGTGTGAAGGCCGAAGGCGGGTGGGCGGTGGTGTGCACCGAAGAGGTCGAGATCCATCACACCTCCGCGCTCGACGGCGCGGTGGAAGGCCGGTTGTGGGACGACGCGGACATCCCCGCCCATGCCCGCACGGTGGAGAAGGTGCACGCGCACGGCGGCCTCGCCGGCATCGAGTTGGTGCACAGCGGCATCAACGCGCCCAACCAGTACACGCGAGTGGCGCCGATGGGCCCGTCGGTGCGGCCGGTCACCTGCGGCACCCCCTCGGTGGCCCGGGAGATGACCCTCGCCGACATCGCCGACCTGCGCGAGTGGCACCGGGCAGCCGTGCGGCGGTCGCTCGCCGCCGGGTACGACGTCGTATACGTGTACGCCGCGCACGGGCTCACCGTGTTCCAGCAGTTCCTCTCCCCACGGTTCAACCAGCGCACCGATGGCTACGGCGGCTCGCTGGAGCACCGCGTCCGCCTGCTGCGCGAGGTGTTGGAGGACACCGTCGACCTGTGCGCAGGGAAGGCCGCTGTCGCGTGCCGGATCGTGGTCGACGAGCTCGTCGGCGCCGGTGGCCTCGGCCGCGCCGAAATGGAAGCCGTCTTCGCGATGATCGGCGAGATCCCCGACCTATGGGACCTGATGGTGGGCGAATGGGACTTCGACTCCAGCACGTCACGCTTCGAGCAGGAGGGCTACACCGAACCGTTCGTGCACGGCTTCAAGCAGCTCACCTCGAAGCCGGTCGTCATCGTCGGCCGCTTCACCTCGCCTGACACGATGGTCCGGCTGGTCACCCAGGGCATCACCGATTTCATCGGGGCGGCGCGTCCCTCGATCGCCGACCCGTTCCTGCCGAGGAAGATCGAGGAGGGCCGGCTGGAAGACATCCGCGAGTGCATCGGCTGCAACATCTGCGTCGCCGGCGATTGGCTGAGCGTGCCCATACGCTGCACGCAGAACGCGTCGATGGGCGAGGAGTGGCGCCGAGGATGGCACCCGGAGCGCATCGCTCCCAAGCCGGCGGATGCACCCGCCGACAGCAAGGTGCTGGTTGTCGGTGCCGGCCCGGCCGGGCTGGAAGCTGCGCTCTGGCTGGGACGCCGCGGCTACGACGTGGTGCTCACCGAGGCCTCGCGCACGTTGGGTGGCCGCGTCGCTCGCGAAGCGCGCCTTCCCGGGCTGGCCGAGTGGGGCCGCGTCACCGACCACCGGGTGTTGCAGCTGCAGCAGCTGGACAATGTGCTGGTGACGTTGGAAAGCCCGATGACCGCAGCCGAGATCGTCGGCTACGACTTCACGCACGTTGCGGTCGCGACCGGCTCGAGGTGGCGGGCCGACGGCGTGGGCCGCTTCCACGCGTATCCGGTGTTCACCGATGCACTGACACCCGACGGCATCTTCGCCGGTCGCCGGCCCGCCGGGCCGCAGGTCGTGGTTTACGACGACGAGCTGTTCTACCTCGGCGGGGTGCTGGCCGAACTGCTTGCGCAGGAAGGCTTCGAGGTCACGATCGTGACGCCAGAATCGAAGGTCTCGGCCTGGACGGTGAACACGATGGAGCAGCACAAGATCCATCGCCGTTTGGTCGAGGCCGGTGTCACCCTCGTCACCGACACCGCGGTGCTCGCGCACGACGGCGGTGCGGCCCGGCTGACGTGCACGTATACCAGTCGGCAACGCACCATCGCCTGCGATGCGCTCGTCTCGGTGACGTTTCGCGAGCCGCACGCCCCATTGGTCGCCGAACTGCAGGCGCTCGGTTTCGCCGAGGTTCAGGCCATCGGCGATGCCTGGAACCCGGGCACCATCGCCGAGGCGGTGCACGGCGGGCGCCTCTACGCCGAGTCGTTGCACGCCCCCTCTGCGCCCAGCGGCGACACGCCGTTCCTGCGCGAAGTGATTCGCCTGGCCTGACCAGCAGCTCGCCCCTCAGGTCCACCGGGCACATCGTTGCGTAGCGAAACGAACGGTAGCCTTCCCCGGGTGAGCCCCCTCGCCGCCGACACCACCTCGATCGTCACGATCACCCCCCTCGCGCTGACCGAACTGGCAGCGCTGCGCGACACCGAACCCGACGCCGACCGCCTCGGTCTGCGGCTCGAGATCATCAGCAAACCCGGCGAGGACTTCAAGTACGACCTCAGCTTCGACGTGGTCACCACGGCGGCGTTCACCGACGAGGTGCGCACGCACACCGCCACCGTCGACGACCAGATCGTCGCGCTGAAGGTCATTATCCCGGCCACCAGCCGCGACTTGCTCGACGGTGCCACGCTCGACCACACCGCAGGCGCCGGCCTGGTCATCCGCAACCCCAACAAGCCGCAGGCGCCGGTTGTCGAGGGCCTGATCCACGACGACCCACTCAGCGCCGAGGTCGAAGCCATCGTCGCCACCGAGGTCAACCCTGCGCTGGCCGCGCATGGCGGGTTCGTCACCTACGTCGGTCACGACAACGAGGGCACCGCCTACCTCACCATGGGCGGTGGTTGCCACGGCTGCTCGATGAGCCGGATGACCATGCTCGAAGGTGTGCAGACGATGATCGTCGAGGCGCTGCCCGCCATCGAGCGTGTGCGCGACCTCACCGACCACACCTCGGGCGAGAACCCCTACTACCACTGACGGCACCCCCGGCACGGGCCCGGGTGTCAGGCAGCCGACAGCCAGCGGTGCTGTGGCGTTCTACACTGCGAGCCATGTCGAACCCCCGATTCAACGCCCTCGTTTTGAGCGCAGCTCTGCTCGCCATGGCCGCCTGCAGCAGCACCTCCTCCCGCTCAGCTGCCAGCGACGACACCACCGCCACATCGTCCTCGCTCGCCGGTGCGACCACCACGCTCGTGGGCGGCACCACCACTTCGTTGGCCACCAGCACCAGCACGGCAGCCGCCCCGGCGCCGACAGCAGCGCCCACCAACCCGCCCGCCACCAACCCACCCGCCACCAACCCACCGGCGACGAACCCACCTGCCACGAACCCACCGTCCGCCGGCCCGAAGGTGGTCTCCGCCACGTTCAACGGGCCGTCGGCGTGCCCATCACCCGACGTGTCGGTGCCGTTGCCTCCGCAGACGGTCAGCATCTCGTGGAGTGCCACCAACGCCGACAGCGTCTACGTCGCGATCGACAACCCCTACGGCCCGTGGCAGCAGAACCTGCCCCTCATCGGCTCGATCTCGGACCTGCCCTTCGGCTGCCCCGGCTCGCACACGTACTACGTCGTCGCGGTGAAGGGCCCGCAGACCGATATCAAACAGAAGACCTTCACCGCCAACTGATCGAGCGTATTCAGGCGCGGTCGCCGTAGACGGTGATCGTCTCGCCGACAGCGCCCTGCGCCACCTCGTCGGCGGTGAACAGCACTGCCCGCAGGCTCTTACCGGAATACACCTTCGTCTGCGCGGTGAAGTTCGGGTCGGACGGGTCGTCGGGCTGCCCGTACGTCAGGATCGCCTCCGCGTGCGGTCCGTCAGGGCCGAACTCGAGGGTCATCACGAAACTGTTCCCGAACGTCACCGGGTAGCCCAGCGAGGTGTAATAGCGGCCATCGATGTTCTCGCCCGGGTCGCCCTTGGGTGCGGTGGTGTTGGCGCCACTGCAGCAGTCGACGATCGAGATCGCTCCCTCCAGGTTGGTGCCGCCGGGGATGGGGATGCGCTCGTCGTGGGCGCGTCCGTCGTACTGCAGCTCACCGAGCGCGATGTCGAGCGCCCATCCGCGCGACTCGAGCGCGGTGATGGCCGCTGCCAGGTTGTTGAGGATGGTGCCCGGGTTGCTGGCGATCGTGTTCGGCGTGCCCACCGGATCCGTGGGGTCGAACGGCACCGAGTAGAGGTTGCCGGCGTTGCTCCGGTCGGCGCCGGTGAACGAGACGAGGAACTCGCGCCACAGCACCGCCCCCTTCGAGTCGTTGTTCAACCGGCCGTCCCAGTTGCGCAGCACATCGCACGCGGGTGTGATGTCGAACGGCACCTCCGAGATCAGGATCACGCCCTGCTCGTCGCATACCTTCACCACCTGGTCGCGTAACAGGTCGGCGTGCAACGCACGGTTGGAAAACCACGCGGCCTGCAGTTCGGTGAGGTTGAACTTGCCATCGTCGCCGCGCAGCGACGGGTCCGTCAGCAGCATCGCGTTCTCGCGGGTGCGGCTGGACTGCGGGACACCTTCGGCGCCCGTCATCGGGGAGAAGCCGGTGAGCAGTTCGGCCGGGTTGGCCAACCAGTGACTGTCGTTCGCGTTGAACACGAAGTCGTCGCGCTCGAGCTGCGGCTGCTCGTCGAACGGCAGGATGCCCGGCCGCGTTGCGTTGGGGTCATCGACCCACTCGTTCGCAGGGTCGCTGCCGTGCAGCAGGATCGCGCCGTTGTCGAGCAGTGTCTTCGCCAACCCACCGGCCGTCACCTCGGCCTGCCAACCGGCGATGGTTGCCGGGGAAAGGTTGGGCGTTGCTGCCGCGTCGGCGTACCAGGCGCGGCCATCTGCTGACGTGGCAATGGTGTTCACCCACGGGATGCCGTTGGCGGCGCGGTGTGCGTCGATGAACTCGTCCATGTTCGTGGCCGTATTCATCCTCACGAACTGGTCGAGGATGTCAGTGTTGTCGATGTTGGCGTCGCGCATCGTGTAGGCGGTGGTGTCGGACCAACCGAACGGCAGGTTGAGCATCGGCCCGTAGTGGCTGTCGTACATCGTGCGGGTCTCGGTGGTGGTGGCGCCGTCGCGCAGCACCTCGATGTCGATGTCCTCGCTGGTCATCTGCTTCGTCTCGTCGCCGTACACGTAGCTGGTGGGGTCGCCCGGCGTCAGCTGCAGGTCGTAGAGCGTCATGCGGTAGCCGGCGCTGACGGTATGCGTCCACGCGACATGGTCGTTGAACCCGATCAGTACCCCTGGCACGCCGGTGAGGCCGACGCCGTACACGTTCAGCTCGCCGGTGGTCAGCGTCAGCTGGCTCTCCCATAGGCGCTTCTCGCCCTCCCACGGGAAGTGTGGGTTGGCGATCAGCATGCCGCCGCCCGACTCGCTGCCGGCTGAGCCGATCGCCCAACCGTTGCTGCCGAGTGTCGTGGTCGTGTCATCCGGCGCGGCGCTCGTGGTGTCGGGAGCGACGGTGGTCTCAGGCGCCGCGGCAGCGGGCGGCTGCGCCGTCGCGATCGGGCCGATCAGGTTGCCCGCACTCGCGAACAACGTGATGTCGTTGAGGTTGGCGTACAGCTCGTCGACGGTGATCGGCCGCACCCAGGCCTCGCCGTCGCACCAACCGTGCGCGCCCTCGGCAGCAAGCGCCGCGTTGAAACCGGCGACGTAGCCGCCGACCATGTCGCTGAGCCGCTCGGGCTGGTCCGCGAACTTCTCGGCCGCATCGTCGAGGAGGTGCAGGTGGCGGTACGCGAAGTCGGAATCGATGTTCGCGTCGTTCTCGCCGGGGCCGAAGAACTTCGCCCGTTCACCGCGCACCTTGATGATCTGGTCGAGCAGCGTGCACGCACGGTCCTGTGAGTAGGCGTACCCCTGGCCGAAGCCGAGACTGCCCCAATCGTCGGCGACCACGTGCGCAATGCCGTACTCGGTGCGCGTGATCTGCGCCGTGTAGCCCGGCACCGCCTCGGTGGTGGTGGTGCCGGCGTTGGTGGTTGGGGGCGCCGTCGAGTCGGAACTCGGCGACGCACCGTCGTTGGAGCAGGCGGCGATCAGTAAGAGCGCGGCGAGGCCGGCTCGGGAACGGTTACGCATGCGCGAACAGTAACCCGCACCGGTCGCTCGGACCCGCATGACGTCAGCAGGCCGCGATGAACTGCTCGATGGCGGCGGCCAACACCGGTAGCTCCGGCCCGAGCGTGGCGACGTGGCCGCTGTCGGCCAGCACGAGCCGATGCACCGGGCCTGGGAGCACAGCGGCGATGGCGTCGGCGCTGAACGGGTCGACCACCTCGTCGAGCGCGCTGGTGACGAGCAGCACCGGCACGGCGATCTCGGCCAGCGGAACGGCGAGCAAGCCGTGCACCATCGCCAACAACGCGCTCACGGGCTGGCGGTCGTAGCCGATCTCACCTTCGGCCAGCGAGGGCCCGTCGACCCAATCCCGGCCGCGCTCGCGCATCCACTCCAGACCGTCGACCGCGTCGGGGTCCGGTGCCGGACAGTTGATCGCGACCACCCCCGCGCACGCCTGTTTCGCTGCCAGCGCAAGGGCCAATCCGCCGCCCATCGACTGGCCGACCACGACATCGGCGGGCCACTCGCTCGCAACAGCCAGCCACTCGGACCATCCGACGAGCAGCAACGCCTCAGGGTCGGTGCCGTGCCCGGGCAACGTCGGCGCATGCACGGTGTGGCCCGTCGCCCGAAGTTGCTCGGCCAGCGGCGCCATCGTCGCGGCCGTGCCGCCGAGGCCGTGCAGCAGCAGGATGCGTGCCATCGAGCTCAGCTTGCGGCGAGCGCGCGCAGCACGTCGGCCAGCAGGTCGGCCGGGTCTTCCAGGCCGACGGAGATGCGCAGCAGCCCGCCGCCGACGCCCTGCTGCGCGGCTTCTTCATCGGTGAGGCTGGCGTGGGTGGTGGTGCGCGGGTGGCAGACGATGGTCTCCGGGCCGCCCAGCGACGTGGCCACGCGGACGAGCTGCAGGTTGGCCAGTAACGCTTCGGCGGTCGCGTGTCCGCCGGCGAGGTCGATTGCGAACACCGTGCCGAAGTGCCGCATCTGGCGCTTGGCAAGGTCGTGCTGCGGGTGCGACGCCAGGCCGGGGTAGTGCACGGCGGCGACGGACGGATGGCGCTGCAGTTCCTCCGCAAGGTGCAGTGCGCTGGCCGACTGGTGGCTGGTGCGCACGGCCAGCGTGCGAATACCGCGCAACGCGTTGAGCGCATCGAATGGCGACGGGGTGGCGCCGTGCAGCACGTGGTAGCCCCAGATCTCGTCGAGCAGATCGCGCTCGCCGCTGACCACACCGAGCGTTGCGTCGTTGTGGCCGGCGATGCCCTTGGTCGCCGAGTGCAGCGACAGATGCACGCCGTGCGCCAACGGCTGCTGGCCCAATGGGGTGGCGAACGTTGAATCGACCAGTGTGATCGGGCCCCGCAGGCCGCCGAACTCGTCGAGGTCGACCAGTTCGAGCAGTGGGTTCGAGGGCGTCTCCGCGATCGCGAGCATCGTGCGGCCCGGTTGCACCGCCGCCGCGAACCCGCCCGGCTCGGTGCCGTCGACGAACGTCACCTCGATACCGAAGCGTGCGCACGGCCCCTGCAGGAACGCGAGCGTGGCCGAATACAGCTGCCGCTGAGCAACGATGTGGCTGCCCTGGCCGCACAGCGCGAGCACGACCGTGCTGATCGCGCCCATCCCGCTGGCGAACGCGAGCGACGATTCGGCCCCTTCCAACGTGGCGACGGCCTCCTCGAACGAGGTGACGGTCGGGTTCGCGTAGCGCCCGTAGAACTCGCCGGAACGCACGCCGGTGGCGCGGCGGCGAGCGTCGGTCATATCGGTGGATTCCCACACGCTGCTGGCCCACAGCGCCGGCGCCAGGGAGCGGCCGCTGTGCCCGCGGCCGGCGGCGATGGCCTGCGTAGCAGGTTGCAGGTCAGGCGTCTCCGGCATCTGGTCAAGGCTAGGCGATCGTTCTACGCTGCGCCCATGACAAATTTGGTCGCTTCTGCGACGTCCCCCGATCTCGGTGCGCTCTACAGAAGCGCGCGTGAACGCATCACGGCGCTGGCCGTCGGTCCGTTGATCGATCCAACGCTCGTGGTGCCGGCCACGCCCGAATGGTCGGTGCATGACGTGATTGCGCACCTCTCCGGCATTGCGGTCGACGGCACGAGCGGCAACATGGAAGGTGCACCAGGCGACGCCTGGACGGCGGCGCAGGTGGCGCGCAACGTCGATCGTTCCATCGCGGAGATGTTGGCGGAGTGGACATTGGTGGGCCCGCTGATGGAAGGGTTCCTCTCCAGCCCGGCCGGCCAGAACGCGTCGTCCGCGGTGATCGACATTCACACCCATGAGGCAGACCTGCGGCATGCGCTCGGCTTGCCGGTTGCGGTTCCATCCGACTTCCTCGCCTGGGCGGGGCCGAGGCTCCGTGATGGTTTCAACGCCGCCGTCGAGAAGGCCGGACTCGCTCCCGTGACAGTCGTGGTCAGCGACCTCGAACTGTTCCGCGGGCGACTCGGTCGCCGCACCGACGGGGAGGTACTCGCGCTCGAATGGTCAACTCCCGCAGCCGAGTACCTCGATCTGTTCTTCATCTTCGGGCGTGCCGAGCAATCGCTGGGCGAGTCGGTCGGGAGCGGCGAATGATCGGCCGTCTCGACGAAGTGGTCATCGACTGCCACGAGCCCATGCACCTGGCCGAGTTCTGGCAACGCGTACTCGGTGGCTACATCGTGCAGCAGAGCCACGAGTGGGTTGCGCTCGAGCCGCCGACAGGCATCACGGTCTCCTTTCAGCTGGTGCCCGAGAGCAAGACGGTGAAGAATCGGGTTCACCTCGACATCGACGTCGGCGATCTGGTCGAGGCCACCGCCGCAACCGTGGCCGCTGGTGCCACTGCCGTCGGTGAACCGGCCTACGACGACCTGGGCGGATTCCAGGTGATGGCCGACCCGGAGGGCAACGAGTTCTGCCTCATCAACGGGCCCACCGCGCTCACTGCTTGATTCTCTGAATCACTTGCGTGCCGGGAGCCCTCGCCGGTCACGCTGCGCTGCTGGCTACTGTCATGGTATGACACGCCCCATTCGACGCATCGCCTTGTCGACCGGCGGGGGCGACGCCCCCGGCCTGAACGCGGTGATCCGTGCTGCCACGCTGGCAGCGATCAATTGCGGCTGGGAGGTCGTGGGCATCCGCGACGGCTTCAACGGACTGTTACTTCCCGAGCTGTACCCCGACGGCGGACTGATCCCGCTCACCCGCCAGCGGGTGCGTGGCATTGTCCACTTGGGCGGCACCATCATCGGCACCACCAATCGCGGTAACCCGACCGCGTATCCCGTCCAGCAGACCGATGGCAGCTGGCTCGAGGTGGACCGCACGCCCGAGCTGCTGGAAATGTTCGAGGTGGCGGACATCGATGCGCTCATCACCATCGGCGGCGACGGCTCGCTCACCATCGCGCACCATCTGTACCAGGCCGGGCTGCGCGTGATCGGGGTGCCCAAGACCATCGACAACGACCTCGAGCGCACCGACGCGACGTTCGGGTTCGACACCGCAGTCAGCTTCGCGTCCGAGTGCATCGACCGCCTCTTCTCCACGGCCACGTCGCACGGGCGGGTGATCGTGGTCGAGGTCATGGGCCGCTACGCCGGCTGGATCGCCCTCAATGCGGGTGTGGCCTGCGGTGCCCACGCGATCCTGATCCCCGAGATCCCTTACGAACTGGAGTCGGTGGCAGCAACCATCCGCGACCGCGAGCTGCACGGCGCGAAGTTCTCCATCATCGTGGTCGCCGAGGGCGCGTGCCGCGTCGGCGGCAGCGTGTCCATCCTGGGCAAGGTCGTCGGCCAGGCCGAGCGGCTGGGTGGTGTCGGCGAGAAGATCGGCGCCGAACTGGAGGCGCTCACCGGCAAGGAGGCCCGCACCGTCGTGCTCGGGCACCTGTTGCGCGGGGGCACCCCCACGGCCTTCGACCGGCTGCTCGGCCTGCGGTTCGGTGCCGCCGCCGTCCGCGCGCTCGACGAGGGCGAGAACGGCATCATGGTTTCGCTCGATTCGCCCACTGTGCGGTACGTGCCGCTGAGCGAAGTCACCTCCCGCCGCAAGACCGTGCCACTGGACTGCGACACGATGCTGACCGCCCGCGACATGGGCATCAGCTTCGGGGATTGAGCCGCCGCAACACGTTGCTGGTCACTTGGCTGACCGACGTGTCGTCGAGCGCATACACCCAGTCGGTGGTGCCGATAGTGGCGACAGTGCCGCCCTGCTCGCCCGACGGTTGACAGGTGAGCATCACCGCGTTGCCGTGGCGAACGCGGGCGAGCGAGTCCGGCGTGATTTCGCCGTAGAACCGTTCGGCAACGAACTCCAGGTCGCACTGGTCGGCGCTGGCCGCGACCGATGCCGGGTACTCGCCCTCAGCGAGGCTGGAGGCTGGTGCAAACGCGACCACCTCGGTGTGTGGCGGCGCGTCGTGGTGCACGGCCACCGGCAGACCGAAGTCGTCGAGGCCCAGCTTGACCCCGACCGTCTCGTAACCGACCGCACCGAATGCCGACCCCAGTTGGTCGCCGTAGCGCAACCCGGTGCCCTCGAACAGCCAGTGGTCGTCGCGATAGACGGTGAACCCGCCACTGGCCCGCGGGGTGGCCTGCCCGAAGCGGCTGTACAGGCCATAGGCGCTGCCCGCCCCGAGGAACCGCCACTCGGGCCGGCCCACCACCGGGTCGCACCACATGCCGCTCATCGTGTGTTGGGCGGGCGTGCCCACCACCGGATCGTTGCGGTGCGCCGAGTACTTGTGTGCGGTCATCGACCGCCCGCGGCCGCTGGCGTGATCGTTGAGGCGTACCTGCCAGAACATGGTGTTGCCGGAGATGCTGGCGTAGTTGCCGCCGCCCGCCACATGGGCTTCCACGGTGTCGCGCTGGGCTGCCGACCAGTACTCGTCGTGGCCGACACCCATCACCAGGCGGTAGCCGGCGACCACCTCGGGCCGGTGCTCGAGATCGCTGGAGACTGCGTAGTCGAGCGTGATGCTGTTGCGCGTGGCCCACTCGACGAAACGCCGTTCGTAGGTGAACCAACCGGCCGAGCTCATGTAGCCGGGGTAGTCGTGGGCGTGGCGGTACTGCTGGTAGACGAAACCGTCGACGTCGGGATCCTCGCCGGGGTGCGCCGGTCGGCTCTTGCGGTCGTCGCGTTCGGTGTGTGGGCGCACCAGCATGCCGCGCCCGAACGGACGATCGAAGCTGACCTGGTGGCCGCCGGTGTACAGGCTTCGCCCGCCCCAGTTGTTGTACGCGTTGTAGGTGTTGGTGGCGAGCACGAGCAGCGGATTACCGGTGGCATGCTTCGCCCTCACCACGAACATCGCGTGGCCAACAGCCCGGTCATGGGTTGCGCCGTGTGCGTGGAGCGTGACGAGGTAGACGCCGCTGGCCCAGTCGCTGCTGATGGGGATGGTCAGTGCCGCCGGCCAACCGCACCCGTGCGAGTCGGCGTTCTCCGGCGTCGGGTGGGCGACGCCCGGTACGTCGCGCTGTGCCCACAGCACCTCGTCGTTGCCCGGTGTGGCGGCGCCCCATCCGCGAACATCGACATCGAACCGGTCGGTGGCGCACCATGCGTGGAGCGCCACCCCTTCGCCGGGGAGGTAGCTGAGCTGATCGCAGTACGCCTCGACAGCATCGTAGTGGGTCACATCGTCGGCCATGCCGGCACGGTACCCGGTGGCTCGCGCCCGGCTCTCACGCACGTCGTCGCGGTGCTGGCTGGCTGCAGCGAGGACACTGCCCTCACGCCGCCCGCACCTTTGGCGGGCCGTGAGCGGTGGCCCGCCCTCCGGGGCGTGTGATGGTGAGCGTGCGATCCGGCGCGAGGTGGAGCTGCCAGCCGCCTTCGTGGGCGAGGTGATGGTGGCGGTTGCACAGCGGCAGCAGGTTGGCGACGTCGGTACCGCCGCCCAACCGGAACCAGCTGACGTGATGGATCTGGCAATGGTCGAACGGCACCTCGCACAGTGCGCAGGTGCGGTAGAGCACGCGCAACGCCCGCCGCTGGGCCCGATTGGCGAGGCGCGCCTCGCGCCCGAGGAACAACCGAACGCCATCAGCGCCGACGACCACCGGGGTGACGCCGCCGAGGCAGGCCACCGCCGCACGGTTTCCACCGGCAGCCCGAACCGGCCGAAGCCGGCCTCGCACACCGTTGCCTCATGTGTCGTGCCGGTGAGGAACGTGTGAGCGTCGATCAGCACTGTCACATCTGGCAGCGACGAACCGTTGGTGGGGCCGGGCGCAGGTGAACTCGATGGCCGAGCGGCCGCCGTCGAGCCACCACCGCAGGCGGGTCATTCGGCGCTGACGGGCGAGCTTCTCGAGCCCGTCGTCCCTGCGTACATGCCGAACGACATCGTCGACTGTCGTGCGAAACGCGGCAGCTGTTTGTGTGCCGGCCGCACGCGCCAAACGCGCACCATGCCCGACGAGCGCGACCTTCTCCGCCGGCGACAGCCCTGCCGCGGCCCTGGCCACGACATCGACCCGGTCACCGGTGGTCTCGCCGGCCGTGAGCGCGGCACCCAGTTCGGGAACATCGTGGGCCGCTGCAGCGCGATCGCGAAGCCGCTCGGCGGCGCTCGACGACGACCGTGTCGAACTGGCGATGACCTCGTGCGGGACCACCTGAGCATCGGCAGTTGCCAGCTCGTCGAGCCGGCACACGACCTGTAGCTCTCGCGCATCGAGTAGCCCGCGCACCACCATGAGCGCCGCAAGCTCGGCGCGGCAATCGGCCACATCGGCCAGCGATGAGGCCGAAAGCTGGGTGCGAATGGCGCCGACGTCCATACGAACAACTGTACTCAGGGGGTATGACAGGGTCGCTCCGGGTGCGGTTTCCGGCGGACCCGGCACGTCCAGAGTGGGGGGACCTGTCGGCGAAGTGAATGAACTGGCCTTTGCGAGCGGCGAAGAATGGGGTATGCCCACGCCGTCGGATGCCCACGCTGCCTCGCGTGCGATGGCGGATCTGTTCCGGCGATACCACCAGGACGTATACAAGTTCGTCGCCCGCCGGCTGGGGGAGTCGCTCGCTGCCGACGTGACTGCCGAGGTGTTTCGTGTGGCCATCGAACGTCACCACACGTACGACAGTGGGCGCGGTCATCAGCGTGCATGGCTGTACGGCATCGCTGCCAATCTGATTCGAGGGCACTGGCGCACCGAGGAGCGTCGCCTGCGCGCGCTGGCACGTGAAGGCGGCACCCAACGATCGTTGATCGACCCACTGTTGCGGGTGGAGGAACAGATCAATGCCGACGATGCTCTGGCGCGGGTGATGGACGCAGTCGCCGCACTGCCCGCCGAGGATCGCGACCTGCTCACGCTGTTCGCCTGGGAAGGCTGCGGCTACGCCGAGATTGCCAGTGCGTTGAGCATTCCGATCGGAACGGTTCGTTCGCGGTTGCACCGCATTCGCCGCGAGCTCGCGGTAAGTCACTACGAGGAGTTGCAGACATGAACGAACTCGACCTGCTCCGCAAGGCCCGACCCGACGTCGCGAGCTTGAGTGCACAGGAGGTTGACGACATCTGCGCAGCGGTCTTCGGTGACGTTGCTGATCGTCAGCCAACACGCTCGCACCGCCGGTTGTACGCCGTCCTTGCAGCGGCGACGATTGCTGCCGCGGCGGTCGTTGCTTTCCTGTTCCTTCCTCGCAGCGAGCTGCGCACGCTTTCGCCCGCAGCGCCCACGCGCGAGGCGCCATCGACCAGCCAGGTCGCCGAGACGGCCGCACCGACGACGACCGTCGAGGACTGGCATCAGCAACCCAACCTCCGATTCCGACCGACCGACGAGTGGTTCACGCTGTTCGAGCAGGCCCGCGAGGCGAAACTCGGTCGCTGCATGGTGGCCGCAGGGTTCGAGTACCACGGCAATCCGTACGAAACGGACACCGCGCTCGCGAATGCCGCAGCCGACATCCAGGCGGGTAGCTACGAAGCAGCGTTCTACGGTGTCGGCGGGCTAGGTGGCGGGTGTCTCGACCAGGCGTACGCAACCGTCTTCGGGCCTGAGCGCGCAGATGTCGACGCCGAGAACGTGAGGTCTTCGCACCAGGGAGCATGGCAGCGTTCGGCGTTTGCCGAACCAGCCCTGCGGCGGGGGATGAATGAGCTGGCGGTCTGCGCCCGCGCACACGGCATGGATGTGCGCGACGCCCCGGACCGGCTCGACAGGGTGTTCAACGATGTGCTGCTCGGCATCCAGTCGCGTGTCCTGGCCGATCCGCGCGCCGATGCCGTTCCCCCCGAGGCCATCGCCGAAGCGCGGCAGTTGTTCGATCAAATCGCCGACGAGTTGTGTCCGACGTTCTCCTCGGTCCAGGAGCAAGTGGCCACCGGCACCGTCGCTGCCGAGGTGGCGTGGATCCAGG
>Ga0105047_10009357_pt1 | contig 16150 bp, 10 predicted proteins | sample MAT04_FD_78384 | JGI IMG/M metagenome (GOLD analysis project Ga0105047, IMG submission 78384) | Freshwater microbial communities from Lake Fryxell liftoff mats and glacier meltwater in Antarctica - MAT-04 (megahit assembly) | ecosystem: Environmental > Aquatic > Freshwater > Ice > Liftoff...
GGCAAGTTGGTCAACAACATCGAGGTTGCGGTGGTGGGAAAGACCCACACCATCCGTCTGGCGATGACCACGATGCTCACGGAGGGCCACCTCCTACTGGAGGACGTGCCAGGCACGGGCAAGACGATGCTCGCGAAAGCGATGGCGAACACGGTGCAGGGCACGCAGAGTCGCATTCAGTTCACCCCTGACCTGCTGCCCAGCGACGTGACCGGCGTGACGATCTACGACCAACGCAATGGTCAGTTCGAGTTCCACAAGGGGCCGATCTTCGCCACGGTGGTGCTTGCCGACGAGATCAACCGTGCCTCGCCGAAAACGCAGTCGGCGTTGCTCGAAGTGATGGAGGAGGGTCGGGTCACCGTCGACGGCGTCGGTCACGAAGTGGGTGACACGTTCATGGTCATCGCGACGCAGAACCCAATCGAGCAGGCTGGCACGTACCGCCTTCCAGAGGCCCAGCTGGATCGCTTCCTGATGAAGACGTCACTCGGCTATCCCGACCACGAGAACACGATCGCACTGCTCGCTGATTCGGCGAACAAGCATCGCTCCGATGGCGTCGGCCCACTCATCACGGCCAAGGCGGTAGCGGACATGGCTCAACTGGCCAGCGGCGTGCACGTCGACCCCTCCGTCCTCAGCTACATCAGCCGCATCGCGGAGGCGACACGCCAGGCGCCGGAGGTCAAGCTCGGCCTGAGCGTGCGCGGGTGTCTTGCGTACGTCCGCGCAGCGAAGACGTGGGCCGCCGCGAGCGGCCGGAACTACGTCGTGCCGGACGACATCAAGGAGCTCGCCGAACCGATCCTGTCGCATCGCGTGCTCCTCAGCCCCGAGGCAGAGTTCGCCGGCGCCAGCGTGCAGGGCGTCCTCTCGCGCCTGATCGCCGACATCCAGCCCCCGACCGACCGCGCCGCCTGAGCACTGCACCCCGATGGTAGAACTCGCCAACTTCGTGCGCCGTGCCCTGGCTCGACCGCGGGCGTTGGCTGCTCGCATCCCGATCACCCGACTCGGCTGGACGGTCGCTTCGCTCGGTCTCGTCGCTTGGTCTGGTGCCTCCTTCCTCGAGTGGGAGGAGCTGGCGGTCATTACCGTCGCCTGCCTTGCGGCTGTGGTCGGCTCGCTGCTGTTCACCGTCGGAAAGTCTCACTACGACGTCACCTTGAGCATGCAGCCCAAGCGGGTGACCGTCGGCGAACGCGCCCACGGGCAGGTCGTCGTCCGCAATGCCTCCGGGCGTCGGCAGCTTCCCGGCCGCATGGAGATGTCGGTCGGTGCCGGCCGAGCTGAGTTCCCGATCCCATCGTTGGGCGAGGGCGCCGAGCACGACGAGCTGTTCTCGGTGCCGACGGAGCGACGGGCAGTCATCCCCGTCGGTCCCGTCCTGAGCGTGCGCGGCGATCCGATCGGTTTGTGCCGCACCGAGAAGATGTGGACCGGCATCGAGGAGTTGTTCGTTCATCCGCGGATCTCCCCGCTCGATCGGCTCGGCAGCGGTCTGCTCAAGGATCTCGAAGGGCAAACCACGCAGGATCTTTCCAACAGCGATGTGGCCTTCCACACCCTGCGCGAGTACGTGCCAGGCGATGACCGTCGGCACATCCACTGGAAGACGACCGCTCGTCTCGGGAAGATGATGGTTCGCCAGTTCGTCGACACGCGGCGCTCGCACCTGGCCTTGATCGTCAGCACCGACCGTGCCGACTACGCGAACGAGGACGAGTTCGAGCTAGCGGTGTCGTTGGCCGCGTCGCTCGGCATCAGAACCCTTCGTGACGAGCAAACCGTGTCGGTGGTGGCCGGCGGCAAGTCGCTCCCGTCGGAGAACGGCCAACGGCTGCTCGACGCGTTCGCTCGAGTGACGTTTGGCAGCGCCTCGGGGGGCCTGCACGCAGGTGCAATCACCGCTAGTAAGGGCGCCGCAAACGCAAGCATCGTGGCCCTTGCCACGGGGAGCGCCTCCGCCTTGGCAGACGTGCGCAGTGCCGCCAGCCGGCTCTCGACCGACGCTCGCATCGTCGTACTTCGAGCGGACACGGCGGGCACGCTCAGCTATCGCCCCATCGGTACCACCGCCGTGATAAACGTCCCAGCGCTCGACGAGTTCGCGCAGGGTCTTTGGAGAGCAACGCAGGTATGAGCGACGTACGGGCAATGATTCCAACACGGGACGAAGCAGTCGACCTCGGGTTCTCGGCGGCGCTGACAGGCGCCGCCGTCTACGCCTTCGAGCAGTCGTACGGCGGCATCGAGTTCTTCGTGGTCGGTGTGGTCGGTGTGGTGCTCGGTTGTGTTGTGTCACTCCTGGGCAACCGCCGTCGGTGGCCTGCACTACTGGTCATCGCTGCTCTACTGGGCACATATGTGCTCGTCGGTGGGGTGATCGCACTGCGCGATCGAGCCCTGTTCGGGTTCTTGCCCTCCCTCGACACGGTGCAGGGCGCCATCGAGGCGATCGTCGGCGGGTGGAAGGAGCTACTCACCACGGTCCCCCCGGTCGGCAACGTGGGCAACCTGATGGCGCTGCCGATGTTCTGCGGCGTGGTTGGTGCCGGTGGCGCTGTCTTATGGGCGAATCGGGTTCGTGCCCTGCTGCCGCCAGCGCTGCTCCCGACGGCTGTGATGTGTCTGGGATTGCTCTGCGGCCTCAAGTCGCCGGTATCTGCAGTGCTACACGGCGCAATCTTCGGTGCGTTGGTTGTCGTGTGGGTGGCGCTTCGCCACCGCCGCGTTCGGCCGGTGGTGCAACAGCACGACAGCGATCGCCGTCGTCGCTTGGTGGGTGCGTTCGGGCTGGTGACAGTTGCCGCTGCAGTTGGTTTGATCGCCGGCCCGGCGCTCCCGTTCGCGAGTGCGGACAACCGCGTGATCTTGCGTGACACGCTGGAGCCACCGTTCGACCCTTTCGACTTCCCCAGCCCCCTGGCTGGCTACCGCAACTACGTGAAGACCGAGAAGGAGAAGGTTCTCTTCACGATCTCGGGCCTTCCGAACAACGTCCCGATCCGGATGGCGACGATGGACGACTACGACGGTGTGGTGTGGAGGGTGACCGGCGGCACCGGTGCGCGTGCCGGTGCATCGGGCTACTTCCAACGCGTCGGAACTTCGGTGTCAGCTGACCACACCGGCCAACGAGCGACCATCACGGTAGAGATCAAGGACTGGAGTGAGGTCTGGATCCCTACTGTCGGCGAGGTCGTCAGCATTCGCTTCACTGGCCCGCGATCACGGGCGCTGGCCGACGCATATCGCTACAACCGGGCGACCGATACTGCCGCAAGTCAACAACGGTTGCTACAGCCGGGGGACTCCTACCAGTTGGACGTCGTGCTCCCGCCGCCCGCGGACGCAATGAAGGACGGCGTTCTCGAGGATCAGCGCGGCAAGAACACTTCGAACGCGATTCCCGAGGAGCTGGTGAGCTGGGCTGCGCCGCAGGTGGCGAAGACGGAACGTGATCGTCGCCCGACATTGCTGGAACTCTCCCTCAGTGTTCGAGGGGTCTACAGCGATGGACTGATCCCCGAGCAGCAGCGCTCGCTCGGCGGCCACAGTGCGGGCCGCATGCGGGAGTTCATCAAGTTGGAATCGCCTGTCGGGAACGCGGAGCAGTTCGCGTCGGCGCTCGGGCTGATGTTGCGCGGGGACGAGATCGCTGCGCGGGTCGTCACGGGCTTCAAGCCTCGCGTGTGGAGCGATGGCCCGATCGACATCACCGGTGAGGACGCTGAGGCTTGGGTCGAGGTGCCGGTCGTCGGCGTCGGTTGGGTCAACCTCTACCCGACGCCGGACAGAGAGAAGATCAAGCCGGACGACAAGCCCAAGCCGCGCCCGCAGCCTGAGCGCAACACCCAGGTGCCGCCGCCGCCCCCGGTGCTGGCAGAAGACCCGCGCACAGATCCGGCGAAGGAGGCAGACGGCAAGAAGGCCGAGAAGAAGGATAAGCCGGCCCCAACGCCCGCTGACTCCGGCGTACCTCGGTCCTTGAAGCTGGCCCTCGCGTTCGGCGGGCCTCCGTTGCTCTTGATCGTTGGTGGCGCCGGGACGATTGTCGGTCTCAAGGCACGCCGCCGGCGACGTCGCCGCTCGACCGGCTCGACGACTGAGCGCATCGCCAACGGCTTTCGCGAACTCGTCGACACGGCGCGCGACATGGGCCGACCGGTTCCGGCGAAGGCAACTCGACGTGAAGTCGCCGGCTTCATCGCGGCACCGAACGGCCAGACGCTCGCCGGGGTGGCGGACGCAGCGGTGTTCGGTCCATCGGATCTCTCGGACGAACAAGTCGTGGGTTTTTGGAGCGATACGCAGGAGTCGATCAATCAAATGCGCCACTCGGTCGGCATCGTCGATCGGCTAAAGGCGAAGGTCAGCCTGACGTCGCTGAGGAAGGTCAAGGCCCGATGAAGCTCAAACTTTCGCTGGTGTCTGGTACCGCAGTCGACGACATCGTGGTCACGGTCGACGCCACGGCCACGGTGAACCAACTGGCCGAGCGGTTGCGGGTCAGCCACCCCCGCGTCCGCTCGGCAGCAACCCCAGGCGACTCGCTGTGCATCCGTGTCAGCCCCGGCACACCTGTTGAGCGCACTGTTGCCCCGTCCACAGTCATGGGCGAGGCGGGTATCCGCAGCGGCGACTCGATCACGCTCACCAACGCCGCCGGCGAGGCGGGCGCAGCGCGCGCCGCCGTTGCGACGTTGAGGGTGGACACCGGGCCCGATGCGGGCCGATCGTTCGCGCTGCCGGCGGGTACATCTGTGCTCGGTCGCGACCGCTCGTGCGACATTCGGCTGGCCGACGCACTCGTGTCCAAGCGACACGCGAAGATCAACGTCTCGGACATGGTAGAGATTATCGACGACAACTCGGCCAACGGCATCCAGGTCGGTGATGAATACGTGCAACGCGCGGTCGTGCGCTCGTCCGACGAGATTCGCATTGGCGACACGACGATGACCGTCACGTTGCTCACCGCGTCGGGAGCAGCCAATGCCGTAACCGGTCACGCAATCGAGTTCAATCGCTCACCCCGTCTGGATCCCAAGTACGAGGGTGTTGAGCTGATCGCACCAGAGCCGCCGCAGCGTCCTCAGCCGCAGCGGTTCCCGCTGATCACAATGGTGGCGCCGCTACTGATGGGCGTGGTGATGTATTCGATCACGAAAAACGCATTGTCGATCGTCTTCATCGCCCTCTCCCCGATCATGATGGTGGGCTCGTTCTTCGAAAACCGCTGGGCCACCCGTAGGTCGCTCGTGCAGGGGGCGGCCGACTTCCGCGCGAGCTTGCGAGACCTGGCGGTTCAGCTGCAGTACGCGTGCGATCTCGAACGCATACAGCGTCGGCGCGAGCATCCGTCCGTCTCCGATGTCGTCGAGGGCGTCAATGCGTTGTCACCACTGACATGGACGCGCCGGCCCGAACACGAGTCGTTCGGGCAGGTGCGCCTGGGACTTGGTACTCAGCCGTCGCGAAACACTGTGCAGCTGACAACCACCAACAACACGACGCCTGATCTGTGGCGGGAGTTGCAGGATGTGGCTGGCCAGTTCTCGACCGTCGATCGCGTACCGGTGGTCGCTGACCTTCGTGATTGCGGCAACATTGGAATCGCAGGTCCTGCCGCTGTCTCGCGACCTCTCGCAGCCGGTGTGGTCGCGCAGTTCGTCGGTCTGCACTCGCCCGCCGAACTGGTGATCGCAGCGGTGTGCACGGCGTCGAGCGCCGAGCGATGGGAGTGGCTGAAGTGGCTGCCCCACGCCGGAGGCGAGCATTCACCGCTGGCAGTCGAGCACTTAATTTCGTCGTCGTCTGGGGCGATTTCGTTGATCGCTGCGGTCGAGGATCTGATCGCCGTCCGCGTCGAAGAGGACACCAGTAGCGAGCAGCGATCGCTTCCCATGGTCGTCGTCATCGTCGACGACGAAGCAGCGACCGAGCGTGCGCGGCTCGTAAGGATCGCCGAGCGAGGCCCGGCTGTGGACGTTCACCTTCTGTGGGTGGCAGCGTCACTTCCCCGCCTTCCGGCCGCATGCCGTGCGTATCTCGAGGTCGACTCCCGCACCGGAAGCGGGTCGGTCGGGTTCGTCCGCGGCGGCATCGAAGTCGGCGAGGTAGAGCTGGAGCAGCTCGATGAGGGCTCGACGGCTCAGCTGGCCCGCCACTTGGCTCCCGTGGTCGATGCGGGGGCGATTCTGGAGGACCAGAGTGACCTTCCCCGCACCGTCTCGTTCCTTGCGCTGAGCGGCAACGAGTTGGCCGAGAACTCCGCCGATGTCGTCGAACTGTGGCGCGGCACGAACTCCCTCCCCCCCGAACAGGGAGCCCCCCGATTGAAGCGCGACAACACGCTTCGCGCGCTGGTCGGTCAAGCCGCAAGCGATCGCTTCTACTTGGATCTGCGCACGAATGGCCCGCACGCCCTGGTTGGCGGAACCACCGGTGCTGGCAAGAGTGAGTTTCTGCAGAGCTGGATCCTTGGCATGGCGACCGCACACTCGCCTGCTCGAGTGAACTTCCTTTTCATCGACTACAAGGGCGGAGCAGCGTTCGCCGATTGCGTCGACCTTCCGCATTGCGTCGGGCTCGTTACCGATCTCAGTCCTCATCTCGTGCGCCGAGCGCTGCGAAGCCTCAATGCCGAGCTCCGGCGGCGAGAGCACATCCTCAACCGCAAGCGGGCGAAGGACTTGCTCGAACTCGAACGCCGACGCGACCCTGAGGCGCCGCCAAGCCTCGTCATCGTGGTCGACGAGTTTGCAGCGTTGGTACAGGAGGTGCCCGAGTTCGTCGATGGGGTCGTCAACGTTGCGCAACGAGGGCGCTCGCTGGGCCTCCACCTGATCCTTGCGACGCAGCGGCCGGCGGGTGTCATCCGCGACAACCTGCGGGCGAACACGAATCTCAGGGTTGCACTTCGCATGGCTGACGAGAACGACTCCGACGACGTCATCGGAACTAAGCAAGCAGCGACTTTTGATCCGTCCATTCCGGGTCGTGGTGTCGCCAAGACTGGCCCCGGCCGCTTGGTGACCTTTCAGGCCGCGTACGTGGGCGGGCACACGACGAACGTCGCTGCGCCGCCGGTCATTGACGTCAACGAGTTCGCGTTCTCGCTCGGTGGCTTCTGGCCTGCCCCCGCAAATTCGTCAACAGAGGCCGAAGCTCCGGTCGGCCCCAACGATATTCGTCGCGTCGTCAATACTGTAGTCGGTGCTTCCCAGGCGTGCTTGTTGGCCGAGCCGCTCAAGCCGTGGTTGCCTGATCTGGCGACCACGTATCGACTGGAGCAACTGCCGACACGTCGCACCGACGACGAACTGGTGTTTGGAGTGATCGATCGCCCCGACGAGCAAGCACAGCCGGTAGTGTCCTTCGTGTCCGATCGCGACAGCAATATGGCCATCTTCGGCACGGGTGGGTCTGGGAAGAGCACGGCCCTGCGCACCATCGCAGTTGCAGCCGGTTTCTCCACTGCTCGTGGAGGACCCTGTCAGGTGTATGCCCTCGACTATGGAGCCAGGCAACTGGCCATGCTGGAACCGCTTCCGCACGTTGGCGCGGTCATCTACTCCGACGATCTGGAACGAACCCAGCGGTTGTTACGAATGCTGCGGGCGACAGTCGAGGAGCGTTCGGAGCGCTACTCGGCAGTCAAGGCCAACACCATCGGGGAGTATCGAGAGCGATCGGGGAACGCCGCTGAACCGCGCCTGCTATTGCTGATCGACAACTTCGGTGCATTTCGGCAGGCCTGCGACTCGGTACCTCAGAGCGGAATGTTTGAGATGGTGGAGCGGCTGGCTGCTGAGGGCCGGGGCGTCGGCGTACACCTGATCGCGACTGCAGATCGGTCCGCTGCGTTCAGCGCCGGCATGAACTCGTTGATCCAGGCCAAGCTTGCGCTGCGACTGGCCTCGGAGATGGACTACGCGGTGCTCGGTGTGCCGGCCGATGTCTTCAGTGAGACGTCGCCACCTGGGCGCGGCTACACGGACGGCAGCGAGGTGCAAATCGCGGTGCTCGGTGGTGAGGCGAACAGCGCCCGGCAGGCAGCCGAGATCGTCAAGCTCGCCAAGGCAATGGAGCGTGCCGGCGTGCCAGCCGCACCCCCGATCCGACGACTTCCCGAATTCGTCGAACACTCATCGTTGCCCAGTGAGGTCGGCGAACAGCCGACGCTCGGCATCTGGGACGAGACGCTGGAGGCGATCGGATTCGACCCCTCCGGAGTTTTCGTGGTCGCAGGCCCGCCACAGAGCGGTCGCACCACGGCGGTCGCTTCACTCGTCACCAGCGTGCTCCGCCGGTCGCCAGGTTCGCCAATTGCGCTCTTCGCTGCGAGACGATCGACCCTCCTGGGTTTGACGTCATGGACCTTCATGGCAACCGACACTGATTCCATCACCGAGTTGGCGCGCGATCTTGCCGTGAAGATCGCGATGGACGACCCCACGACCCGCGGGCTCACAATCGTGATCGAGTCGGTAGGGGCGCTGGCGGGTGGACTCGCCGACGATGCCGTGCAATCGCTCATTGGGGCAGCACGCGGCGAGGGACTGCTGGTCATAGCTGAGGGAGAAACGACGAGCCTTTCGGGCTGGGGCCTTGCGCAGATGATAAGAGCAGACAAGTACGGCGTGGCGCTGCAACCCGATCAGATGGACGGTGACACGATCTTCGGTACCAGCCTTCCGAGGGTGCGCCGTACGGACTTCCCACCAGGTCGCGGTTACTTCTTCCGGTCGGGCCGCGTTTTTCGCGTGCAGCTCCCTGTGCCCGACGTGAACTTGATCAACGACGTGAACTCGATCAACGACAACGGATCGGCTTCCTCTGACAGGGCACAGGGCGAGTACGCCCCGCGTTCCGTGGGTACTCCTCCCCATTGAGCAACCCGGGGATCTCATCAATAATCGTGGTGACTCACGAACACCAACCAACAACAAGGAAAGTGAAGGGACAACGAAATGAGTGGTTCACTTGCGGTCACATGGCAAGAACTGAGCAGCGCCTCCACCAAGCTCACCAGTGCCGAGGGCGAGATCGGTGTCAAGCTCGGTCAGCTTCGAGCGATGATCGACGGTCTCGGCGGCACCTGGCAAGGCGCGGCCTCGGGTGCCTACAACCAGCTATATGCAAACTGGGACAAGAGCGCGAAGTCGCTTTTTCAGTCGCTTGAGGGCATCTCGAAGATGCTCGCTTCGGCCGCCACCGCGTACGAGCAGACCGAGACTCAGGTCAAGACCGGGTTCAACGGCTGAAAGGCCATCGTGCCGCCACGCTCGCTCATGCAGCGAGCGTGGCAGGGCACCCTTGGAGAGATGAGGACTGATGAATGGTTTGCAGATGACGGTGGATCCCCGCTGGGTCTTCGTGACTCGCGGCGACGACATCACCGCGGAGGTCGATCGCCAACTCGGTGTGATTCCACCCCCGGGTGCCGAAGCGACCTGGCAGGAACTGCGAGACGACTCGGCGCAATTGTTGCTCGACGAACTTAACGACGGCGCGGAATGGTCTGCGTTGTTCATGATGCAGGAAGCTGACGGTTCGCTGGTGGCGGCTAGGGCCTCGGCGCGATTCGAGCCGACGCTCACCACTGAGATAGGTGACCTCTACGACGAGATCCTCGTCGCCCACCGCGACGATACGTACCAGGCGACGGTGCAGATGATCGAGACCCCCGCTGGTGTAGCGGTTCAGCTCAAGCGGCTACTGCAGCAAGGCGAGGAGCAACCGGTGGAGTACCACGGGTATCTAGTACCCAGCTCCACCGGTGGCTTGCTGGTGGAGTGCTTCTGCGCCCCCAGTGGGTTTGCCGGTGCCTGGGGTTCGTCGCTCGAGTCGATGGTGCTCAGTCTTCGCCCAGATGTTCAGACCGCCACAGATTCGATTTCGCTAGTGATGTACGTGTACTCCGGGAGTGACTGATGGCGCCGAAGGCGTGCACCGAGCAGCCCTTTACGGGCAACCCCGATGCGGTCGACGCCGCAACGTCGGAGATGCAGCAGATCGCCACGAAGCTGCTGAGCCAGGCGAGTACACTTAGCGGGCATTTCAGCGCTATGGATCGGTGGGAAGGGCAGGCTCAGGTCGCCTTTCACACGAAGGTCGGTGATCTACCGACCAAGATCGAGCAAGCGGGCAAGCGATACCAAACCGGCTCCGCAGCGCTGAAACCCTACTCGACGTTGGTGCGCCAGTCGCTCAAGGGGCAACAGGCTCTCTGCGCGGCCGCACGCGAAGCCGATCAAAGGGTCACCCAATACAGTCGCGATCTCAGTGGGCAACGGCAGTGGGAACGCAACGAGCAACTGCGCGCACGGCGCGCTCTCGTTGACCCGTCGCTGGGTTCGCCGATCACGGCGCGCTGGCAGGGCCCGAACAACGTCGCGTTGCTCTATCAGGCGCAACAGGATCTGAACTCATACAACCACGACTTCGATGTCCTCAAGAGCAACTTTGACGTGGAGGCGGTCAGCATTGCCAACAACGTCGCTGCCGCAGCGCAGACCTTTGCAGACATTGGTGGCATCAAGGGTTTCATGGATAATCGGAAGGCCGATATCAAGAAAGGAGTCAAGTATCTGGGAGAGCATGGGTTCGATCTCAAGACGATCTCGAGCATGCTCGGCACGATCAGCAGTCTTCTTGCCTTCGCCGGAATGATCCCGGGACTGCAGTTCCTGGGCGCGATCGCCACTGCGGTGGTCGTCGTGAAGCTGTTGGTCGACCTCGCGTTGTTGATCGCCGGCGAGAAATCGTTTCGAGATTTTGCAACTGGCGCCGTGATGGCGCTTGCCCCGTTTGCACTCAAGGGCGCCGGGGCCTTGGTGATGAAGGCCGGGGCGAAGGGGCCTGGTGCGGCGGTTGTCACCGGAAATTCCCTTGTGGGTAACTATCGTCTGCTCAGCCGAGCACAGCAATACCAGAAGTTGCAGTCGACCATGAACTACACCAACAAAGCGGGGATATTCGTTGGGGTGAAGAACGTTGGCAACGCCCTGTTGATTCGGGGAAAGGATGCGGTGCCGGGTATCAACGCGGCCAAGCGAGTGGTCAATATGGCCAACAGCAACGTTGTCGTCTCGGTGGCCGGCACTGCGTACAAGTACGTGGATATGTACCAAAAGGGGACAAAGGTTCTGCACTTTGTTGAACGACACACTCTCGCAGCTGCGGGGTCGAACCAATGAGCGTACGAGTCGTCAGTTATCGCTTCGGTGAACTCCACCCTGCCAGCATTGTGCTCCCGTGTGAATGGAGGGTGGTACCGGTCATGGCTTCGACCGCGGACATCGATCGGATGGCCACTGAGCTGCTGGTAGAGAACGAGTTCAGCAAGACACTGTTCCGACAATCGATCGTGACGGCGCTGGATCAAGCGCGAATCGTGTCGGCGGTGTTCATCGCAGTGATGTTCGGTACGGAGACATCACCCGTTGCGGCGTCGATGATCGCCTGTGAGTTCCCGATGGTACCGCTCACGGCCGGTGCGATCGAATTGGAGTGGATGGCGGACGGTCGTCAGACGAGTCGGTCGTCCGCATCAGAGGGGCCGATGGTCGTCACCGAGCGAGTGCAGCCGATGGAGATGGGGGAGGAAGGTGAGGGCGTCGATGTCTGGGAGATGCAGGCCGCGATTCCGCACTTTCAATTGGGAGGACTGTTGTTCTCGATCTCAACTTCGGTGGTGCCGATAGCGCAACCTCTTCGGACCATGGCGATGGCGATGTTGTCCACGATGCGTTGGATCGACCAAGAAGGGAGCACGGATGGAATCGCTGCGCGTTGACATCAAACAACTATCGAATCTCGCAACCGGCATGGCTCACACGAGCGATCAGTTGCTCTACAAGCTCGGACCGAATCTTGCTCCCGCTCAGATCGGCCATCAGAAGGTTGCTGTTTCAGTCAATCAGTTCTACACGAACTGGGACTATCGGCGACAGGCGTTGGCTGGTGCTCTCTCGAAGCTGAGCACGATGGTGCTCGCTGCGGCCGGGATGTACAAGGCGACCGAAGATGCGATCTTTGCAGCGGCCAACCAGAAGTGGCCTTCGGAAGCTCGGCCGGTGGCTCCCTCAGGAGGTGCGCGAGGGCCATCTAGTGGCGGCGGTCACGGTGGCGGTAGCGCCTCCGGGCAGCCTGCGGCGAGCGGTGCGAGGTCGACCTCTGCCGCTTCGCCCTATGCGAAGCGCGATGCAGAGTGGGACGCGATGAGCGACGCGGAGCGTCGCCGGTTCCTTGAGGAGCACGATCTTGAAAGGATCGGTAATGACGACAACAATCCGCCTCACATGCGCTATGCGGCCAACCTCGTACGCGTGAGGGAGCAGATCGCCTACCTCCAGTCGAAGGACGACCTCACACCGGCAGAAGCCTCACGCCTTGCCTCGTATCTGAAGCTGGTCAGCACCGTGCCGCCCAAGCAGATCCTGTTCTTCGATCCAGCGGGTGACGGGAAGATCGGTGTCGTCGAGGGTGACCTGTCGAATGCCACGAACATCGCGGTGAAGGTACCCGGCATCAGTAACACGCTTGACAACATCGCCGGACCGATCGGCGAAGGCGCGCGACTGTACGCCAAGACCGGCCACGGGACGGCAGTGGTGACGTGGCTCGGCTACGACACACCCGTCGGTGTGAGCCTCAGTCAGATTCCACAGGGTCTCGCGCAGATCCCCAGTGATGAGATGGCACGCAAGGCGGCGCCTGACCTGTGCAACTTCATCAACGGACTGAATCGCGGTGTGGGCAACACGGCGACGGTCACCGTGATCGGACACAGCTACGGCTCACTGGTCGTCGGTCTTGCTGCCAAGCAGGGCCTAGCAGTCGACAACGTCGTGTTCATCGGCAGTCCAGGCGTGGGCGTGAAGTCGGTGGACGAGTTCCACCTTCGGCCTGGTGCGCACGTATATGCAGCCGCGCCTGGCGCCGCAGTGAACATCGGCGGCGTCGGTGTGGGAGGTGACTACGTCAGCAACATCGGCCATAACGCTCATCCATTCGGCGGCGTGCCGACAGAGCGCGGATTTGGCGCCGAAGTGCTTGACATTGGCAATCGCGGCAAGGCTTGGGAGTCGCACGATGACTACTACGGTGACGGTTCACGGAGTCTCGGCAACCTGGCTTCAATTGTCAATGGAAACGGTCCGCTGTGATGGGAATTTTGCGTTGAACGGGTCGTCGCGCGAACTGGGGACTTTCAATGAGTAGCAACATGTGCCAGAACTGCAATGCGCAGCTGACGTCGGGGCAGTGGATGTGCCCAGAGTGCGGCACCGCCGTGCCCGTGAGTGGCGACGAAGTCGAGCGCACGGTCGTGCGTCCACCGATTACCGGGCCAGCGCCGCTGGCACCACCGCTTGCCGGCGGGTTGATCACCAGTATCCCTGGGCCGGGCGCGGCCCCACCCGCTGGTGGGCCGGCGCTCGCGTCTCCCTCCTGGTCGCCGATCGCTGCTACTCAGATGCCGACCGCACAGCCGGTGCAGCCGACCTTCCTCGCCCCTGGGCAGGGGGCGCCTGACATTCCCGCCCCCGTCCCTGATGCCTCGCAAAAGTGGCTGCCCCGTGTCGCTGTTGCGCTCGCTGTCCTCGGCGTTGGTCTCCTCGTCTGGAAAGTGACGAGCAGCGATGAAGGCAGCGCCAACCCAGGCACGACAGGTCCGGTGGCAACGACAGTCGTCGGCCAGACCACCGTTGGCCAGACCACCCTTGTCGAGACGACGGTTGTCGAAACGACCGTGGAGACGACCACCGCCACGACTATCGAGCAGATCACTGTTCCACCAACCGAGCCACCGATAACTGTGCCAGCTCGGCCGCCGTGGCCGGCACCGCCGATCCCCGATCCGCCCGTCTTTGCCGGCCTCGGACTTCCGTACGCAATCTCGGATCCTTTGGTCGGTGGCATGACCTCCGACCAGCCGACGCCGTACCTGTTGTTTGCCCAGGATGTCTTCGACAAGATGGCCTTTGATGATTGGGCTGCGGCTTCGCCGCTCTTCTGGTTCCAAGCTCCGGGGGGGGACGCCGCGCCCTACACGTTCGACATGCAGCAACAGTGGCCAGCAGCCGACCGGTTGTCGCTACTGCTGGTGAATGCGGCGCCCGATCCCAACGGATTGGGCTACGACTTGACCGTTGCCGTGGTTGCGAACTTCCCGGGGTCCGCCAGCTTGTTGTGCGGTCATCTCTATTCCGACCCGACGAACTATTTCGAGGTCATCCAGCGCGGCGAGTTCGTGCTCCTGGCTGACGGCGCCGAGCCCTTCATGCCCGAGTCACTGCTCAATGATCCCGCGCAGATCGCCGACCTTCAGGCCAGATGCACGTGATTCCGACAGGTACTCAGCCACACACGTCGTCAGCGCCGGCGGTGCTTTTCGGCAGCATCGCGGCCGGCACTCTGTTGTCCGGTCTGTTGCCGATTGCGTCGGTCGGCGATGCCAAGTTGTTCGATGCCGGTGTCGTCTACGTGCTTGCGCTGGTGGTGCCGGCGCTGCTGTTGGTGGTAGTGGCAGCGAGTTCGAGCGCGAAGCCGGATCTCGTGGGTCTTGGCGGAGGCGTGTCGCTGGGTGTTGCATCACTGCTCGGGCCGATGTCGGCGGTGCTCTGGAAGTCGACGAGCGGCGAGGGACTCGGCATTGGTGCGTTCGTCATCACGGCGACATCCATCGCCGCCATCGTCGGGTTCATTCGTTCAACCTCAGCTCGTACGACTGGTGGACGTTCATCAGTGTTGTGGATTGCGTTCTTTGCTGGATTTGCAATGTCGCTCGGCGCCACGTTGGTGCCTCCCGATCTCGGTGGCTATGAGCCGTCGTGGGCGGAGTACAACTACTTCAGAGATGGATACGACGTCGTGTCCGCGCTGTCGTTCCAGTTTCTGGTGTGGGCCCCGTGCATTGCACTCCTCGTGGGTGCAGTCAGGGGTGGACGGTTCGGAGCCCTGCTCAGTTCGGGTGGTGCACTCATGCTGGGGTGGTTGATCTTTGCCGCGTCTGCAGACTTCGGCGACGAGTCGTACCTCGGAGCGCCCTCCCTGAGCGGGAGATTGCATCCCTTGGCCGGTATTGCAGCGGTCGCGCTCGGTGTCCTGCTCGTGAGTGCGTTGGTCACCACTACCAACTCGACCACGAACTCGAACTCGCTGGCGCCGGCGAGCACGATGTCCGGCGCAGTCCAGAGCCGTTGGAGTGCCGATCCGTTCGGACGGTATGAGAGCCGGTTCTGGGATGGCTCGGAGTGGACCGAGCACGTGGCCAACGGTGGGGTTCCGTCGATGGATGCACCGACCTGGCGTCCGGCGGCACCGCCAACCCCGCCAGTTGCGCCGTCCACGGCACAGCCGCCGTCCGCCCCGCTGCCCCAGCCAACAGCTGCCGTCCTTGCAGCCCCCGCTCTCATCGAACGACCACTGCCTTCGGCCGAAATCGACGCCACCATTCCCCGCACCCCGCTGGTGCCTGCATCCCAAGCCTCCGAGCTGGTTCTGGACACCGGTCAGAGAGTGGTGCTCGTCGGACCGCTCGTGATTGGTCGCGCTCCCCGCGCGCAACCTGCTGAACCGTCGGCGACACTGCTCATCGTTGACGACTCCACGATGAGTGTGTCGGCGACTCACCTGATGGTCGGCCCAGCGCCCGGCGGTGCGTGGGTGCAAGACATTGGCTCGACGAATGGCTCATCCGTGGTCGACGCCAGCGGAGCGACCACGGAGCTCGTTCCGGGCGTGCGCGCGATGGCCGCCAACGGCAGCTTCATCCACTTTGGAGACCGCAGCGCGCGGCTCGTTCCAAGCGAAACGAATTAGGGCGCATGGAATCGATCATCGGATCTCTCGTCGTCCTGTTCGTGCTATGGATGGCCCTTGCAGTTGGCTGCGCCTTCGGCGCCAAGTCGATCATGCTGGGCAAGGGTCGGTCAGGCGCCGCCGGCTTCTGGCTCGGGTTCTGCCTGGGTTTGACGGGGCTGCTGATTGCGGCACTGCTCTCGCCGACGCCGGAGCACGAGGCCCGCAAGATGCGATTGCAGATGCAGATGATGGGAATTGCCCCACCTCCGCCGGGTGCCATGGCCCCAGGTGCGCCGGCCCCAGGTGCGCCGGCCCCAGGTGCGCCGGCCCC
>Ga0105047_10009360_pt1 | contig 16147 bp, 14 predicted proteins | sample MAT04_FD_78384 | JGI IMG/M metagenome (GOLD analysis project Ga0105047, IMG submission 78384) | Freshwater microbial communities from Lake Fryxell liftoff mats and glacier meltwater in Antarctica - MAT-04 (megahit assembly) | ecosystem: Environmental > Aquatic > Freshwater > Ice > Liftoff...
GAAGACTTGTTCGCCGCAGGCTACGCCGCGTGTTTTGGCAGCGCGTGTGAGTTCGTGTCCAAACCGCTCAAACTTAGCCCCACCCACATCGCCATCGCCGCCGCCGTCGGAATCGGCTCACGCAGCGAAGGCGGTTTCGGCCTACAAGTCGCACTCACCGCCACCATCACCGGCTTAAGCCAAGCCGACGCCGAACGCCTAGTCGCCGCCGCCCACCAAGCCTGCCCCTACTCAAACGCCACCCGCAACAACATAGAAGTAACCCTAACCACCCACGTCGCCTAAATCCAAGCCGTGCTTCAAGAAGACCCATGGATAACGACCAACCCCAAAGCCGAAATCAATTCGCGCCCCGAAGGACTATCCAACGAACTCGCGCGGCAGGAGCCGCGCACCCCAACAGGCTCTCGAATCCTCGGTAAGGATGACCGATGGATGAGCAGACAAACCGCAGTTCAGTCGCGCCCCGAAGGACTATCCCGCTAACCCGCGCGGCAGGAGCCGCGCCCCTTCAGGCTTTCGAATCCTCGGTCAGGATGACCGATGGATGAGCAAACACCACACAATTCAGTCGCGCCCCGAAGGACTATCCTGCTAACCCGCGCGGCAGGAGCCGCGCCCCCTTCAGGCTTTCGAATCCTCGGTCAGGATGACCGATGGATGAGCAGACACCCCGATGGATGAGCAGACATGACCCATCAATTCACGATCGAATACCGGCAATATCTCCGTCCCGATGGCACGCTGACTGATGGCGCGCCGGAGTTGGCGTCGCGCTTGGACGAGTTGAGTCGGCTCTATCAGCTGATGACGCTGACGCGCACTTTTGACGCCAAAGCCGTGGCTTTGCAGCGCACCGGCAAGCTCGGCACCTACGCCTCTTGTTTGGGCCATGAAGCGGCCCACATCGGGATGGGTTCGGCGATGCGACCGGAGGACTGTTTTGCGCCGATGTACCGCGAATACGGTGCGCAGTTCGCGCGCGGGGTGAAGATGAGCGAAGTGCTGCTGTATTGGGGCGGCGATGAGCGCGGCAACGATTTTTCAGGGCCCCGCCACGACTTTGCGTGGTGCGTGCCGATTGCGACGCAGTGCCTGCACGCGGCGGGCGCGGCACTGGCCTTCAAGCTGCGTAAAGAGCCGCGGGTGGCGGTCGCGGTGGTCGGCGATGGCGGCACCAGCAAGGCCGATTTCAACTCTGCGGTGAATGCAGCCGGCGCCTGGCAGCTGCCCTTGGTGCTGGTGATCGTCAACAATCAGTGGGCGATTTCGGTGCCGCGCAAAGCGCAGACCGGCGCTGAAACGCTTGCGCAAAAAGGCATTGCCGGCGGCATCCGCTCGCTCCAAGTCGACGGCAACGACATTATCGCGATGCGCGCGGCGATGGATGAAGCCCTAGAGCGCGCGCGAAGTGGGCTCGGGCCCAGTCTGATTGAGGCAATCACCTATCGTTTGTCGGACCACACCACCGCCGATGACGCGCGCCGCTACCGCGAGCAGGCCGAGGTCGATGAGGCGTGGACGCGCGAGCCGATCAAGCGCTTGCGCCTGTATTTGGAGTCGCGCGGCGCGTGGGATCAGGCCCAAGAAGACCTGTGGAAGCAAGCCTGCGTGAAAAAAGTGGACGACGCGGTGGCCGAGTACGCCGCCACGCCCAAACCCGAGATCGGCGATATGTTTGACTTTTTGTTTGCCGAGCTGCCGAAGAACCTCAGGCGCGAACGCGACTACGCCCTGAAATTCGCTGAAATCAGCCACGGCGGGCACTGAAATGGCCGAAATCACCCTGATTGAAGCGGTCACGCTGGCGCTGGCGTTTGAACTCAACCGCGATCCGCGGGTGCTGGTTTTGGGCGAGGACGTTGGCGTCAACGGCGGCGTGTTCCGCGCCACCGCCGGCTTGCAGCAGCGCTTTGGCGCAGAGCGCGTGCTCGATACGCCGCTGGACGAAACGATGATCGCCGGGATCACGGTCGGCTTGGCGGTGCAAGGCATGATTCCGGTTGCCGAAGCGCAGTTCGAGGGCTTTATTTATCCGATGCTGGACCACATCGTTTGCCACGCCGCGCGCATGCGCAACCGCACCCGCGGGCGCCTGACCTGCCCGATGGTGCTGCGTGCGCCGTGGGGCGGCGGTATCCGCGCACCCGAGCACCATTCCGATTCGAACGAGGCGTATTTCGCGCACACCCCAGGCATCCGCACGGTGATTCCATCGTCGCCCACGCGCGCCTACGGCCTGCTGCTGGCGGCGATTCGCGATCCCGATCCGGTGATCTTTTTTGAACCCAAGCGGATTTACCGCGCGTTCAAGGAAGACGTGATCGACGACGGCGAGGCGCTGCCGCTGGACGTGTGTTTTTTGCTGCGCGAAGGCCGCGATGTGAGCCTAGTCAGCTGGGGCGCGGCGATTAAGGAATCGCTTGAAGCCGCCGAGCAGCTGGCGGCGCGCGGGATCTCGGTTGAGGTGATCGATCTGGCCACGATTGCGCCGATCGATTTCGACACGATTTTGGAATCGGTCGAGAAAACCGGGCGCCTGCTGATCGTGCATGAAGCCCCGCGCAACGTGGGCGTCGGCGCAGAAATTGCGGCAACCGTGGCTGAGCGCGCGATTTATGCGCTGAAGGCGCCGATCCTGCGGGTGACCGGCTACGACACGATCATGCCTTTGTTCAAGCTGGAGATGAACTACTTGCCGAGCGTCGCCCGCATCATCGACGCCACTGAGCAGCTGATGAGCGCCTGATCAGCCCGAGCCGTGCATGCGCGCGCTTAAGCGCCGCGCAACCTCCAGCGCCACAAACGGCGTCTCGTTGAGCGCAGGCGCCTGCGCTGATTCGTTAAGCGGGCTCAAGCGCCGCCAGGCGCGCACAGAATCGAGCATGCGCCAGTGCTTGAGCTTAACGGCGGTGGTTTCAAGCACGCTCACTGCGGCGGTTGTAGCAATCGCCTCGCTCAGCATATTGATGCTGTCGTTGCTCACCGCGATGTGTTCGGCGCGATCCAGCCAATCGTCGTAGGGATTCGCGCCTTGGCCTAGATAGTGGGTGTGCTCAAACGGGGCCAGCGCGCTCTTGAGCTTCGCGTTGAGCGCCGCAGAACTTCGTCTGGAGGCGCTGACCAGCAAATGAAAGCCGCGGCCCGCGAGAATCTGGATGGCTGCTTCGACCGGCTTGAAGTCTTCCACATCGCCCAGCAGCAGGGCGGCACAGGGCTTGTTCGGATCGCGCGTGCCGGCCGGGCTGCGCGGCCGCACCAGCGCACCCAGTGTCGTCAACACGTTTTCGCCGACGATGCCGTCGTGGCTGGGCGTGATCAGGAGATCGTATTCGCCCCAGACGGGATTGAGGATCTGCACCCACAGCGCGCGGCGATTGCCGCCGCGCCAATCGCGCCGGGCTTTGGCGGCGGCGCGGCGACCGCAGCTGATGATCAAATCGGGCTGAACTGGCACCGTATCTTTGCGCGTGCTCGGATCCCCCGATAGACCCAGCGCCGCCCACAGCGCAAAAGACTGCTTTTCATGCCCGACAACGCCATCGCTGATCACCACAGCGCGTGGTTCACGTTCAAACAAATAGCGGCTCAAGCTCATGGCGTCGATTCTAGCTACACTGCGCGCCTTCATTATTAAAGCCCCGATTCAAGTCATGCACGCAAGCGACGCCAGCAACGAGCGGTTGATTCAAGCCAACGCTGAACACAGCTATCAGGTGACCCGCGACGACCTGCCGCTTAGCTGCCCGATGCCCGGCATGAAGCTGTGGAACTCGCACCCGCGCGTGTACATGCCGATCGAGGCATCCGGCCGCTCCAAATGCCCCTATTGCGGCGCGGTCTACATCTTGGTTGACCACCACTAAGTGCGGCGCCTGACCGTTTTACAGATGCTGCCGGCGCTTGAAGGCGGCGGCGTTGAGCGCGGCACCGTGGAAATGGTGCGCGCGCTCGCGCAGGCCGGGCATCGCGCCCTGGTGATCTCCGCCGGCGGACAGCTGGTGGATCGGCTTAAATTGGAGGGCGGCGAGCACCACGCGCTCTCCGTCGGCCGCAAATCGCTGGGCACCTTTGCCTTGATTCGCCAGCTTCAGCGTTTTTTCCGCGATGAAGAAGTCGACATCGTGCACGCGCGCTCGCGCATGCCGGCGTGGCTTGCCTTTGCTGCGCTTAAAACGATGGCGCGGCCCAAACCGCATTTTGTGACCACCCTGCACGGCATGAATTCGGTCGGCTTCTACAGCGGCATCATGACGCGCGCCGATCGGGTGATTGCGGTTTCAGAATCGGCCAAAACCTATTGGAGCAGCCACTATCCGCGCCTGCGCGATGGGCGCCTGGTGGTGATCCCGCGCGGGGTAAATGCCGATGAGTTTCCGTTTGGCTACCGACCATCCGCGGGCTGGGCCGAGCAGTTTCGCACCATGCACGGCAACACCTCCGAGCGAAAAATCTTGCTGCAGCCGGCGCGGATCACCCGGCGCAAAGGCCACGAGCGCGCCCTTAAGCTGCTGAAAGAGCTGATTGATCGCGGCTTCAACGCGGAGCTGTTGATTGTCGGCGCGCACGACAAACTGCGCAGCCGCTACCGCCAGGAACTCAAAGAACTTGCCACCAGCCTAAACGTGGAGCGGCGCGTCAGCTGGCTTGGCCACCGCAGCGATATGCGCGAGCTTTATGCGGTGTCGGATCTGGTCTTGGCCCTTTCCACCCAGCCTGAAGCCTTTGGCCGGATTGCGGTGGAAGCGCTGGCAATCGGCAAGCCGGTGTTGGGCTACGACCACGGCGGCATTGGCGAGATCCTGCGCCAGATTTATCCAGCGGGCCTTGCACCCGCCAACTCCGCTAACGCCCTGCTGGAGCGCGCCATGTCGCTGTTGCGCGAGCCACCGCCGGTGCCGGCTGGTAGGCCGTTCGACAAGTCTGAGCTGTTGGCGCGCGAAGTTGCTTTGTACGAAGAGTTGGCCAAGGGCTAGCGCCGTCTCGCGACGCAGGCCTTAATCGCGGAAGTTTTCAAACTGCAGCGGCTGTTCAATCTTGGCCGCCCGCAGCAGCGCCATTGCGCCCTGCAGGTCGTCGCGCTTCTTACCGGTCACCCTCAATTTATCGCCTTGAATTTGGCACTCGACCTTGAGCTTGGCCTCTTTGACCTGTTTGATCATGTCTTTGGCCAACTTTTGCTCGATGCCCTGCTTCATCACCACGATCTGCCGCGCCTGCGCCAGATTAATCAGCGGATCTTTGATCTCCATCGCGCCCAAACCAATCTGGCGCGCGCTGAGCTTGCTTTTAAGGATTTCGAGCATTTGCCCAAGCTGAAACTCCGCAGGCGCGATGAGGGTGATCTCCATCTCGGCCTGCTCAAAACGCGCGTTGCTCCCCTTGAAGTCAAAGCGGCTGTTGAGTTCGCGGGTGGCTTGATCGAGCGCATTGCTGAGCTCGTGTTTGTTGATTTCGGAGACGACATCAAAAGAAGGCATGGGCACGTACAGGCGGCGGTCGGTCCCGCCATTGTGCCCAAAACCGCATCCGAAATCGCCTTCAGCGCGAGCGCACCGAGGCTTGCTTAAAACTGCGCGACGGGCCCGACTGAGGTCGCGTTGATGTAGGTTTGATTGAGATTGATCGGCTGGTCGCCGGGCTGCGATGCAAATGCCGGGGTTTCCGTCGCATCGATCTTCGAGCCGTTGATGGACAGCGCCCCGCGCGGGCCGTTCAGGACCACGCCTGCGCCCGCGCGATAGACCTCGTTGAGATCAAAATCGACGTTTTCGAGATGCATTTCCCCCTGATTGAACAGCGCCGCAGCAACGCGCTGCGTGCGTGGGCCGGGCTGCACGAAATTGGCGCTCATCTTCAGCCCGTTGGCGGTCAGGCCGCCGGTATTGAGGATCCCGCCGACCATGCTGGAGGCCTGCGCTGTATTAAAGCTGACGCTGCAATCGGTGAGATCAAGCTGGCCTTGATTGTCGATAGCCGCGGCTAGGTGTCGCGAAAAATTGTCTTCAAAACGGACCTGCGTCATCCACACCGACCCTTGGTTGATCATGGCGGTGTGGGTGGCGCCCGCGACGACCAGATCAAACGCGCGCAGTTGCCCGCCTGCGGTCACGCGAAACAGCCCGAGCGGCTCGGTCGAATAAAGGCGGATCTCAGCACCACGGCCGAGCACTTTGACGGCGTCAGTGATTGGCGGCAGCGCGAGCAGGGCGCTGTGCGCCTTGGTCAACACGTAGGTGCTGCGAAATGCCAACACAATGCGGTCGGGCCCTGGGCTTTTGGCCGCATCGGCGAAGGCCTGAACGAGGGCCGCGGCGTCCTTGTCGGGGACAAAAAAATCGCGCGCCTGAACAGAGGACGCTGCAAATGCGACGAACAAGACGGCAAAAAGCGTATTTTTCATGGCCACAACCCCTTGATTAGCTCAGTGAACAAACGTAAACCCTAATTAGACGCGTTTGCTAGAGCAAGCCATCAAGCAAAGTCCCGCTCTGCCAACGCGGTCACAGCATTGAGTGCGCGGCGGGCTTCAGCGCCGCATCCGACCAGTGATGGCGAGGCGCTGGGCTTGGGGTGGAGATGCATGACTCGCTCAGGCCCATACTTAAATGGACGGGGCTCACAGTTGCGAAGCTGAGAAGCCAATTGTTACACTCCTGTTAATCTTTGCGCCTGCCGGCTGTGAGCGGCTCGTTTGGAGTGGCACTCACTCAAATGGCTTTGAAGATTTTTTCTGCTGCAACCTAGCTCCCCGCTACCTTTACCTTAAGACTGGAGACACCCATGACAAAAGTTCGAGAGCTTAATCTCGCTATCACGCGCGCGCTGACGCTCGCGTTGGTCAGCACGGCAGTCGCCGCGCCGGCGTTCGCACAAAATCAAGACGAGGAGGAAACCAAGCGCCTCGATACGGTGACGATTACCGGTTCTCGAATTCGCCAAGCTGAAATCGAGACCGCGGCGCCCGTGTTGACGATCAGCCGCGAAGAGATCAAGAACCAAGGCTTCCGCACGGTCGCCGACATTCTTCAGAACATCTCTGCAGCCGGCACACCGCCCATCAGCCGCGCCTCGCCGCTGTCAGCTGGCGAAGCCGTTGGCGGGTCCTTTATCCAGTTGCGCCAGCTCGGTGCCAACCGCACACTGGTTTTGCTTAACGGCAAACGCCTCGGCATAACCACAGGCGGTATCCAGGACACCTCAACGATCCCTGCATCGATCATTGAGCGCGTTGAAGTATTGAAAGATGGCGCCTCGTCGATCTACGGTTCTGACGCGATCGCTGGCGTCGTCAATCTCATCACCCGTCAGAAATTTGACGGCGCGGAAGCCAACGCCTACATCGGTGAGTTTGAAGAAGGTGACGGCCGCGTCGAGCGCTACGATTTCTCGATGGGCGCATCGAACGAAAAATCCTCCATGGTGTTTATCATCGAGTACGGCAACGAAGAGCGCGTGGGCGCAACCGACCGGCCCTTTACCGCGTTTCCGCTGGGCCCATTTTATCCAGACCGTAATTTCACGGTTGTCGGCCGAAACGGTGGCTTTGTGACATCAGCCGCCGCGCCGGTTCCCGGCGTGCCGTCCGGTACTCGCGTGGTGCTTCGTCCGGGTGGAAACCCGCGCGTCGCCGCCGATTACGTCCAGCAGCAGACCAGCGCAACAGACAACCGCTTCGCCACCAACACGCTTGAGCAAACCGACCTGCGCACGCCTTTGACCCAGCGCCAAATGTTCATCATCGGCACCCACGACGTGAGCGATAACGTTCGCCTGCGCGCTGAAGCGCTCTACAGCGGTCGCGGCGCCTCGCGCACAGTCGCTGGGTTCCCGCTGCAGGCTGCTGCCAACGGCCCAGCGCCGCTGTCAGCCAACAGCGTGTTCAATCCGTTTGCAACGCTGTCCCCTGGCCCCGGCGGCACGCAGGTCGCGACCGGTACCGTACCGATTGCTAACTGGTGGCGGCGGACGTGGGAACAACCGCGCGTCTCCGATGGCAACCTCGAAACCTTCCGCACCGCGGCCACCCTTGAAGGCAACTTTCAGGCGTTTGACCGCTTTTTCGACTGGGACGTCAGCGGCCTTTATCAGCTGAACCGCACCGTTCAAAAGACCTTTGGCAACACCAACCTCACGCGTCTTCGCAATGCCGTTGGCCCCTCATTTATCAATGCAAGCGGTCAAGCCCAGTGCGGAACGCCAACTGCACCGATTCCTCTCGGTGCCGGTCAGAACTCGTGCGTGCCGTTCAATCCCTTCCTGCCATTCGGTGTGGCGGGTTCAGGTGGTCTGACCAACAACCCGCTGCTGCAGGAATTCCTGTTCCAGCGCGAGACGGCCACGGGCAGCACGTCGACCACGATGTTCAGTGCCAACATCACCGGCGGCGTGTTCGAGCTTCCGGCTGGCGAGCTTTCGTTCGCCGCAGGCGCTGAGACGCGCAAGGAAGCGGGCGAGTTTGTGCCCGATGCTCTCGCTGTTACCGGTGAATCGACCAACCTATCCTCCCGCGAAACCCGCGGCGAATACGGTGTTGACGAGTTCTACCTTGAGTTCCGCGTCCCGCTGCTCGCCGACATGCCGCTGGCCGAGAGTTTGAATCTGTCGCTGGCCAGCCGATACTCGGACTACGACACCTTCGGCGATACCACCAACAGCAAGCTCGGCATTGAATACCGCCCGATTCGCGACATTCTGCTTCGCGGTACGTGGGCCGAGGGCTTCCGCGCGCCAACGATCTCGAACCTGTTCGCAGGCGGTTCGCAAACCTTCGCGTTCTTTACCGACCCGTGCGACCCCGTGTTTGGTTCGGCCGCCAACAATGCAACCACCCGCGCGAACTGCGGACGCGATATTGCCAATTTCGCGAACTTCCGCCAGTTGCGCCAGGGTTTTACCCCCGTCCAGGGTCCCAACGAGCAAACGCCGCTTGCCTTCTTTACGAACACGGGTAACGCGACGCTGTCGCCAGAAACCTCGGTCTCCAAGACCTTGGGCACGGTGTACAGCCCGGAATGGCTGGAAGGATTCAACGTCAGCCTCGACTGGTGGAACATTCGCATTGAGAATCTGATCATCGGTGACACGATCGGCCTGATCTTGGGTGACTGCTACGTCTCTGGCATCCAATCACGCTGCGACCGTTCACTGTTCACGCGTGACCCAACGCTGGGTATCGTCAACTCTGCCAACATCGGTTTGCGTAACGCCGGCTACAACGAGGTCGAAGGTTTTGACCTCGGCGTGAATTACCGGATGGACACCGACTTCGGCAACTTTGGAGTGAACTGGCAAACGTCGTACACGGCGAAAGACGAGTTCAAGGGCAGCAATGTGGCGGCCGACCTCCCGCAGCAGGCTGTGGGCTTTGGTTCGACCTTCCGCATCCGCTCGAATGCCACGCTGAATTGGCAGCTTGGAGATTTCGGTGCCAGCTGGACCACGCGCTACTTCTCGAAGATCGCAGAAACGTGCTTGGCCGCTTCAATCCCGAATCGCGCTTGCTCGGATCCGAACTACATCGCCGCCAACCCAGTCCAAACGCGGCCGTTGAACATCACCGGCGCGGTGGCGTTTAATGACCTGCAGGTGCGCTGGAATGCACCGTGGGGTGCGCGCATCTCCGTCGGTGCGAACAACATCGGAGAGCGCATTGGCCCTGTGCTGTATACGCAGCCAAGCGCCAACGTGCCCTACTACGGTGGCTTTGACATTGGCCGTTTCTGGTACATGAGCTACAACCAGAGCTTCTGATCTGGTTGATGTTCAGCGGATAAATCGATCCGCGTGATGCAATACGCTGCGGCCCCGGAAACGGGGCCGCAGTCGTTTGGGGGACCGGTGGGACGTTTTTACAAAGTCCCAACTTCCTGCATAGCTGCAAACGTCAACCGGTGAGGCACGCGAACGGTCGCTGCTGAACGCAAACCGCAGGAACTCAGCTCATTGTGGTTATGCGAAGAAACGCGGGGCGCGCCGTCGTGGCGCTCGGATAAGCGTTACGCGACAGAGGTCTGCCTGGTAAAGACCTTAGATTTTGGACGCCACAACGAAGCGGCGCTAGAGATCCTGCTCGTAGCGGATGTACGCCATGCGATCCAGCAGGTCGTCTTCGGCCGCGATGCCGGTGGGCGCTTTTTTGGCGGCAGGAGCCGACTTGAGGATGTTTTTGGCGCCAACGCTCAGTGCGGCTCGCCACGGCAAGCGCAAGATCAGGCCCATGTCGATGACGCTGGCGCCGATGCGTTGGGTGGGCGTATCAATGCTGACTACGCGCCCAACCAAGGCTCCGCTCAAATCCTCGCGAGTAAAACCGAGATTGAGCGAGCGCTCGCGGAAACCATTGAAAAACAGGTTACCGGACTGTTCTCGGTAGGCCCAAGACAAGCCCACGGAGGTCAGCGGATTGAGCCAATATTGACCGCCTAGGTTGGCGCTTAACTGATGCAGCGAGTGGCCGTCGCTAAGCGGCGGCGGCGACCCGGATGCGGCGATCGGCACAGCGAGAAAATTCTGGCTGAAGGTGACCGGCTGCTGACGAATGATCGCGCCCGACATGGAGACGTCGGTGTTTTCAGCGACGCGGGACTGCATTTGCACGCCGAAGCCGCTCAGTTTAAGGACAATCGGCTCGTTGCCGGCAAAACTGAGCGCGCTGCAGGCAATTTGCGATCTCAGCGGAGCGGCGCCATCCGGCGCGCACAAACCCAAGCCCGCAACATCGGCATTGCTGGCCAGGCCGATCACCTGCGCGGCGACCAGCTGGCTATCGACCTGTGGGCGCCAGCTGAAAGCGGAGACCTGCAGTTGTTCGTTGGCTTTATTGGATACGCCCAAACCCGGCTGCTGGGCGCGGGTTGTGGTGCCAAGCAGCTGATCCAAACCCAGCAATGCCGCAGGCGGCAGCGACTCGGATTGTGGCGCCGAAAGCGGTAACAGGATGTAGTCCACCGTCGATGCCGGCCCCGCAGATTCCTGCGCCCACGCGCCGGCGGCGGCACACAGAAGCGTGCACACGGGCCAAGCAAAACGCAGTTTGGGCAAAATTGAGCGCATGGTTCAACGATAGAGCTATCAAATCGCAGATGGTTCCTGAACAAGTTTACGCCTGCCAGCGCCACCTTAACAATCGAAATTTGTGTCTTGATCAGCACTTTGCGTGCGTTTGCTCATCACGAATCTCGGCTATTGCTGCGACCGCACCAGGGTGATGCCACCGCTCATCGTGGAAAGATCGACGCGCACGGAGCCCTTTCCCGCCTTGAAATCGAGCTTCTTGCCGGGGCCGTACTCTTCGGACTGCACATCGCCAAACTGCGAGGTAATGCCGCCGGAAAAACTCTCGGCGTCGATCTTGTAGGGCGCAAGCGCCGGCAACTTCAGCTTAAGATCGCCGCTGACGCTTTCGGCATTCATGCGCGCGGTGGGCGCCAAAGCACTGACGCTCAAGTCCAAGCTTCCTGAAACCAGCTCGGTGCGAAACTGCTTGAGGTCAGTCGCACGGACCGTCTGGTCGCCTGAAACGGACTCAAGCTCGATCTCACCGCTGACGTTGAGCGCGCTGACGTCGCCGCTCACGGTGTCTATCTCAATCCGCTGATTCGGCCTGGTGGCGGTCAATTTGGCGTCGCCGCTGACGGTAGATAGCGCGATGTCGGCGGCGCCGGTTGAGACCTCGATATCGCCGCTGACGGTGTCCACGCTCAAATGCTCGCCCAAATGGCCGCGCACGCTCACATCGGCCGAAACGCCATTCAGGCGCAGTACCACACCGGCGGGCACTTGGATGATGAGCGTGGAGGAAATGCTCTTGCCACCGCCCCACCAGCTAAAACCTGAGCGTTTCGGCGCTTTGACTTCAACCCGCAGCGACTGCTGATCTCCCTTGATCTCAAGTGACTCCACGCCCTCGCCCAGTTCCCCGGTGATCACCAGCCGCGGCTGGTCCCAGGCGCTCACCCTGATCTCGCCCGCGACGTTGTGAACCTCAAGGGTTCCATTGGCATCTAACGCCCGCGTTTCGTTGATCGCCGTGCTCGCATGCGCTGCGAGCGAAGTTAAGGCCAACAAAGCGGGGAGAAGATTCTTGTACATGGCGGGCCTTTAGCTGTAGTTGTGGGCTTGAAGTTTGAGTTTGACCCGCTGGCGGACCACATTCGCCAGCAGTTGGTTGAGCGTAGCGTTAGCGGGCCGCGAACGAATCGCCACGCGCAGTTCGGTTTCGGCTGAACGCAGGTCGCTTAGCGCCTGATTGACCACGAGCTGCCCGGCGGGCGCAAGCGGCACCAGCAGGCCAGATCGAATCAACCCAACCGCGAGCACAAGCGCAGCCGCCATCGCCCAAGCGGTGCGCAGGCCGCGGCGATCAACATGTTGCGCGCTGAGCCGCGGCCACAGATCGCGCTTGGGTGCGATCGAGCGCGGCAGCTTGGCCAGCGCTTGGTCGAGCTCAAAATCATGCATTGGGCACCTCGACCATCTTTTTGAGCAGTTCGCGCGCACGATGCAGCTGCGCCTTGCTCGATCCAACCGCCATGCCGGTGACGGTGCTGATTTCTGGGTGGCTCATGCCTTCGATCTCGTGCAGCACCAAAACCAGGCGCGCGCGCGGCGGCAGGCGGCTGATCAGCCGATCAAGATCCATCCGCGCGCTTGCGCTGCGTGCGTGTGCGACGGCCTCTTCATCGGCGAACGTCTCGTCGAGCTCGACCGTTGTCCACTGCTGCGCGCGAAGAGCCGACAACACGTGATTAAGCGCCAACCGATGCAGCCAGGTTGAGAACTTCGACTCAAAGCGAAAGCCGGACAGGCGAGCCCACGCACGGACGAAAACTTCTTGGGTTAAATCTTCCGCACGCGCGTGGTCCCAGCCGACCAAACGCAGCACCAGCGCGTGAATGGGCCCCACGCTCAAACGATAGACGCGCTCGAATGCACGCGCGTCGCCGCGCTGGGCGAGGCGCACCGAATCAGCGGCGGGATCGAGCGATTCAGTCAAGGGCGCTAAGAACGAGGTGGCAAGAATGGCGATCATCACGGACTTTTGGACGCGGCGCGGGTGCCAAAAGGTTTAGAGACGCGGCGCGGATGAGTGCAGCGCCTGATTGGCCGCCACTACCGTCGCAAAGTGGATGTCCACGATGTCGTCGATCTGCTTGGCGTAACCGCCGGCCATGGTGGTCGCCACCGGCAACCCAGCCGCTCGGCAGCGCTCAAAAACCAAGCGGTCGCGCGCGCTTAAACCCGCTTTACTGAGCGCCAAGCGCCCCAATTGATCACCGGAAAACGGATCGGCGCCGGCCAGATAGATCACCAGATCCGCCCGCTTGGCGGCAAGCAGACGCGGCAAGGCGTCGTTTAGCGCATTTAGATAGTCGTCGTCGCCGGTGCCGTCGGGCAGCGCGATGTCCCAATCAGAGGCGGGTTTGAGCGCCGGAAAGGCCTTGGCCGCGTGCATGGAAAAGGTGTGGATGCTGGGGTCGTTGGCGGTCAGCAGCGCCGTGCCGTCGCCTTGATGCACATCAAGATCAATCACCAAAACCCGGCCGACCGCGCGCTTGCGCTGAACGTGGCGCGCGGCCACCACGGTGTCGTTAAAAATGCAGTAACCCGCCCCGGACGCATATTTGGCGTGGTGGGTGCCGCCGGCCAAGTTGATCGCAATGCCGTGATCGAGCGCGCTCAGCGCAGCACCAATGGTCGCGCCCGAAACCCGGCGCGAGCGCTCAGCCATCGCCGCTGACCACGGAAACCCAATCTTGCGCTGCTCGGCCTCGGTCAGCGTGCCGCCGAACACGCGCTCAACATATGCCGGGCAATGGACTTCAAGCAGATCCTCGATGGATGCAGGCTCCGGCAGACGCATCCGGAGCGCATCCCACGGCGCCGCCTCGATCCGTTCGCGCAGGCGCCGATACTTCTCCATCGGGAAAAAATGCCCCGCCGGCAGGGGCAGCACGAAGGTGTCGCAGTAATAGACGTCCAGACGCGAAATGGCCTTTAGCTCAGCGCTTGCGCGGTCCGGTCGAGCTCCTCATACAGCGCCCTCGGGGTGCGTTCCCCGAACGAATCAAGGTATTCGGCAATCGCTGTGGCTTCAGCTTGCCAGCCCGCTTGATCAACGGCGAGCAGGGCGCTAAGCGCATCCGTGGACAAATCGAGACCCAAAACGTTTAGGTCCTGCGCCCGCGGCAGCAGGCCGATCGGCGTGACTTGGGCCTCGGCCGTACCCGCGCAGCGCTCGACGATCCACTGCAAAACCCGCAGGTTGTCGCCAAAGCCCGGCCACATGAAGTTGCCTTCGCTGTCTTTGCGGAACCAGTTGACGTGGAAAATCTTGGGCAAGTTTGCAGCGCGCTCGCCGAAGCTTAACCAGTGCGCAAAATAATCCGCAAAGTTGTAGCCGCAAAACGGCTTCATCGCCATCGGATCGCGACGCACCAGACCCACCTGTCCGGCCGCAGCCGCGGTGGTTTCAGACGCCATCGCCGCCCCGACCAGCACGCCGTGCTGCCAGTCGCGCGCCTCAAACACGAGCGGAATCAGGCTTTCCCGACGTCCGCCAAAAATAATCGCGGAAATCGGCACGCCGGCCGGATTTTCGGCCTGCGCGGTGTAGCTCGGGCAATTTTTCGCCGAAACCGTAAAGCGCGAATTGGGGTGTGCGGCCGGGCCGTTGGCCGGATCAAAAGTGCGCCCCTGCCAGTCGAGCGCAGGCGCGTCGGTTTTGTTTAAACCTTCCCACCACGGGCGGTTGTCGGCGGTAACGGCGACGTTGGTGAAAATCGCATCGCGATTGAGCATCTGAAGCGCGCTTGGGTTGGTGGCAGCCGAGGTTCCCGGCGCCACGCCGAAAAATCCGGCCTCTGGGTTGATCGCGTAGAGCCGCCCATCCGCGCCCGGGCGCATCCAGCAGATGTCATCACCCACCGTGTAGACCTTCCAGCCGGGCATGGTTGCCGGCGGAATCAGCATCGCCAGATTGGTCTTGCCGCAGGCCGATGGGAACGCGGCCGCCACGTAATGCACCTCGCCCGCCGGGTTTTCGATCCCCACGATCAGCATGTGCTCGGCGAGCCAGCCCTCGTGCTTGGCCTGCCAGGAGCCAATCCGGAGCGCGTGGCATTTTTTGCCCAGCAGCGCATTGCCGCCATAGCCGGACCCAAACGACTTGATCACCAGCTCTTCCGGGAAATGCATGATGAAACGGCGCTCGGGATCAAGATCGCCGGTTGAATGCAGGCCTTTGACGAAGTGGCCTTCGCGCTCAATGCGGGCCAGCGCCGGCGCACCCATGCGGGTCATGATGCGCATGTTGGCGACCACGTAAGGCGAGTCGGTGATCTCAACGCCTAGGCGCGACAGATCGGAATCGATCGGGCCCATGCAGTAAGGAATCACATACAGGGTGCGGCCGCGCATCGCGCCTTTGAACAGCGCGTCAATCTTGGCGTGGGCCTCGGCCGGGGCCATCCAATGGTTGTTCGGGCCCGCGGCGGCGGGATCGCTGGTGCACACAAAGGTGAGGTGCTCGACGCGGGCCACGTCGCTTGGGTCCGAGCGGTGCAGCCAGCAATCCGGATGGGTGCTTGGATTGAGCGCAAGCAAATCGCCAGTGCGCGCCATCAGCTTGAGCAGTCCGGCGTTTTCCGCCTCAGACCCATCGCACCAGTGCACGGCGCTGGGTTCCGTCCAGGCGGCCACCGACGACACCCAATCCAGCAGTGATTTCAACGAGGTCGGATCTTGGGGCTTAAGAACGGCGGCCATGCTGTAAATTCCGAAAAGCAAAGGGGGCGTCGATTTTCGCCGCCGGGTTTGATAAATGCAAACGCGGAACTTAAGTGCGTGCGTACACGTCCTTTTGCTCTCCCCGCCGCTGCACGATTTGAGTTCGCATGCTGTCGATTGAAAACCTGCACCGGCATTTCGTTGTCGGCAATCAAACGGTGCAGGCCTTGGCTGGCGTCAACCTCACCGTGGCGAACGCTGAATTCGTCGCCGTTATGGGGCCGAGCGGTTCCGGCAAGAGCACTTTGCTCAATGTGCTGGGCCTGCTTGATAGACCGACCTCTGGACGCTACGAACTGGCCGGACGCGACGTCTCGCTGCTCAACGACGACGCCCAATCGGCCGCGCGCAACGGCCA
>Ga0105047_10009362_pt1 | contig 16143 bp, 15 predicted proteins | sample MAT04_FD_78384 | JGI IMG/M metagenome (GOLD analysis project Ga0105047, IMG submission 78384) | Freshwater microbial communities from Lake Fryxell liftoff mats and glacier meltwater in Antarctica - MAT-04 (megahit assembly) | ecosystem: Environmental > Aquatic > Freshwater > Ice > Liftoff...
CGTCGTCAGACGTCGTCGTAGAGGTAGACCGACGCGGCGTCGAAGTCGTGCTCGGGGTCGATGTCCAGGTCGCGGAGCAGGCCCTCGTGGAGGTCGTAGACCCAGCCGTGCACGTGGAGTCGACGCTCGTCGTGCCATGCCCGCTGAACGAACGAGGTAGCGCACACCTTGTAGACCTGCTCGCGCACATTCAGCTCCACGAGGCGGCGATGGCGGGCATCGGGGTCGGCGATGGCGTCGAGCTCGTCGCGGTAGAGCCGGTAGACGTCTTTGATTGAACGCAGCCACTTGTCGATCAGCCCGTGATAGTGGCCGTCGATCGCCGCCCGCACGCCCCCGCAGCCGTAGTGGCCGCACACGATCACGTGCTCCACGTGCAACACCTCGATGGCGAACTGCAGCACCGACATCAAGTTCATGTCCGTCGGGACCACGAGGTTGGCGATGTTGCGGTGGATGAACATCTCACCGGATCCGGCGCCAGTGATCTCGTTGGCGTTCACACGACTGTCGGAACACCCGATGAACAGATAGTCGGGCGACTGACCACCGGCGAGGCGGGCGAAGAACTCGGGGTCGGCGGCCTCCTGTTCGGCGACCCACGCCCGGTTGTTCACGAAGAGCTGCTCGTACGGAGTGTGGTGCTGCCCGGCCATCGAAGTGCACAGTAGGTCACCCCGTGTAGCGTCCTGCCGATGGAGCTCACCACGGTGGCTGACGACGAGGCAGTGGTCCACGACGGGCTCACAGTGCGTACCTACACCGATCTCACACCCGACACCGACTACGAATTCGACGGCTTTGCATTTCGTACCCTGCCCCGTCCCGGCGGTGAGCTGCTCTGCCGGTTCGCCACGGTCAACGATGTGCACTTCGGCGAGACCGACTGCGGAATCATCGAAGGGCTCGAGGTCGGTCCGATCTTCTCGGTAGAGGAGGGTGAGGAGCCGTTCCCGGAGAGGATGAACCGGGGTGCTGTGCAGGAGATGGGGGCGGTGGAGGATCTCGCCGCCGTCATCGTGAAGGGCGACCTCACCTCCAAGGGCACCGTGTTGGAGTATCAGCGTTTCCTGGATGTGTACCAAGGAGCGTTCGGCAACCGACTCCACTTCGTTCGGGGTAACCACGAGAGCTACTACGGCACGTCCTTGGGCGACACCGGGCCGTTCACGGTGTCGCTTCCGGGGATCACCGTCGCAGTGATCGACACCACGGTGCAGCTCGACTTCATCGGCCAGGTGGCCGATTCCACCGCCGAGTGGGTTCGGCAGGTGGCCGCCGACACCGCCGGGCCGATCCTGGTGATGGGGCATCACCACGCCTGGAACCCCGGGTCGAAGGAGCGGCCCGAGAAGTATTTCGGGATCAAACCCGACGACTCCGAGAAGCTCGTGCAGATCTTCGTCGACCATGCCAATCTGCGCGGCTACTTCGCCGGGCACACGCACCGCAATCGAGTGCGCCGGTTCGCCGCTACCGGTGACCGACCGTGGGTGGAGGTGGCGTGCGTAAAGGACTTCCCCGGCACGTGGGCGGAGTACCGGGTCTACGAGGCCGGCACCTTGCAGATCCATCGCCGAATCTCCACCCCCGAGGCATTGGTGTGGACGGAGAAGACGCGCAACATGTACGCCGGCACCTACTTCGGCTACGCCTTCGGCCGGCTCGACGAGCGCTGTTTCTCCATCCCCCACTCCTGAAAGGGCGCCACCCCGATGTCCGATGACGGCCCCGAATCCAATGCCGACGATGGCTTCGAGGTGGAGGTGGTGCCGGCGTTGTACGGGATCGCCGGCCGATGGTTCCTCGAAGTTGTGCGCGGCATCGGCCCCGAACAGTGGACCGAGCCGGGGTTGGGGGAGTGGACGGTGCGTGAGCTGGTGGGTCACGCTGCCCGCGCGTTCTCCACCGTGAGCGAGTACACGTTCGACGGCGCCGAGGCCGAGGTCGTGGAGGTGGAGATCGACGACGTGCTCGAGTACTTCCGTGCCGCCCTGACCGTGCCTGATATCCACGCTGCCGTGTTGACCCGTGGACGCGAAGCCGGCGCAGCGTTGAGCGTCGATCCGCCGGAAATCGTTGCGGAGATCGAGTCGATCGTGGCGGCGGCGATGGCGGTGGTGGATGGCGCGTCGCTCGATGCGAAGAGCCGCACCTTTGCCGGTGTGATGTGGTTGGTCGACTTCCTCGACACCCGTCTCGTGGAGGCGATCGTCCACACGCTGGATCTGTGCGCCGCGACGGGGCAGCCCCTGGTGCCGCCCGCCGGGCCGGGGCAGCGTGTGCTCGACATCCTTTCGGCGTTCGTGCGGCCCGACGATCGGGGAGCGGTGATCCTCGCACTGGCCGGCCGCCGCCCCCTCCCCATCGCCTACACCACCCTCGCCTGACCCCCCCTTTTCGCGTTTTGGTCTCCCGTTCGCGTCAGAAACGAAGCGTTTGGGAGACCAGAACCGCAATGGGGTGGGGGTAGACCGGCGGGGTGGCAGGATGACGGGATGACCGAGGCTGTGCCGTCCACGCTCCCGCTGGCGGACCTGCGGGTGGTCGATCTCAGCACGGTGCTCGCCGGGCCGGGATGTGCTCGCTATCTGGCCGACTTCGGGGCCGACGTGATCAAGGTCGAAGCCCCGGGCGGTGACTCCCTCCGCAACATGGGATGGCGAGACCCGGTCGACGACGTATCGCTCTTCTGGAAGTTGGTCAACCGCAACAAACGGGTGCTCACCCTCGACCTCAAGGAACACAGCCAACGCGAGCAGGCCCGAGCACTCATCGCTGACGCCGACGTTCTCATCGAGAACCTCCGACCCGGGAAGCTCGAAGCCCTCGGTCTCGATCCAGTGGAGCTGATCGCCACCAACCCGCGCCTCGTCGTCACCCGGATAACCGGCTTCGGACAGGACGGCCCGTATGCCCAGCGTCCGGGCTTCGCCACCATCGCCGAAGCCATGAGCGGGTTCGCCGCCATCAATGGGGAGCCCGACGGTGGACCGCTGTTGCCGCCGATCGCTCTCACCGACGAGGTCACTGCCATCGTTGCCGCCTTCGCCACGATGGTGGCCGTGCACTCACAGGTGGGGCAGATCGTCGACGTCAACCTGCTCGACTCGCTGCTCGCATTGATGGGCCCGTTACCGGCGGCGTCGGCATTGCTCGGCTATGCGCAACCGCGCCTCGGGTCGGGCATTCCCTACACGGTCCCTCGCAATACCTATCGATGCAGTGACGGTGGTTGGGTGGCGGTCAGCACGTCATCAGATTCGGTGGCGGCGCGAGTGATGACGATGATCGGCGTGGGCGATGATGCCCGGTTTGCCACCTTCGACGGGCGGGTCGACCACCGCGAGGAGCTCGACGAGCGGATGTGTGCGTGGGCGGAGTCCCGCACCATGGCCGAAGCGCTCGATGCGTTCGCCCGGGCCGAGGCGGCGGCGGCGCCGGTGTATTCGATGGCCGACGTGTTGGCGGATCCCCATGTTTTGGCTCGAGACGGCATCGTCCCTGTTGACGGCGTGCCCATGCAGGGGCTCATCGCTCGACTGTCGGCCACGCCTGGCGCTCTCCGGTGGGCCGGCCGCGCCCCCGACGCCGACGCCCACGATGCGAACTGGGCGCACCATTTGTCGCCAGAGCGACGAAAAGTGTGACCAGTTGCCGAAGGAGGCGGGCGGAAGGAGGGCGGAAGGAGGGCGGGCGGTCAGTCGGCGGTGGCGACTTCGATGCGGTCTTGGCGCCATTCGCGGGCCATGTCGAGCGCGAGGTCGGCCCGGTCGAGGATGTCTTCGGTGGTGAACCCGTGGGCCGGGTAGCAGGCGACCCCGGCCCACAGGGTGAACGAATCGTTGTGGGTCGCGACGGCCCGACGAATGCGTTCCACCGTCCAGATCGCCCCGTTTTCCGCCGTATCCTCCAGCACCAACGCGTAGCCGCCGTCGAGCAGGCGACAGGCCGTGTCGGACTCTCGAATCGTGGCGAGGATCGTGCGAGCCACGTGCGGCGGATCGGCCGGATGGGCGTCGGCATCCTCCAGACCTGCGACGACTTCGATGAGCACCACCGCCACCGGCTTGAGGTTGCGCCGGGCGGCGGAAATCCGGGCGTCGAGCGTCACCGTGAAATAGCCCTCGGAATAGAGCCCGGTGGCGGGATCGGTGAGATTGTCGGCTTCGGTGCCCCGACGAACGGCCGTGAGCTGGATACGGCTGGCGAGCTGTTGTTCGAGGTCGGCTTTGGCGTCGCTCGCCCGAACCACTTCCGATTCGAGGGTCTGCACCTTGGTGGCCAGCTCGCCGATGGTGTCGTCGGCCTTCCGCAAGGCCATCACCAGGAAATACGCGGTGGTGCCGGCCACGAGGGCCATGACACCGGCCAGCACGCTGAGGCTGACGGCCTGGGAGATCGCTGCCGCAGCACCGAGCACAAGACCGAGGACCCCAGCGGCGACCCCGAGAAGGGCGCGCCGTTCCACCCGAAACCATCGGACCGACCGCCCACAAACTGAGCCCGCGCCCATAATCCTCCCCGTTGGTCTTCCCCGAAACGGCGCCACCGCACGGTTTCACGCCGGGAATGGTCACGATTGGTTGAAATCGACGGAAACCCCTGCGAACCGGCAGCCGGATCGGCGGTGGTTGGTCGGGAATGGCAGGACCGGGCGGGAACGGTCGGGAATGGCAGGACCGGGCGGGAACGGTCGGGAACGGCAGGACCGGTCGGGAACGGTCGGGAACGGTCGGCCCCCGGATGTGCGCCCCAGGCCTGCCTTGCTTTGGTCGCGCGATGGTGACCGATGGGGCACCCGGGGAAGTGGCGCCGATGGCGGGCGCCGGGTTCTTGCGGGTCAAGCGGTGGCCAGGGTTTCAAGCGGTGCCGCCAAACGATTCCTCCGGCACGAGCGGGCCGACGTTCACTCGAGCCGGGGCTGCGGGTTCGCGCGCTTCCTGCGAGGAATCCAACGCACGGAACGCGAGCCGAAGTGGCAGGCCGCGGAAAACGGCACGGCGGCGGGCCGTGGGAAACCGTTCCGGCGGAAGCGGCGCTGCCGGAAACGGCAACGTGGGAGGCGGGAAGCGGGCGGCGATCCGGGTGGGGAACGGCTACGAGCGGTGGGCGATGGCGAGGTCGGCGATCTCGGTCATGATCCGCCCGAACTCGAAGTCCTTCGGGGTGTAGACGGCGGCGATCCCACCTGCGAGCAACCGGGGCTGGTCGACCTCAGGGATGATGCCGCCCACCACGATCGGGCACGCCACGCCGGCCTCTCGCACCAGCCGGAGCACCTCAGGTACGAGCTCGAGGTGCGAACCCGAAAGGATCGACAGGCCGATCACGTCGACGTCCTCATCTCGGGCCACGGCGGCGATTTGCTCGGGCGTGAGCCGGATGCCCTGGTAGATGACCTCCATACCCGCGTCGCGGGCAGCCACGGCGATCTGCTCGGCACCGTTGGAGTGACCGTCGAGACCGGGCTTGGCCACGAGAAAACGAGGCGGGCCGCCGGCCATCGTCTTCACGGTCTCGGCCACCGCTCGCAGTGCCGCCGACACGCCGCCGACACCCACCGCGGCCGACACGCCGGTGGGTGCCCGATACTCCCCGAACACCTCGCGCAAAAGGCCGGCCCACTCGCCTGTGGTGCCGCCGGCATGGGCGAGATCGATGCTGGCCGGCATGATGTTCTCACCGGTCTCGGCGGCCCGACGGACGGCGTCGAGCGATCGTTTCACCGCATCGGCGTCGCGAGTGGAGCGCCACGAGGCCAGGTCGGCTACGGCCTCCGCTTCCACCGCGGCGTCGACCTTCAAGATGCTCTCCTCGCCACCAAGAGGAGACTCCGCCGTCTCGGTGTAGGCGTTCACCCCGACCACGAGCTGGTCGCCCGTTTCGATGCGCCGCGCTCGTTGGGTGTTGCTCGTGACCAACCGGCCCTTGAGCTCTTCGATGGCGTTGAACGCGCCGCCCAGCCCGAGCACGTCGTCGAGCTCGGCCTGCGAGGCCTCGATCAACTCCGCCGTTCGAGCCTCCACCACATGGGACCCGTCGAAGATGTCGGCGTATTCGAGCAGATCGGTCTCGAAGGCCAGTACCTGCTGCATCCGGAGCGCCCATTGCTGATCCCACGGCCGGGGTAGGCCGAGCGCTTCGTTCCAGGCCGGGAGCTGAATCGACCGCGCCCGCGCCCGCTTCGACAGCGACACCGCGAGCATCTCGAGCACGATGCGCTGCACGTTGTTCTCCGGCTGGGCTTCGGTGAGACCGAGCGAGTTCACCTGCACCCCGTAGCGGAAGCGCAGCGCCTTGGGGTCGGTCACGCCATATCGTTCGCGGCCGAGGCGCTCCCACATCTCGGTCATGGCCCGCATCTTGCACATCTCTTCTACGAACCGGATGCCGGCGTTCACGAAGAACGAGATCGAAGCGAACACTTGCGGAAATCGGTCGGCCTCGACCTGACCGGAATCCCGTACGGCGTCGAGCACATCGATCGCCGTGGCCATGGAATAGGCGATCTCCTGGACGGGCGTGGCCCCGGCTTCTTGCAGGTGATATGAACACACGTTCATCGGATTCCATTTCGGCACCCATTCCGCACAGAAGGCGATCATGTCGACGATCAACCGCTTCGACGGCTCCGGCGGGAAGATGTAGGTGCCGCGGCTCAGATACTCCTTCACGATGTCGTTCTGGGTGGTGCCCCGCAGTTGCTGGCTCGGCACCCCTTCGCCTTCAGCGGCCGCGATGTACAGGCCCAGCATCCACGCGGCCGGGGCATTGATGGTCATCGACGTGTTCATGTCGCCGACCGGAATCTGATCGAGCAGCGTGCGCATGTGGCCGATGTGGCTCACCGGCACACCCACCTTGCCCACCTCGCCGCGAGCCTTGGGATCGTCGGAGTCGTAGCCGGTTTGGGTGGGAAGATCGAAGGCGATCGAAAGGCCGGTCTGGCCCTTCGACAGGTTCGTGCGGTAGAGCTCGTTGGACGCCTTGGCGGTGGAGTGTCCCGAATAGGTCCGCATCATCCAAGGACTGTCCCGCTTCTTCTGAACGGGAGCGGAAGGGGCGGCGTCGTTGCTCGTTACCATCCGGTAAGTCTCCCAGCCCTGCTGCATGACTGTCACCTCTGCGGAACCGGCATACCTGACGAGGTGTCAGGGGCCCTGGTTTCGACGGTCAGACGGGCGAGCCGGGAGCGATGTCACGAAACGGCTCTACGGCGAGGACGATGGCTTCGTTGAGGCGCCGCAGGTAGTCGGTTTGGGGAATCTCCACCACGCCGAGGGTGGCGAGGTGTTCGGTGCGCCACTGCACGTCGAGCAGCGTCGCGCCCCCGTTGCGGAGCACGCCGACGAGGTGGACGAGCGCCACCTTCGAGGCGTCCGGAGCGAAGTGGAACATCGACTCGCCGGCGAACAAGCCACCGATGCCGAGGCCGTAGAGCCCACCGACCAACTCGTCGTCGGCCGACCACACCTCCACCGAGTGGGCCCATCCCAGGCGATGAAGCTCGGTGTAGCTCGCCACGATCTCCGGCGAGATCCACCCCCCGTCGCGTTCGAGGTTGGCGCACGTGGCGATCACCTTCCCGAAGGCGAGGTCGACCGTGCAGCGAAATCGAGCGCACGACCGTCGAAGCGAGCGGCTCACCCGCAAGCCGTCGAGCGGCAAGACCCCACGCGGATCGGGAGACCACCAGCCGAGTGGGCCACCGGTCCCCAACGGCATCGGGAACAGACCGGAGCGGTAGGCGTGGAGGATCGTGCCGGGCTCGAGGTCGGCACCCACGCCAGCCACACCATGCTCGTCGGCGGTGCGGGGATCCGGAAAATGCCAGTGAGTGGCCGTCGGCTCGATCAGCGCAGCTTCTCCAACGCGTCGACGAACACCGGGATGGTGGTGGTCGTGAGAGCGGCGATGTTCATGCGACCGTTGCCCACGAGGTAGATGCCGGCCTCGTCGCGAAGCCGAAGCACCTCGGGGTTGGTGAGCCCACTTAAGCCAAACATGCCTTTGGCAGCGCCCACTCCGCGGCACCGATCGAGACCGCGCTCGGCCACTGCGGCGGCGAGTGCGGCGCGCAGCGAGTTGATGCGGTCGCGCATGGCCGTGAGTTCGACGATCCAGATTGAACGCAGCTCAGGATCGGCGAGGACGGTGGACACGATCGCGCCGCCGGTGATGGGGGGGTTCGAATAGATGGTGCGCACACACGCTTTCACGCGGCTTTGCACCGATGCCGCCTGTTCGGGTGAATGACCGGCGATCACCAGCGCCCCCACCCGTTCGCCGTAGAGGCCGAGGTTCTTGGAGAAGCTCAAGCAGGCGGCCACGTCGACCCCACTCCGGAGCATCACCTGGAGACCGGCGGCGTCTTCATCGAGGCCCTCGCCCAGCCCGATGTAGGCGGTGTCGATGATCGCCAACGCGCCCCGGTCGGAGAGCAGAGAACCCACCGCCTCCCACTGGGGAATGGTGAGGTCGAGGCCGGTGGGGTTGTGGCAACAGCCGTGGAGGACGACGGCGTCGTGCGGTCCGACCTCGGCGAGCGCCGAAAGCATGTCGTCGAAACGGATCGATGCATCGGAGGGGTCGTAGTAGGGGTAGGTGCGCACGGTGAGGCCACAGTCGGCAAACACGCCGAGATGGTTGGGCCAACTTGGGTCGCTGATCCATACCGTGGCGTCGGGGTAGGTGGCCCACAGCAGGCGGGCGGCCACGGTGAGGGCGCCGGTGCCGCCGGGGGTTTGGGCGATCTCGAGCCGGCCATGCAGGTCGGCGTCGTTCGGGGCTACGAGGTCTTTTACGACGTTGGCGAAGGCCGTGCTGCCGCTGATGGGAAGGTAGGTCTTGGTGGTCTCGGTGCTGATGAAACGGGCTTGGGCCAGGCGGGCCGCCTCGAACACCGGTGTGCGGCCGCTCTCATCGCAGTAGACGCCCACGGTGAGGTCGAGCTTGTTCTCGCGCGGATCGGCTCGGAAAAGCTCGCCGAGGCCAAGGATCGGGTCGGGTGGTGCGGGGGTGACAGCGTCGAACACAGTGGGCTCCAGTGAGGGCGGTTGCCTGGCCAGTCTCCCGGGCCGGGTAGGGAAACGGCAAACGAACTTTCGGTCGGCACTGCGATGGCCCGAGACCCGTCCGTTAGGGTCTGCCCGCCCGCCGCCCGGAATCGTGTCCAGCGCGTGTCGACATTCGGGGCCAGCACACGGAGAGCCGCAATGCCGATGAAGGGAATCGTTCTGGCCGGGGGGGCGGGTACTCGGCTGCATCCGATCACCAAGGCCGTGTCGAAGCAGTTGCTTCCGGTGTTCGACAAGCCGATGATCTACTACCCGCTTTCGGTGTTGATGTTTGCCGGGATTCGCGACATTCTCGTGATCACGACGCCCGAGGACAACGCCGGGTTCCGCCGTTTGCTCGGGGACGGGAGTGAGTGGGGCATCAACATCACCTACGCCGAACAACCGCAGCCCAACGGTCTGGCCGAAGCGTTCATCATTGGCGCCGACCACATCGGGTCCGAACCCGTCGCGCTCGTGCTTGGCGACAACATCTTCTACGGCCACGGGTTCAAGCAGACGCTGAAAGGCGCGGGCGCCGGGCTCGATGGCTGCGTGCTGTTCGGGTACCCGGTGAAGGATCCGGAGCGCTACGGCGTGGGTGAGTGCGACGCTTCGGGCAAGTTGCTCTCCATCGAGGAGAAGCCGGCCGTGCCGAAGTCGAACCTTGCCATCACCGGTCTGTACCTCTACGACAACACCGTGGTGGGTCACGCCGCGGGGATGTCGCCGAGTGCTCGGGGGGAGCTGGAGATCACCGACCTCAACAACCTCTATCTGCGCGAGGGTCGCGCCGACCTGATCGATCTTGGCCGTGGGTTCGCCTGGCTTGATACCGGCACACACGACTCGCTGGTCGAGGCGAGTCAGTTTGTGCAGGTGCTGGAACACCGTCAGGGTGTTCGCATCGCCTGCCTGGAGGAGATCGCTCTCGATGAGGGCTACATCACGGCCGAGCAGTGTCTGGCCCTGGGTATGGCTCTGGCGAAGTCGCCCTACGGTCAGTACGTGGTCACCGTGGCCCGCGCCGCCGGCGCGTGAGCAGGTAGCGACCAGCCAACCGCCAACCGCCCGCCGGGCACGATCACACCAACCCGCGACATCCCGCCGCGAAGTTGGCAGCGGTTTCGATCGCCGTACCATCCCGGCACACGAGGAGCGGGTTCTCATGCGAGAACACGCCCGCCGGGCTCTCCCAACCCGGCGCCGTCCACACGTGCAGCATCCAGGGCGTCACGGGGAGGTGGTTGCCGCCGGCGGCGTCGCACTGCTCCTTGGTGGTGTCGCGCTCGATGGGGAGGAGCACGTCGAGGCCGCCGCTATTGTTGACTTTGGCACACACTCCTGCGTGGCGGTGCCAGTGATCATTGGGGCCGGCGAATCCTTCTGGCTCGGTGTCGGAGAAGGCGACATACATGATGCCGACCACCACGGAGGTGTCGGCCATGCCGGAGTAGAGCACGATGGGTGGCCTGTTGGGATCGAACTCTTTGACGCCGCCCATGATGGCCTGGAGATCGAACCCGCCGGTGGGCACCGGTGCCCCCTCGATCGGCATGGTGTGGTGTGCGCCCGTGGAGGGTGTGAACACGCTGAGCGCCTTCCCCCCTGCAGCCTTGATGTCCGCGACCGTGGGGTAGCGCGACGTCTGCGTTCGTGCCGAGGTCAACTGTGACGACAACAACTGCTGGGTCGCCATGTCGAGGGGACTCAGCGTTGGCCCGCCGTGGGGGTGAGAGGTCTGGTCTGCCCCCGTGTACACGCCCTCGACCACCGGTGTGTTCCCGTGGGGATGGCCGGCACCACCATCCTGAGTGCCGTCGCTCGGCGACCCGTGACCTGCCGACCCGTGCTGCTTCGCGGAGGTCGATGTCATGGCGACGCTCGCGAACACCAGCGCGACCACCACGGGTATGGCCCCGACGATCGCGGGGAGCGGGCGCTCGGCGCCGAGTCCGGGCCGAGTGATGAGCAGCACGGCCACCACGACGACGCCGGCCTCGAGTGCTGCCGTGGCGAGGTCGACGAACGAGGCCACCTCGGGTGTGCCTGGGTGCGGGCCGAACGGGAGACCGCCGATCCGGCTTGTGGCCCACGCCGAAACGAACCCGGTGTTGAGGGCGGCGACCCCCATCAAAAGGTGGCGACTGGGCCGGCACACGACCGCCGCGGCGGTGCCCACCTGGACCCATCCCACGGCGATGAAGGCCGACGCGAGAACGGCGTCATCGGTCAGGTGCGGCAACACCATCGAGAAATGGATAGCCGCCGCGGCGACCGAGAAGGCGGCGACTGCACCGATGGCAACGGGCGCGGCAGGACGCACAGGTGCCAGACGATCGGTGGGCGTTCCGTCACCAACCGGTGCGAGTATGTCGTTCATGCATCCTCCTCCTCGATCCGATGGAGCGCGTGTCAGGGGCCACCGGCTATCGCAATCTATGAGACATAGTGTCTCATAGATTGCGATAACGTCAAGCCATGTCTTTTCCGCCTCCTGACGCGGCTATCGACCCGCGGGTCGCGCTCACGCGGGAGAGGGTGCTCGCAGCGGTGGAGAAATTGCTGCGAGCAGGCGGCGTCACCGAGGTCACCCACTCGGCCGTGGCGCGGACCGCGGGCGTCGGCCGAGCCACCGTCTACCGGCATTGGCCCCGTCTCGACGATCTTCTCGCCGATGCCGTCGAGAGCCACATGGGGATCACCGGCCTTGCGTTCACGGGCGACGCGCTGGCCGACCTGCGCATGATTCTCCGCACGATCTCGGCAGCGGTGCTGACCGACACCGGTGGCGCGTTGTTCATGGCCCTGCTGTCACAGGGCTCGGAGACATCCCAACTTGCCGGGCTGCGGCAGGAGGTCATGGTCCGTCGGCTCGGCGCTATCCGAAACCTCATCGCCCAGGGGATCGATCAGGGAACGGTCGATCCGACGCTCGACCCCGACGACGCCGTGTCGCTTCTGTTCGGTCCGCTCGTGCACCGACGGGTGATCCTCGGCAAGCCGATCGACGATGCCTTCATCGACGAGGTGGTGCGGCGCGCCACGACTCCCGCCACCTGACCAGTTCGGGGAGACTTCCCTCGTCGCGTCCGGCGTCTACTTGCTGTAGTCGTAGAAGCCTTGGCCACTCTTGCGGCCGAGGTGACCAGCGGTGACCATGCGGCGCAGCGCGGGGGCCGGCGAGAAGTTCGGGTCCCGGAACTCGTCGTAGAGCGCATCGAGGATCGCCACCGACGTGTCGAGGCCGACCAGATCAAGCAAAGCGAACGGGCCCATCGGGAAGTTGCAGCCGCCCTTCATCGCCACATCGATGTCTTCCCGGGAAGCCGTGCCGTTCTCAAGCATGCGCACGGCGTTGTTGAGGTAGGGGAAGAGGAGGGCGTTCACGATGAAACCGGCACGATCTTCGACCACCACGGGGCTCTTGCCGCAGCTCTCGGCGAATGCCTTCACCTCGGCCACGGTCTTGTCGCTCGACACGAGGCTCTTGATGATCTCGACCAGCGCCATCATCGGCGCGGGGTTGAAGAAGTGAACCCCAACCACGAGTTCGGGGCGGTGGGTCTCCATCGCCATCTCGATGACGGGAAGGGTGGACGTGTTGGTGGCGATGATCGCCTCGTCCTTGCAGATGTGGTTGAGCTCCCGGAAAAGCTCCTGCTTGGTGGGAAGGTCCTCCACGATCGACTCGATCACCAGATCGCAGTCGGCGAGGTCCTTCAACTGGGAGGTGGCGGAGACCCGGCTCAGCGTGGCCTCGCGGTCGGCGGCCTCTAGCTTGCCCCGCTCCACCTGCTTGGTGAGGGATTTGTCGAGGGCGGCCACCATGGCGTCGGCGCTGGCCTGCTGCCGGGACCGCAGGACCACCTCGAAACCGTTTTTGGCGGCCACCTCGGCGATGCCCGAACCCATGATTCCCGACCCGATGATGCCAACACGCTTGATCGTCATGGGCGGAGATGTTACCGGCGGGTACACCGCTCGGCCATTTCGCCGGCACCGGTGGGCTGGTGGGCGACCGCCGAATCGGCGAGCCGTCCCAAGGCCGAAGCGGTACGTGGGTGTCAGAGGTGCCGTGCCGTCCAGACGTCGTGTGGCATGGCGAGGTCCTATCCGGATGCAGAGCGGGCCCGGGACAGACACGACTTCTCGGATTCCCGGCTGAGGCCGGCAGAACCTCGCGGAGCGAACACCGTGGCGCAGTCGCGGGCGGGACGCCGACGCGTGAGGGTGCGACGTTCGCATCGTGAACGACGGTTCCGGCGAGCGTTAGCTTGTCGGGCATGACCCCGTCGGCCAGCACTTCGTCCGACACCGCCGGGGCCAGCGCATCGTTGGCCGCAGTTTCCTCGGGGGAGCTCCCACCGATGGAAACCAAGCTCGCCGTTCTGGCAGAAACGTTTCCCACCGCAGTGCGCTCCGCCATCCTCGCTGGTGCCGCCCACGCCCGCAGCGTTCGACCATCGGGGGTTGCCTCCGCGAGACCCACGACGGGCGAATGGCTCGATCTCGGCACGGCCGACGCCCACACGATGTTGTGCGCCGTCGCCGCTGATCTTGCTCGACCGCCTCACCTTCGCGAGGGCGTGGCCGGTCTGCCCACGGGACCATTCATCGCCGCATGTTCGTGGGGGGCACTTCCGGCGTTCCCCGACCTCCTGGCTACGTTCACCGCACTGCGCTCCGTGCTCGCACCGTCGGCATCGTTCTTCTTCAGTGAGCCGGTGGCGCGGCCGGGGATGCGTCGCGTGGTGCAGGCCTCGTTCGAGGCCCGCCGGCCGGAGCTACGCGAACTGCACCTCGCTCGTGATGTGAACGCCGCGTTGAGGGAAGCCGGGTTCGTTATCGACGGGGTGCATCGGCAGCGGGTAGATGGCGCGCCCCTGTTGCTGCGTTACGTTGCGTTCGGACGCGCCTGCGTGGTGGATCCCCCGTCAGTCGAAGAACGCTGACGGCACTGGCCGCCCCGTCCCAACCGAGGAGACAAACACGATGAGCGGAGTACTGGCCCTGGTGGGCGGCGGCGAATGGACCGAAGGCTGCTCGTTCGATGCGGGCCTGCTCGAGACAGCGGGCACCGACGAAGTGGTGGTGCTCCCCACCGGCTCCGCCTACGAAGGCCCGGCGGCGTTGGTCGACCAAGCCCGCACGTGGTTCGCTGAGCTCGGCGCCAAGGTCGTGGAAGCCAACGTGCTCACCCGGCCCGACGCGTTGCTCGCCGAGAACGCGGAACTTGTGGCCAACGCCAAGCTCCTCTATCTGGCCGGCGCGTCGGCCATGCACCTGCGCTCGGTCTTGAAGGAGACGCCGGTCTACGACGCCCTGGTGGCGGCGTGGCGCGGAGGGGCCGTGCTCGCTGCCACCAATGCCGGCGCCGACGTGCTCTGCGATCCGATGGTCGACTCTCGCGGCGGGGCCTACACCGTGGGCCTCGGCCTCGTGGCCGGCCTCGCCGTCATCCCCCGCTCCGACACGTGGTCTCGCGACAAGATTCACCGCACGGTGCAGTTGGCGGCCGCGGGCGTCACGCTGGCCGAAGTGCCCGAGCGCACCGCGCTGATCCGTGGGGCCGACGGTTCCTGGCGAGCGGAGGGCGTGGGAACGGTGCAGATCTACATCGAGGGTCGCCCGGCGTCGCTCGCCGACCTTCGCGCCTGACCAAGGTCTCGGGCGTCGCCCGGGTGGGCAGCGTCGCCCGCGCGGCGTACGGGTTGGCGCTGAAGCGGCGTCCGAACGACATCACCCGCCACGGAAATCGGATTCCCTCACCGACCGTGTGCTCATCGCGGTGTCCACTCCTTGCGCGTTGGGCGATGGTGAACCTCGGGGTCGAGTCTCAGCGGCGGGGCAACACGTTCGGTGGGCGAGTGTGGAGGTCAGGTCTCCGTGATCGTGACCGTGAGGATGGTGGCCGGAGTCTTTGGAGGGGTGCCGCCGATCGGATCGCCAACGGAGTCCCCGGTAGCAATCGCCTTGATCGTGGTGTCGAAGCCCTCCGAGACCTTGGCGAAGATCGAGTACTGCGGTTGCAGGCGATCGGGAGCGAGCACGATGTAGAACTGGCTGCTCCCCGAATTCGGTTGGCCGGTGTTCGCCATCGCCACGACGCCCGGTTGGTAGGCGGCGGCAGAACTAGGCAACTCGTCTTCGATCGTGTAGCCGATTCGTCCGCTCCCGGTGCCGGCGGGGTCCCCACCTTGCACCACGAAATCGGGGATCACGCGGTGGAACGGAGTGCCGTCGTAGGCGTGGTAGCGGCTGAGCACCACGAAGTTGTTGACGGTCTTCGGGGCCGCCTTGGCGTCGAGTGCCATCGTGAACTCACCGAGGGACGTGGCGACTTTGGCGGTGTAGGTCTTGGTCGGATCGATGCACATCGTGGGGGCCTCGGCGAAGATGGTGGTGCGAGCCGAGGAGCCGTCGATATTCGGGCAGGGGGTCGGTCCGGAAATCGTTGCACCAGGGGCAATCGTCGGCGTGGCTGCCGGCGTTGAGGCGGTCGGATCGAGCGGTGTGGATGGGGTGCCGGGGAGGGTGCTCGTCGTGGATCCCGGACCCGTGGCCGCGGTGGTGCTCTCGTTGCGACGGTTCACGATGTACGCGGCGGCCACGAACAGCAGCACGACCCCGCCGACGATGGCGATGTTCCGGTAGCCCCGTTGCTGCTCCTGCTTGTGCTGTGCCTGTTCGGCCGCTTGGATCCGGGCGGCCCGGTTGGCTTTCTGACGTTCGCGTTTGGCGGTACCCATGGCGGCCGACGCTACCAACCACGGTCGTGCGGGATGTAGGCGGCCATTTCGAGGCACCGGGAACGGACGCGCGCTCTGGGATGCCGCAGGGGTGGGACGGACGGTAACCGTGCGGCAACCCGCCCCCTCCAAGGGGGTTGCTTGCAGCACGGTTGCGTTCGTCGGACGGATCTGGAGCGAAGGTGGAGGGTACGACAGCAGATGATCGTGCCTCGGATGCTGGTTCGGACACAGCACGGGCGCGGGTGTACGCGGAGCCGCTCTTTGCCGAGCCGCTCTTTGCCGAGCCGGTCTTTGCCTGGCCGGTCGAGCCGAGCCGGTCTTTGCCCGGC
>Ga0105047_10009366_pt1 | contig 16138 bp, 14 predicted proteins | sample MAT04_FD_78384 | JGI IMG/M metagenome (GOLD analysis project Ga0105047, IMG submission 78384) | Freshwater microbial communities from Lake Fryxell liftoff mats and glacier meltwater in Antarctica - MAT-04 (megahit assembly) | ecosystem: Environmental > Aquatic > Freshwater > Ice > Liftoff...
CCTTCAAAGCGGTCCCGCGCCTTCGATTTCTGCGGCGGCGCCATCGATCCGACCAGGCCGGTGCCGCCCGTCAGGGCCGCCAGTTCCGCCAGCTTGCCGCTGCCGAGCAGCGAGCCGGCGCCAGTGCCTTCGCGCCGCTGCGAGACCGTCCCCGCCACCTCATAGCCCAGCGTCTTCACCAGGCGCGCCAGTTCCTCGAGGCTCGCCTCGTGCGCGACATCATCGACGTCCGGCGTCTGAATGCCGACAAGGACGGCGAGGGGGATGGGGGGCTTGGTTTCCATGGTGATGAGTTAGCACGGATCGAGCAGAAGCCTGCTGCGCCCCCATTGCACTACCACCCGTGCGATCCGCGGGGCGAGAGCAGGAGGTCCCTGATCGTCGGTGCCGTCTTTATATGGAGGGCGCATTCTGGCGCACCCAGGCGTTCGAATGACCTTCCGCGCCGCCTCTCGCCGGGCAGAACGATCTTCCGGCAAGCGCGTGCTGCACGAGGACCGGCTGCGCGCCCAGCAGGCCTTCGATGCAGTCGAACCCCTCGCCTCCCCGCGCGACGCCTATTTCGGCGATGCGCTCCACCAGCGCGAGCCCTTTGCGCTGCTGCACGCGCATCGTTGAGGAGACAACCACGATGGCACGATCCTCCCGGAGCGGTACCCCGAAGGGCACGACGCGCGCATCCGCGAGTGGGCAGCGCAGGCCGCCCGCACGCGCCACGATCCGCATGTATCGCCAGGGCTTGGGCGATTGCTTCCTGGTCACCCTGCCCCGCACCGGCGGGGCGGGCGGCGCCTTCCGCATCATGATCGATTGCTGCGTGCTGATCGGCACGCCCGGGGCCCAGGAGGTGATGACCCGCGTCGCGACCGACATCGCCCGGGAGAGCGACCGCAAGGTGGACATGCTGATCGTCACGCACGAACACTGGGACCACGTTTCCGGCTTCCTCCAGGCGCGCGACGTGCTCGCGGGCATCGCGTTCGGCGCGGTCTGGATGCCGTGGACGGAATCGCCCGACGACGCGCAGGCGAAACGCCTGGAGACGGAGCGCGCGCGCGCCATCGCCGCGCTCCGGCTGGCGGAAGCCCGCATGCGACTTGCCGCCGCGGTGGAGGTGGAGGACCTCTCCGGCCTGCTCGGCTGCTTCGGCGCCGCCGGTCGTTCAACGCGCGCGGCGCTGGACGCGGCCCGCAGCCTCGCTCCCCCAGGCGGCCTACGCTACGCCGAGCCTGGCGAGACGCCGGCCGAGCTGCCCGGCACAGGCGCGCGGATCTACGTCCTCGGTCCGCCGCGCGACGAGAGGCTCTTGCTGCGCTCCAGCCCCTCGCGCAGCACGCCGGAAACCTATCAGTTCGGCTTAGCCGGCTTCCCCCTTGCCGAAGCAGAGACGTGCCTCGCCGAGGAGGCGCCGGCCAGCCCCTTCGGCCCGCGCATGAGAACCCCCCTCGCGGTCGCGCGCGGCCTGCCGGAGTTTCGCCGATATTTTGCCGATGGCCAGGGCGGCGCCGGAGAGGGCGAGGACTGGCGACGCATCGATGCCGCCTGGATGGATGGCGCCACCGAGCTTGCCCTCCGGCTCGACCACGATACCAATAACACGAGCCTCGCCCTCGCGCTTGAGCTGGCCGACGGCGAGGTGCTGCTCTTTGCGGGAGACGCGCAGGTGGGTAGCTGGCTGTCCTGGCAGGATCTCGCCTGGCAGGTCGACGGGCGGGTGGTGACCGGCCCGGACCTCCTCGCGCGCACGGTCTTCTACAAGGTCGGCCACCACGGCAGCCATAACGGGACGCTCCGCGAGAAAGGTCTGGAGCAGATGCAGCGGCTCCGCGTGGCGGCGATCCCGGTGGACAAATCCGTCGCGGAGAAAATGAGGTGGCGCAATATTCCGCTAAATGGCCTGTTGGCGCGCCTTGCGGAGAAAACGGGTGGCGGCTTGCTGCGAAGCGATCAACCGGCTCCGCCCGGCGTCGCCGGCATTAGCGAGAAGCCGCTGTACTTCGAGATCGTTCTTTAGGCTGGCAGCTTCGGAAGGCCGCGGGCGCCGCACAGCCGTCGCAGAAGGTTCACCGCGCCGTCACGGCGCCACAACAGCTTCTCTCTAAACGGCGGGTATCCGAAAACGGGAAGCCAAATTGTTCACGCTCGCGCACCTCTCCGACCCGCATCTGGGCGCCAACACCAACCTGTTCCGCGCCAACTTCAGCGCGGTGGCCGAGCATCTCGCACAGGATGTGCCGGACGTGATCGTGGCGACCGGCGATGTCTCGCTGGATGGCGCGGATAGCGAGGAAGACCTGCGCTTCGCCGCGGGCCAGTTGGCACGCCTGCCGCGCCCGGTCCTGACGGTTCCTGGCAATCACGATGCCGGTGACCATCCGGAACGCGCCCCGCGCCAGCCCTTCAACACCGAGCGGCTGGAGCGCTTCCGCCGCAATCTCGGCATGGATTTTTGGATCGAGGATCGTGAAGGCTGGCGCCTCCTGGGGCTGAACACGGCGGTCTGCGGCACCGGCCACCCGGCCGAGGCGGCCCAGGCGCGCTTGATCGAGGGCGCACTTGCCGGGCTCGGTGATCGACGTCTCGCCGTGTTCCTGCACAAGCCCATCTTCACGACGACGCCCGAGGATCAGCACTTCGACTACTGGTCCGTGCCGCCTTTCGCGCGGGCGCCTTTCCTGCCCCTCCTGGCACATCCGGCGCTACGCCTCGTGGGTTCGGGGCATCTGCATCTGTATGCGGAAACTACGCACGTTGCTGCCCGCATCGTATGGGCCCCCTCAATCGGCTTCATCGTGGCGCAGGAAGAGCAGCCCGACTTAATGGGCGAACGTCCCTGCGGATTTCTCCTGCACCGCTTTCACGCCGATCACGTCGAGACGGAGTTGATGGTTCCGCCCGGCATGACGCGGCCGTACATACATGAGGTCCGCGCCGAGGCATATCCGAGTTCCGCCCTACTGAAGCCGGCCTCTGATGCCGCGTGACACCGGGCGGGCGATTCTCATCGAGGGGGTCGAGAAGAGCTTCGGCAAGACGAGCGTGCTGAAGGATGTCTCCCTCGCCCTGCGAGAGGGGGAGTTCCTGTCACTCGTTGGCCCGTCCGGCTGCGGCAAGACCACTCTGCTGCGCATCATCGCCGGCTTGGAAAGCGCCGATGCCGGGCGTGTGCGGATTGGTGGAATCGATGTTACCGGGTTGCGCGCGGCTGACCGGGACATCGCCATGGTCTTTCAGAACTACGCGCTCTACCCGCATCTGACGGTATCCCAAAACCTGGCCGTGCCGCTCGTGATGCGGCGACTTTCCGCGCTCGAGCGAGTGCCGCTGCTGCGCCATCTCATCCCTGGCCACAAAGGACGGTGTGCCGCAATTGATGCCGAGGTGCGCGGGGCCGCGGAGATGCTGCGGCTTGGGCATTTGCTCGCGCGTCGTCCGGCGGAACTCTCGGGCGGACAGCGTCAGCGTGTCGCTCTGGGGCGCGCACTCGTGCGCCATCCCAGCGCCTTCCTGATGGATGAGCCGCTCTCCAATCTCGATGCGGAGTTGCGGGCCGGCACGCGGCGCGAGATCGTCGAATTGCACCGCCGAGCCGGCGTCACAACCATCTATGTCACGCATGATCAGGTCGAGGCGATGACCATGTCCGACCGCGTAGCGGTGATCATGGAGGGCGAGCTTCTGCAACTCGGCACTCCGCGCGAGGTGTATGAGAACCCGGTAGATTTGCGCGTGGCGGGCTTCCTCGGCAGCCCGCGCATCAACATCCTGCCAGCCGTCGCCACGCCGGAGGGCATCCGGCTTGGTGGTTCGTTATTGCCGATGCGGGCGCCCCTTCCCGCGGGTGCCCGCCTGAGCGTCGGATTGCGGCCGGAGGCGTTGCACCTTGCCCGGGATGGATTGGCCGCGGTGGTGGAGCATCAGGAGTTCCTCGGCGCGGAAGTGCTGATCCACGCACGTCTAGATGCGGTCGAAGCGAGGGTTACGGCGAAGCTCGGCATCGCCGCCGCTGAGCCGCTCCGCCTGGGGGATGCCATCCACCTGCGTGCGGATTGGCGCGATGTGCTGCTCTTCGGCGAACACGGGCAACGCATCCTGGCCATACCGGCGGAAACGAGCCTCGATGCGTGATGCGGCAGTCATACGCGTGCCGACCCGCGCGTCGCGCGCCATCGGCGAAGCGGCGGCGGCGTGGGTGCTTTGCGCCCCAGCCGCCATTTCGCTTTTTTTACTGTTGCTGGGCCCGACCGCGGCGCTGCTGCTTCTCTCGTTCACCGATTGGGAGTTGGGCGCACCGGACCTCGCCTGGATCGGACTGGGCAATTACGAGGAACTGACCACCGACCCGGTGTTCCGCATCGCTCTGCGCAACACCATAAGCTATGTCGGAGTGGTGATGCCGCTCTCCATTGGGCTCGGCCTCGCCGTGGCGCTGCTGATCGAGGGAGGTGTGCGGCTGCGGGCTACGTTCCGCGCCATCTACTTTCTCCCGGTGGTCTCATTGCTCGTCGCGATGGCGACCGCCTGGCAGTATCTGCTGCACCCGACGATCGGGCCGGTGAACCGGCTGCTCGCCATGGTCGGTGTGGCACCCATCAATTGGCTCGGTTCCTCCGACTGGGTGATGACCTCGCTCTGCATGATTGGCGTGTGGGAGAATCTCGGCTTCGTCGTCGTGCTCTTCATGGCAGGGCTCACCGCCATACCGAAGGAGTTGTACGCCGCGGCGGAATTGGATGGCGCGCGTTCCGCCCTGGATCGCTTTCGGCTGGTCACCTGGCCGCTGCTCGGCCCCACTACGCTGTTCGTCGTGACCATTACGGCCATTCGCTGCCTTCGGGTCTTCGACACCGTGCAGGCACTCACGCGCGGAGGTCCAAACAACGCCTCGCAGGTGCTGCTATATGCGATGTATCAGGAGGGCTTCTCTTATTTCCGCATCGGCTATTCGGCAGCGATCACGGTGGTGTTCCTCGCCATAGTGCTGCTGCTGATGCTGATTCAGACCCGCATCCTCGACCGTCGGGTGCATTACGCATGAGACCCGGATCCGAGCCGAGCCTGCTTGCCGATCTGCCGCGCCTAGCCCTGCTTGGGGTTGGCGCCTTCCTCATCCTGGCGCCTTATCTCTGGATGCTGCTGGCTTCCCTCAAACCGGGCAGCGAGATTTTTCGCGATTCGCTGACGCTCTGGCCTGAGCGGTTTTATGCCATCGAGAATTACGGCAAGGCGTTGGCCGAGGTGCCCCTGCTGCGCTTCCTGTTCAACGGTGCTCTCGTCTGCGCATTGATCCTCTTTTTCCAGATCCTCTTCGCGGCCCCGGCGGCCTATGCGCTGGCCAAGTTGCGCTGGCGGGGGCGAGATCTGCTGTTTGGCCTCGTCATGCTCGGCCTGCTGATCCCCTACCATGTGCCCGCCCTGCCGCTTTACGTCGGCTTCGCTCGGATTGGCTTGCTGGACAGTTTCGCGGCGCTGGTCATTCCCTTCAGCATTTCCGTCTTTGGCATCTTCCTCTTTCGCCAGGCCTTCAAGTCGCTGCCCGACGAGTTGATCCACGCCGCGCGGATGGATGGGATGAGTGAGATGTCCATCGTGTGGCGCGTGGTCATGCCCAATGCCTGGCCTGCCGCGACAGCCTTCGCCACCTTCTCCATCGTCGCACATTGGAACGACCTCTTCTGGCCGCTCATCGTCGTGCAGTCGCATGCCATGGCCACGCCCGCGCTGGGCGTGTTGTTCTTCCGCGCGGAGGAGGCCGGCAATGATGTCGGTGCGCTGATGGCAGCCGCCGTCATGGTCACGGCCCCCATGATTATCCTCTTCCTGCTGGCACAGCGCCGCTTCATCCAGGGCATCGCGACAGCGGGCCTCAAGGGCTGATCCACTTCCCCGAACAAGGAGACTTGCATGACCAACCTGTCCCGTCGCGCCACGCTCGGCGCTGCCTTCGCCACCGCGCTCGTCGCTCCACGAATCGTGGCGGCGCAGAGTGCCGAGGTCATCGCGCATTACCCGATGCCGGCCTTCTTCAAGGATGTGATGGAGAAGATCGCCGAAGAATTTGCCGCGGCGAACCGAGGGTTGACCGTTCGCTACCTGGCGCCTGCGCCGAATTACGAGGATGCCGTGCAGCAGATCCTGCGGCAGGGCGTCGCGGGAGGGCTGCCGGATGTCAGCTTCCAGGGTCTCAACCGGTTGCGGATGATCCAGGAACGTCGCCTGCCGGTGGATCTGCGCCCCTTCCTGACGCGCGACGGCGATGCGGCTGCTCGCGGCTGGAGCGCCAACCTGCTGGGCCTGGGGCAGGTGCGGGACGTGCAAGCCGGCATGGCCTTCGCCTCATCCAACCCCATCGTCTACTACAATGCCAAGTTGGTGCGGCGTGCCGGTGGCGACCCGGAGCGCCTGCCGACGGACTGGAATGCCCTGATCGCGCTGGCCGGTCGCATTCATGCGTTGGGCGAGGGCAACAGCAGCATGCATTTCCGCTGGGGCGGCGATGACTGGATGTTCTCCGCGCTGCTGTACGGCCATGGCGGCCGGATGCTGGCCGAGGATGAGCGCGACGTCGCCTTCAACGGACCCGAGGGCCTCGCCTCCATGGTCCTGATTGAGCGCATGGTGAAGGAGGGCCGCATGCCAGCCTTTACCGTGGATGCAGCCCTTCAGGCGTTCTACGCCGGCAAGATGGGCATGTTCAGCGGAACCACGGCATACATCGGTTCGATGCAGCGGAGCATTGGCCGGGATGTGGAACTCATCACCACGCGCATGCCGGTAATCGACGCGGCGAAGGGCCGCCTGCCGACTGGTGGCAATGCCGCCGTGATGCTGACGCGCGATCCAGCCCGGCAGGAGGCCGCGTGGAAGTTCATCGCTTTCGCCACCGGACCCCGTGGGCAGGAGCTGATGACACGCGGCACCGGCTACGTGCCCTGCAACACCATCGCCGCATCGGATGAGCGTCACCTCGGCGGCTTCTACCGCGAAAACCCGCTCTTCCGACCGGCGATGGAACAGATGCCGATTGCCCAGGCATGGTACGCCTTTCCGGGCACCAACGGCGTGCGCATCACCGAGCAGTTCGTGAACAACATCGCGCGCATCGTCGAAGGTCAAGCCACGCCTGAGGTCGCGCTGAGCGATACGGCGGCAGGGGTTCGCCGCCTGTTGCCGCGCTGATCGACAAGCCCAGGAAAGGTCGGGTGCCAATTGGAGGCACCCGGCCGATGTCACGCCGTGGCAACGGAACCGTCACGGCCGTAACGCAGCGCTGCTGTATCGCCCCTCCCAAGTAAGGAAGTGGTGATAGATGACGACGAAACGGAATGTGCTGCTGATCGTTGTGGATCAGTGGCGGGCTGATTTCATTCCCCATCTGGGGGCGGATTTCCTGCGCACCCCAAATCTCGATCGGCTGTGCCGGCAGGGCGTGACTTTTCGCAATCATGTGCCGACCACGGTGCCCTGCGGGCCGGCGCGCGCCAGCCTGCTGACCGGGCTCTATCTGATGAACCACCGCGCGGTGCAGAACACCGTGCCGCTGGATGCGCGCCACACCAACCTCGCCAAGCAGTTGCGGCGCATTGGCTATGATCCCGCACTGATCGGCTACACCACGACGACGCCCGATCCACGCACCACCGGCCCGCGCGATCCGCGCTTCACCTATCTGGGCGACCTGATGGATGGCTTCCGCAGCGTGGGCGCCTTCGAGCCAACGATGGATGGCTATTTCGGCTGGCTCGCGCAGAAGGGCTACAAGCTGCCCGAGAAGCGCGAGAACATCTGGCTCCCGGAAGGCGAGGAGAGCGAACCGGGCGTCACCAACCGCCCGAGCCGCATCCCGGCGGAACTCTCCGACACCGCCTACTTCACTGAGCGCGCGCTGACCTATCTGAAGGGCGTCGGCCAAAAGCCCTGGTTCCTGCATCTGGGATATTACCGCCCCCATCCCCCTTTCATCGCGCCTGCACCCTACCACGCGATGTACCGGCCGGAGGACATGCCAGCCACCGTGCGCGCCGCGGATTGGGCGGAGGAGGCGGCGCAGCACCCGCTGCTCGAATTCTACCTGCGCGGCATCAGCCAGGGCAGCTTCTTCCACGGCGCCGGCGGGGCCGCGACGGAGTTGGATGAAGCGGCGATTCGCCAGATGCGGGCCACTTACGCCGGCATGATGACCGAGATCGACGACAATCTCGGCATAGTCTTCGCTTATCTGGAGGAGACGGGCCAGTGGGATGACACGCTGATCATTTTCACCAGCGACCACGGCGAGCAACTGGGTGATCACCACCTGCTCGGCAAGATCGGCTATTTCGATGAGAGCTTCCGCGTTCCGCTGGTTATGAAGGACGCCGGCACGCCGCTCCGCGCTGGCGCAATCGAGGAAGCGTTCACCGAGAGCGTGGATGTCATGCCGACCATCCTGGAATGGTTGGGTGGCGAGATTCCCCGCGCCTGCGATGGCCGGTCCCTGCTGCCGCTGCTGGCCGGACCCGCGCCCGCCGATTGGCGGGATCTGCTGCATTACGAATACGATTTCCGCGACATCTTCTATTCGCAACCCGAGACGGCGCTTGGCATCTCCCTCGACGAGAGCAGCCTCTGCGTCGTGCAGGACGCCCACTACAAATACGTCCACTTCGCAGCCCTGCCGCCGCTCTTCTTCGACCTTCAGGCCGACGCACACCAGTTCCGCAACCTGGCCGACGACCCCGCCCACGCATCGCTCGTGAAGGACTATGCGCAGCGCGCCCTTTCCTGGCGGCTGCGCCATGCCGAACGCACGCTCACCGGCTACCGGGCAGCGCCCGGCGGCCTGCAAAACCGAGGAACCCCCGCATGATCTCCCGTCGCCCCCTCCTGGCCCTGCCCCTGGCTGGCCTTGCCGCACCCGCGCTCGGCCAGGCCGACACGCGCCCCGCCATCACAATCGCCGTGCAGAAGATCAGCAACACCAATACGCTGGAGCCGCTGCGCGAACAGTCCAATGTGGGCGAGCGTATTTTCCACTCCTCGATGTGGGAAACGCTGATCGGCCGTGAATGGACCGGCGCGCTCGGTCCCGTACCCGGCCTCGCCACCAGCTGGCGGCGCATCTCGGACCAGGTGGTGGAGCTCTCGCTGCGTCCCGGCGTGCGGTTCCACAATGGCGAGGAGATGACGGCCGAGGATGTCGTCTTCTCCTTCAGCCGGGAGCGCATGTTCGGCAACACCCTCGCCACCGCCCAGGGCCGCACCATCCCGGTCGGCGAGGGCATGCCCGCCCCGCGCGCCGGAAAGGAGTTGCCGCCCGAAGTGCCCGCCGTGGCGCGCCGCTCCTGGCCGGCGCTGGAGCGCGTCGAGGCGTTGGACCGCATGACGGTGCGCTTCCACAACGCGACGCCGGACGTAACGCTGGAAGGACGCCTCTCGCGCTCCGGCAGCAGCATCATGAGCCGCCGTGGCTTTGACGAAGCGTCCAACTGGCTCGAATGGGCGCGCCGCCCCGTCACCACCGGCCCCTACAAGGTGGGCGAGTTCCGTGCCGACCATTCGCTGATCCTCGTCGCGCATGACGAATACTGGGCCGGGCGCCCGCCGCTGCGGCAGATCCGCTTCGTCGAGGTGCCGGAGGTCTCCAGCCGCATCAACGGGCTGCTGAGCGGCGAATACCAGTTCGCCTGCGACATCCCGCCCGACCAGATTCCGGGCATCGAGCGCAACCGCGCCTTCGAGGTGCAGGGCGGCACCATCCTCAACCATCGCCTCATCTGCTTCGACAAGAATTTCCCGTCACTGCGCGATGCGCGGGTGCGGCGTGCAATGACGCATTCCATCGACCGCCAGGCCATCGTGGACGCGCTCTGGGCCGGCCGCACCGTGGTGCCGCGCGGTCTGCAATGGGAATATTACGGCGACATGTTCCTCAGCGACTGGAGCGTGCCGCGCTTCGATCTCGCCGAGGCGCGCCGCCTGCTGCGCGAGGCGAACTACCGCGGCGAGCCGATCCCCTACCGCACGCTTAACAACTACTACACCAACCAAAACGCGACGACGCAGGTGCTGGTGGAGATGTGGCGCGCCGCCGGCCTGAACGTGCAGATCGAGATGAAGGAGAACTGGGCGCAGATCCTGGAACGCACCCCGACGCGCGCCGTTCGCGATTGGTCCAACAGCGCACCCTTCAACGACCCCGTCTCTTCGCTGGTCAACCAGCACGGCCCGAACGGCCAGCAGCAGCAGGTCGGTGAGTGGCGCAACGACGAGATGAACCGGCTTTCGGTCGAGCTCGAAACGGGCACGGACCTGGCGGCACGCCGCACCATGTTCCGCCGCATGCTGGAGATCGCCGAGCGGGAGGACCCCGCCTATACGGTGCTCCACCAGAACGCGACCTTCACGGCCAAGCGTCGCGACATCCGCTGGAAAGCCAGCCCGGCCTTTGCGATGGATTTCCGCCCTGGCAATTTCGGGGCCTGATCCGATGCAGCGCCGCGCCCTTCTCGCCTCATCCGGTCTCGCCCTGGCTGCGCCTGCGCTGGCGCAGTCCGATACCCGGCCGAGCCTGACCATCGCCGTGCAGAAGATCAGCAACTCGAACACGCTGGAGACGCTGCGCGAGCAATCCAATGTCGGCTTCCGCATCTCCTCGCTTTATGCGGAGAGCCTGATCGGCACTGATTGGCTGGGCAGCCTCGGCCCTGTGCCTGGCCTCGCCACCGCCTGGCGCCGCATCGACGACCGCGTGCTGGAGTTCGACCTGCGCGCCGGCGTTCGGATGCATGACGGCAGACTGATGACGGCCGAGGATGTCGCCTTCTCGCTGGGCGGCAGCCGACTCTATGGCACCGGCGCGACTTCAACCGAGAGAGCCGGCGGCATCACGGCCGGCCAGACCGGGCGCGAACCGCCGCCCGATGCCATCGCCGTGGCCCGTCGCACCTTCCCCGGCTTCGAGAAGATGGAGGTGGTGCGCGAAGGCGTGGTGCGCTTTGTGAACCGCGCGCCGGATGTCACGCTGGAGGGGCGCATCGCGCAGAATGTCGGCGTCGTGATGTCGCGGCAGGGATTTGAGGCAGCCGGGAACTGGCTTGCCTGGGCGCGCCGGCCGATCGGCTCCGGCCCTTATCAGGTCAGCGAATTTCGGCCCGACGTGTCCCTCACCTTCGAGGCGCACGACGCCTACTGGGGCGGCCTCCCCCCAGCGCGGCGCATTCGCTTCGTCGAAATGCCGGAGCCCTCCTCGCGCATCAACGCGCTGTTCTCCGGCGAGGTGGATTTCGCGACGGACATCCCGCCTGACCAAATCAGCATGGTGGATCGCAATCCGCGCTTCGAGACGGTGGCATCCTCCATCAACAACATCCGCGTTCTCGTATTCGACAAGGGCCATCCTGCTCTGGCCAATCCGTTGGTGCGCCGTGCGCTGACGCATGCGATCGACCACCAGGTCATCGTGCAATCCCTCTGGTCGGGCCGCACGGAACTGACGCGTGGATTGCAACTCGAATTCTTCGGTGAGATGTATCAGCGCGTCTGGCGGAATCCGCGCTTCGATCCCGCCGAATCCCGTCGTCTGCTGCGAGAAGCCGGCTATCGCGGCGAGCCGATCCCGTACCGCTGCCTGAACAACTACTACGTCAACCAGACTCCCGCGGCGCAGGTGATGGTGGAGATGTGGCGCGCTGTCGGGCTGAATGTCCAACTCCAGATGATGGAAAACTGGAGCCAGGTGCAGGAGCCCGGCGCCACGCGCGCCATTCGCGACTGGTCCGTCACGCATGTCTTCAGCGACCCGGTCGGTTCGATGGTGCGCGCCATGGGGCCACTCGGTGAACTGCAACGCGGGCGGGAATGGAGCAACGCCGAATTCAACGCCCTCTCGGCTGAGCTGGAAGGCTCGACCGACCGTGCCCGCCGCCGCGCTGCGTTCGGCCGCATGCTGGAGATCATCGAGCGCGAGGACCCCGGCTACATGGTGCTGCACCAGGCCGCCACCTTCATCGCGAAACGGCGTGACATCCGCTGGCGGGCGGCGCGCGGCTGGCCGCTGGATTTCGGCCCCGCGAACCTGGCGTTCGGTGCATGAGCCTGATCCGCATCCGCAACCTCACGGTGAGCTTCGACGGCCAAGCGGCGTTGCGCGGCATCGATCTCGACGTGGCGCCTGGCGAGGTACTCGGGCTGGTGGGGGAAAGCGGCTGCGGCAAATCCGTCACCTGGCTGGCGGCGCTCGGCCTGCTGCCCGCCAAGGCGCGCATCACCGGCAGCGTCCACCTGAACGATACGGAGCTACTGGGTGCATCGGCGACGACCCTGGAACGCGTGCGCGGCGGACGTGTGGCGATGATCTTCCAGGACCCGGCGAGCAGCCTCAACCCCGTGCATCGCGTCGGCAAGCAGATCACCGAGGCTCTCACCCTGCATCAGGGCCTGCGGGGCGGCGCCGCGCGGGCTGAAGCGAGGCGTCTGCTCGATGCGGTCGGGATGCCCGACGCCACGCGCCGCCTCGACGCGTATCCGCATGAGCTTTCCGGCGGGCAGAACCAGCGCGTGATGATCGCTATCGCCCTGGCCGGTCAGCCGGAGGTGCTGGTCGCGGATGAGCCGACCACCGCGCTCGACGTGACGATCCAGGCGCAGATTCTCGATCTGCTGCAGGGTTTGAGGCGCGACCTGAAGATGGCGCTGGTCCTCATCACCCATGATCTCGGCGTGGTCTCCGACGTGTGCGAGCGGGTGGCGGTGATGTATGCCGGCCGTATCGTCGAGGAGGCCCCGGCCGAGCGTCTCTTTGCCGCGCCCGTGCACCCTTATACCCAGGGGCTGCTCGGCGCCCTGCCACCAATCGAGGGTGAGCGTCGTCCGCTGACCGCCATCCCTGGAGGCGTGCCGGAGCCCTCTGCCATGCCGCCGGGCTGCGCCTTCGCGCCGCGCTGCCCACAGGTGCGGATGGAATGCGCCATCGCGCCGCCACCGCTGACACGGACCAGCGCCGTGCAGCGCGCGGCCTGCGTTCTCGCGCGCGACGCGCTGGTCGCGGCATGACGAAGCTGCTTGAGGCGCGGGACCTTGTGCGACGCTACAGCATGCGCACCGGCGCCTTCGGCCGCGCGATCGAAGTGCGCGCCGTGGATGGGCTCAGCCTGACGCTTGAAGCCGGACGGACGCTTGGCCTGGTGGGTGAGAGCGGTTGCGGAAAATCCACGACCGGCCGCCTGGTCCTCGGCCTGGAGGCCCCCGATGAAGGCGCGGTGCACGTAGAGGGATCGCCCATGCCTCCTGCGGGGAGCCTCGCCTGGCGGCGGCTGCGCGCGCGCATGCAGATGGTCTTCCAGGACCCGCTGGGTGCGCTGGATCGGCGGTTGACGATTGGCACGCAGGTGGAGGAGCCGCTGATCATCCATGGCCGCCCCGCCGGGAGCGAGCGCATCACGGCGTTGCTTCTGGAGGCCGGGCTGCGGGCGGATCACGCGCAGCGCTACCCGCATGAGCTTTCCGGTGGGCAGCGCCAGCGGGCAGTGCTGGCCCGCGCTTTGGCCACCGCACCCGATCTGCTGGTCTGCGATGAGCCCATCAGCGCGCTCGATGTCTCCATCCAGGCGCAGGTGATGAACCTGCTGATGGAGATCCAGGCGCGGCGCGGGATGGCGATGCTGTTCATCAGCCATGATCTGCGGGCGGTGCGCCAGGTGAGCCATCGCGTGGCGGTGATGTATCTCGGACGCATCGTCGAAGAAGGGGCGCCGGATGACGTGCTGCACGCGCCCGCCCATCCCTATGCGCGTGCCCTGGTCTCGGCGATCCCGCATCCTGGTCGCCGCGGCCAGCGCATCCTGTTGAGCGGTGATCCGCCCAACCCGGCCGATCGCCCCTCCGGCTGCGCCTTTCATCCCCGCTGCGTCGATGCGTTTGCGCGTTGCCGCGTCGAAGCGCCGGCGCTGCGGCCGCGCACGGATGGTCGCCTTGTCGCTTGCCATCTCGCCCATGCGGCTGAGCTCGAAAAGGTCGCCTGACGATGCTTCGATTTTTAGCGGGCCGCTTGCTGCGCGCGGCGTTCACCATCGCCATGGTCGTGACCTTTGCCTTCGTCGTTCTGCGGCTTTCAGGTGATCCGGCACAGATCATCATGGGTGCCGATGCACCGCCCGAGGCCATCGACGCCTTTCGCGCCGCTTGGGGTCTGGATGAGCCGCTGTGGCGGCAATATCTGAGCTACTTCAGCGCCATCCTGCATGGCGACCTTGGCCGCTCCATGCGCGATGGGCGGGATGCGATCACGCTGGTCGCCGAGCGCATTCCAGCGACGCTGGCGCTTACGGTGCCGGCGCTGATCATCAAGCTCGCAATCGGCATCCCCGCCGGCATCCTGGCCGCGCTGCATCGCAACTCGCTGCTGGACCGCGCCGTGATGGCGCTGGCCGTGGCGGGGTTCACCGTGCCCTCCTTCGTGCTGGGGCTGCTGCTGGTGCTGGTTTTCGCCGTGCAACTCGGGTGGTTGCCATCGGGCGGGCATGAGAGTTGGCGCCACGCGATCCTGCCGGTCATCACGCTGGGCGTGGGGGGCGCGGCTGTGCTGGCGCGCTTCACGCGCTCTGCCATGCTGGAGGTGCTGGGCCAATCCTACATCCGCACCGCCAGCGCGAAGGGCGTGCCCTGGCGCGCGGTGGTCTGGGGCCACGCGCTGCCCAATGCCGCCATCCCGACCGTGACCATCGTGGGCTTCATGGTGGGCAGCCTGATCGCCGGCGCCGTGGTGGTCGAGAGCGTCTTCTCGTGGCCCGGCGTGGGGCGCCTGCTGGTGGTGGCCGTGGCCAACCGGGATCTTGCGGTGGTGCAATGCATCTTGCTGCTGGTCGCTGCCACCATGGTCACGTCCAACCTGATCGTCGATCTGCTCTATGGCGTGCTGGACCCGCGCTTGCGGCGGAGTGTCGGCCGTGCGCAGGGAGCGCATTGAGCATGCCCGAAGCGCCCTTTGCACCGGCCGCGATGGACGCACCACAGATGAGGCGCCGCGGCGTTCCACTGCCGATCCTCTTCGCGCTTGGCTGGCTTGGCCTCATGCTGGTGGTCGCGCTGATGGCCGACTGGATCAGCCCCTACGCCTATACCTCGCTTGACCTGCGCAACCGCCTCTCGCCGCCCATCGGGCTGGGCGGCACCTGGTTGCATCCACTGGGCACGGATGAACTGGGACGGGACGTGCTGGCACGGCTGATCTATTCCATTCGGACCAGCCTGCTCATCGCCTTCGGCGCGACCATTATCGGGGCGCTGGTCGGCACCTCGCTCGGCTTGCTCGCAGCGCATTTCCGTGGGCTGGTCGAGCACGCGGTGATGGCGCTGGTGGATTTCTCCGCAAGCCTGCCTTTCCTCATCCTGGCGCTTGCTGTCCTCGCCTTCTTCGGCAATTCGCTGGTGCTGTTTATCTGCCTGCTCGGCCTGCACGCCTGGGAGCGGTATGCCCGCATTGCGCGCGGGCTGGCAATCAGCGCGGCGGCGCAGGGCTATGCGGCGGCCGTGCGGCAATTGGGCGCGACGCCCTGGCGTGTACACTTCCGGCATGTGCTGCCCAATATCGCCTCCACCCTTATCGTCTCGATGACGTTGGCCTTCCCCGAGATTATCTTGCTGGAGAGCGGGCTCTCCTTCCTCGGCCTGGGCGTGCAGCCGCCGGCCACCTCGCTCGGCTCCATGGTGGGCTATGGGCGGGAGTATCTGACGCGCGCGCCCTGGATCCTGCTCTCACCCGCCATCGTCATCGTCATGACGACCTTCGCCGTCTCGCTGCTCGGCGACTGGCTGCGCGACCGGCTGGACCCGACATTAACCTGACGCGGCGCCTAGGGCCGAGGGCAGAACCCTGGGCAGCGTGGCAATGTGGGATCGAGGCGGTGCTTTGGGGTGAGGCGGCCCGCGAAGCTGAAAGGAAATCGCGGTCGCGCACTTCCGCCGCGGCGGATACGCCCGCTGTGACGGCATACCCTGCCGTGGCCCCGACCGGCAGCGCCGGCGAAGCCAGCCAGGCTGAACCTGGCCTGCTTCTGGAAGTGGTCGGCCATGAAGTTGCTGCCGTGGTCGTGGCGGAGCGCGAGGCCTCGGGCGGCGTCGGCGAGAGGTGGCCGAACTGCTGGCGGACGGCCATGCCAAG
>Ga0105047_10009367_pt1 | contig 16137 bp, 12 predicted proteins | sample MAT04_FD_78384 | JGI IMG/M metagenome (GOLD analysis project Ga0105047, IMG submission 78384) | Freshwater microbial communities from Lake Fryxell liftoff mats and glacier meltwater in Antarctica - MAT-04 (megahit assembly) | ecosystem: Environmental > Aquatic > Freshwater > Ice > Liftoff...
GGGAACGCGAGCTCATCGAAGTTCTTCAGTGCCCACGCAGTGTTGAGGGCTTCACCGAGGCGTCGGAAGGGGTCGTCGATCACGCGGCGACCGTCGGTCACGCGCGACGGGGTGTCAAGGTGGGCTCGGCCCTCACATCCGCGTGGCTGGCTCCCGCGCCTCAAACTTCTTTGAAGCCAAGGCGCTCGCTCAGCGCGGTACCGAAGCATACGGAGAGCCAAGTTCGCCCCTCCCCTGCCATTCGACATCCGCTCTGCGTCACAGCTCGTCATCCGCCGATGGCTGGTCGACGCACGCCCCTGAAGCCTAATGGCCAGGCTGTCCATCGATTCTCGGCCTCTGCGCTCCCGTCCGGGTGGCGTAAGCCCCCCAGCCCCGCCCCTGCCTCAGCCCCGATCGGAGGTGGCGCCACACCTTGCTCTACAGTGCGAGAAGCGGTTCTCGTTCGGCGAAGTCCCCGCCCAGCTCTGCGCCACCAGGCGGGTGCGATTCGTGCAAAGTCTCGAGTTGCAGCACAAGAAGGCCTTGGGATTTGACGCTGGATTCACACGCGGCGTCCAGCCCATGCTGGACACAGCCGACGGCGACCACCTCCGCCTCCAATGACATGCCGACGACGAACTCGCGCGTTCGACGCGGTCACAGGCGCCGACGGGGCGAAAGGAACATGGTCGTACCCACCGAGACCTGAATGGTTGGGGGCGAGGGCGGCCCACTACTTTCGACTCTACGTGCTTTGACGAAGCGAGACACACGGCCCTATGCTTCCAGAGCGGCGACTATCGTAGTCGGCCCTCAATTCCAGCACACCTGAGTTCGACGCACGAGGTCTATTTGAACCAGCAAATGTGCCTTAACCTCATCGCGCACGAGTACCGGGCTGGCCACCCCTTGGCTGAGATCAAGAGCCGACTCGCCGAAGGAGGCTTCGTTGAACCGGTCCTCGAGGCGGCAATGGCGGAATTTTGTGTGCTGATCGACAAGGTCCGCGAAATTCAGTCGCCGCCAGCCGTCGCCGTACATGAACGACGCGATTGGTACCCCGGCCCACGCGATGACGATCGGACCTGGCCCCGCTTGCGCCGCTATCTGCTCGACAAACGGAACATGTCTGAGAAGGACGTTACTTCGCTCGATGAGGCATCTACCAAGATCGTGTCTCTTCTGGGTGCCTCTGGAGATCCAAAATTCTCAGTCCGCGGACTGGTGCTCGGATATGTCCAAAGCGGCAAAACTTCCAACTTCACGGCAGTGATCGCGAAGGCTGCAGACGCTGGGTATCGTTTCATTATCGTGCTAACAGGGATCCACAATTCACTTCGAACCCAAACGCAAGTTCGTCTAGAGCGAGAACTGGTGGAACTTGATCCGAGCCAATGGCAACCGCTTACAAGCAAAGACCAGGATTTTCGGCCACCACCGAGCAATGCAGCCGCCTTTCTCGGCGACCACCTGAACCAGCGAGTCTTGTGCGTTATCAAGAAAAACGCAACAATCCTCCAGAAGCTTACCAAATGGCTCAAGGGAGCGCAGCGAGACGTACTGCCGAAGTGTCCAACCTTGATCATTGATGATGAGGCTGACCAGGCGAGTTTGAATACCGCCAAGCCCGAAGACCGCTCGCGCATCAATGATTTGCTTGTCAAGCTGCTGGGGCTGCTACCTCGCTCATCCTACGTAGGCTACACCGCAACCCCATTCGCGAATGTGCTCGCTGATCCCTCGTTTCCTGCAGGTCTCTACCCCAGAGACTTTATCGTCGACCTGCCGCTACCCCCGAACTACTTCGGAGCTGCGCGCATCTTTGGGACCGAGCCTGCGGATCAGGATTCAGTCGTAGACGTGGATATCCTCGACGTTGTGCGTGAGGTTCCCGAAGCCGAGCTTGTCCATCTCAAGCCCTTGGGAACGCTGGACCGGAACCGCTTTGAACCCCAACTGACGCCTTCCCTCAACGATGCCCTTCAATGGTTCATCTTGAGCTGCGCGGCTCGGCGCGCTCGTGGACAACTCACGAGCCACATGAGCATGCTGATACACACCACAGTCTACACGGACGTCCACGAACGCTTCGCTCCCCTCGTCGAGCAGGCGTTGAAAGAGCTGGAAGCTCGGTTGGACTCTGTTGACCTTGTAAGAGACCTGCGCGCACTGTGGAAAGATGAGTCGGACCGGGTGCGCGCCGGGGATCTCGGCGAAGTAGGGGTATCATTCGACTCACTCGCGTCGCACCTCAGCGCAGTTATCAAAGACACCGTCGTAAGGGTCGACAATGCGATCAGCCTCAATCGCCTGAGCTACGGCGATAACCCGAGTATACAGGTGGTGATCGGGGGCAATACACTGAGCCGCGGCCTGACTCTTGAAGGACTTTCAGTCAGCTTTTTCGTCAGGGCGTCTACCACCTACGACACCCTTCTCCAGATGGGGCGCTGGTTCGGGTACAGGGCAGGCTACTCAGACCTCTGCCGGCTCTGGATGACGCAGGAACTCCAGGACCACTTCTATCATCTCGGACAGGTAGAGCGAGAGATCAGAGAGGATATTGCACGCTACGAGCGCGAAGACATAACACCGCTGCAATTCGGGATCCGCATCCAGACCCATAGTACCCTGGCAGTGACCTCGCAAATGAAGATGCAGAACGCAATCGAGTGCAATATCTCGTTCAGCGGCGCTGTGAAGCAGACGACTTATTTTGCCACGCGTGACGCTGAATGGCTGCAGAACAATATCGACTCAGCTCGAGACCTTTTGGAGTCAGCCTCGAAGATCAATCGTGCCGAGACTGTATGGGGGCGCCATCATCTTTGGCGTGACGTCCCGGTACCGATCATTCAAGAGTTCCTCTCCCGCTATCTCGTCCACGAGAAGCACGCAGACATGCAGCCCGAGTCTCTGAGTGGATATATTTCTGCCCAGGTCCAGGATTCGAAGCTGCTCGCTTGGAATGTGGCAGTCGTCAGTCAGGGGGAGTCCGCCCGCAAGGTCATTTCGTGGACTGGGCTGATGCCGGATGATCAGTCTGTAAGGCTCCTTACGCGCTCAAAGCTCAAAGGCGACCTCGCCAACGTGAAGGCCATCATGAGCATGAGCGACCGAGCGATAGACTTCGGATTGTCGACCGCACCGGTCGAAAAAAGCGCGGAGCTCGGTGCTCGGACGATGCAGCAATGGACGGAGGCCGTCCGCGCACATCCTCCGGAAAGCGGCCGAGACGGGGCGCTATCAGCTGGCAAAGACAAGCCTCTACTACTACTCTATCCTATCGACAAGGACTCGACTCCCAGCTACCGCACAGGCGATGGTATGGGAGCCGCGCGCCAACCCCTCAACGCAGTGGCCCATGTTGTGGGACTCGCCCTCGTGTTCCCGACCTCGCAGCTCCTCACGCCCCAGAAGTGGATCACAGTCGACTTGTCCCATGTGCCTCGCGAGGAAGCGCCACTCCTTGAGGATGAGGGTTGATGACATCCACTTCTATCGGCTTCGCAGTCTTAGAAGGACAATCTTCCTTGGAGGGAGTGAGGCGCGGCCTGCCTCTCGAGAACCTTAGCACGAAAGAGGGGCCAGCCCTTCTCTCGCTCAAGGACGGGTGTCGCTCCCTGCTGATCCCGATAGCTGCCGACCGACCAGCCCGAAGTGACCGTCGGTCGGCCGGTGTGCACCTGTATCGCCTTCAACTTATGGAGGCCGGGCACACGGTCGACTATGTCTGCATCGAATGCCGGAAGTCGCACCTGCACGATCTCTTCGACCTCCTGATAGCTGACGTTGTAAAGGCCGCAGCAGAAGACCCAGAACGCCCAGATCTCATAGCGAGCGCGGTTCTCGACCGATGGCGCGAGCTACTCGATCGGGAACCGCGCAGCGCGCCCACTCCGGAGGTGCTACGAGGGATCTGGGGCGAGCTGTGGCACGCACGCTCGATCGCGCGCCTTGGTCGGCAAGACCTTATGTATTGGACCGGACACAAGCACGCTATCTGGGACCTGATTGGCGATAGGCACGCAATTGAAGCAAAGACAATTACCAACAGAGCAACTTGGAGCATCCGAATTGCAAGCGAACTGCAGCTCAATGACGCCACAATGCCCCTTGTATTGTCCGTGCTACGAGTCGATGCCGGCGGCGACGAAGGCGAGTCAATCGCGGACCTTGTAGATGATTTGAACAAGGCGGGCGTGGACCCTTCTGAGCTGGTTCAGGCCTTGGCTGCATGCGGTCTTGACTGGCATCAGATCGAACCGACACGATCTATAAAGTTCGTGCTACTCGAGCATCGTGCATGGCTGGTCGACCCAACATTCCCACGCATAATTCCTGCATCGTTTGTAGGTGGGGGCCTCCCAACCCACGTCACTCGAATCGAATACGAAATCGATCTAACTACGCGCCTGGACGCGGCCTTAAGCAATGAATTATGGAACGCAATCCTATCGGGGATCGCAAAATGACTCTCCCAGTGCTGCATCTCCACTCGGAACCCTACAGCGCAACAGGCAACTTGGCATCGGAGGGCGCGCGGAATCAACTTGGTCGGCCGAAGCTGGACCAGCTCGCTGTACTAGTCCGCGAGGCCGTTCAGAACTCCTGGGACGCACATAATCCTGAGGACCCACATATCAGAATCGGGTTTGATCTTGTCACGCTCGACACAGGACAGCGTAAGGTCCTCCGTGAAAATGTGCTCGCCGAACCGGCACACGCCACCAATATTGCATCCAGATTAGCGGACGAGGCATCAGCAATTCAGATGCTGATCATCTCCGACCGCAATACCTCCGGGCTCGGTGGTCCAACGCGAGCAGACGTCATCGAAAAGTCGTCGTCGACGGATTTTGTCGACTTCCTGAGAAACATCGGCCAGCCCCCTGACAAGCCGCTCGGCGGCGGAACCTTCGGCTATGGCAAGGCCGCACTATATCTCGTAAGCGGGATTCGCTGCATCCTCGTCTACACACGATGCAAGTATCGGTGCCGTCTGGAAAGTCGACTCATGGTGGCATGCCTCGGACGTGACTATGTAACAGAGGACGGACCGAGGCCCATAAAATATACAGGGCGCCACTGGTGGGGTGTCATCGACGACGGATCGGCAATCGCGGAACCCCTCACGGGGAACGCCGCCGCCGAGCTCGCCACAGCACTCGGAATTCCAGGGTTCGCCAAGGATGAGACAGGCACAAGCATTGCCATACTCGACTTCCTGCCCGGTCCGAACCGTCTTCCCGACCAGGCGATGGATGCAATGCAAACGGCGCTGCTCTGGAACTTCTGGCCGAAGATGATTGCTTATGGCTCAGCCAGACCCGCGATCGATTTTTCCTTCAGGTTCAACGGCGTTGTTGCTCCGATCCCCAAGCTCGAGAACTACGCCCCTCTCGGGGGCTTCAAGGCCGGCATGATTGCCCTGAAGGAGCGACGCAACGGCACTCCGCTTTCCAACCCCCATACACGGTTCCACGAGGTTCGGTCGCAGCGGCCCAGGGCGCTCCTGGGCTGGCTATGCCTCATACGATTCCCACATCTCGCCCGCGAACGGGGCAGACCCAAAGCGGCTTCCCTCGGTGGCATCGAGTTGGCCGCGTGCCATCACATTGCATTGATGCGGAATGCGGAGTTGGTCGTGAAGTATCTGCCTGGACCCGCGCCGACCACGGATGTTCTTGAATGGGCGGGCGTCTTCATCGCGACGGAGGACGTAGACCGGGCATTCGCGGCGGCCGAGCCCCCCACGCATGACGATTGGGTGTCGGAGAATCTTGCTGACGCGACCGAGCGCCGATATGTCAACGTCGCACTCCGTGAACTTGCGAAGTTCGCGGAGGAATTTGCGTCACCGGGAACTGCGCGACGGGCCGATGCGGCGAGCCTCCCCCTCGGAGCGCTATCTCGCCGCCTCGCATTGCTCCTCACCGGTGCATCTGGTCCGGATGCAGGGACTCCAACTGTAAAGGGCCCGCGGCATTTCAAGAGCCAAGATGTCGAGCCGACGGCTGCGGCCGAACCAGACGACGAAGACGAGTCGGGGTCCGACCCGGACTCAGGATCTAGCCAGCCACTGGCTCCAGTAGGGCAATCACATACCGGGCTAGCCGAAACGAGCACGTCCAACACAGGCTCCGCGCCTTCAACGGACATTCCGCACGGGGACGTCCAGTCAGCGGCGCCCAACCGAGACATCGTGCCCGCTCTGGATGCGCCGCAGACCAGCGGCCATCCAGACAATACTGTGCCGACAGGAAGAGCGGGCCGCCCGCGAATCAAGAAGGTAGGGAGGCAGAGGTTGGAGCTTTACGAGGAGGTCGGGTGCGTTGTCGTACCATTTGAGTTGCGCCACGGACTCCGAACGAGCGGGACACGAATTCGGGCAACTGTAAGCGTCGAGATCGATGGTAATCAGGCAGAAAAGGAAGCACCAGCTGGTGCTGCGGTGCCGAAGGTCTTGTTCTGGATGGACGCGGCAGGCAACCGTCATGGACAAGGTGCAGCGGACTTCGTTGTACCGTCACCGACATTCGACGATGCCAAAGCACAATCTTGGCAACTCTGGGTCCAACTTATCGACGACGCCCGGATCAGCACCAGTCTCGAAGCCGAAGGAGTCGCATGATAGCCTCACGTGCCGACCCCTGGCGGACTCCAGAACCAACGACAGTCAAAGGCAGTGATTGGCACGTCAATATGTCAGGACGGGCGACGATCCTCGACGAGAGCATCCCGGAATGGGACGCAGCGATGGCATTGAGCTTCAGCCGGCACATCAAGGTGAACGTCGCCGAGATCCGTGAGCAGGCAGGATTACCGCAAGGTACCCGTCTTAGGACGGCATGCTCCTGGCACTGCGAAACCACCACTCTGCGTGGGAGTGGAACGGTCCACACACATTCGCGAACCGAAGAGCGCGTTGATCTGCCGCTCGAAATGCAGATACCTGCTGGCGAGCTGGCAGGCTTGGTTACTCTGACAACCAGCGTCATCCTGGGCGAGGCCCTCGATGCAAAGCCTCTACGCGCCAGGCGTGTTGGCAGTATACTCTGGGAGGATGCGCAGGAAGTTGTACTCGAAGGGGGTGGTGGCCGCTTCCCCATGGAGGCCATGAGCTTCTCCGAATCGGATTGGCAGCACCCCGATCGTGCAGCATGGATGCTTGGATGGGGCAAGGACTTTGACCTCCCAGTTCTTGGCGGATTGCATCTAATGCTCAACCTCGACCATCCAAAGGTAAAAACACTCCTCGAGCGGCCCGAAGATGTAGAGTCCCGAATCCTCTCATCCACCATGTTCTTCGACGTCGGAAGACAACTGGTTTATGCAGCCCTCCGGGATCCATTGTTTGTCGAGCGTACCAACCCGTGGCTCAAGGAGTCGGTTGGGGCCGTCGTAGATAGGCTGCTCCGCACCAGCTTTCGCGGCGAATCGGCACGGTCTCTTTCGGAGAAGATGAAGGCCAGACCCGAGTGGTTTGATGCCTACCTTCAGGCCCAGCTCGGCGCGTGGTGGAGCTGAGCTATGCGACTCTACCCACGTCTTCCTCCTAAGATCGCTCGCGACCTTGCAACGACACTTTCCATAAAGCCTGTCGAAGATATTGCAAATGACCTGGAGCTCGAAAACCGCGCATCCACCTGGGCTCCGACTGGCGGTCAGCGGGTAACGATGAATGAGCTGGAAGCGATTCGTTCTGAGCTGCGGACAGCTCTCGAAGGTTTTGGCTTCTCTTACGATCCAGCGATAAAGGCTGCTCCTGCCGACAGGGCATCTCGTCTCGAGCTGGACCGGAAGATAGCAGTAATCTTGCATCCACGCTTGGAACTTGCTCCATCCGAGGCGGCTCATGGCGGCGTCTGGGCCTTCTTTGGATGCGTCCTTGCCCCCGAGCTGATTCGCTGGCGATTCCCAAAGGAAGATGGAGAGCGCGGCACAACGCTTGAGCGTTTTACGGGCAACCGACAACGAAACTTCTACGCACGACTCTGGTGGCGGGCGCACCTCCTCTACGACCCTAGCGCCGAGGATCCGTATCACCTCCTCGACTCTCTGGGTGAGGACGAGCAGGTCCAGATCACAGAGAGATCCAATATCGCTGGGTATCGTCCGCTAGCACTGCGAATTGGGCAGGGCCTCGTGCGTGCCTGCGAGGGGATAAGGGGAATCTCGCGGTCACGAGTTCAGCGGGAGGCGATGAAGCGCCTTCGGCGACTATTTCCGCTCCTTCGGGTCGAGGCGCTCACCAACGCTGATCTCGATCAATTGATTGGATCGATCTACTCAGATACCCTTGAAAGCCTCGCAGTCAAGCGTGAGGAGGCGCCACCCGTGGTGGCATGGACCGACAGGCGTTGGAATGAGGTGGCGCTGGACCGTCGATTCGCGCTCGTCGAGGCATTGTCCGAGCACGACATCCAGATGATGCGGGCGCGAGTCGTTGAACCTGCCAACTCCTGGCTCGAGTTCGATACTCGATGGAAGATACATTTCCACCTCGACATGCGGATATCAGATGTCTTGGTGGTGCTCGACTCCAGCACCTACCTTCGGATGGAAGGGAGGAGCTCGCCAGCGTTGCTTGGCCGCTGGCTGGCAGACTCCCAGCTCGGCACATGGATGCGAGAGGTCGTGCCCAGCCGAGGACAGCGAATGCTTCAGTCTATGAGGATGGAGGACGCACGGAGCCTTGCATCCAGACTGGGCATCTCGCTCGCCCAGGACAGCACGCAGTCAGCGGCCCAACGACAACTGCGGAGATGCTTTGGTGGCGACTTCCAAGCCATCATCGCCAATCTGGACGATGAAGCGATTGCATTTCAACTCCGACATCTGAGGGTCGAACTCAACGATCGGTCCCAGCGAGAGGCTCTTGCATTCTGGCTATGTGGAGACCGGGCGGTCGCCACCAGGACGCAGCTCGAATACGCATCCCCCACTGGCGAACGTCCTACAACTCCGGTTCCAGAAACGCTCATTCTGGCTGCCACCTCGCCAGTCCCCATTGCTCAACTCCCAGTATCGCCTTCGGCTGCCTCAGCCGAATTGCAAGTCCCCAATGAGCATAGGGAGCTGCCCGTCAAAAGCGCCTTGCCCTCCACACGCACCGCCACCACCCCGATTGACCATTCGAGCGCGCCACTGGCAGGGGTCGCCGAGCCAGTCGGACTCATTGCCCCAACATTGGAGAAATTGAGGGTTCGAACTGTTGGTGGCCTTCTCGCAATCTCGCACGCAACGCTGGCCGCACTTCCCGGTGTGGGTCCAAGGAAAATCGCGGCAATCATGGCATATCAGGCTCTGGTCCGCGGGATTGTTGGTGACGTTGGCTGAACGATCGCCTTGCGAACCGGCCGACGCGACCTCTACCACTTGTGGGTCGTCCTCCTGCGCTCCTCTACCCGGACCAGCGTCGGACTCCTCAGGTCCTTCATCTGCCGGACCTCGACTTCTGGCTGGAGCGATTCGGCCTGGCCCGGATCGTCAGGAAGGACTGCTTCGACCCTCCAGACGCGCCAATCTGGCCCCTGTCTCGGTCCCCCCGAGGCCACCCGGTTGACCTCGATGACCAGGTCCCCGATCGAGGTGAAGACCGCGTGCTCCCAGAAGCGGACCACCCGCCAGCCCTCGGCTTCCAGCTTCGCAGTCTGGACGATGTCCCTCTCGACGTTTTCGACCAGTTTGCTTGCCCAGAACCCGTTGCCAGAGCGCGGGCGGACGTAGTGCTCCGGGCAGCCATGCCAGAAACAGCCGTCCACGAAGATCGCGACCCGCTGCTTCGACAGCACCACGTCCGGTCGGATGCGCCCTACCCTGCCATCTCGCTTGTAGCGGTATCCGGCAGACCACAACGCTTTCCGCAACAGCTCCTCGGGTTTCGTCCCTGTACCCTTGATCCGGGACATGACTTGGGAACGTGTCAGGCCCACCTTGAGGTGGCCGCCTTTGCACTGGTCCGCAGCTCGGCGAGCTGCTTGAAGAGCTGGGTGGCGATCGCGCGTGCCAGAAGCGGTGGCACGGCGTTGCCGATTTGCTGGTAGCGTTGGCCGTTGTTCCCCAGGAACTCGAACGCATCGGGAAACGACTGAAGCCTTGCCGCCTCGCGAATCGTGATCGTCCGGGCCTGACGGCTGTCGTAGTGGATGTGTGAGTACGTGTCCTTGCTCAGATGGGCAGTCAGGGTCCACGAAGGTTCGCTGGGAACGAGCTTGCGCCACTTGTCGGCGAAGGCATCGTTGCGATACGGCGGAACAATCTCCTTTTTGAGTTCCTCGTATGCGGCCTCACCCGGTCGTGGCGCGCGCTTGCCCAGCGCAACCAGCCTGTCGCGAAAACGGCGGACGGAGATCGTGAGTGCCTCGGGATAGCGGTCACCGTGTGCCATCCCCTCGAAGGTATCGAAATCCCTCGTGTTCATGCGGTACCAATTGTCAGACACCTCGTCTCCCGATGCGCGTCCCTGCCACTGCCGCATGAACTGAGAGAAGTATCCACCGGGGGTGCGGTACGGCATCCTCAAGCTCTCCTGGCCTCGAGCTTGACGGGGATGCTCGTCGCTTCGGAGCACTGGCAGGTCCTCGAAGGCCTCGCGCACCGACACAACAGGGGCAGGCTCATCCACCACGGGGATCTTCGGGCCCCATAGAAACCAATCATTGTCGGGCACGGACATCCCCTCCGGAGGTGCCGCTGAAACAAGATGGGTTCGAGGTGGGGGCTCAGGAATGGCCCGAGCCCCGAGGTCGCGCCTGAGACCAACGAAGAAGATGCGCCAGCGGTTCTGGGGCACTCCGTACCAGGCGGCGTTCAGCAAGAAGCAGCGGACATTGTAGCCCAGCGCTTGCGCTTCGTTGCGGATGCGCATCGTCATGTCGATGCCCTGCATCTCGCGCATGCCGGGCACGTTCTCCATCACGAAGGCTTCTGGCCGTGCGGCTCCGACGACGCCCAGGAAGTACTTGTAGAGCAGGTTGCGCTCAGGGTTCCGCGCTCCGGCCATGACCTGGTGGTCGTCCTCGATGAGGCTCATCTGCTTGGCCCGACCAATGCGCGAAAAGCCCTGGCAAGGCGGCCCGCCCACCACGACCTGGGGCTGTGCCCGGAGGCCCGCGAGCAGTTCCGGCACGAGGAGCTGGTTCACGTCGCCAGACTCGGGACCACCGAAGATCACCGGATTGTCGTGCCCGAAGTTGTGCGCGAACGTTCGCGCGGCGGCGGCGTCGATCTCGACCGCCCCGACACACCGCCCACCCGCTGCTTCGAAGCCAAGCGCCATCCCGCCTGCTCCTGCGAACAAGTCGAGTACCTTCGGTCGCGTATCAGTGCTCGATGCCATCCGAACCTTCGCCTTGTAGGCTCCTCGCGTGCGGTCTATAGCATGGCGCCCGCCGGGCTAGCGAGGTCGATTGTGGTGACGTTCACGAGTATGCCGAAAGCGAATCCGACACGCCGTTCCAACGAAAGGGCATCCAAGGCCAGGTCACCGGTTGCGTCTGGCCTCGGGCGGTTGAGGCCACGGGCTCGGCTCTTGCGCACCATCGGGGCGGAGCTCATCAGCAGCGAAATCGTGGCCATCATCGAGCTCGTCCGGAACAGCTTCGACGCAGACTCCACCCGCGTCGAGCTGCGCTTCACGACGCCGCATCTCCGAGACCAGGCCAGCCTTGCCATCTGGGACGATGGCCACGGTATGACGCGCGAGCTCTTGCTGGGTCCATGGCTCGAGCCCGCCACGGACTTCAAGGCCGAGGGCGGCAAGGGCGCATTCGCGGGCATCCGCTCGCCCGCAGGCCGAAGGCGGCTTGGTTCGAAAGGCGTCGGCCGCTTCGCGGCGCAGCGACTTGGAAACCATCTGCGTGTTCGAACGCGCGCCACCGGTTCTGCCACCGAAATCGAAGCCGAATTCGATTGGGCGGTGTTGGACGCGTCTGAGGGGTACCTCGACGAAGTCGAGATTCCGTGGTCGGAACATCACGCGGATCGCCTGTTTGAAGGCACTGCGCTCGAAATAAACGGGCTTCGGGATGACTGGGACCCTGAAAGATTTGATCGTCTCAGGCTGGGTCTCTCCCGCCTTGTAGGTCCAGGCTTTGCGGAGGAGCAGTTCGAGATATATCTCGTGATCGATGGGGTCGAGGAAGCGATTCGACCTTTCATCGACACCGTCAAGCCGATGTACTCGCTCACTGGAGATGTCGCAGCGGGTGGCCACTGCATCATGCACTATCAGGACGCATCGATGGAGGAGCCTGAGGAGTGGCACCGGCAGTTGACATGGCCGAGCCATGGCCTCGTCGTGGGTCCCTTCTCGTTCTCTGTGAACGCATGGGACCTCGATCGCCCGGCACTGACTCTCTACCTCGAGCAGATCGGGTCACCTCTTGGGTTGAGGGACTTTCGACGCACAATCAGGGACCATTCCGGCGTGAGCCTCTATCGCGATGGCTTCCGCATCCTCCCGTATGGAGAGGCAGACAATGATTGGCTTCGACTCGACCGCCGCCGGGTGAACAATCCCACCGTGAGGTTAAGCAATAACCAGCTTCTCGGCTGGATCCAGCTCTCGGCGGAGGCCAACCCTGAGCTTCGCGACCAGACCAATCGTGAAGGACTGGTTACCAACGACGCATATCACCACCTTCAGGCCGCCGTGCTTGACCTGCTCTCCTATCTCGAGAATCGGCGCTTTGGTTCGAGAAGAAAGGTCGAGCAGGTATTCGCGCAAGGACTGGATAAGCCAGATCCGGCCGCCTGGCTTCCCGGAATGGACTCGCCAACTGAACCGGAACCCACACCAGCTCCAAATAGGCCAGAACTGAAATCGACCGGGACTGAAACGCGAAGACGCTCACAGGTCGAACAATCAGCGAGCGCGCTCGACGAGCTGGCGGCAGAAGGAATCTTGAAGGGCGCCGCGTACCTCGAGCTCAATCATGCGGTGGAACAGCTCAGGACCGAACTGGACCTCGCGACTGCCGAACTCAACGGGCTCGACGGAGACAGCGATGCGCTTCGCTCTTTGCGCACCTCCCTGCGCCGCAGTTTCGATGCTCTGAGGGGGGCAGACAAAGCCCTCAGCGCCATTCGGCCACCGGCAGATGCGGGAGTTGCGAGACAAAATACGACCTCCCTTGGAGATCTTGTACGACACGCAGTTCATCTCTTCGACCGGATCTTCACCGAACTCGACGTTATCGCCGAGGTTACGCTCGACGGGCGCGACTGGAAGGTCGCAGACGCATCTCTCAAGGGGCTCGTTGCCGTTTTCCGGGGCGTCCGGGAAGAACTCGTGGTCAACTCCTCTAAGCGACGGATCGCGCTGATCGCCAGCGATGGCAACCTGCAAATCGAAGTCGAGCCTGCGATCGGATTCGTCTCAGTCGAGGCCCAGATCGGACTGCGTCTACTCGCTTCTCTCGGCGCCGAATGCGCAGTTATCGACCAGGGCAGGAAGTCGATACTCAATGTCTCCTTCAAGCGGAAACGCTGAAGGGCCTTGCCCGGCCGCAGGACGAGAATCGTCCCTGTGACCGGGCTGCGAAAGGGCGTGTCGCGCTATCAGCGCGTCGGATCACTCGTGCCCGCGAGTGGGGTCGTCGCATCACCCGCCGGCAGGTTCGCACCGGGGCCGGCTGAACCTGCCATCGGACTCACGCCGGCAGGTACGGGAGTGGGGCTTGTGGTTGGAGTGGGTGCTGGATCGTCTTCATCCTCTGGTCCTTCGTCGCGAGCAGGTCCTTCGTTGACCGTGAGGTCTTTGAAGAATGATCTGTACTCGTCCCCGCGCCCGAGAAGGTTGAGCAGGGCTCGAACGACGGGCTTGGCGACGCCATTGTAATAGCCGAGGAAGTCGAGTCGCGCCTTCTCGAGGTCGCCGGTCGAAGCGAGCTTTTCGGCGAGCGCGCCCGTATGGCCTGACGCAGCCCCAGAGAGCGCATCGAGGCGTGCAGTGAGCGCGGCCTTCCAGGTGGTCGCATTGGGGAAGTTGGCGTTGGCTGGGACGCCAAAGCCAAGCAGCACACTGGCGACCTTGGCCTTCACGTCATCAGCCTTGAGTGCCGCGAGGCTCCCCAGCTTCCCATCCTTGAAGAAGGCACCGATGTCATACGGAGCCTCCTTCGGATTGAGGGAGAGAATAAAGTTCCAGAAGCGCCTCAGCTCCTCCCTTCCCTCCTGTGCCGCGTTACCGCGCCCCGTGGACCCACCACGCAGGTCACTCCTCTTGATGCCAGCGAGCCCGAGCACCTCGGCGAGCTTGTCGATCTTCTGCTGGAGAATCGCGCCGACATGGTCCATCGCGACGATGGGATGGGCGCCCTCGAGCTTCTTGCCACGCAAAACAGCATGCTCGCCGTACTCAAAAACCTCGTCGAAGTCGATATAATCGTCTGCCATGTTCCCTCCTGAATAGCGGACTTCTCACCAAGAGTAGCACGCAGTTCGACACCCTACCAGCGAGGGAGCCTACTGGTCGTCCTCTTGGCTGACATCCGCATGAAACAAGGCCCATCCTCGATTGCATGGCAGCATGCCCAAGGCAGGGAAACGCCAGAGCACGCATGACTACCTGTAGTGACACCCAGCCTTGCATGTCTTCTCGCCTGGAACCCCGACTTGCCTCTCGGCGGCGATGGAACATCGCGAAGGCGGCCGCTCAGAGTGCCCAGGGCAACGCGGCAAGGAGATCGACCCCAAGTCTGAACCACCCCGATGCCTATCCGATCGCGATCGAGCACCCACCTGTGCTCCCAAGGTCAGTGCTCGATCATGATCGAAGGCATGCCCAGGGAGGGGTGCAGCCATCACGAGGGAGGCCGTCCTGACGCTCCGCAGGGAGCGCGCACCTCTGATTTCGATGGCGTGTCAGGCGTGGTTGGATTAGCGCCGCGGCGCGATGTCCGAAGAACAGCCCAAGAACCCGCTGCATGGTCTCACGCTCGAAGCGATCCTCGTGCAGCTGCACGAAGCGTACGGGTGGGAGAAGCTCTCCGAGATGGTGAAGGTCCAGTGCTTCGCCAATGACCCGAGCGTGGCGTCGAGCCTCAAGTTCCTGCGGCGGACGCCGTGGGCGCGCGAGAAGGTCGAGAGTCTCTATCTCTGGCACTTGCGCGAGCTGCGGCGACAGGCCAAGCGAGGCACTTGAAACGAGGGCGGTGCGTGCGTCTCAGCTCTCGCAGCAGCGTGATCCAGCGACTGATTTGGCGGTCGCGAGCCGCTCCCTGTCCAATTCTTCTGAGACGGCGAGGCACGATGGCTTCGACAAGGCTTGTACTGGTCACGGGGGCGACCGATGGTATCGGGCGCGAGACGGCTCTGGAGGTCAAGCGCAAGGGCTTTCGCGTCGTCCTGCATGGGCGCTCGAACGAGCGGCTCGAGGCCACCCGCGCGTGGATTGTCGGGCACGTAGCGGGTGCGCACATCGAGCTCGCCAAGGCGGACCTGTCGGTGTTGGCCGAGGTGCGCGCGCTCGCGGCGGACGTGGCGCGGCGCTTCGAGACGCTCGATGTGCTGCTGAACAACGCGGGCATCTACGCCAACGAAGGGCGCCTCACGGCCGACAGTTGGGAGTCGACCTGGGGCGTGAACCACGTCGCACCGTTCGTGCTGACCCTCGCCGTCCTGCCGCTCTTGCGGGCCGCGCAGGCGGCGACGGGAGATGCGCGGTCATCAACGTCAGCAGCGTCGCGCACGGTCGCGGTCGCATCGAGCCAACAACGTGGCGGACGACCGCGGGCTTCGAGCCGTACCGCGCGTACGCCAACTCCAAGCTCGCGAACGTCCTGTTCACGAACGAGCTGCAGCGGCGTGAGCCGACGTTGGCCGTCAACGCGCTGCATCCGGGCGTCGTGTCGACCAAGCTCCTGACCGAGGGCTTCGGCATGCGCGGGCCGGACAGTGTCGCCGAAGGTGCTGCGACATCGGTGTGGTTGGCGACCGATCCGGAGGCCGGCCGACTCCGTGGTGCGTATTGCGCGAAGTCGCGGGTCGCGGCCTCCAGTGCGGTCGCGCGGGACCCGGCGCTGGCGCTGAAGCTGTGGGAGGCGACCGCCGCCGGGCTCTAAATTGGGTTCAGTGCGTGTAGCCGAGGTCCTTCAGGATCTTCTTTACCTCGCCGCCGAGCGCCTGGTCCGCGTTCGGATCGGAGAC
>Ga0105047_10009368_pt1 | contig 16136 bp, 15 predicted proteins | sample MAT04_FD_78384 | JGI IMG/M metagenome (GOLD analysis project Ga0105047, IMG submission 78384) | Freshwater microbial communities from Lake Fryxell liftoff mats and glacier meltwater in Antarctica - MAT-04 (megahit assembly) | ecosystem: Environmental > Aquatic > Freshwater > Ice > Liftoff...
CGCCGCCAGCTTGAGGAAAAATCGCTTCATGACAGGTACTCCCAAGTTTTTCGTCACCAGTGTTTTGGTCGAGCGAAGTTGCTTAACCCACGGATGTGAGCGACGACGGCGAAGAAGTGTTACCAAATTCTTTGGATTCCCTCCCGAGCGGAAGGTAGCGGCTGTTCCTGACGCACTGTTGAACAATCGGCAGAACCGGATTCTTTTTCCTGGATTCCGGAGACCCCCGTCATTCTCGCTCTACAATCCGTGGGGGAGGCAGCATGCGGATCCTCTTGGTCGCGGACATTCACGGCAACCGGGCCGCGCTCGAAGCGGTGCGGGAGACCTTTGACCTCTGTCTGTTCCTTGGCGATGCCGTCGACTACGGCCCCGAGCCGGCGGCCTGCATCGACTGGCTCAAGCGGGTCGACTGCCTCGGCGTTCGCGGCAATCATGATCACGGAGTGGCCCAAAACGTCACCATCCAGGGTGCGGGCGGTTTCCGCTACCTCACCGGAGCCACCCGCCCCGCGGCGGTCGAATCGCTGACGCCCTGCCAGCGGCGCTTCCTCGCGGATTTGCCCACCTCGCGGATGCTCAAGCTCGGCGGCAAGCGGTGGCTGCTCGTTCACGCCACACCACGCGATCCGATGGATGAATATGCAGCTCCGGACCCCGCTTTCTGGGCGGCCCGGCTGCAAGGGCTGGATGTGGATTTCGTCTGCGTCGGCCACACGCACGTGCCGTACGTCCTGCAAGTGGGCCGCACGACGGTCGTGAACCCCGGCAGCGTGGGCCTTTCCCGTGATTCAGACCCGCGAGCCGCCTATGCCATTCTGGACGGGGATGCGATCAGCCTGAAGCGAGTCGACTACGACGTGGACCAAACGATCGCTGCCGTGGATGCGAGCAACATCGACGCGACGGCGAAACGAATGCTGACAGAAGTGTACCGCGGCCGGGCCACATTCGCCCCGCATCGCAGCGTGGCGGGAAACATCCCCGCTCCCACACAGGGCTAGGGGCCCGTCACGCAGGTCGGCCACCGGAGCTGGCTACGATTTCTTGCCGTTATTGAAGCGGCAGGGTGCCCCCGTGCTGCACAAGGCAGAGTCGCGAGCCCACGTCACCTGTTGACCTTTGCTGTTCGTAAGATCTTGCAGCCTCATGAACGAGGCCTTGTAAACGACACAGAAGGCATCCCAGGTCATCAAAGTTCCACCTGCCGCCACGGCGAGGTTTTTGATGTCCGCAGGCGACCAGGCGAAGTTGCAGTCGACCGCCCACTTTTTCGCGTGATAGCCGCCCGCGTGAAGGATTCGAGAAACGACCGTAGAGCAATTCTTGCGGAGTGTACGGTAATTCGATCCCCCCTTCTTCAGGAGAATGGTTAACCAAGACGCAAGCATGAGCCGTTCTTTCGCGCCGTCCGTGGGCATTTCGATCACATGATCCGGAAGATACCCTTCCGCGTAGATATCGTCCTCGAACGTCGTGTTGGAATCACCCTTCTGTTTCTTGCTGAACAGGGCCCCGATCACTCCAAAGTCCGCACTCTTCGATGGCCAGAAACTCGCGTAATTCTTTGCCATCGCCGCCTCATCGGAGCCCCAAAACTCCTTGCTGATATTGATCGAAGAGTGGCCCGGCCACGTTCGGCCTTTCACCTTCGAATGGCCAAAGGTGTTGTTCTCCCAAACGAATACGTATGAAGGCATAAGATTAGTTCCATAAAGCGGCGGTGAATCACCCATCCGGAGACGCACTTTTTACGCCCGACTCGATCAGGATCTTTCACGAGAATCGTCCCAGCGTTCTGCTTCTGCATCGTAAACTAGTAACTATGCCGATCCGCGTCTCCAATCTCCGACTCCCCATTGAGGAGCCGGAATCCCGGTTGCCCGCGCACCTCGCGCGTTCGCTGAACCTCAAGCCCGAGGATCTTTCGCGCTGGCGGATCCTTCGCAAGGCCCTCGATCTTCGCGACAAACGGCAACTCCGGTTCGTCTACAACTTTGAAGTGCATCTCCCTTCGGACGAAGCCAAGGTGCTGTCGCGGCTCTCGGGCCAGTCCGCAGCCCAGGTGGAGCTCTTTTCCGAACCGCCGTTCGCAATGCCCTCGCCAGGTTCGCAACCGCTGGGCGATCGGCCGGTCGTCGTCGGCTCCGGGCCCGGCGGGCTTGTGTGCGCCGTCTTCCTCGCGATGCAGGGCTTTCGGCCGATCGTGCTCGAACGTGGCACGAAGGTCAACGACCGCATCCACGATGTCGAACGCTTCGACGCCGGCGGGGAATTCCACCCCGAGAGCAACTATCTCTTCGGCGAGGGCGGCGCCGGCACCTTCTCGGACGGCAAGCTCACCTGCCGCGGCACCGGGCCGGATGTCATGCGAGTCCTGGAACTCTTCGCCGAGTGCAAGGGCCAGCAACCGGGCAAGCCGTCCATCCTTTACTACCACCGGCCTCACCTTGGCAGCAATCGTCTTCCCGCGGTCGTGAAAGCCCTTCGCCGAAAGATCGAGGAGCATGGCGGCGAGGTTCGCTTCCTCACGCGTGTCGAAGATCTCCACTTCGACGACAGCGGCCTCAAGGGCGTGATGACCTCCTCAGGTTTCATTCCCACATCTGTCGTTGTCCTCGCCATCGGCCACAGCGCCCGCGACACCTATCGCATGCTCGCCGAGCGGAAGGTGCCGATGGCCCCCAAGGCTTTTCAGTTCGGCGTCCGCATCGAGCACTCTCAGGATGTCATCAACTCCGTGCAGTTCGGCCCTCGCCACGCGGAATACGACGAACTCCTCGGCAACGCGGACTATTCGCTCATCGCCCACGGCAAGCACGACCTGTTCACCTTCTGCATGTGCGCCGGCGGTTACGTCATCCCGAGCGTGTCGCAGGTGGGGTACTTCTCCACGAACGGCATGAGCCTGTCGAAGCGTGATTCGCCCTTCGCCAATAGCGGCCTGGTCGCCACGGTGCCGGTGGAAGCATTCGAGGGGAAGGACGTGCTGGCCGGCATGCGGCTTCAGGAACGCTACGAGAAGAAGGCCTACGAGCTTGGCGGCGGCGAGTACCGCTCCCCCGCTCAGTCGGCGCGAGACTTCCTGAAAGCGACCGGCACCCCCTCGGCCGTGCCGAAGAATAGCTATCCGCGAAACACCGTTGCGAGCAACCTGCTGGAAGTGCTGCCGCCCGTGGTGCAGGAAGCGGTGCTCAACGGCCTGCCGCAGATGGACAGCCGCTGGAATGGTAAGTTCCTTCGCGACGCGGTGCTCTTCGGCCCGGAATCTCGCGGCAGTTCGCCCGTGCGGATCGAGCGCCACGACGAATCGCGTGAATCCCCTGAAATTCCAGGCCTCTACCCCGTGGGCGAGGGTGCGGGCTACGCGGGCGGCATCGTCTCCGCCGCCGTCGACGGCCTGAGAACCGCCAAGGCTATCGTCGCGAAGTACGCGCCTCTCGGGAGCTAGATGAGCTTGCGAACGACCGCCTCCATGTGCCTGTGCCGAGGGTCGGCGGAATGAAACCTCTCCGTCCGATCTTCGCCGTTTCAATCGTCGCGGCCGTCGCCCAGGCGATCCTGCTCGCAATGCTCGCCCCGGACGGCGGCAAGCTCACGCTCCTCGATCCCGCCATCTATCTCTTCGTGGTCGGTCCGCCCCTCTTTCTCGCCTTGCTCGTCTGGCGACGCAGGGCCGCGATCACTTCACCGCGAAGCGTCCTGATCTTCGTTCTTGTCCTCGCGGCCATGGGCCTGGTTCCTCTCACGAATGAGGTGATCGATCGCGGGAGGAATCGTTTTCCAAATCAGCCGCAAGGGTCGTCGCTGGTGCCATTGATCGTTTCGCTCGTGCAATGGTTGCCGGTGCTGGCGTGGTGGCTGAGCCTTGTGGTTCGAGAACGACGGAAGCGGCGAGGTGCGGGATGACGTTCGTGTTTCCCTGGCTCCCCTCGGGAATAAATCGGGTACGATGGCGTCGATAACGGTGAAGGCACGCGAGCCTTCGGATGCATCTCCTCGCGGACGTTTTTCCTCACTCTCGATTCTCGGAGGTTCCCAGATGTTGCGGACATGCGTACTCTCCTGCGCGGCCATCGGCCTGCTCGGCGTTATGGTCGGTTGCAAGGTCGAATCCACACCGTCATCGGTCACCATCTCGACCCACGAGGCCGCGGTGAAGGATGCGGAAGCCAAGATGAAAGGCCTGGAAGCCTCGCTCGCGGACCTGGAAGCCAAGGCGAAAACCGCGACGGGCGAAGAGAAGGCCAAGCTGGAAGCGAAGTGGAAGGCGAGCGCGGACAAGCGCGCAGCCGCCAGCAAGAAGTTCGACGAGTTGAAGGCGGCGACGAAAGAGAAGTGGCAGGAAGTGCACAAGGAAGCGATTCGCGAGTTCGACGAACTCAAGAAGGCGATTCAGTGATCCCGGTTGACGCTTAAGCGCGGGCGGAGTCTTCGGAGCGGATCGTGTCACGTTGGCCCCGCGCTCCGCCTTGAAGACTCCGCGTCGCGGCCAAGCTTACTTCGCCAGGGATTCGGGCTTTTCCTTGAACGGCTTGAGTGCCTCGGCGGCCACCGTCACCGCTTCGCCAGGGCGCTGGTTGCAGAACACGTTGTAGCTCTTTCCGCCGTCGGTGAGCGCGCCAATGTTCACGACCAGGCTTGGCAGACCTTCGAGTTCCAGCGTGATCTCCAGGGCGTTCTGCGTGTCGACGCCGAAGCCATATTCGTCTTTGAGGGGGCCGAGGAAGGATGCGACGCGAGCGACGAAGAGCGCATCAACGAGGCGATCCACCTTCACAGGATCCACCGGGAAACTCGCAGGGGCCTTGGCGGTCCAGGTGTTGTTGGCTCTCGTCAGTTCGAGCGTGGTCAGCGGCTTGTCCGCCGTGCGCCAGCCGCGAACCGTGAGGCCCTTGAGGCGGCTGCGATCGAAGGCCACCAGCGTGCGATCACGAAGCTCTGCGGAGCCGCTGAAGCGAGCGACCGTTGTCCGCGAGACGAGGAACACCTCGGGTTGGCCAAGCTGTTGTCCGTAGACGCTTTCCTTGTCGGGCGTCTCGCTGCCGAAGAGGTAACCGCGTTCCTTGTCGTCCGTCGTCTCGAGCTGGACCATCACTTTCAGCTTCGGCGACTTTGGGTCCAGCCCCCATTCCGCGAGTTGCTGCGAGGTCGGCTCTTCCGCGACGAATCGGCTCACGGTCGCCGTGGCGAGAAGCTGAAGCAACTGGTCGATCTCCCCGGTGTTCGCAGGCTGGCCCTTGCGGCTTGCCGGCTGCACGAACTCCCACCGCCCGTTGGGATACTGCGGATCGAGCACGCTCATCTTGCCGACCTCGACCGTCTCCCCATCCGAGCGCGTGAAGGTCAGGCGGTTGGCCAGTGCCGTCGAAAAGCTCTTCAGTCGCGGTTCGAGAAGATCGAGCCGTGTCTTCACCACGGTGTCGAGCAGCTTCACTTCCGCCTTGCCGGGGCCCACAAGCACCTTCGCGGGTAAGAGGAAGTCCGCCTTCGCTCCATCGGGTTTCATTCGTCGGACGTGGATCGCGTCACCTTCCACTTTGCCGAAGGTCAGCACCGTGGGCTTCTTGTCCTTCAGGTCCGGCTCTTTCGCGGGATCGGCCTTGGGATCGATGGCATCCGCGAACACCTTCACCTCGGCCTTCACTTCGCCTGGTGCGAAGTTGGCATCGTTCGCCGGGCTGAAATCGCGAATCGTTCGCCGTTCGGCCAGGAGCGCCAGCAAGTTCTCGACCGGCAGGGCCGCCGTCGCTTGCGGATCACGCGGGCTGCCGTGAAGCGACCAGCCCTTCGCTCCGCGACGCAGCTTTGCCGTCTGACCGCTCACGGTGATGTCCAGGGCATCGATGCGTGCGCGATCAAGATCCAGGAGGTTGCGGTCGCGAAGCGACGCGGGGTCCGCGATCACAGCCGCAAGGCCTTCGATGTTCGGCGAGCTTGCCTTGAAGACGCCTGAGTCGCCCTGCACCTGCACGTAGACCTTGCCCGGTTCCTTCTCGATCTTCTTGCCGATCAGCAGGGTGGTGGCCTTGCCTTCCGCCGTCTTGACTTCGACTTTCACAAGGTCGGGATTGTCCGCGTTGAGGCCGAACTCCTTCAAATCCCTGGGCGATTCGATGAAGTCTTTCGGCGTGGCGGCACCCAGTTGCACGATCGCCGCGATCATTGGCGACACGCCGGTGAACTTCCCAGGCGTCGGAGCGGAATCGCCTGCGGTGTCCGCAGCGCCCAGCGATGGCTCTGTGATCGTCCAGGCGTCCTTGTTCTTCGCGAGGCTCAGGGACTTGTTCTTGCTCGTGAGTGTGAGGGCTTCGACAGGCGGAGGCGGCATGCTCGGATCGCCACCGAGAGGCCTCAGGTTTCGCCAGTCCGACACATTCTTGGCGAAGGTGGAAGCGGGTTCGCCTGCGCTCTTGCGAGCGGCTTCGGTGAAGAGGCTCTCGAGGCTCGATCGGCGAATCGCCATCGCACGATCCGGATGCGCCGCGGTGCTGGCGAAGACAACCGCTTGCTGATCGCCAAGCGTGACCTTGCCGAGGTTGAGCGTGGCGGCCTGATCCGATCCTTTTTTCAGGGTCACACGAAGTGAGGGCGGTTGCAGGCCCAGGCTCGCCAGGGGGTTCTGCGTTTCAGGGCTCGCCAGGGGCTTCGCACCGAGCAGGGCGTTCGCCAGGCTCTCGATGGCTGTCGAGTCCGCCTTCGCGTTCACAGGCTCGCGGAGTTCCCAGCCGTCCTTGCCGACGCGAACGAGGACGATCTTCCCCGCGGGGTCGGTGCGTTCGATCTCGATGGTGTCGATGTCCTTCGCCTTGACGCTGGCCTTCGCGAGTTCCTCGAAGACGATATCACCCACGGTGGGCGTCTCGTCAAGAAACGACAGTGTGAGCAGCACCAGCGTGCCGACGAGGAGCAGCCCGAAGAGAATCGCCGTGAGCCGGAAATTCATCGTGCGAAACCTCGAAGCAAGGAGAGGGAAGATTTCAAAGTCGGATCACCGAGTCCACACCGCTTATCGTCGTCGCACAGCCCACACCCCGGCGCCGATGCCGAGGACGGCACAGACGGTGAAGCCGAGCGGCAGCCAGTAAAGGCGAACCGGGTCCATCGTCGGGTTGATGCGATAATCGACGTACGCCTTGCCGCCGCTGCCCGGTGCGACGGTGGGGCGATCGCGCAGCCAGTCGATGGTGCCGCCGAGAAGCTCGAACGACTTCGGCGTGCCGGAACCGCGAGCCACCACGTCCGCGATAAAGTACCCCTGCCCGAAGACGGCGGCACGGCTTGTCTCGCCCTCGCTGGCAAAGAGAGCGATCGGTCGCGGCCCTTCCGTCACACGAAGGTCGCGAATCAACTGGGCAGACTTCCGGATATCCAGCCAGCGTTGCTCGGGATCGGCGGGCGGCGTTTCTTCCAGCCAGGTGTAACGACCGGGCGCCGTCACCAGCACCGGCAGCACCTTGATCGCGGGCCTATCCTTGAGCGGGTTCACCACCCGGCAGCCCATCAGTGAGAGAGCGAACTGCGAGAACGACTTGGCCACCGGGTTCCCAGCCTGCACCGCCTGCGGGTACACGATCACATCCGAACCTTCCGGCGGCAGAGTATCGGTGCGCTCGCCGTACAGATAGCGATCGTCCAGTTGGATGTTGAACTCCTTCAATACGTCATCCAGGCCTGTTTTCGGCAGTGGCCCCGCTGGTCGGATCGGCGTGCCCGAGAGCACCACGAGCTTGCCTTTTTTGCCGTCGGCCCGGGGCTCCATCATGTACTTGCGGAGCGACTCGACCGCATCTTTGCGAAAGGGCGTCGTCGGCTGGGCGATCACCACGGCCGAGGCATCCGCAGGTACTGCTGGCTGCTCCAGCTTGAATTCCAGCGGCTTCACGTCGATGAAGTTCTTCTCGAGATACTCCTTCAGCCGACGTGCCGTCTTCTCGGGCGGCAGCGTCTCGCCTTCCTTCGGCTCCGTGATCTGCAACTCGCCGTTGGACTGCGTGAAGTACACCACCGGCCGCGAGGTGTTCTCTGTCAGGAAGGCCAGTTCCTTCAGGATCCTCGACTCGCCAACGAAGATCTCCTTGGAATCCGGTCCGCGGCCCTCGGTGCTTCGCAACTCGCTGGCACGGATGAAGGCGTGGCGGTTCTCATCCGGGCCGGTGGTGAGAAGAATGCCCAGGCCGTTCAGTTCCACGTCCGGATACTTCTTCGCAAGGCGTTCGATCTCGGCGGGGGTCGTGGTGGCACCGAAGAGCCGAACGGTGAGCTTGCCGTTGCTGACCTCCTGGCACTTCTCCAGGAGGCGGCGGGCATCCTCGAAGGTGCGGCCCTGTTCGCCCCGGGCCTGCGGCGGCAGGATCGCGTACGCCACCACGGGTTGATCGAGACGCTGGAGGAACTTCGTCGTCTCCGGGCTTAGCGTGTAGAAGCCAGTCTCGGTGGTGTCGAGCGTGTTGGGAACCTTGCGAGCCGCCAGCACGTTCCCAGCCACGAGCACCGTGAGAAGCAGCAGCATCACCAGCGCGAGGTTGGAGCCGTACACAAGCTTGCGGAGCATCGGCTGGTTGCGTTCCTCGGCCCGGGCCGGCTGCACGGAAACGAAGAGCAGGCCCGCTCCCACCAGTAGCATCACCAGGGCATAGAGGGACCAGCGAAGGTCCTTGGCGGTGCCGTCATCAAAGTACTTCACGGGCCCATCGACCCAGCGGACGAAAAAGGCGAGCCCCGCAAGCATGAGCGCGATGCCGACGACCCCCCCCGCGGCGAGGAGCAACACACGGGCTCGCGTCTCGGCCTGGGCCGGTGTCTCCCCGGGGTGAGTGGTGAGGAACGCGAACCCCACGATGACGAGCGGAGCCGCAGCGCAGAGGCTGAAAACCATGCCCCACAGGAAGTCGCCACGCGCGGGGTCGGCCGTCGTCGGCTTCGACTCCGGAAGCACGGATTCGCTGTTCGGCTCGGTCCTGGTCGGCTCCGCCGCTCCGCCGAAGCCACGATAGCCCAGCCAGCCGGTGAGCGCCAGTAGCAGGATCGCGGGGATGAGCAGCGCGAGGCCGAACGTCCCCGGCTTCGCGACGGCCATGTCGACGAGGGTGGATTTCGCGGGAGTGGTGGTGGTCGGTTCCATGATGTCAAACCTATTGCACGTACCCTGTGACGAGCCCAACGCTACGAACCGTTCACGCTAACGCCAGCGCCGGGCTTCGAGCACCTTCACGCTCGCGAAGAGCCAGAAGCCCGCGAACGAGAACCAGGCAATCACGTCCTTGAGTGGTAGCTGGCCCTTCAACGATTCCATCCACAGGTCCACGAACGAGAACCGCGTCATCACCACCTGGATCGTTGGGCCCAGGCCGAAGGCTTTGTCCTTCTGGAAGTAGCAGACCAGGAAGAAGATCATGCCCACCAGGGTGAGCACCGCGGAGACGACCTGATTCGGCGACAGGCAAGAGAAGAAGATTCCCATTGCCAGGAAGCCGGCCCCGCACGCGGCGAGTGCGAGGTAGAAACTCAGGAGCGGGCGATAGTCGAAGGCTTCGCCGTTCTCGATTCGCAGCACGATCAGGAAGAGGCTCGCGGGCAGCCAGGTGATCATGAAGAAGAGCCAGGTGGCGAGGAATTTCCCAACGATCACGGTCGCTTCGCTCACCGGGGCCGTGAGCAACACCTCGAGGGACCCACTACGTCGTTCGTCCGCGATGAGCCTCATTGTGAGGGCCGGGACCAGGAGCAAAAGGGCGAGCACCGGCAGCAGGTCGACGAAGTAGAAGCGAACGATGGGTTCCGGGATCACAATTTCCCGACCCATCATCGAGGAGTTTCGCAGCACCTCGGTGAAGAACTGCTGGTAGCCGTACCACTCGACGATGGCCATGCCCAGGATCACGATGTAGCCGATGGGCGTGGTGAAGTACGAGCCGAGCTCGCGGCGGGCGAGCGTGACAAGCTGGCTATCGGAACTCACGCCCAGCGAGACTGTGATGAAGAACAGGCCGAGCGCCATGAGGATGACGCCGCGAGGGACGAGGAACGGGTCTCGCGCCATTTCGGGATCGGTGGAGAAGCTGCCCGCGACGAGCACCCCGACTCCAGTGAAGCCGAGAATCGCCAGGATCACCGTGGTCCAACGCGGGGCTTTCTGGAAGTAAGTGACGGCCGCGGGTGCGAGGAAGATCACGCCGCCGATGATGCGGGCCAGCACCTTCCAGGCATCGAGGGCTCCGTTCGGCTTCCGCAGCGCCTGCGGGCCTTCGGATAGCACGGCCGGGGCGATCGTCCGCCCCAGGGCGGCGCAGAAGACCAGGAGCCCAAAGATCCCCAGCGCGATGGCGACCTGATAACCCGGGCCGGTGGAGGTATCCGTGCTGCCGAAATACGCACAGAGGAACGCGAGCCCTAACACGGCGATGGCCGAACCGGGCCCGGCCAGAAAGTTCGGCGAGAAGCCGCCCGCCAGCACGGAGCCCACGGTGATCGTGAGGCCAATTCCCAGCATCAGGAAGCGGCCCATGCTGCAGCAGGTGGGATCGGTCTCGTTACGAAGGAAGAGCGTGAAGAAGGCGAGCCCGACGAAACCGAACGCGACGGACCACGGCAGGTTGAAGCCGACGCTGCCACCTTCCCCCTTCGCGAACACCGGCCCCGGCACCAGTCCCGCGGCCAGCGCGAGGATCAGAAGCACCATCGAGAACAGGCCGTACAGGCGGCGCATCTCGGGTTCGTTGTCGCGTGCGGCGTGGTAGAGCATCAGAGCGAGGCCGAACGCGACGGCGAGGAAGCCGTACCCTTCGCCGATCATGCGCGGGGTGGAGAAGATGCGGTGGGCGCCGATGGCGAACGCGCCAAGCACGAGGAAGAAGAGCCCCGTGGTGCCGATGATTCGCGAGGCGGTGGCCGCCTCCACGACGGTGAAAGACGGCGCCGATTCAAGCGGCCGTGGCGAAGCGAGTGTGGCGTCGGTCGTTGTGCTCATGGGGATCGTTCAAGGTTCCCGGGTTTATCAAGGCTGAATGAGTCGCCAGGTCGCTAAGTGGGGGCACCCCGGCCGGGTTTCTTGGGTCACCGTTGGGGCCACCCCGTCGCTTACGCTTCGGGTTCGCCAGGGCACTGCTTCGCCCACAGGTCACCGTTGGGGCCACCCCGTCGCTTACGCTTCGGGTTCGCCAGGCGCTGGGTCACGCGGCGTCGTTTTGCCTTAGCACCACCTGCGTGAAGACGTTCTCCAGGCTCTCGCGGCGAAGGTCCAGCTTGCGGATCGCCCAGCCCTTCTCCACGATCTTTTGCGACAGCGGCTCGCGAAGATCCGCACGGTCGACGGTCTGAATCTCGTAGGTGGCCAGGTCGTCCTCGCTCTTCGTCGCCGTCGCGGTGGCCACGCCGGGGTAGGCTCGAAGGAACGCCAGCACGGCTTCGCGGGGGCCGCGAATCTCGATCACCAGCGTCGGCTCGCGCTCGGCGATGGCGGCCAGGCTGTCGTCGAAGCGGATCGTTCCCTTGTTGATGATCACGACACGCTCGCACACCTTCTCGACCTCGCTGAGAATGTGCGTGCTTAGCAGCACGGTGTGCTTCCCAGCCAGTTCCTTGATGGTGTTGAGAGTCTCGCCAATCTGCACGGGGTCCAGGCCGCTCGTCGGTTCGTCGAGGATCAGGATGGCCGGCTCCGCGAGAAGGGCATCCGCCAGGCCGACGCGCTGACGATAACCCTTCGAGAGCGTGCCGACGAGCCGTTCACGCACCTCGCGGAGGCGGCACTTGTCCAGGCAGTAATCGACGCGAGCCTTCCGTTTCGTGCGACCGATCTCTTTCAGGCGGGCACGATAGGTCAGGTATTCGTGAACTCGCATCTCGGGATAGATCGGCACGCTCTCGGGCAGGTAGCCGATGCGCTGGCGGACCTCCATCGATTGGTACATCACGTCGAACCCCGCGAGGCGGGCATAGCCGCTCGAAGCGGGGAGGTACGTCGTGAGGATCTTCATGGTGGTGGACTTGCCCGCGCCGTTCGGCCCGAGGAAACCCACAAGCTGCCCGGCGGGAACCTGGAACGAAATGCGATCCACAGCGACCACGGGGCCGTAGTTTTTGCAGAGGTTTTCGACCTGAATCGCCGGTATCGTCATCGCGCCACCACCGGTGGAGAATCCGGGAAAGAGCGTCACTATGCTACGACGACAAAGCAGTGCGACAAGTTCGACAAATCGACCAAGTGAGAAGTGAGACGCGAAAGGTCAGACTCGCAGACGTGGGAGCCCTGAGACGCTCGAACGCGAAGCCATGACGCTAAGGATCAAGGAACAACTGTCCGAGCAACGAGGGAGCCGACTCGTCGCGCACCGGTCGATTCCAGCTCCGACTCCCCCACCCTCTGGTGGAATCATGTCGAAAGCTGGAATCACTTACTTCTCGAGTTTAACATCATGACCACACTCGATTTCCGAATCGAGCGGCGACTGGAATCACGTCCGGTCACCGGCCAGAAAGCGTCTATGGTTCTGGATCAGTTGACAGAGGTTGAAACGGAAGCCCCGACAATTGTTGATTCGCCAGCCCCGAGCGGAGCGCGAGGCACGCTCCGCCCCCGCGCTCCGCTACGTGTCGCGGCTCCGCCACTGACGATCACAACGGGCCTCAGTCACCGCCACCGGTGTCCGCCGCGACGTTGAACTTCTCCACCTCCTTGTCGCCCGCAGGGATCGGCTTTGAGCCGTCCGGTGTGGGTTGCGGCTTGGCGACCGGGTCACCAGCCTCGTACGCCGGCACGGTCGCGTGCGGTTCGGGTGGAGCCCACTTCTTGGCTCGACGCTGCGGATCGACGGGATCAGGTTCCATGTCACTTCCCTCCGAAAAATCGAACACCTCAGAGCCGGGAGACTTTCATGCACATGCAGTGCCAGTGCTTTACCTTCCCCCGCGAGACAGCGTCCCGGCTCCGCGATACAACGACCTTGATTGTCGAAAACCTCCTTCTTCCTCGCACGGTGGACCATGGCCGGCCTGACCATTCGCCAAGAACCTGCTGCCCTCGACTTCCTCGCTCTCGGCGCCCTTGTGCATCGGCTCGACCCGGGCATCATTCCCTTCCGCAAGGCCCGCTCCTTGGACATTCACGTCTCCGGCGGGGAATACAACGTCGCGGCGAACCTCAGCGACTGCTTCGGCTTGAAGACCGGCATCGCAACCGCCATGGTCGACTACCCCATCGGTGAAATGATCCAGGCCAAGGTGCAGGAATACGGCGTCACCCCGTTCTTCAAGCGATTCAAGCACGATGGAGTCCGCGGCCCCAACATGGCCACCGTATACAGTGATCGCGGCGCCGGCGTCCGGGCCCCGGTCGTCTTCTATAACCGCGCCAACGAAGCCGGCGCCCTGCTGAAGCCCGGAGACATCGACTGGAAGTCGATCTTCGCGAACGGTGTGAAGTGGTTCCATTCCGGCGGCATCTTCTCCGCCCTGTCCGAAACGACCTCGGAACTCGTCATCGAGGGCATGAAGGCCGCGAAGGCCGCGGGGGCCGTCACCTCCTTCGACCTCAACTATCGCGCCAAGCTCTGGGCCAGCGTCGGCGGCGATGACCACGCGGTGAAGGTGCTCCGCCGAATCGTCGAGCATGTCGACTGCCTCATCGGCAACGAGGAAGACCTCCAAAAGGGCCTGGGAGTGAAGGGCCCGGAGGTGACCCACAAGACAGAGTCTAAGCTCGATCCGGAGATCTTCTTCGGCATGATGGACGCGATCGTGAAGGAACTGCCCCACGTGAAGATGGTGGCAACGACTCTTCGCGAGGTCCACACGACCAACCGCCACGACTGGGGAGCGGTGCTCTGGCTGGACGGCAAGAAGTACGTCAGCCCGACGTGTGCCCTGGACGTGGTGGACCGCATCGGCGGCGGCGACGGCTTCGCGGCAGGCCTGATCTACGGCCTGCTCACAGGCCGTTCACCCGAGGAATCGCTACGGCTTGGCTGGGCCCACGGCGCCCTGCTCACGACATTCCCCGGCGACGTGTCCATGGCGAAGCTGCCCGAAGTGGAAGCATTCGCCAGGGGTGGCTCCGCCCGCGTGCAGCGATAAGGCGAACGACAGAAGACAGAAGACAGAAGACTGAAGACAGAGCACCGACTCGCGAAAGGTGAAATTTTGGATGAAGTTCTCCTCATGATCGCGTGGTCCCTCTTTCGCGATCGCTCCGGAGACGCCATAATAGGAATTGACTGTTCGGGTCCATCCTGAACCAGCCCGGTTCGCCAGCGAGCCGGGCGATAACGTGAGGGCTGCCATGTCCATCCGACCCACCCCGTGGCGATACAATCGCCCTGGGCTGACGGAATCGGGCCCGTCCCAGCCGTCAGGCTCCTCTTCCGGGCCGTGGCCGATCCGCCGCTTCAAAGTCATTCTCCATCGCACCCCCGGGCAGGGCTTGATGTTCGTTGCCCGCGTGGTCATGGATCTCACTCGCTTCGGCGACGCCGAGGCTGAGCAACGCATGTGGCAGGTGCACCACCTGGGTCATTCCCTGGTGTTCATCACACACCTGGAACGTGCGGAGTTCTACGCGGAACAGTTCGCCGACCGCGGACTGGCAGTGAGCCTCGAACCGGCGTAAGGCTTCGGGGAATCGAGCCCGCGATTCGCGAGCAGCGCCCTGGCGCTGGTTCCGATCTCACACTCAACGCCACTCACGGGACGATCCATGCACCGCCTCGTTCTTGGTAGCCGGAACAAAAAGAAGCTCGGCGAAATGATCGACCTCCTCGGCGATCTGGGTCTCGAACTCACCGACCTTTCCCCCTGGCCTGAGGCGCCGCCCGTCGAGGAAACCGCAGGCAGTTTTATCGGGAACGCCACGCTGAAAGCGACGACGCTGGCCCCTGTGCTCCGTGAGTGGGTGCTCGGCGAGGACAGCGGCCTGTGCGTGCCCGCCCTTGGCGGCGAGCCCGGCGTCGACTCCGCCCTCTACGCGGGCACCCATGGCGACGATGCCGCCAACAATGACAAGCTCCTGCTCAAAATGAAGGACTTGCACGGCGACTCGCGAAACGCCTACTACATCAGCACGGCCGTGCTCTCCGATCCCACGGGAAAGGTGATCGTTCACGTCGAGGGTCGCTGCCATGGCCGGATTGTCCAGGAACGTCGAGGCAGCGGCGGCTTTGGTTACGATCCACTCTTCCTCGTTCCCGAGTTCGGCAAAACCTTTGGCGAACTCCCCGCCGACGTGAAGAAATCGATGAGCCATCGCGCCCAGGCCCTCGGCCAACTCCGCGAGGTGCTCAAAAGCCTCGCCGGTTCGTGATTTCGTCGCGACTGTCGCCTTCCCCTGTGCGAGCCCCGCGTGATCGTCGTCGAGGATCTTACCCTGCGGCAAGGTGCATTCACCCTCAGGGGTCTGAGCTTTCGCATTCCCACCGGCGCCTTCGGCGTGCTCATGGGCCGCACCGGCAGCGGCAAGACGACCGTCCTCGAAGTGCTCGCGGGAGTGCGTCACGCGATCTCGGGGCGCATCCACCTCAACGGCCATGATGTCACCCGGCTTCCGCCCGCGGCTCGCAACCTGGGCTACGTGCCTCAGGACGCCGCCATCTTCCGCACCATGACCGTTCGCGAGAACCTTGCCTTCGCGCTGAAGATCCGACGCCAGACCAGGAACGAGATCGCCGACCGCGTCCTCGAACTCGCCTCGTGGTTGGGGCTTGAATCGATCCTCGATCGCAAGGCCGTCGGCCTCAGCGGCGGCGAGGCGCAGCGAGTGGCACTTGGCCGCGCCCTCGCCTTCCGCCCCGGCGTGCTGCTGCTCGATGAACCGCTCAGTGCCGTGGACGAGGATCGCCGCGAGTCGCTGCTCTCGCTGCTCGAAAGCCTGCGAGCGACGGCGGCCGTCACGGTTCTTCACGTCACTCACAGCCGGACCGAAGCCGAGCGGCTCGGCGATCTGGTGTTGCGGCTCGACGACGGCCGGGTGGAAGTGATGATGCCGGGACAGGAACATCACCACACTTCCATTTCGTCCGGCTCCATCACGAACTGGACACCCTCGTAGAGCTCCGCCAGCAGCAAGGCCGGCCGTCCTGCTTTCACAACCGCACGTACATCATGCCGTGGAGGTCACTCGCGATACGTGCTACACCGGCGACACA